>ERZ894236.57-NODE-57-length-173224-cov-64.5565_pt1 | contig 173224 bp, 142 predicted proteins | sample MGYA00380297_ERZ894236 | MGnify/ENA primary metagenome ERZ894236 (study PRJEB32331, sample SAMN06328420) | human gut metagenome | biome: human gut microbiome; feature: stool | host: Homo sapiens | collected 2014-08-04 ... | reverse complement strand
AATTCTGATGTTTTGGTACAAATTCGTATAACTTAATCATAGTCCTACAAGAACTTCATACAAAAAATCCTCCTTTTTGCCTATACAGCTTTATATTTCTTACAATAAGTCATAGTCCTACAAGAACTACGCATGTGCAAGCATAAACTTTGACCCTAATTACTAAAAATAAGCAAGTAAGTGTGAGCTGTAGAAGAAAACAGATCCTCTTAAAGCCTATTATATCTAACTATTATTAAACAAAAAACAATTAGTATGTTGAAAATCGCAAGACCAGTCAGTTTTTTGCTGTTGTCTGTAGCCCTTTGTTCATCAGGGGTGATATTTGCCGCCAACGAAACTACGACTCCCAAAGTTGGCATTTCTCAGCAGCAAGCAAGTTTGAAAGGTGTCGTTGAAGACGAGTTCGGCCCTGTAGCAGGAGCTTCGGTAGTTGTAAAAGGCACTACAAACGGTACTGTTACCGACATGAACGGTAATTTTGTCCTGGAAGTAAAAAAGGGAGATGTAATCGTTATCTCATTTATTGGTTATTTGACCCAAGAGATCAAATACAATGGAGAACAAACGATCAAAGTCAGTCTGAAAGAAGACACCCAAAAATTGGATGAAGTAGTCGTGATCGGCTATGGTACCCAAAAGAAAGTAAACCTCACCGGTGCCGTTGCATCTGTCGGCTCCGAAGAGCTGAAAGAGCGTGTCAATACGGACGTGTTGGCTTCCGTTCAAGGGCAGGTACCGGGAGTAACCATTATCAACCGTCAAGGTTCCATCTCCATCAACATGCGTGGTCGCGGAAACTTGGGGACTTCTTCCCCTTTGTTTGTCATTGACGGAGCAATAGCAGATGCTACATTCTTCTCCAATTTGGACCCGAATTCCATCGAAAGCGTTTCTTTTCTGAAGGATGCCGCTTCTTCTGCAATTTATGGTTCTCGTGCTGCTTACGGTGTTGTCTTAGTCAAGACCAAAGACGGTAAGGAAGGTGATGTAAAAGTGACCTATGATGGAACAGTATCCATGAAGATCGCAACATACACTCCAAAAGTTTTAAGTTCGGAATGGTATGCTCGTTTGAGCAATGAAGCGGCATTCAATGAAAATCCGAATGCAGAGATGCCATATTCGGATGAAGAGATCGAAATGTTCCGTAACGGAAGTAACCCAGATATGTATCCGAATACAAACTGGTATGATTTAGTGCTGGACGATTTAGCAGTCATGACAAAGCATTCCGTTAGCGTAAGCGGAGGAAACAAAGTCAAATATTTCACCTCATTAGGGTATATGTATGATGACAAATTTACCCCCGGAGCTTCCGCCAACCGATATAATATGACCACCAACCTCTCATCCGATATAACCTCATGGTTGTCTTGGCGTTCAAACTTCAAATATATCCAAAACACAAACAATACAGAAAGCGGAGGTATTGGATATACAGAACTTCTAACCGTTCCGTCTACATATGTAGCTCGTCAAAGCAATGGAGAATGGGGTAGTTACGAAGGGGGAAATCCTGCAGCGCTGGTAAATATGCAACGTAATCCACTACGTCGCTTGGAAGAAGGGGGATGGAACAACAACAAATCACAAAATACATTGATCGACCTCGCCCTCGATATTAAACCAGTTAAAGGATTGACACTGACCGGACAAATGATCTATAAGGCATATGACTATAAAGGTAAAACATACGAAGCCAATAGAAATAAAATCAAAGATTTCGTAACCGGCTCAGAATTGAACGGTACGGATGTGACCGCTTCCAAGATGACATATGACTGGAACGAAAATAGTCGTTTAACCTACAATGGTTTGGCCAATTATAATTGGAGCAACGAAAACCATAATATAAGTGCATTAGGAGGTGTCTCATACGAACATTACAAATACCAACAACAAAAATCATGGCGCCGCAATTTCCCAACCAACGGTATGACGGGTATTAATGGAGGTTCGAGCGCCCCCAGCGACATGAGCACGGAAGGTGATGTTTACGAAGATAAATTAATGTCTTACTTTGCCCGTTTGAACTACTCGTACAAAGACAGGTATCTGTTGGAAGCCAACTTTCGCGCAGATGCTTCTTCCCGTTTCCACAAAGACAACCGCTGGGGTTTCTTTCCTTCGTTCTCTGCCGGATGGCGTATTAACCAGGAAAGTTTCATGCAAGATGCCAGTTGGATCGATAATTTGAAATTGCGTGCTTCCTGGGGACAGTTAGGTAATATCAATAACGTAGGACAATATGATTATTTTTCGACCTATGTACAGGGTGGAAATTATAACTTCGAAAATACGATCGTCAGCGGTATTCGAGAAGGAAAGCCAGCTAATCCTGGATTAGGTTGGGAAACCGTAACGATTACCAATGTCGGGGTCGATTTCGATATTCTAAACGGACTTTTCAGTTTCACTGGTGAATTCTACGACAAACAAACCAAAGATATCCTACTATCTTATCCGAGTCCAGCAGAAGTCGGTATCAATAGTGCCTATAAGGTTTCGCAAAATATCGGTAAAGTAAGTAACAAAGGTCTGGAATTCAACATATCTCACAACAAATCCATTGGAGATTTCTCTTATACGGTTGGTTTTAATCTGTCTAAAAACTGGAATAAGGTAAAAGATTTAGGAGCAAACGATCCGATGATCGAAGACCCTTGGATTAAGAAAGTGGGTTATGCTATCGGCACATTCTACGGTTTCCGCTCAGACGGTTTATTGACACAGGAAGACATCGACAATGGCAACTACATAACAGACGGCATTACCCCGCAGGCCGGAGACATTAAATATGTAGACTTGGATGGCGACGGAAAACTGACCGATAAGGACAGAGACTATCTGGCTTGTGACGTTCCCGATATTACATACGGCGTTAATCTAAACTTACGTTACAAAGGTTTCGAATTAAGTATGTTCGGACAAGGTGTGACTGGAACAATGGTTCGTTTCTATCAGGAACAGGCTTGGGCTTTCTCTGATAATGCCAGTCCACGTGAATTTCACCTGAAACGCTGGACCGTTGATAACCCCGACCCAAATGCAGCTTATCCTCGTATCTATCCGCGTACAAGTGCACACTCTACTTTCAACAATAAGTTCTCCGATTTCTGGTTGTTCGATTCTGATTATTTCCGTATCAAAAATATCACATTCGGATATAATTTCAATAAACACCAAATTCAGCATTTAGGTGTCGATGCTTTGAAACTTTACGTATCGGCTGAAAATCCATTTACAATCCGTGCAGATCACCGCATGGAAGACTTTGATCCGGAAACACCGTCCGGACGTGGAACAGACACCCGCGGAACTTCTTCTATTTCACTTGGTGTAAACTTAACATTCTAACAAAAAGCAAAATGAAAACAGTTAATAATATATTCAAACATACGTTCTTCTGCCTAGCTCTGGGAACAACAGTTTGCAGTTGTGACCTGGATGTCGAACCGACTTCCAGCATTGCAACAGAAACATTCTGGACATCAGAAAAAGATGCATGGTATAATCTGAACGCTGTTTACTCAGCAAGCATTCCCGGCGCAGCTGTTCACAGCGATTCGTATACGAACGATGCATACTGCCAATATTCATGGGAATCGAACGGAGCTATTTATCAGCAAAACGGCCTCAGTGCTCTATATGACGAAGGCTATAACTTCGAAACAGTCCGCAAACAAAACATTTTCTTGCAGGAAATAGAGAATGTTCCGATGGATGAAGATCTGAAAACACGGTTCAAAGCGGAAGTCCGAGCTATGCGTGCATGGACTTATCTGAACTTGACAACAACATTTGGTAAAGTTCCTTTGATCACCGATGTATTGTCATACGATGCTCCCAACATTCCTCGCGACGAAACAAGCAAAATCCGTGAATTTATTCTCAACGAACTAACTGAAGCAGCAGCTATCCTTCCGGAAAAATATGCAGGTAGTTATCCGAACGAAAAAGGACGTATGACCAAATATGCAGCTTTAGCCGTAAAAGCAAGAGCAGCCCTTTATTTCGGCGACTATCCGACAGCAGAAGCAGCAGCCAAAGAAATCATGGATAAAGGAGGTTTTTCATTATTCCAAGTCAGTGAATTGACCGAAGCACAAAAGAAAGAAGCTGAAGAAATGGAATTATACATAGATTTTGACAAATACGGTATCGACCGTGACAAATTTATGAAAGGCATGTTCAGCTACGAATCTTTATGGCATACGGAAAACGGGAACCCAGACAATCCGGAATATGTAATGACTCGTCAATATACCGCTTCCAGTTGGGACTACCAAGATATGACACGATACACAAGCATCCGTCCGAATCAATTAGGAGGTTGGTCTTCTGTGACTCCGACACAAAATCTGGTCGACGCTTACTGGACAGTAGACGGCAAAACACCGTCCATTCCCAGTATCGAAAAGCGTATGAATGCTTATAAAGTTATCAAAGGGGATTTGGACGAATATAAAGCTCCTGCAGGAGAAGCCAAATTTATTTCTTTTGCATCCGGCCTTATCAACAGTGGAAAACTGAAAGATTACGAGTACATGCAGGAATTCCGCAATCGTGATAGCCGTTTATATGCCTCCATCCTATTCCCCTTCAAAGGTTGGTATGAGACAAACTACGGTACAAACTTCATCTATGAATGGATCAAAAACGGGAATAATGAATCCAAGACTGGTTTCAACTTCCGCAAAATGTCACCGTTGGAAAATGATGCGAATAATGACGGACAAGCAACCGGCGATTATCCCTGTATCCGTTATGCCGAAGTACTGCTGATCTTTGCTGAAGCTCATACCCAGACAACAGGTTTCGACGGACAGACACAGGCTGCCTTGAATCAGCTTCGTGATCGTTGCGGTATGCCAAACGTACCGACAAGCCTCGGCAAGGAAGATGGATTGGCTTTGATCAAAAACGAACGTCGCATCGAACTGGCTGGTGAAGGTTTGCGCAGCGACGACCTAAGCCGTTATGGCGATGCTTATTGGAGTGCGCAGATGAACAATGTTCCTATCTCCACACCGGATGGCGAAAAAGTCATCACGATGAAATGGGATAGCCGGATGTCGCTGAGACCTATTCCCCAAACAGCAATCGACTTGAACCCTCTACTGGCAACAGATCAGAATCCAGGTTACTAACAACCGATACTCTCTATTAAAATAAAAAGAGGCTTCTAAAATCATTTAAATGAATTTTAGAAGCCTCTTTGTTTCATAAAAAGTTTCAAGCTCAAAAAGAAATTCATAAAGAGTAACCAATAAATAATTATAGTCCTGTTATTAATGACAATTATCGTATAAATTGTTATCTTCGTCCCCAAATTAACTACAAATACTAAATATTCATGAAGAAAAAAAGTCTAACTTTATTAGTGGCAGCAACGCTTGCCAGCAGTGTATTATTCTCATCATGCATTGGATCATTTGGGTTGTCAAATAAGCTGTTGGATTGGAACAGAAATATCGACAGCAAGTTTGTAAACGAGTTAGTATTCGTTGCATTCTGGATTGTTCCGGTTTATGAAATCTCTGCATTAGCCGACATATTGGTTTTAAACTCGATTGAATTCTGGAGCGGAAGCAACCCTGTTGCAGATGCCGGTACGGTAAAAACAATCGAAACCAAAGACGGCACGTATGCCATCGAAACCCAAAAAGACGGCTACCACATCCAGAAAGAAGGAGAAGAAAAAGCGGTAGATCTGGTTTTCAATGAAGCAGACAAGAGCTGGAGCGTAGAAGCAAACGGCGAATCGACCAAACTGCTGAAGTTCACAGGTGACGACGAAGTTGTCATGTACCTTCCCGACGGCAAAGAAATGAATGTAGAACTGAACCAGGCAGGCGTACTTGCTTTCAAACAGGTAGCCGAAGGTTATTCTTTCTACGCAGCAAGATAAAAAAATTGAAAGTTGAAAGATGAAAGTCAAAGATATACTCTCTTTCACTTTCAACTTTCACTTTTCAACAGACTAAGTCTAATCTAAATTAAAAATGCATATGAAACACATGATCAAAAAAACGATGCTCACAGGAGCATTAAGTTGCTTCCTTCTGGGGACTGCATTGGCTGACGATGCGACGAACCAGCCTGCGAAGCCTTACTGGCAGGACATCCAAGTCGTTGCCGTTAATAAAGAGGCTCCCCGCTCCTCTTTCATGAGTTATGGAGACCGTGCCACAGCTCTATCTTCCCGATATGAAAAAAGTCCTTTCTACTCATTGCTGAACGGCACATGGAAATTCTATTTCGTAGATTCATACAAAGACCTTCCTGCCAACATCACAGATCCTTCTGTCAGCACTTCCGATTGGGACGACATTACCGTTCCGGGAAACTGGGAGGTACAAGGACACGGTACTGCCATCTACACGAATCACGGATATGAGTTCAAACCACGTAACCCGCAACCTCCGCTGTTGCCGGAAGCAAACCCGGTAGGTGTTTACCGGCGCGACTTCGAGGTTCCTGCCGGTTGGGACGGACGTGACATATATCTACACATCGCCGGAGCCAAATCGGGCTTATATGTTTACGTAAACGGCAAGGAAGTCGGCTATAGCGAAGATTCCAAGAATCCGGCCGAATTCCTGATCAACAAATACCTGCAACCGGGCAAAAACATGCTGACGCTGAAAATCTTCCGCTGGAGCACAGGTTCCTATCTGGAATGCCAGGACTTCTGGCGCCTAAGCGGTATCGAACGCGATGTCTATCTATGGTCACAACCCAAGATCGCCGTCAATGATTACCGTATTGTCTCCACGCTCGACGACACCTATAAAAACGGTATCTTCAGCTTGGCAATAGATATCAAGAACCATTCTGACAAGGTCAAGAACATCGACGTGACATACGAATTATTAGATGCAAAAGGCAATGTGGCTGCTACGGCAGAAAACAAGTTGTGGGTAAGCCCGAACACGATTACAACGACTTCGTTCGAAAAGACACTGGATAATGTGGAAACATGGAACGCGGAACATCCGAACCTTTACAAGCTGTTGATGACGATCAAGGAAGATGGCAAGGTGACGGAAGTGATCCCGCAAAACGTCGGTTTCCGCCGCATCGAAATCAAAGAGATCGACCAGATCGCCGGCAACGGCAAACCATACACCGTCCTGCTGTTCAACGGACAGCCGATCAAGTTCAAAGGTGTCAATATCCACGAACACAACCCGCAGACCGGACATTACGTGACAGAAGAACTGATGCGCAAGGATTTCGAACTGATGAAACGGAACAATCTGAACTCCGTCCGCCTGTGCCATTACCCGCAAGACCGCAGATTCTACGAGCTTTGTGACGAATACGGATTGTATGTTTACGACGAAGCCAATATCGAATCGCACGGCATGTACTACAACCTGCGCAAAGGCGGTACGTTGGGAAACAACCCGGAATGGCTGAAACCGCATATGGACCGTACAGTCAACATGTACGAACGCAACAAAAATCATCCGTCCGTAACGATCTGGTCATTAGGTAACGAAGCCGGAAACGGTTACAACTTCTACCAGACCTATTTATATGTAAAGGACAAGGAAAAGACCATGATGGGCCGTCCGGTCAACTACGAACGTGCACAGTGGGAATGGAACTCCGACATGTATGTCCCGCAGTATCCAAGTGCAAAATGGTTGGAAGAGATAGGTAAGGAAGGCAGCGACCGTCCAGTTGCACCGTCCGAATATGCCCACGCGATGGGTAACTCGACCGGTAACCTTTGGGACCAGTGGAAAGCGATCTACAAATACCCGAACCTCCAGGGCGGCTACATTTGGGACTGGGTTGACCAAGGTCTGCTTGCCAAGGATGCAAACGGAAAAGAATATTATGCTTACGGCGGCGACTTCGGCAAAGACATGCCGAGTGACGGCAATTTCCTTTGCAACGGTATCGTGAGCCCGGACCGCACTCCGCATCCGGCTATGGAAGAAGTGAAATATGCACACCAGAATGTCGGTTTCGAAGCTGTAGATGTGGCGAAAGGCATATTCAAAGTGACAAACCGTTTCTATTTCACGAGCCTGAAAGATTACATGATCAGCTATACGATCAAGGCAAACAACAAAATCATCAAAGGCAACAAGATGTCTCTCGACCTGGCGCCACAGGCATCCCAGGAAATCACAGTCCCGGTAGAAGGCTTGAAACCGCAGGCCGGCGTCGATTATTTGGTGAACTTTGTCGTGACTACGACCAAACAGGATGGCGTGATCCCTGCCGGATACGACATCGCACAGGATCAGTTTGTTTTGCCGGTAACAGCCGACAAGACCGTTTACAAGGCCGCAGGCCCCAAGCTGACCGTATCTGAAGAAGGAAACGACCTGAAGGTGACTTCTTCCAAAGTGAACTTCGTATTCGACAAGAAAGCCGGCGTCGTGGCTTCCTATAAAGTAGGCGGCACGGAATACTTCAACGAAGGCTTCGGTATCCAGCCGAACTTCTGGCGCGCCCCGAACGATAACGACTACGGAAGCGGCAACCCGAAACGTCTTGAGATATGGGAACTCTCAAGCCGTAACTTCAATGTGACAAGCGCGACAGGCGAGATCATCGATGGTAATGCCATCGTAAAAGTCGACTATAAACTGCCGGCCGGCAACCAGTTCCTGGTGACATACAAGATCTATCCTGACGGTATCATGAACGTGGCCACCCACTTCACGCCTGCCCATTTGGACGGTGTGAAGATCGGTATTTCCGAAGCGACCGCCACCGCGACCTTCTCACCGGGCCGCGCCAATGTCAGCGAACGCGACAAGATGGTCGTTCCGCGTATCGGCGTACGTTTCCGTCTGCCGGCAACGATGGACCAACTGGAATACTTCGGCCGCGGTCCGCTGGAAAACTATTGGGACCGCAAAGCCGGTTACATGATCGGACAGTACAAGAGCACGGCTGAAGAACAGTATTTCCCATACGTCCGTCCGCAGGAAAACGGCCACCACTGCGATACCCGCTGGATTTCATTAGGCGGTAAAGGCAAGAACCTGTTGATCGTTGCAGACGACGAGATGGAATTCAACGCAATGCGTAACTCCGTCGAAGACTTCGACGCTGGCAAGGCAACCGACCGCCCGTACCAGTGGAACAACTTCACACCGGAAGAGATTGCCAACCGTCCGGAAATCGGACCGTATGACAAACCTCGCCAGACGCATATCAACGACATCACGCCGCGTAACTTCGTTGAAGTATGCGTAGACCTGAAACAGCAAGGATTGGCCGGCTACGACAGTTGGTATTCACGTCCGGAACCGGAATATACTTTACCGGCAGACCGGGAATACAAATGGGGCTTCACTTTGATCCCCGGAGCCAAAGCCAACAGCGCACAGAAGAAAGCGGGCTACAGCTATAAATAAGCAATCCGGTTTCACATAACAAACTAAAAAAGCGGTTGCCAGAGATCGGCAACCGCTTTTTTTGCAAGCATCCGATTGGGCTTCACCATTCCCTGAAACCCTTTGACTATTATCATATGAGAGGGTGAAGGCAGTCCTGACGCTTGCCTTCACCTTAAAAATTTACTTTCACCTTGTCTCGCCCAGACACACCAGATCCGGCCTCTTATACAAAGCGACATATTTAAGCGAATAATAAAGAGATTGTGAATGATATTAATATCCTAATATACTAACATTTAATATTTACCTTATATCTCTTTTCATTTTCGACCTAAGTCGAAAGCCTTTTTGCCCATTGTCAAAAGCCTTTTTCACCAAGGGCGAAAAGGTTTTCGACTTAGGCCAAAAGCTCTATGGTTTTATAGTTTAACAATAAAAGTATAGCGACTGCCACTCTATAGTGTACCTTCCATACCCGACTAACCCGCAGATGAAGACAGCCGTAACAGGTGAAGGCACTTTTACTATTTGCCTTCACCCATCAACAATCTTATAACCCAACCAGTGCATACAAAGGTGAAGCCTCCCCCTGATTATTGGCGGAAAAATAAAAAAGCCGGACTTTATTCAGCCCGGCCTTCCATAAACTTATTCAATGATGATCAATCTACTTAGCATAGCTTACCGCACGAGTCTCACGGATCACCGTGATCTTCACCTGACCCGGATAAGTCATTTCGTCCTGGATTTTCTTTGCGATTTCGGTTGACAGGTTTTCGGTATCCTTATCATCGATCTTGTCAGCCCCGACAATTACGCGGAGCTCACGACCAGCCTGGATAGCGTATGTCTTCACTACACCCGGATAAGAAAGAGCCAACTGTTCCAGATCATTCAGACGCTTGATGTAAGCCTCGACGATCTCACGGCGAGCTCCCGGACGTGCACCCGAAATAGCATCACAAACCTGTACGATCGGAGCAAGCAGCGTTTGCATTTCCACTTCGTCATGGTGAGCACCTACAGCATTGCAGATATCAGGTTTCTCTTTGTATTTCTCGCAAAGCTTCATGCCTAAGATTGCGTGCGGCAATTCTGGTTCGTCATCAGGCACTTTACCTATATCGTGCAACAGTCCGGCACGTTTTGCCTTTTTCGGGTTCAACCCCAGTTCAGATGCCATCACAGCACATAAGTTCGCCGTTTCGCGCGCATGCTGCAACAGGTTCTGGCCATAAGAAGAACGATATTTCATCTTACCGATCATACGGATCAGTTCAGGATGCAAACCATGTACACCGAGATCGATAACGGTACGTTTACCGGTTTCCACCACTTCGTCTTCAACTTGCTTTCTCACTTTCGTTACCACTTCCTCGATACGTGCCGGGTGGATACGTCCGTCCTGTACCAACTGGTGCAAAGCCAGACGAGCTATTTCACGACGGACCGGATCAAAACCGGACAACACAATTGCTTCAGGCGTATCGTCAACCACGATCTCAATACCAGTTGCTGCTTCTAACGCCCGAATGTTACGCCCTTCACGACCGATGATACGGCCTTTGATCTCGTCTGATTCGATATGGAAGACTGTAATCGAATTCTCGATTGCCGTTTCGGTTGCCACACGCTGGATGGACTGGATAACGATTTTCTTCGCTTCCTTGTTGGCTGTCATCTTTGCCTCTTCCATGATTTCATTGATGTAGGAAGTAGCTTCTGACTTGGCTTCGTCTTTCAAGGATTCGATCAGACGCTCCTTCGCCTCTTCGGCAGAAAGCCCGGACAGAGTTTCCAGATGTTCGATTTCACGCTGGTGAAGTTTCTCCAAATCCTGCTTCTTCTTATCTACCAGTTCCAGTTGGGCCGCCAGATTCTCCTTCACGGCATCCACTTCGCTATTCTTGCGTTGCAGGTCTTCCTGACGTTGGTTCAAATTCAACTCACGTTGTTTCAACTTAGCCTCTACAGACTGTATCTTTGAATTACGGGCGGACACCTGTTTCTCCAGGTCCGCTTTCAAATGAAGGAACTTCTCTTTTACTTCGAGCAGCTTCTTCTGCTTCATTACTTCCGACTCCTTTTCAGCCTCGCGTATCACAGCGTCATACCTTGACTTCATAAGGACTCTCATCACAAACCACACGAGCAAGCCTCCGACAACGAAGGTCACAAGTGCTATGATTATAGTCATACCCATTTTACTTATAGTTTAAATTCAGTTATATTATTATACAAAAAAAGCACTGCCTTACATGGATACACCCATGCAAAGTAGTGCGGAAACGCATCTTCTTTATTCTTACAACTATTTATCCTTCAGGTAACTTTCCAGTTCATCGGTCAGCTCCTGTATCTTTTCAGTAAAGGGACTTGTGTCATTCTTATCCTCCAACTTCAAGTTTTCCACCGATAGCTGAAAGGTTACCATGGCTAACAAATCTTTTACATCCACGTCGGAATATTTCTTCCGGTACTGGTCCATTTTCTTCCTGATTTGCCGGACTGCCTCACGGGCTACCTGCTCCTCGCTCCGGTTGATCCTGATACCATAACTTTTACCGGCTATCTCTACATGTATAAGAAATTTATCGTCCATCGCCTCTATTCGTTTAATAGTGCAATGCACTTGTCTACTTCCCGCACTAACTTCGATAACCTCATCCTGGCACTTTTCATTTCTCCCTCGTTGACAGAAACAACCCGTGCAGTCAGCATGTTATCGCATTTGGCATTCAACTCTTCGATCGTCTTCATTGCCTGCTGAAGTTCTCCTTCTTTCTGTGCTAAAGAACTTTCAAGCTCGTTGATTTTCTCCTTTTGCCTATCGCAAAACTCCATCAAATCACGAACCCTAACATCAAATACAGCCAACAATCTTTTATGATCTTCGGTCATTTCACACCAAATTCTACACAAAAGTAAAGGATAGAATTGAATAAAACAACGAATCGGTTTGTTTTTTTGACAGAAAACGTCCGGACACACAAAAGGCCGTTCAAACTAAAATCCGAACAGCCCTCCTTCCAATAGATTCAGCTACGCTATATTTATACTAACGCAACGTACAATTCACCCTCGACGTTTTCGAAAGCCAATTTGCCTTCTTTCGCTAACCAACCAAAAGCAGCATACATATCTTTTTCCGCTTTAATCTTAGTAGCTTTCTTTACTGCCTTAACACTCATCTTACCGCCTTCATTCAATGCGTTCCAAACAAGGCCGGCGTTTGTTCCAATCAATTCGATCATGTTTCTTTTTGTTTTGTTAATCGTTAACGGGAGCAAATTTATAGATTAATCGATTAAAACAAAAGGATATAGATGTTTTTTAGCATAAAGACAGGTGCTTTTTATGTTTTGAAAGCATAATTAACACTATTATAACAGAATTATAGCGCTATTTTCGTCCGATCTTTGGCTGTGACAAGTTCCGCCTCCATGTTTATAGCTGAAACATATTTGCTTAATAAGCCCACGGCATACTTTCCTGCCGCCTCCAACCCCTCCAATCCTGAATAACCATTTATAATCATTAACAAGTGAGTCGTATCCAGTCCTATTTTTGTCCGTTCCTCATCACTCGTCGGAGTTCCTACCCCACCGACTGCATCCCGGTAAACGGGCAGACCTGCAATATTCAATTCTCCACGCCCGATTCCATGATAAATTTCACCTTCCCTGCCGACTCCCAACACCAGACTGCCACCGGCAATTTTATCCGCATCGAAGCCTCCGATGGAATATCCGCTACGGATAGAAACCAAATTGATGAGATCGACCAGCGTATCGACCTTATAAAGGGGTAATTCACGGAGAATGCGCCTCCGCAAGGCTTCAGAAGAAGGACGATAACGATTCGGATCTTTTCCCAGACGCTTATAAGCCTGGCGAGTAGCCTGTATAGGGAGCCATTTGTTGATTTGTTCCAGCTTGACTGTTTCCCGGACAGCCTTTTCTTCGTCCGCTATCTCCTGCCAAAGCCTTTCGTCCGGTTCAGAATTGCAAACATCACAAGACAGAACCAAAACATGCAAATCCGGACAGGCCGTGGCTATTTCTTCTGAAATTGAAATATTTGTCATAGAATTTCACTTATAAAAACCACAAAAAATAAACCTATTTAGTCAGAAAGGATTAATTTTTCAATTGTAATAATGTATATTTCAGTTTGAGGATATAACTCATTCACTAATTCTTCGTCGCAGTACGCAAAATCATCATAGTCTCCACTATGCTTCTTTTCAAACAACGTTCCAAATATCTTACCTATTTTAATCGGCAACTTTCCTGTAGATACAAAATGTAAGCCAAGCATACTTTTTACGCCGTTATGAGTCTGCGTTAGGATATCATATTTAAGCAACTTCTTGCACGACCTTCCTGATTTGTTCTACTACATCTGTTCGTCTCATAACTTTTTTATTTAATAAGCAAAAGGACCATATATATTATACACCACTCTATTTACTACAAAGATAAACACAATTCTTTACAAAAAACTATTTTTCTATTTGCATATCCTCCTGAAACATCTATTTTTCCATAAAAAATGTGTTATCACCTCTACTCTATATAAAAACCAATAAAAGACATTATGATGACATATGATGATCAACTAAAATCTGATGAAAAGCATCCATTTTGGAGTAATCCTTTATTGTATAAACAGGGAGGAACCACGCAAGAAAATACCGGACAGGATACGCCCGCTTTTGATTCCCAGACGACGGGCAGAGAAGAACTCGTCGGGATGGGCGTAGGTACAGATTCCGGCTAGTTCGATATTTCCGGCCGAAAGGCCTTCTGTCAATAATTGCAGACGGTTGGCCTCCCACAAATCGATATGGACTTTTCCGGTATCGGCATCGCGCTTCAAGATACACGACATTTCAAAACCGGCCTCCCGAAAGGCGTCGACGACCTCTTCGCCAACTTCGAAGGCTTCGGGACCGATGGAAGGAGCAATGCCGGCTTTCATGAGACGAGGATCGGCTCCATATTCATCCATGAGGAAACGAACGGTTTTCTCGGTAATCCGCAGTACAGTTCCCCGCCAACCGGCATGAACAGCCGCCACCGCCCTCACATCGGGAGCATACAGCAGGACAGGGACACAATCGGCTGTCGAGACAGCGATGCAAACTTCCGGCACATCCGTCACCAAGGCATCTACACCATGCATATAAAGCTGCTGTTCTTCCAATGGAAGGGAAAGAAAAGAAGGTTCGATCGAACGGACCTCCGCCCCGTGGACCTGGAAAGGCGCAAAGATACGTTCGGTTGGTATCCCGATTGCATCCGAAAGAAGTTTCCGGTTCGCTCGGACAGCTTCCGGATTGTCCCCGCTGTATTCGCCAGGGTTAAAGGAAGCATACGCACCTTTGCTCACACCTCCCTGACGGGTTGTCACAAAATGAGAGATGTTGCAATCCTCGCTTAATGCGGGAAATTGCAACATCTTCACTTTAGCATTTGGAAGTATCTTCATCTTCTTCGTCGTCCCAATCTTCATATTCTTCATACTCTTCATCGTCGTCGGGATCATCTTCATCAAGAGGAATGATAAAATCGTCATCATCAAGCGCAAGTGCGCCTACATCGATGTTCTTATGTACAATACGCTCTACCTCGTGGAACGTTTCCTTGTTCAGTTCCTTCCACAGCAAGTCTTTCAGCTCGGTGATCCCCATTCCGGTAACGGAGGAGATAAAGACATAGGGAACGCCTTCCGGCAGATCTTCGGACAATGCCTCAATCAACTCTTCATCCAGCATATCGCTCTTGGTGATAGCCAAGACACGACTTTTATCCTGCAAATCCGGATTATACTTGACCAGTTCGCCTAAAAGGATTTCGTATTCCTTCTTGATATCATCCGCATCGGCAGGAACCATAAACAAAAGCAACGAATTACGTTCGATATGACGCAGGAACCTTAACCCCAAACCTTTACCTTCACTGGCTCCCTCGATAATGCCAGGGATATCGGCCATGACGAATGAATGGTTGTCGCGATAGCTTACTATACCCAAGTTCGGTTCGAGCGTCGTAAACGGATAATTGGCAATCTTCGGTTTGGCAGCTGAAACGACAGACAGCAATGTCGACTTTCCGGCATTCGGGAAACCGACCAGACCGACATCAGCCAACAGCTTCAATTGCAGGATCACCATACGTTCCTGTGCCGGTTCGCCGGGTTGCGCATAGCGGGGAGCCTGGTTGGTCGACGTCTTGAAGTGGCAGTTACCCAATCCTCCGCGTCCACCTTTCAACAGCATTACCTTCTGACCGTCTTCGGTCACGTCACAGATAAACTCGCCCGTTTCGGCATCATAAACGACTGTTCCGCAAGGAACCTCTATCACACGATCCTCACCGTCTTTCCCGAAACTACGTTTGGCTCCGCCACCTTCACCATTCGTCGCCATAATATGACGTTCATACTTCAGATGGAGAAGCGTCCAATAATTCCGGTTTCCACGAAGATACACATGGCCTCCTCGTCCTCCATCGCCTCCGTCGGGACCTCCTTTCGGAATGTATTTCTCGCGGCGAAAGTGAGAAGACCCTCTCCCGCCCTTACCAGAACGGCAATAGATCTTTACATAATCTACAAAGTTTGATTCAGCCACTTTTAATTTTTAATTTATGATTTATGTTTTATGATTTATGATTCATAGCGACAAAAGATATAAATCACAAATCATAAATCATAAACCTCATTCATAAATCCATTACAAATTATTTACAGCATCCTTGATACGACCGAAAATCTCTTCGATTGTACCCATACCTTTGATGGCGACATGTTTGCCTTCACCGATATAATAATCCGCCAAAGGAGCAGTCTGTTTGTGATAAACGTCCAATCTTGACTTGATTGTTTCCAGATTGTCATCCGAACGGCCTGAAACCTTACCACGTTCCAACAGGCGGTTGATCAGTTCTTCTTCTTCTACCTGAAGGTTCAGCATAACGGAAACATCGGTTCCACGTTTGTTCAACATTTCTTTCAGTGCTTTAGCCTGCGGGATCGTACGGGGGAAACCATCGAAGATGACGCCTTTGGAGTTCACCTTGCTGTCCAAAACCTTAGCCAGCATGTCAACGATCAGTTCATCCGGAACCAGTTGTCCTTTTTCGATGTAATCTTTAGCAATCTTACCCAGCTCTGTCTCGTTCTTCATTTCAGAACGCAAAACATCACCTGTAGAGATATGATCCAAACCATATTCTTTAATAATCAATTCGCTCTGTGTTCCCTTTCCTGAACCGGGAGCACCAAAAATAACAATGTTCAACATAAAAAGTAAACTTTTTAAATTGACAATTGATAATTGACAATTGACAATTACCTGCCAACTATCCAACCATCCATCGCCTCTTATTATACATTAATCTGATAAATTCTCCACTCCTTTATATATTGATAATTATCAATTGTCAATTATCTTATATATATTTCGGTAAGCCCGCCCCATTTCATCATAATCCAGGCCGTAACCGACAATAAAATCACTCGGAATCCGAATGCCGATATAATCGGGTTTCAAATTGCATCTCAATGAATCCGGCTTAAACAACATGGTCGCCAGTTTGACATCGGCAGCACCATCCTTACGGAGTTTATCCATAACATATTGCATCGTAAATCCGGTATCTATAATATCCTCTATCATGATCAAAGTCCGCCCTTTCACATCGGCCTGCACCGGCATGATTTCACGCACGACACCGGTCGTACTGGTCCCTTTATAAGAAGAATAACGAGCAAAGGTGATCTCATACGGTTCGTTCAACTGACGCATCAACTCGGCAGTAAACATAAAAGCTCCATTCAGGATTCCCACAAACAACGGATTCGTGCCTTTTACATCCTCCCGGATACGTTCTGCGACTTTTGCAATTGCATCCTTTATCTCCTCTTCCGGGATAAAGAGTTCAAATTCTTTGTCTTTTAATCGGATTCTATCCATATTCCGTTTGATTTTCGAGGGAACAAAGGTACAACTTTTTCGGGTAAGCACAAAAGTGGATTTTCATTTTCTGCTTTCTGTCAAAATATTGCCATCTATCATACGGATCAGCCTACCCGCCATCCGAGCATTTTCCTCGGAGTGGGTAACCATCACGACGGTCATTCCTTCACGGTTCAGTTCCATCAACAGGTTCATCACTTCATTGCCGTTGACGGAATCCAGGTTTCCGGTCGGGATCGCCGGCGATAACCGGAAAGCTAGAATGTCAACTCATCCACAATCCAGAGATAAATCAGGAAAGCTGCCGTCATCCACAACACAAAACCTAGCATATTAACAGACGAAAACAAAAAGCTCCGCTTAATTAGCCGGAGTGCGACTTTTACATAGTGTTTAAACATATATCATATCTTTTTTATGAACCACTAAAGATAAGGCAAAGATCATGCCAAATCAGGAATTCACTTATTTACAACCACATACACACCAGGCTTTTAAACGTATTGTCCGTTCCCGTACATCTTACGTACAAAAACGCACGGATATGTTCCCGACAACGCCGAAAATAAATTAGTCTATCTCAGAACTTTTCATTAATTTCGCACCAATATTTTAAATGAATGTAAAAAGATACGACGATGATAAAGAGGTCTGTTTTAGCGTTATTTATTGTATTGTTATTCAGTAGTAATCAGGTAGGAGCACAGGATGTCAACATAATTAGCGGGAATCAGTCGAATCAACCGGTTCAGACCGCTGTTCCCGATACATTTCCTTTATTAGACTTGGAAGAAACGGAACTGGATAAAATCCCCGACCTCAGGGCACAGTTCGAAAAACTCAATAGCAGCTACTCATCACCCGCCGCACCGAGTGAGAACTTGCTTCGCTTTTTAAAAAAAGACGAGATAGAATTATCGCCGGAAGCACAATATTGGGTAAATTGGGTACGCGACCCGTCTACCATCATCAGCCCGTGGGCAACCTTACGGGATACTACAATCGTCAATCCGCTGTTCACCCCGATCCTGTTCAAGGGAGGACTTATCCCGGAAGACCTGCAATTGTATGACAAGGACTTTATTGCAAAACAACGTCCCAACTTCCCATTGTTCGAACCGGATACGACTTTGTTCCAAGACGAAATACTAAAGAACAAGTTGCAGAATACCGCATATAATTATGTACGTGTAAACTATCCGGAATATTTCCGTTATTCGGAACGTGACCTGCCGACAGATGTCGTTAAAACGCATGTTATCAAGAAAGCGACATACGAACCCGAACTAATCAAAATAGAAAACGACCCGAACGCTTTCAGCGACGTGGACGCTCCGGTCAAGTTTATCCCGGAACGCCGTTATTGGACTTCCAACTTCGAAAGCACCATGCAGTTTTCGCAAAATTACATTTCACCGAACTGGAGTGCAGGTGGCGATCCGAACTTCAATATGAATACCCGGCAATATTTCAAATATGATTACAATAAAGACAAAGTACAGGTAACAAACGAACTTGAATTCAAACTGAACATGAATACTTTGCCGGACAAAACAGACTCTATACATTCGTATAAGATAAACGACCAGATACTTCGTCTCCATACGCTGTTCGGTTACAAAGCATTTAACAAGTGGTACTACACAGTCGACATCAGTTTCAACACACAAGTAGTAACCAACTACGCCCAAAACAGCGAAACCAAATTATCGGCATTTCTCGCGCCTATGACCTTCAATACCGGTATCGGTATGAAATACGAACTAACCAAAACCCTTACAAAGGTGAGACACCGAAACATAAAATTGAATGTCAACATGGCTCCATTCTCTTATAACTATATGTACAGTACCCAAAAGGGGACAGATATGGATTTGAAACGACATGGTTTTAAAGAGAAAGACAATGCCGCCGAACTTCCTGACGATGTTAACAAATACAGGAACTCCCAAAGTCAAATTGGTTCGAAACTCGAAGCAAACATGACATTCAATATCAACCGAAATGTCAGTTGGACATCTCGTTTCTATTATTTCACGGATTATCATCGTATTACCGGAGAGTTTGAGAACACGTTCAACTTGCAGATCAGCCGGTTCTTTTCAACCCGGATCAATCTTCACCTTCGCTATGACGATGGTGTTGCCAAAAACGAAGATTTCGACAGCTATCTTCAGATCAACGAGCTGTTAAGCTTCGGGTTTAATTACAAATGGTAAGACAAAGTCTATTATTTCCATAATAAACTTTGTTAATCGTGACATAATTTCCAAATAATACGTACTTTTGCCTCGGTTTTGCAATGTCGAGATTACAAATATGAGCGAAAGTATCAATCACAATGGGATTATAGAGAAGATCGACGGCGGTACGGTCTATGTCAGGATCATCCAACAATCGGCTTGCTCCGGATGCCATGCGAAAAGTATGTGTACGGCATCCGAGAGCAAAGAAAAGATCATCGAGGTTCCGGACAACTCTGGAAAATTCCATATAAATGAAGAAGTCCAGTTATGCGGACAAAGTTCACTGGGGCTGCAGGCCGTACTTCTTGCATTTGTATTTCCGCTCATCATAGTTTTTGCGGCTATTGTAACAGGTACAAGTATGCAATGGGAAGAAACCACAAGCGGGTTAACCGGATTACTGCTCTTAGTTCCTTATTATTGCATATTATACTTTTTACGCGACAAACTGAAAAAGCGATTCATATTTACTTTGAAAAAACTTAATTGACAAACATATCATGATTTTAATTGCCGTTATTTCATTAGGAGCGATTGGAGCCATCGGCGCAGTTTTTCTATACGCCGCCTCCAAGAAGTTTGAAGTATACGAAGATCCTCGTATCGCACAAGTCCAGGAGGTATTGCCTGGAGCCAATTGCGGAGGTTGTGGATATCCCGGATGCGGTGGTTTTGCTACGGCTTGTGTAAAAGCCGACACGTTGGACGGCCTGTTATGCCCCGTAGGCGGAGCACCTGTAATGGGCAAAGTAGCCACCATCCTCGGAAAAGAAGCAGCCAGTGCAGAACCGATGGTAGCCGTTGTCCGCTGCAACGGAACGTGTGCCGCCCGTCCGCGTACCAACCAATACGACGGTGTGCAGAGTTGTGCGATTGCTTCCACCTTGTACGGCGGAGAGACCGGCTGTTCATTCGGTTGCTTAGGTTATGGCGACTGTGTGGCTGCATGTAACTTCGACGCCATCCACATCAACCTTAAGACAGGGCTTCCGGAAGTGGACGAAGACAAATGTACTTCATGCGGAGCTTGCGTAAAAGCTTGCCCGAAAAACATCATCGAACTGCGTAAGAAGGGCCCCAAATCACGCCGTATCTTCGTCAGCTGCGTAAACAAAGACAAAGGCGGAGTAGCCAAGAAAGCATGTGCCAACGCTTGTATCGGCTGTGGCAAATGTGCAAAGGAATGTCCGTTCGAAGCAATTACAGTGGAAAATAACGTGGCCTACATCGATTACACAAAATGTCGCTTATGCCGCAAGTGCGTAGCCGTATGTCCGACCGGTGCCATCCACGAATTAAACTTCCCGCCACGTAAAGAGGCAGCTCCGGCTGTGGACGCCGACAAAATAAAACCGGCAACAGCTCCGAAACCAGCCGCTCCGAAGGCTGATGCGCCAAAGACTGAAGCCCCGAAGAAAGAGTCTCCAAAGGCAGAAGCTCCAACAGCAAACGCTACGCCAAATGCAGAAACTCCTAAAATTGAAACAAAAGAAGAAACAATTCAAAAATAAAATCTAATAGTATGCTAAGGACATTTCGAATCGGAGGTATACATCCGCCCGAAAATAAATTGTCTGCCGGTAAGAAAATTACCGCTTTAGCTGCACCTAAGCAGGTAATCATACCGCTCAGTCAGCACATCGGGGCTCCGGCCCAGGCAGTGGTCAAGAAGGGTGATCTGGTTAAAGTCGGAACACTTGTCGCCAAGGCAGGTGGTTTCGTTTCCGCTAATATCCACTCGTCGGTATCCGGTAAAGTAAACAAAATAGATAACGCCCTCGACTCAAGCGGCTACAAGCGTCCCGCCATCTACATCGATGTGGAAGGAGACGAATGGGAAGAAACGATCGACCGCAGCGATGCATTGGTAAAAGATTGTACGCTGTCATCCAAAGAAATCGTCGACAAGATTGCAGCAGCCGGTATCGTAGGTCTGGGGGGAGCCACCTTCCCGACACAGGTGAAACTGATGCCGCCTCCCGGAAGCAAGGCCGAGATCATCATCATCAATGCTGTCGAGTGTGAACCTTATCTTACCTCCGACCATTCCCTGATGATGGAGAAAGGCGAACAGATATTGGTAGGCGTCACATTGCTGATGAAAGCCGTAAACGTAAACAAAGCCGTTATCGGCATCGAAAACAATAAACCCGACGCAATCGCCCACCTGACGAAGCTGGCAGCCGCTTATCCCGGAATCGAGATCATGCCGCTGAAGGTGCAATATCCGCAAGGGGGTGAAAAGCAGTTGATCGACGCCGTGATCCGTCGTCAGGTGAAGAGCGGCGCCCTGCCCATCTCGGCCGGAGCCGTCGTACAGAACGTAGGAACCGCATACGCCGTCTACGAAGCCGTCCAGAAGAACAAACCGTTGTTCGAACGCGTCGTGACCGTAACAGGAAAGGCCGTAGCCACCCCCTCGAACTTCCTGGTTCGTATGGGTACGCCTATCAACACACTGATCGAAGCAGCCGGTGGTCTTCCCGAAAACACGGGTAAAATTATCGGTGGCGGTCCGATGATGGGTAAAGCGTTGGTAAGCGCTGAAATTCCGGTAACCAAAGGTAGTTCCGGCGTATTGCTCCTGACCAAGGAAGAATCTATCCGCAAACCGATGCAAGACTGTATCCGTTGCGCCAAGTGCGTGAACGTCTGCCCGATGGGGTTGAATCCGGCCTTCCTGATGAAATTCACGATCTATAAGGATTGGGAAAAAGCCGAAGCCAACTACATCCAGGACTGTATCGAATGCGGTTCATGCAGTTATACTTGCCCTGCCCACCGCCCGCTGTTGGATCAGATCCGGTTGGGCAAAGGCAAAGTAATGGGTATTATTCGTGCAAGAAAGTCATAAAACAAGAGCAATATGGAAAACAAATTATACGTGTCTCCCTCGCCCCACATTCATGGTGGCGACAGCATAAGCAAAAATATGTACGGTGTACTGATTGCCCTTGTTCCGGCTTTCCTGGTATCACTCTACTTTTTCGGACTGGGTGCTCTGATCGTAACCGTAGCCTCAGTTTTCTTCTGTGTCCTGTTCGAATATCTGATTCAGAAGTTCCTGATGAAAAAGGAACCGACCATTTACGATGGTTCGGCCATCCTGACCGGCGTTTTGCTGGCGTTCAACCTGCCGTCAAACCTACCGATCTGGATCATCGCCATCGGTGCACTGGCAGCCATCGGTATCGGTAAGATGTCGTTTGGCGGTCTAGGTAACAATATTTTCAACCCGGCACTGACAGGCCGTATCTTCCTGCTGATCTCTTTCCCGGCACAGATGACCACCTGGCCCGTTGTCGGACAGTTGACATCTTATGCCGATGCAACAACAGGGGCAACCGTCCTCTCTCTGATGAACGAGGGTGCACTCGACAAAATGCCTACACTCAGCGACATGCTGATCGGTAACATGGGCGGTAGCCTTGGTGAAGTCAGCGCACTGGCACTGCTGTTAGGTATGTTCTATATGTTATGGAAGAAGATCATCACCTGGCACGTTCCGGTATCCATCTTCGTCACGGTATTTGTCTTTACAGGTATCATGCACCTGGTGAATCCGGTTCAATACGCAAGCCCGTTCGTCCATCTGTTGTCCGGAGGTCTGATGTTGGGAGCTATCTTCATGGCGACCGACTATGTGACTTCGCCGATGAGCAAGAGCGGTATGATTGTCTACGGTGTCGGCATTGGTATCCTGACAACGGTTATCCGTCTGTTCGGTTCTTATCCCGAAGGTATGTCATTTGCCATCTTCATCATGAATGGAGTTACTCCGCTCATCAACAGTTATATGAAACCTAAACATTTCGGAGGGAAATAAGCATGGCAAAACTAAAATCAACATTACCCAATATGTTCCTTTCACTCACGATCATCTGTGTAGTGGCCGGAGCAATATTAGCAGGTGTGAATATGTACACCACCGGTCCGATTGCCGCCACCAAAGCCGCCGCGCTGGAAGCGGCGATCAAAGCAGTCACACCGGCATTCGATAACAAACCGACAGAAGATGCTTATATGGCTGTCACGACTGACGGCGATTCGCTGAAAATCTATCCGGCGATGAAAGACGGCAAACTCGTAGGAGCAGCTGTCGAAAGCAACACGCAGAAAGGGTTCAGTGGCGAGATCAAAGTGATTGTCGGCTTCGATGCCGAGGGCAAGCTGCTAAACTACTCCGTACTGCAACATGCCGAAACTCCGGGTCTGGGCGCCAAGATGCAGGAATGGTTCCGCGAAGACAAGAACCAGCAGAGCGTATTGGGACGCAACTTGGCTGACGGCGAACTGAAAGTATCCAAAGATGGTGGCGACATAGACGCCATCACAGCCGCGACAATCACCAGCCGTGCATTCCTGAACGCTGTGAACCGCGCCTACAGTGCTTTTTCCGGTGCCGACGGATTGACCGGGGCAACCACATCATCCGATAACACAACTAAAGAGGGAGGAAACGACAATGAGTAATCTGAAAATATTGATGAACGGAATCATCACAGAGAACCCGACATTCGTATTGCTGTTAGGTATGTGTCCGACATTGGGAACGACCTCTTCAGCGATGAATGGTATGAGTATGGGACTTGCAACCATGTTCGTGTTGATCTGTTCCAACATGGTCATATCAGCATTGAAAAATGTAATCCCGGATATGGTCCGTATTCCCGGGTACATTGTCGTAATCGCCACATTCGTAACGGTTGTGCAAATGTGCATGGAAGCATTTATTCCTGCCTTATACGCAAGTTTGGGATTGTTCATCCCGTTGATCGTCGTCAACTGTATCGTGTTGGGACGCGCCGAAGCTTTTGCCGCTAAAAACGGAGTCGTGGCCTCGGCTTTCGACGGAATCGGTATCGGTCTCGGCTTTACGATTGCCTTGACACTGTTAGGAGCTATCCGCGAATTGTTGGGGACGGGTAAACTGTTCAACCTGACAATCATGCCGGAACAGTTCGGCTCGCTGATTTTTGTATTGGCTCCGGGTGCATTCATCGCACTGGGATTCCTGATAGCTATTGTTAATAAACTGCGTAAAGCATAAAACAAGGTAAGATATGGAATATATATTGATATTTATCGCCGCTGTATTCGTCAACAACGTTGTATTGTCCCAATTCTTGGGTATATGTCCGTTCCTCGGCGTATCCAAGAAAGTGGATACAGCAATAGGCATGGGAGCAGCCGTTGCATTTGTGCTTACCATTGCGACACTCGTGACTTTCCTCGTACAAAAATATGTGCTGGATGTATTCGGCCTGGGCTTTATGCAGACCATCAGCTTCATCCTGATTATCGCAGCTCTGGTCCAAATGGTGGAAATCATCCTGAAGAAAGTTTCTCCTGCCCTCTATCAGGCATTAGGAGTGTTTCTTCCGCTGATCACGACAAACTGTTGTGTGTTGGGTGTCGCCATCCAGGTCATCCAGAAACAGTATAATTTATTAGAATCTGTAGTATATGCATTCTCTATTGCTATTGGATTTGCATTAGCTTTGATTATCTTTGCAGGTGTCAGAGAACAATTAGCAATGACAAATGTCCCCGATGGCATGAAAGGAACCCCGATCGCCCTAATCACAGCTGGTCTGCTGGCTATGGCGTTTATGGGATTCTCGGGGATCGTTTAAAGATTTATGATTTATGATTTATAATAACAAGTAATACTGCTTGATAATAACAGGTAATACCGCTTGCCGCTATAAATCATAAATCATAAATCCTTTCATAAATCATAAATCATAAATTTTCTCTCCTCATGAAACAGAAGATTTTAGTAGCAGGTGGAACTGGTTACATCGGATCACACACCACAGTAGAACTGCAGAACGCAGGTTATGAAGTTGTCATCATCGATGACCTGTCTAACTCCAATATAGAAGTATTGGACGGTATCGAACGCATCACAGGCATCCGTCCTGAATTCATCAAACTGGACTTGAAAGATAAGGAAGGAACCCGCGAAGCACTAAAAGCTCATCCGGGAATCAAAGGGATCATCCTGTTTGCCGCCAGCAAAGCAGTAGGCGAATCCGTACAGCAGCCGTTGAAATACTACCGCAACAACGTAGTGACACTGGTGAACCTGTTGGAACTGATGCCGGAATTCAATATCGAAGGCATCGTATTCTCGTCTTCCTGCACCGTTTACGGGCAGCCTGACCCTGAGAATCTGCCTGTAACCGAGAACGCTCCGATCAAACCGGCTACTTCTCCATACGGAAATACAAAACAGATCAACGAAGAGATCATCCGCGACACGATCCATGCCGGCGCTCCTTTCAAGAGCATCATCCTGCGTTACTTCAACCCGATCGGAGCACATCCGACAGCAGAGATCGGCGAATTGCCTAACGGCGTTCCTCAGAACCTGATCCCGTATCTGACACAGACTGCTATGGGTATCCGCAAAGAGCTGAGTGTATTCGGTGACGACTATGACACGCCTGACGGTTCCTGCATCCGCGACTATATCAATGTTGTCGACTTGGCTAAGGCTCACGTGATCGCCATGGACCGCATGTTGGGTGGCAAGTCTCTGGATAATGTGGAAATCTTCAACCTCGGAACCGGCAACGGCGTTTCCGTATTGGAACTGATCAACACATTCGAAGCTGCAACAGGCGTTAAAGTCCCGCACAAAATCGTAGGACGCCGCGAAGGTGACATCGAAAAGGTTTGGGCCAATCCCGAACGTGCCAATAAAGTTTTAGGCTGGAAAGCGACAGAAACACTGGCCGACACATTGGCTTCGGCTTGGAAATGGCAGGAAAGACTGCGCGAACGCGGTATCATGTAATCGGAATATTTCTCGTTACCATACAAAAAAGGGGGGCCAAAGTTCATTATTAAACCCATCGGCTCCCCTTTTTCATTAAGAAGCCTTGGAAAGGTGTATACAGTATAAAGACAAGCTTATCATCAGACAGCACACTGTATATCAATATATTGAAAATAACCATCCCTACAAAAGGACAATTTGACCGCAATATTTCCCCTACACTTTTTCAAACAAGCCTCATTTTCTTACACGACAACCGCAATACTCCTTGTAAATAGCGAACGGTAAATAGCGAGCTACCTGACGAAGAAAAAACCAAATCCGGACAAAAACACATTCTCCTCCACACACCTCCAACCCATTTGAACAGCCTGACTCTTAGCATGCACTGCCTCCATACGGAAAAGAAAGGCAAAGGTTTAGAAAAATCATCTAAACGATTATTTATCAAGCACATACAATATTTTCATAAATCTATTGCTTCCAAAAAGTGTAGGGGAAATATTGCGGTCAAATTGTCCTTTTCTATATTTGGGGGCCTAAAAAACGTTCCAAGCCCTCCAAAAAGCTATAGGTTTTCCGTTTACAAGCCATAGCTTTCCAAGAAAAAAGCTATAACCTTTTTAGAAACAGGCTATAGCTTTTTTATCATGAGACATCTCCCCCAAAAACAGACTGGAAGATTACTTTGCCAGTATATTCAGGACAGCTTCCCGCCAATCCTCTCCGTTTTCCGGCTGATAGGTGTGGAAACCGAGCCCTTGTCCAACCTCTATATTCGATTTGGCATCGTCGACAAACAGCGTTTCAGCGGGAATAAGCGGGGCATTTTCTATCATCCGGTCGAAGATGGCGGCATCCGGCTTCGTCACCCCAACTTCATAGGAAGTATACATTTTGTCGAAATAAGCGGATATAGGACGACCGGCGGGGGTGAACGCCTCGCTCCTCGCCCACGACTGGACAATCGGATTCGTATTGCTCAACAAATAAACCTTATATTTCTTTCGCAGCTCTAACAGGAAATCCAACTTGTATTGCGGGACATCGGCAATAAAACCCATCCAGGCATATTTGATTTCATCATAAGAAAGTTGCTTGCCGGTATGCTCGCATAACTTGCGACAGAAAGTATCGACATCGATCTTTCCATTCTCCAGTTCAAGGAAAAAGCCTTTCTGCTCATAAGGATCGAGCAACTGTTTTGCATCCTTCACTCCTATTTCCTCAAATCGGCTTACAGCCTGGTGATGGTCCAGGTCGATCAAGACGCCTCCCAGATCAAATACTATGTTTCTGATTCTTTTCATATTCTTTGCGTAATACTCACAAACTTACATAAAAGTGTCCGAACAACCAAATAAAAAAAGTGAAGGCCGTATGCAGGCGGGATCACCCTCCGCATACTCAGCCTTCACTGTAAATCGGCATCACACAAGCATCAAGCAGGCTTGTGAATGTGAAATCATTTTATTCGAGCTTATGGATAACCAGACCGGAACGCAGTTTCGGTTCGAACCAGGTTGTCTTGGGAGGCATGATATTACCGGTATCGGCAATATCCATCAATTGCTTCATGGTGACAGGATAAAGCGCCAACGCGACCTTCATCTCGCCACTGTCCACACGACGCTGCAATTCTCCCAGCCCACGGATACCGCCTACGAAATCGATGCGTTTATCCGAACGAAGATCTTTTATGCCCAGAATCTCATCTAAAATCAGGTTGGAAGAGATCGTCACATCCAGGACACCGATCGGATCGTTATCGTTGTATGTACCTTGCTTGGCTGTCAACGAATACCATTTTCCTGCCAAATAGAGGGAGAAATTATGCAAAGCTACCGGTTTATAAATATCCGCGCCCTTTTCTTCCACGACGAAGTTCTTTTCCAGTTTAGCCAGAAATTCCTCTTCCGACAAGCCGTTCAAGTCTTTCACCACACGGTTATAGTCGATAATCGTCAACTGGTTTGCCGGGAAACAGACAGCCATAAAGTAGTTATACTCCTCGTCCCCTTTATGAGCCGCGTTCTGTCTGGCTTTCTCCGCACCGACCAGGGCGGCGGCGGCGGAACGGTGATGGCCGTCGGCAATATACAGGGAAGGCATTTCGCCGAACAGTTCCGTGATGCGGGCAATATCAGCCGGCTCGTCAATGATCCAGAACGTATGGCCGAAACCGTCGTCTTTCGCGACGAAGTCATATTCCGGATTGCGGGATGTATATTTGGCGACAATCTGGTCCAGTTCGGCATTGTCGGGATAAGCAAAGAACACCGGTTCGATATTGGCATTATTCACCCGGACATGCTTCATGCGGTCCTCCTCCTTGTCACGCCGTGTCAGCTCATGCTTCTTGATAACGCCATTCATATAATCGGGCACATACGCACCGACAACCAAGCCGTATTGTGTCTTGCCGTTCATGGTCTGGGCATACACATAGTAACATTCCTCCTTATCCTGCACCAACCAGCCCTTTTCCTGGAACATCCGGAAATTGGCGGCAGCTTTCAGATAAACGGCAGGATCGTGTTCATCCGTCCCGACCGGAAAGTCGATCTCTGGTTTGATGATATGATATAATGATTTTTCATTTCCCTTCGCTTCTTCGCGTGCCTCTTCCGAGTTCAACACATCGTAAGGACGGGAAGCCACTTGTTCGATCAAATCTTTAGGAGGACGGATTCCTTTGAAAGGTTTAATTCGTGCCATGATAATTTAGATAAATCTATTTATTTACTCTGAACTTTTCACATCCTTCTTTCAGGAAGCCTTCGATCTGCTTGGCAGCGGCAATACCGGCATTGATATTGGCTTCGGCAGTCTGTGCACCCATCTTTTTAGGAGTGGAGAAATAGCGGCCGGCAAACTTGGCGGCAAACTCTTCGTTGGCTACGGGCATGATGTCGGTTACATATTTCAAGTCTGCGCGTTCTTCCATCAACTTGATCAGTTCGGCTTCGTTGATCACTTCCTTACGAGCTGTATTGACCAACAGGCCCCCTTTCGGCATCTTGCCGACCAGAGCGTAATTGATGGAGTTCTTTGTTTCGGCAGTTGCGGGAATATGCAAAGAAACGATATCGCAGGTAGCATAGAGTTCTTCCGGTGAAGCGACCGGTTTCACACCATCCGCTTCAATGGCCGAAGCCGGACAGAAAGCATCGAATGCATAGATTTCCATTCCGAAACCTTTTGCGATACGGGCCACATTGCGGCCTACGTTGCCGTATGCGTGGATTCCCAGTTTCTTTCCTTTCAATTCTGTTCCCGATGTTCCGTTATAGAAGTTGCGGACAGCCATTACCATCATTCCGAAAGCCAATTCGGCAACGGCATTGGAGTTCTGCCCCGGTGTATTCATCACACAAACATTATGAGCTGTCGCAGCAGCCAGGTCGACGTTATCGTAACCGGCTCCGGCACGAACCACTATCTTCAACTGCTTGGCGGCATCCAGCACTTCGGCATCGATCACGTCACTGCGGATAATGATTGCATCCACATCCTTGACTGCCTCCAGCAGTTTGGCCTTTTCACCGTATTTTTCCAACAGGATCAGTTCATCGCCTGCCCCTTCCACTACTTCGCGGATACCTTTCACAGCTATCGCTGCGAAAGGTTTATCTGTTGCTACTAATATCTTTGCCATAATCAATGCTGTTTTTCAAAATCCTTCATACATGCAACCAAAGCTTCAACGCTGCTCTTAGGCATTGCGTTGTACAGTGAGGCACGGAAACCACCGACAGAGCGGTGTCCCTTGATACCGACCATACCGGCAGCCGCAGCAAATTTGCTGAATTCGTCTTCCAGTTCCTTATATTCGTCATTCATCACGAAACATACATTCATGATAGAACGGTCTTCGGCTGCAACAGTCCCTCTGAACAACTTGTTACGATCGATTTCATCATACAGGATAGCGGCATTTTCCATGTCCTTCTTTTCCATAGCGGCAACACCGCCTTGTTCCTTATACCATTTCAATGTCTGCAACGCAGCATAGATCGGCAGCACGGGAGGAGTGTTAAACATGGAATCCTTGTCCACATGAGTCTTATAGTTCAACATTGTCGGGATCGGGCGTTCCACATGCCCCAAAGCATCCACACGAACAATAGCCAACGTCACACCGGCAGGAGCCAGATTCTTCTGTGCCCCGGCATAGATAATGTCATATTTGGATACATCGATCGGACGGGAGAAAATATCGGACGACATATCGGCGACCAAACGTTGTTTCACATCCGGATCTTTGCGAGTTTCCGTTCCGTAAATCGTATTATTGGTCGTAATATGGAAATAATCCGCATCGTCGGCAATCGTATAATCTTTCGGAATATATGTATAGTTTTTATCTTTAGAAGATGCCACAACCTCGACTTCCCCGAAGAGCTTAGCTTCCTTGATGGCTTTGGACGACCATGTACCGGTATCTAAATAAGAAGCTTTCTTATTCAACAGGTTGTAAGGAACCATACAGAACTGCATGCTTGCACCTCCACCCAGGAAAACAACCTCATAGCCAGCAGGAACATCCAGCAATTCTTTGATCAGCGCACGCGCCTCATCGTTCACGGCAACGAATTCTTTACTTCTGTGGGAGATTTCAAGAAGAGATAAACCCATACCCGCAAAATTCTCTACTGCAGCGGCCGTATTTTTAATTGTATACTCGCTCAAGATAGAGGGACCTGCATAAAAATTGTGCTTCTTCATACCAATGTTTTTTTTAATGTTAAATATAATTTAAGTAACTAATTTCCCAAAAACAGGCGGCTAATGTACAAAATAAATTGACAATTGACAATCGACGATTGATAATTATTAGCAAAACGACATGATAATTATCTTTATCAATTACACTTATTCCCCAATTGTCAATTGTCTATTATCAATTGTCAATTCTGATATCTATCTCCCCACAAACGCCTCATCTGTTCAATTAGTTTGTGTTCGGACGGATTTTCCTGTCCTTTCCACAGCCGTTCGTTTAAAATCTCCTTTGGAAGGAACTCTTGCTTGACAAAATGATTTTCATAATCGTGCGCATATTTGTAATCTTTTCCGTAATTCAGCTCCGCCATCAATTTTGTCGGTGCATTTCGCAAATGAAGGGGAACAGGCAAGTTTCCTGTACGGTTCACCAACTCTAACGCATCATTAATCGCCATATAAGCCGAATTGCTTTTAGGACTGCATGCCAGATAAACGGTCGTTTCCGCCAAAATGATCCGTCCTTCAGGCCAGCCGATTTTCTTCAAGGCATCAAAACACGCATTTGCCAACAACAGAGCATTCGGATTCGCTAATCCGATATCTTCCGATGCTGAAATAACCAGACGGCGGGCTATAAATTCCGGATCTTCGCCACCGGCAACCATACGAGCCAGCCAATAGACAGCGGCATCCGGATCACTTCCGCGAATGGATTTGATAAAAGCGGATATGATGTCATAATGCATCTCCCCTCCTTTATCGTACGCCGCCGGATTTTCCTGCAAGCGCTCCACCACCTTTTCATCTGTTATTTCAATCTTTTCATTTCCTTCTTCCGCAGCAACGACAAGCTCCAGGATATTCAGCAGTTTCCGTGCATCGCCACCGGAATAACGCAACATGGCGTCCGTCTCGGCCAACACGATATTCATATCCTTCAATATGATATCTTCGGTAACCGCCTTATTCAACAAGGTCAACAGATCAGCTTTCTCCAATGATTTCAAAACATATACCTGGCAGCGGGAAAGCAACGGACGGATGACCTCGAACGAGGGATTCTCTGTCGTGGCTCCGATCAAGGTTACCACACCTGTCTCTACAGCATTAAGCAGGGAATCCTGCTGCGACTTGCTAAAGCGATGTATTTCGTCAATAAACAGGATCGGTGAAACGGTATTGAAAAAGCGATTGCCTTTTGCCTTTTCTATCACTTCCCGCACATCTTTCACTCCTGAACTGATTGCGCTCAACGTGTAGAACGGAGCTTCCAGCTTATTCGAAATAATCTGCGCCAGCGTAGTCTTTCCTACTCCCGGAGGTCCCCACAATATAAAAGAGGGGACACGACCCGCATCAATCATCTTTCTAAGGACAGCCCCCGGACCAACCAGGTGTTTCTGCCCGATATAATCGTCCAACGTTTTCGGACGTAATCTCTCTGCTAACGGTTGACTCATCATGCCAACAAAAGTCGCATATTTTATTTACTTTTCAAAGTATAAATACAGTAAAAATTCAAGGCTATTTTAATGTTTGACAACAGAAAATATGATAAAAAGTAAGCACACACGGCAGCACACACCTATAAAAACCATAATAAGATAACATTTTGTCATATTTACAACTCTTGGGCACTGAATAAAATCATGAAAGATCAGGGCAGTGTGTATCAGAGAATGCACTGCCCCCGTATCTATTACCTTATTTTATTTCAATGTGATATTTTCCAGATCACGTATAACAGTCATATCCATAATATCACTGTAGATTTCCGTTGTCCGTACACTTTTATGCCCCAGCAACTTCTGGACTGTCGTGATATTCGCTCCATTATATAATAATAAGGTAGCGTTGGTATGGCGTGCCATGTGGAAAGACAACCTTTTATCTATTTCCGCCAGCCGGCAAATCCTTTTCAACTGTTTATTTACATTCGAGTTTGCCGAAACAGAAACTCCAAACAACGTTCTTGAATAACGCTTGCAATAGCGTTCATAAACAGCAAGAGCTTTTCCGTCGAATAGCAGAAACAAAGGAAGCCGGACGTTCACATCCGTCTTGACCGATGAATAGACCAGCCATAACTTATCATCGATCAGATGAAAATTATCCGGTCGTATATTGACAATATCGGAAAAGCGCAGCCCGGTATAGCAGCTGAAAAGGAACATATCGAGCGTCCGTCTGAGCGTTCGTTGCAATTTAGGAGCGATATTCTCCAACCTTCCCAATTCCTCAGGTGTCAGATGACCACGCTTGCTCTCCATATATTTAATCTTATACTTACGAAAAGGATATTTCTGCAATTCAAACAAATCCTTATTAATCGCCAGGTTGACATATCTTTTCAGATGCTTCATATGCTTGGCAATCGTATTCCGGTGGTACTTTTGCTCAAGAAGAAAATGTTCAAAACCACAAAGGAAATTAAAGGTAAGATCATCAAAAGAGACTTGTGGCTGATACTGGCACAAAACCTGCAAAGTGGATAAATGGTTCTTCAATGTGGAAAGTCTTAAGTTACTATGATTGATCTCATTTTTCATAAAAGAGACAAAAGAGGAAGAGACGGATTCAAAATCTCCCCTTTCCCTCAAATACTTCAAAGAAAACGGACGTCCGCTTTGGACCATATCTAATTCGATCCGTTCCAAATAAGTAATATAATCCTCAATGTACTGATTGAGTTCATCCATATTGGGATGGTTCCTCACAGCTTTTCTCTTGCTATCCCATTGTGTGGGCTTAACATAGATTTTCGTTGAGAAATACTTCTTTTGCCTATTCAGGTAAGCCTCTACCTGAATCAAAGCCTTTCCTTCTGCATTCAACCGCTTTTTCCGATTGAACACCAGATTGTAAATAACTTTTTCCATGATATACATTATTTTCTGAATGAGAACACGAAGGAACAATAATAAGTTCTTTGTTTCGTATGAGACAAACTAAAAGTTTGTTATATTTCGTGTTTCAATAGAAGAACAACTATCAGCAAAGCTATCCTGCAAAAGCCCGGACAGAGACAAAAAAAGAGGCGTGTTTTTTGAACACGCCTCTTCATTCCTTTTCCGGATATAAACCTTATTTCTTTTATAAAGCAGGTTGTGGAGCCGCCGGATTATTATCTGCATCAGAAATACCTGTATTGGTCTCCATTTCACATTGCGGAATACGGTAGATCATTATCTGGGATTCCGGCTCCAAATTAAACTGTACGGAAGCATGATAATTCGTATTTTTACGTATAACCGGCTTCTTTAAGCGTAAAAGGTCGAACAACGAATGACCTTCGCCCCAAAGTTCCATACGACGCTGCAGCCAGACTTCATCTTGAAATTGCTGTGGCGAAGTAGCTTTACTAACAAAAGAAGGGTCGCGATAGGCTTGCACGAAGTTTTCCAATGTAGATTTACCTGCCGCCAGATTTCCACTCATTGCTTCAGCTTCCGCTTTAATCAAATACATTTCTTCCACACGCATCAACGGCCAATCCGAAGCATTAGTCGTGTTCCCAAACACACTCTGATAAGCACCGAACTTAGTATTTACATATGGTTCAAGACCGAAATACTCAACAATAGAAGATCCTTCTAGCGTTTCGTTGTCTATCAACGAAGATGTGCTATCCGGAGACAAAAACCATTGTTTACGAATATCAGTATCCGGAATCTGGTCATATAAATCCGTATTCACTTTTCTGTATCCGTCAGGAACACCTGAAGTATACCCGTTCCCCGTAAAAGAACACAAATGAGAAGGCCAGTTTATGATACCGGTTTGTACAACATCATTATCCGGAGTGATCATGACACCCCATAACCAAGAATTTGCAGTAGCAGAATTAAATGTCGGAGTAGATACTTCTGCCAATGATTGCGGTGTTCCGCCGGCAATAGCTCTTTCTGCATCTTTTGCTGCATCAGCCCATTTCTGCATCAACAGATTGGCACGGGCACGCAAGCCATATACGACCGCTTCATCCAATTGGTCTTTATTCGCTCCATTATCAAAACCGGCCAACAATTCTGCTGCCTGATTCAAATCGCTCATAATCTGATCATATACCTGCTGGACAGTAGCACGCGGATTGTTCTGCATTTCTTCGTCAGACATCTTTTCCGTTACAATGGGAACAGCCAAAGCATTTTCATGACCTGCATAAGTAAACTGATAAATCTGAACCAGATTCAAATAGTCGTATGCACGAGCTGCCAAAGCCTGACCACGATAGATTTTCAAAGAAGCATCTTCTGTAGCAGGATCAATCAAGCTCAATACACTATTTGCGGCCTTCAGATGATTATAAAAAGTTTTCCAAATCAGTTCATCTGTAGAACTGTCATAAACACGGTCTGAATAATTCTGAGAAGTATTGAACCAGTTATATCCTGTAACCAGTGCTACAAGATCCTGTCCTCCAGACTCCAACGCCATAGAGACAGCCGGGACTCCATAATCATTATGATAGGTTGTCGCATCATCGGAAATCGTTCCGTAAGCATTCAATTTAGCAGCCATGGCATTTACTTCGGCCGTGACCAAATTAGGTCTGTCCTTGATCGTTTCTTCTTTCTGATTGTCAGAAACATATTGACCTTCAGGATATTTATCCAAATCGCAAGATGCCAGCAGCAGGGCGGCTGTTGCGAACATCATATATTTGTTTGTTAATTTCATATTCAAAAACAATTTAACGGATTAGAAATTCAATGATATACCACCCGAAATTGTACGGATCGGCGAATAAACATTATCAGAAGCGACATAACCTTGACGCGGATCCAGCCCTTTGCGGGCAGTCAACAATGCGACGTTATCTGCAACAAAGTACAAACGCACGCCTTCAATCTGTAATTTACGAGTCAGGTTTTTCGGCAGAGTATAGCCGAATGTTATATTTTGAAGGCTCAGATAATCAGAGCTTGTCAAAAAGCGATCGGACAACCGGTTTGTATATTTATCATTTACATTCATACGGGGAACATCCGTATTCTTGTTCTCGGAAGTCCATACATTCAGCATGTCTTTATGCAAAGCACTACCCGTAGCAGCCGGGCTCATCATTTCCTGATATGTGTAGTCTAAAATACGGCCACCTAGCTGATAGGCAAATGAGAGCGACAAGTCAAAACCGTATGCCGTAAAACTTGTACCGAATCCTCCATATACTTTAGGAAGGATATCTCCTGTCGCAAAACGGTTTTCTGTAGCAGTGGAATAAGAAGTCGTAACCGTGTTGCCCTCAGCATCCGGCTTCAACAAAGCCCACTGGCTTTCTCCCGTTTCAGGATTTACACCGGCATACTTCGGTAAATAAAGCTGAAACATTGATTCATCTTCGCGATAGATACGACCTGCATCAATCATCTGGCCATTCAGCTCAGGCGCCAGCTCCAACACTTTGTTTTTGAAATGAGTCAAATTCAAATTTACGCTCCATGAGAAATCTTTTGTTTCGATAATATTCGAATTCAAATCGATTTCAACACCACGGTTCACCATAGAACCGACATTTTCCGGAAAACGGGAATATCCCATCGAAGCCGCAACCGGTTTGAAATAAAGCATATCCGTAGTCTTACGAGAGAAGTACTCTGCAGAACCACTCAGTTTGCCTCCCCAGAACGTAAAGTCAAAACCGGTATTAAAACTGTGAGAAGTTTCCCATGTGATATCTTTATTTCCTTTATAATATAGAGAAGTTGAGAAATCTCCATTACTGTTTGCCAAAGTAAACTGATCCTGATACGGATAGTAGTTGCGATACAAACCACCTTGATACATCAAATTGTCATTTCCCTGCAAACCGTAACTGATTTTAAACTTCAACATATTAATCCAACTTTGATTTTCCAGGAAAGCTTCTTTATTCAATAACCAACCTGCACCGACAGACCAAAAGTTACCCCAACGATTATCCGGATGGAAGCAAGAAGAAGCATCACGACGATAAGAAGCCGAACCGAAATATTTCCCATCATAATCATACTGAACGCGGAACAACCAACCTTCAGTCGCATAATCTTTTGAATAAGATGAGTTATACTGATTTGAAATACCATTATCCAATTCCGGGACATTCGGGTTATACAGTTTTTCACGCTGGCCATACAAATATTGGTATTTATAGTTATAATTTTCATGACCGGCTAAAACATCCAGATTGTGTACATCATCAAACGTTTTATTGTATGTCAATAAATACTGCTGATTAACACTGAATGTACGTTGGGTTGAAACAGAAATCAAACCACCGACACCTGTCGTTTCCGAATATTGTCCATAGAACGGATTCACCATATCGGTATTCCGAACGTTATTGGCATCCACTCCAATATTCACCTTGGCCTTGATGCCACCCCAGATATCAACATCTGCAAACCATTTGCCGCTAACTACGTCTCCGGAATATTTCATCTTGTCCAACATATAGCTGGCCAACGGGTTAGCATTAGGGATAGTATTACGAGATCCATTCGTATCTTGTCCTTTCTTCCCATAATCATAACGTTGGAAGCCACGGTTATCAGTCATTATATTTCCCTGTGCATCACGGATATACATCGGATATATCGCCCCCATAATATTAGAGGCATAGAATATGTTCGCATTTGAAGTTCCGCCTTCTGTATCCTGCTCACGGCTATCATAGTGAGTAAATGAAACATTAGCACCCAACTTCAACCACGGTTTCACTTGATAATCCGCCTTCAAACGAGCTGAATAACGTTGAAAACCTGAATTAGGGACGATACCCTGATCATCCAGATAACCAGCAGACATATAATAGTTCATTTTGTCAGAAGCACCGCTAACGCTTAAATTATATTCCTGGCGAACATTATTTTCGAAAATTTCATCCGACCAATTATCCGGAATATAATAATAGGTTCCATCGGAATAACCAAGCGTAGCTTTCGGATTCAGTTTTCCATCCATACCGATCAACAGTTCTCCTGTCGGAACAGAATAGACTTGATATCCTAAATAAGTTCCGGAAAGCAAAGCTTGATTAGCATATGCATTGGCACCGGCCAGATCACCAGCTGCGGCATAACCTTTCAAGTCTGCATTATAAATAGAAGAATAATTCAATTCATAAAATTTAGCAGGGTCATTAATTGTTTCATAATTAGGTACTCCTCGTTTATTCACACCCCATTTTGCATCAAGACTGACACGAGCTTCGCCACTTTTACCTTTTTTAGTCGTAATCAAAATTACACCATTAGCACCACGGGCGCCATACAATGCATTAGAAGCAGCATCTTTCAATACAGTCATAGATTCGATATCAGAAGTGCTGATCGCCGAAATCTCACCGTCATAGGGGACACCGTCAACTACATATAAAGGTTTATTGCTGGCAGAAATAGATCCGATACCCCGAATCCGGACCTCTGCATCTTTACCCGGCTGTCCACTATTGCTCGTTGTCTGTACACCAGCAACCTGCCCACTCAAGGCATTCGTAACGTTCGAAGTTTGACGAGAGGTGATTTTCTCGCTTTTAATTGTTGCAGCAGATCCTGTAAAAGCACTTTTCTTGGCAGTACCATAAGCGACAATCATCACTTCATCAAGCATTTGATTATCCCCCTCCAACACCACATTTACTTTCGGCTTAACCCCAATTTCCTGGGCTTTCATACCCACAAAAGAAACTACCAGAGTCTTTGCAGAACTTGATAATCTATCAATTGGGTGATTATCAATATGTTATTTATTGTCTTTTAAAGACTGGTTGTGGAAGGACTATCAAATTGTTATCTTGTTAATGTCTTATATATTAGCTACATATTGTTTTTTTTAGACATTAGCGAGAATTCTTTTACAAAATAGAGTATGACTTATTTTCTACTTGTTTCGTGGAATAAATAGCCATTTATTCATGTATATAAGAAAATGTAAACTACCTGTAAATCATCATTTACGGTTCAAGCTTTGTGGAATATGAATTTTATATAGAACAATGCAAAAGATACCGACACTATCTGAAATCGCTCCTTTGACAACTGGTAAACTAAGTCGTTTCATGCCATCAACTAAGTCAAAACACCCCAAGAACTAAATGATAACATATAACAAAGTATCTGTTAGTAGTTACTACTTATTACCTATACGTAGTAGATAAAATATATGCAGATATATCTAGTATAATTATCTTTGCCTCAAAGAAAAATGACAAAGTTATGAAAGGTGCAATTTATAGTAGAGTATCTACAGAACAACAAGATTATAGTAAACAAACGAATGAACTGAAAGACTATGCCAAAAGAAACGGTATAGAAGTAGTCTATGTATTTGAAGAAAAAGAATCAGGATTCAATAATAATAGACCAGAGTTTGAAAAACTAAGAAAGCTAACGAAGCAGGATATTGATATTATTCTGGTCTGGGAAATATCACGTATAAGTAGAAGGGCAATTTATTTACAACAGCAGGTACAGGAATTTACTGATAAAGGAATCTGTATATATGCAAAGAAAGATGGCTTTTCTACCTTAAATGATGATGGTTCTGTTAATGCTTCAACTAAAATGTTGATAGGCTTTGCTTCCATTATTGCAGAACAAGAAGCAGCAACACTCAAAGAAAGAACTATATCCAGTAAAAGAAATAAGATTTTAAGAGAAGGTAAAAGTTATACATATTATGCTCCCTATGGATATGATTACAATAAAGAGACTAAAATGTTATCCATCAATGAAAAACAGGCACAAGTTGTTAAAAGGATCTTTCAATTGTCTATAGATGGATATTCAACAGAAAGAATTGCTATTCTTCTGAATGCAGAGAAAATACCAACTAAAGGCAAAAAGGAGAATTGGACAGCAGGAACAGTTTGCAATATGCTTACGAATCCAGTGTATAAAGGTGAAGCAAATTATACTCTTAAAAAAGAAAAGAAAGCAGGTAGTACTTATTGTAAACCTATGGAAGTGGTTACTATTTCTACACCTGCTATTATTGAAAAAGAACAATTTGAACTCTCACTACAAAAACTAGCAGAACGGACAAAAAGAAGTAACAGTTTTGGAACTAAGTACAATCCATTACTTAGAGGACTGATCCACTGTCCCCACTGTGATGTAAAGTATGTATATAATTTTGGAACAAACCAATATCTCTGCGTTAATAAGTACAAGAAGGCAAGTAACAAAAATGTACATTGTACAGCCAAATGTATTTCCAATAAGCTGGATTCTATTGTTTGGAATGTAGTAAAAACATTTTTCTATAAGGAACTGGCAGCAGGGAAAGCACAGGAACAGATAGAACCATTACAGGCAGAAATTGAATCATATAAACGGCAGATTCTTCTTTTAGATGGTAAACAGTCTGAACTTACTGCTAGAGCAAACATAATAGTAGATGCAGCCATTGAAATAAAAATCCAGTTTCCTAATATGCCAGATCTTTATGCTAATAAGATGAAAGAAGTAGAAGAGATCAATAAAGAAGCCAGCAAATACCAGAAAGAAAAGGAAAGACTGGAAAAACTAATACACTCTAATGACGCCAGAATAAAGAATATCAACAGAGCCAGTAAAGAATCTGCTTTAGTGGAAAGTATTACAGATGAAACAGAAAAGTATGATCTGGTACATAAGGCAATAGATAAGATAATGATTTTTGGAGAAGGTAAAACATCTATTATTATTGTTACTTTTTCTACTGGACAAACTATTTATCTGGGTTATTCTTCAAAATCTAATAGCAAATACTACACAATCTTTTACCCTAGTTCTGATATTTACTTTGATATTCAAACAAGTAAAGGATATATCAACCATTTAAAAGAGAAGGCAACCATTAATTCAGATGGTTCCATTTACTTAGGTGATCTCACTGGAGAAGTTAAGGAATACAGTATTATAGATTTTGTAAATTATCTAGATATTGAGGAAAACAGAAGATACTACTAACAAAGAAAGTCCTGTTGGTATAATAAACTGGCAGGACTTTTTTGTCTTGTAAACTTTACCTACCTTTGTGCCAACTTCTAAAGTTCAAGGAGTTGAGCCTCTTAGAAGGGACATAGTTAATAAGAGCGTTTGAAATATTATCCTTAATCTGGAATCTGGACAATTCTAAAACACAGGGATAATAGACAGTAATCGCTCACGCTGTGCTATATATCTACCTAGTGTAGCTTATATAACTGTATGGCGTGGGCTATTGTTTATTACTTGCACTAAGGCAGTCCAGAGCCTCACAATAGTAATATTCAATAGTTCCCACGCTTCTTTATTTTATTAATCTATCCAGGGAACAGATGGGTATAATTTAGTTTTTATGAAATCATTTTACTTTCTATTTGTTTGCTTAGTTTGTTTCTCTACATCTTTATTTGCACAAGAAGAAGTATTTCGTTATCCATTACCAAATGACGGACAACCCTTTAATTACAATTTCACCAAAGCGAGTAAAGTTCATTGCAAAAAATATAATCGTTTTGAAATATTAGATGAATGGGATAAATACTATGATTATAGTAAAGATAGTTTAAGTTTGACAGTAAAAGCACCTTGGGGAATACAATATGTAAAATATAACGTAGATGGAACAATGGCTTCTTTTAGTAGTCCTGTTAATAACTGGAATGATACATATACCTATACAGATGATGGAAGAATCGCAAAAATAGAAGGAAAGACCAATAAAAATAAGGATAGCTATCGTTTTATATACAGCTATGATAATTCTACTATAACAAAAATGGTTTATCATTATAGTGAAGTATATGACAAATTTTTTCTTACAAGTAAAAAAGTTTCTGAATACGATAACGACTATATTAAACATACCGAATATTCTTATAATGACGAAACAGATAAATGGGAACATCCAAATATTTCTATTAGTAAAGTAGATCATCAAGGCAGACTTATAGAATATGGATGGTATGATAATAAGGGAGAATATAGTTGGCAATTACGATACACTTATACCAATAATGGTTATAAAGAAACATCAAAACATCTGGGTTATAGTTATGTAAGAAGAGAATATGTTTTTAATGAACAGGGTGATCTGATTAAATTATTATGGTATGAAGGGGCAAATATTGATAATTTAGGACTATCAACCACTACAGAATACACATATACTTATCCTAATCCAACATCTAATGAAAACATAAAACAACAAAACTATAAAGTATATTCTACAGAAAATGGATTGGTAATAGAGAATAATATAAGAGACAGCAACATAAAGGCTTCTATTTATGCAATAACAGGTCAACTATTAAGAACAATATCTATATCTGACAATAGAACAGAAATTCCATTAAGTTCAGGTATTTATATTGTAGTATTAGACAATCAATCTTATAAAGTTAAGGTTAAGTAAAGAGAGGAAATAAAAAACTGTGTTAGCAAAGTTAATATTTTATTCTTTGCTGACACAGTTTAATTTACATCCTCTTTACATCCTCGACACAGTTTTATTTACATCCTCACTGAAGCAATTTATTTAATAATATTACAAATCTAAATTCAAATAATACATAGCTTGTTTTGTCTGGAAACAATGCGTATAACTTTCACGAGAAAGTGAATTAGACCCAAAACGATCTTTATCAAATCTAGGATTTTTTATAATAATAATTCCCTCCCAAATATCCTTTCTGTCAATGGTTTTTACCACATAAAAACATCTATTATCTAATACCTTTACTGAAATATCAATGCAATGTTTTTCACTAGAATCAAGATGAAAAACTGTAGCAATACTACTAAAAACTATATCTTCCATAACTATTTGATTTTAGATTATATTGCAAACATACAAAAAAAAGCCTAACAGAATCAACTGCTAGGCTTCTTTTTTTAATACTTCCATACTTTACCATCATTTACTTTGGAGTAGTAAATATGGTTATATAGCGTAACTTTAATAGTATCAGTTTTATTTACTGTGTGAGTAGTATTGTTTCCTTCTATATCCACTTTATACTTATGTTCTATGGTATATTCTGTAACATCTTCGCCATAGTGAGATTTTTTTAATATCTTATGTGATTGATATTCATAATTTTCGTGAACTACATCTAATTCACCAACTGTAGGAAGAACTGGGATTCTATCAGGTTCGTAATATTCAATTAATGCACTTTTGATTCTACCATCTACAGAATTATCTACTTCGCAGCCAGTTAATACGGCTACCATTATTGCTATAATAAATAATAGTTTCTTCATTTTACTTGTTTATTTGTTTCCATTTATCACCATCTTTCTTAAATATCTGTGCATATCTGACTGGTATTTCATAAAACTGCTTCCATCTTTTACCTGTATCAATGGCAGTAGTACTATTAACGTATCTACTAGTAAGTTTACAGTTACTTGCATTAATATATTTGAGATCATACAAGTAAATGAGATCACTACCAAATATATTTACATAGATTCCATTACTACAGGAATTATCTATTTTGGCTTTTGTCAGGTTCATATACTTATCTATCTGCATTAGATGTGATGGGTAATCAGCATATTTCCTATCTCTAGTTTTAATTTCCACTACTATCTTTTTATCTTTCAACTCAAAGAATCCATCTACAAAATCATATTTGTTAATAGTTGGATTCCAATTTTTTGCAGTTCTTGACTGCTTTAATAGGCTTTCAAATATTCTTCTACCTTCATTTTCTAATTCTTGAAATTTATCCATTAAGCCAGTAATTATTTACCAGCCTGTTTACTACTGCAACGTGGGCAGTTAAAACCTTATACAGATAATAGCCATAGTTCTATATCTGCTTACATTATCATTCACATAGCCATTAACATTACAGGCTTCATTTATAACTTAGTATCTTTTAAATGATTCTTTAAAATACAGACCATCTAAAAGAGAATCTGCCAAATTATTCTGGCTTATCCTCTGTTTCTTCTTTAGATGGTTGATTTTGAATATCTACCTGAATTGTATTAATCAGGTTTACAACTTCATTGTAAGGCTGTGTAGCCAAATAATTCAGGATTTGCTGTAGTGTTTTGATTGATAAGGTTATTGATTCCATATAATTGAAGTTTTAAGTTTAGTTTTGGTGAATCTAATTAATATGCTGTATCTCAATTTTCTATAGTACAAAGATACTAAGTTGTTGGCAGCCATAAAAACAAATTATCAGAAATCTTGATATTTGTTGCTATGCTTCATTTTTGTAAATATTCTTTGGTCTGAAACAAGTAAAAGAGAATAATAATTACTTAAATATGATTTTACTTCTTACAATTATATATCCAGCAACTTTTTTACCGTCTATCCTCTTACTGGCTGCATCAATTTCAAACCATTTATCCAAGTCTGTAGCTTTAGCCGTTTCTTTCTTTCCAACTAATTCATAAGTCTTTTTAAGCAATTCCTTTGCCTTCTTTGCAGGAATAAATTCGCCAATATGAATATCTTCTTTGATTATCTTGAATATCTTATTATCTAAACTCTTATAGTCATTAGTAACCAGCAATTCATTTTTAATTGCCTTCTGCACATATTTTAGGCGTTTTACAGCCTCATCCCCTAACTTATGATATGCTGGTATCAATAAAGGAAACTGTTTCTCTAATTCTTCTATTTTAGGTGAAACAACTAAACTCTCTTTTAATTGGCTGTACTCTTTATATGCTTCCTCAAATGTAAGTTTCATACCTTTCTTTCTTATTATTTCATTATCTATCAATTCCCAATTAACAGAAGTATGTAATATCCCATTAGAATCATATCCTTTTGCTATTTGTAACCCACTGGAATATATCACTTTATTTACTTGGTAGTTGTATAACTCCAGTTTGGGAAGAATATCATTCACCTTATAAGCATCATTTTTCTTATCGTATGAAATATACATATCATTTACTTTGTCTTTTAATTTATCTCTTAAATGATCCTTTACTATATCTGGTGCAGTATTGAACATATTTGCTGTTTCTTTAGCAGCTTCCAATTCTTTTTCTGTCCTCTCTTTCATTTCTTCATAACTTAAATTAAGAGTATCCAGTTGAGTATTGAATATATGTACAATTAAGTTTCTAAAAGGATTTGTTTTTGTTCTGATCCTTCCTGCTATCTGGGGAATATCAGTATCTATAGCAGCTAAAGTATGTGGGTTGGAAGTAGAACTGACAACAAATGACATTGCAGTATCACTAAAGTAATCCACACCTTCAAAACCTTTGCAAGTAATGAATGTGAACATCTTATTATCACTGATACTGTTACTTATTTCAAAACCTTCTAATTTACTTCTGTTTGATTCGGTATCAGCACATATAATTCTTACTTCATTATTTGCTAAATCACAATGATCTAAAATAGCCTTTATATCTGTTACTGAGTTAATAAAGAAAAATGCTTCATAACTCTTTTTACCGTTTATCTCTATATATCCGTCCCTTTTATAAGCCTTGATATAATTTGAAGCCTTTTGATATGGATGATTGGTTTTTTCTAATGATACAATTAAAGTATCTGTATAACTCCAGTCTGCAACAATAACAGGCACACCATTTAAACAGGAAGGACTAAATTCAGCCTGTATGGGTGTTGCAGACATAAAACAGAATGATTTATACTGTTTGAAGCTGTCTAATACTCCATCTATTGCAGTATCTCTATAACTATATGCTTTCAACAAACAATGATATTCATCCACCAGTAATCTAAAATCAGCAGGATTCAGATATTCAGCCAATTTAGCCAGTTTATCATAAGTACAAATGATCTTCTTAACTCCATCTTTCTTTAAATACTTCTTTAGCTTACTTTTTAGGCTGTTGGTAAATTCGCCAAATAAACCGAACAAGTTCTTATTATCTGATTCACCTGCTTCTGCCTTACCAATCTTATTTACTATTAATTCTTTAGTAGGTACTGCTATAACATAGTTTTCACTGTTAGTAATGGCAATAGTAGTACCACCACAACCAGTAATAACTTTATTGAATATACAATTATGTGGAAGATCTTCTAAATGTAAATATCCATCTGTAGAATTAATTTTTAGTGTATTTGCTTGATTCTTCATTTTATGTATTGATTTTGACGTAAAAAAAAGTTCCATCTATCTAAGTGGGTAAAATCTAGTGTTTATAAGCATCTGGAATATTATTAGTGCCATTGGAATAAAATTTTGAAGGCTAGTCTTATATACGGAATCTGAAAAAAAAATTCCAATCGAAATAAAATAAAACCAGATTCACATCTGGTCTTATTCTTATCAAATTCACTCACACAAACGTACTTTTATGGCTTAAAGTGTATTTCTAGTAGAAGTTATGACAATACTTCTTGGACTTATTTAATATACACAAAGATACTGCTTTTTTTCGTGACTGTCAAGTAAATTTCAAAGAATCTAAATATGTAACTATATGTATATCTGATGTTTATATTTTATATCTAAGGCTCGATTTGAGGTGTATTTTTAAGGTCAAACCATCTAAAAGAAGAATGATTTTATCACTCCAAATTAAATCGGCTGGAATAAGATAATTCTAGAAAAATAATCGAATTAAATCGGCATCTTCTTCTTTAAATGGTCTAGTTTTGAAAGCACATTAGAATAACAGCGCAAATTAAATCGGCATCATTCTCTTACTTGGGTAAAGAATAAAATATTTTGAAAATAATTGGAGAAATATTTGTGGATAATGAAATCATTATCTATCTTTGTAGTGTTGAATTAAAACAGTTAAAACAATGACAGAAGAAGAAAAGGAATTAAAAGAAGAGATTGCTAGAAAAGAGAAACAACTAGCTGACTTTGTAAGACTTGGTGCTTTTATTGATCTAAGCGAAGAAGAAAAAGAAAAAAGAATAGATCTTTACTTAGATGATATAAACAAGTTAAAAAAGAAAATCAAAAACTAACAGAGTTCCCCTTAATTGGGGAACTTAAAAATAATATAGATATGAAAACATTAAATGAATATTTGGCAGAATTGAAGCCTTTAATGGGAACAGATGATCCCAAAGAAAGAGAAAGGTTTGAAGAAATATTATCTATCCTGAAAGAACAATTTACTTCTGTTGATGATAAAAAGATTATAACAGACTTTTGGAATAAAGGGATGGATGAATTAGGTAAAGATATAAAAGAATTAACTTTAAAGGTACAATTATCAGAAATATCTAAGATGGTATCTTTGTCTTATATAGCAAAAAAGTATTTCAATAAATCACAAAGTTGGCTATCACAACGTATTAACGGCAATACTATTCATAATAAGCCAGCTAAGTTCACTAGTGAAGAATTGGCTACACTACAGTTTGCACTAAAGGATATAGGGAATATTTTAAACTCCACTGTTTTAACAGTTTAATTCAACACCTCTACATTTTAGGAGTTTAGATGTAGAAAAAGCCTGCTAGTTAATTCTGGCAGGCTTTACTATTATGTACCTTTTGATGGCATTCCTTACATAATGACATTAGATTATCTGGGTTATATGCTAGGTATATTCTCTTTAGATGGTCAGTAGTAGACATAAAACTAGTAATATGATGTACATCTACACTAGGAACTACTTTATCTTCTTTTAGACATAGCTCACATAACGGATGCTGTTGTAAATATGAAAGCCTTAATTTTCTCCATCTGGTAGAAGTATATACTTCATTACGTTCTTCACGCTTAATAGAGGTCTGCTTTATTCTCTCTGGTTTCTTTAGATAAGGCATTTGTTTGTATTCCTTTTAGTTGTTTATTATCCATCTGTAATTGATACCGTACCATTTTAAGACGGTATTCTATCTGCTTAACTACATTATCTTCTATTCCATCTGATATTACCTTTAGCAAGGTATTATGAAATATATCTTCATCTGTCTGACTTAACTGCAAGTTGGTTGTATTACCTATAAATTTGGATCTTAAACGGTTGTAATTATCTGAAATATCTTTGGCTATTGAAGGTTTGATCTCTGAAATCTGGTAATTGTATTTATGTTGGCTGTATTCTCTTTTAGATGGTTCTAGGATAGAATTAAATTCTTCTTCTGTTATATGTAGCAATTTGCAAGTATCTTTGATACCATAGTCATATAGATATTGCAGCAATACTTCTTTACTGGGCTTTAATTTCTTCATAGTATTTGTCTAACAGTTCTTCATTCTTAGCAAAGAAATCTCTTAGTATCATTCTTATTATCTGGGCTTTTGGCGTTGATGTTGCTTTATTCATAATATCTATGTTCAATGCAGTTTCACCATCTAGGCGAACTGTGATTCTTTCTGACATACTTTCCTTCATATAAACTGTGATTTTTAATGTTAATGTATTGGTTTTTAATCATATACAAAGATACGGATATTTTACAGCAAGAACAAATAAAATGTTAATAATCAAACAATTGACTGCCAATAGACTGGTTAGTATTTGAAAGTTTGAAAGATAAATGAGCAGATACAGATACGAATGGATATGTACACTTAAAATAAGAATTTAATTATGATAGACTACAAAGCACCTTCTGACGTATGTAAAGAAGCAAAAGAATATATGAAAACCGTATTAGCCAGACTGGAAGAATCTGGAGTACTGGAAAATGTAGATGTAGCAGCGTTAGATATGTTGGCAAGAAATTACAGTATGTTTATTAATGCTTCCAAGCAAGTAGAAAGAGAGGGAGCAACAATTGAAAATAGACAGGGTAACATTGTAAAGCATCCTGCTGTAACCATTGCCAAAGATGCACAAATACAGGCAGTAAAAATTATGCAGGAGTTTGGACTTACCGCCAAATCCAGAACCAAATTGCCTAAACTGGATAAAGAAAAAGAAGAAGATTCACCACTGGAGAAATTTGTAAAGACTGCAAAGGAAGTTAGATAATGAAACCTTATTACGAATATGTAGATAAGGTTTTAAATGGAAGTATTGTTGTTGGTGAGTATATAAAATTAGCTTGTGAAAGGTTCCAGAATGATTTACAAAGGGAAGATCTGGAGTTTAGAGAAGAAAAAGTAGATCTGGCTATCCAATTCATTTCTACTTTGACACATTACACAGGTAAGCATTCTGGAAAGCCTTTTATATTGGAAGGATGGCAGCAGTTCATAGTAGCCAACATAGTAGGCTGGTACTGGAAGGATTCAGGTACTAGACGATATACCAGCAGTTATATTGAAGTATCAAGAAAGCAGGGAAAAACGGCTTTAGCTGCTGCACTATGCTTGTATTATCTAATTGCTGATGGTGAAGATGGCGCAGAAGTATTATTGGCTGCAAACAGTAAGGAACAGGCTAAAATTGCATTCGATATGTGCAGCAAGTTCAGTAAAGGCTTAGATCCAAAAGGAAAGTATCTTACTGCTTACAGGGCTGATATTTTATTCAGTCTTACCAGTTCCAAATTGAAAGTATTGGCTGCAGATGATAGCAAACTGGATGGTTTTAACGCTAGCTTTGGTTTACTCGATGAATATCACGCAGCAGCCAACAGCAAGGTTAGAGATGTAATTAAATCCAGTATGGGGATGCGCGAGAATCCACATCTTTGTACCATTACAACTGCTGGATTTGACAAGTCTTTACCCTGTTATCAACTAAGAACAGTAGCTATAGAAGTACTAAACCATCTAAAGGAAGATGACAGTATGTTTATAGCCATTTATTGTTTGGATGAAGGCGATAAATGGGACAGTGAAAAGAACTGGTGTAAATGTGCTCCAAACTTAGGAATCACTGTTACTAAGAAATATATCAGGGAGCAAGTTAAACAGGCAAAGAATAACCCTAGTGATGAAGTTGGAGTTAAAACAAAGACATTGAATATCTGGTGTGATTCTGCTACCGTGTGGATTCCAGAGGACTATATAGTAAAGTGCAGTGATGTAGTGGATCTTTCTTCTTTAAATGGTCTGGACTGCTATATAGGTGTGGATTTGGGAGCAACAAGCGATTTAACGGCTGCATCCTTCTTAGTTGTTGATGGCGAAAAATATTACTTCAAAACACATTATTATTTGCCAGAAGCAGCTTTGGAAGAAAAGGCTGATAAAGAACTTTACAAGTTATGGAAGCGGTTGGGACTGCTTACAGTAACACCTGGAAACGTTACGGATTATGACTACATAACTACTGATATTCTGAAATACAGAGAAGTCGTTAATATAATATCTGTCAGCTATGATAAGTTCAATGCTACACAATGGGCAATTAATGCAACTGAACAAGGTTTGCCCTTAGAAGAATATTCACAGACTTTAGGCAATTTCAACAGACCTACCAAAGAACTGGAAAGGCTTATATTGTCAGGAAAAGCAGTAATAGACAATAACGACATTACTAGAAATTGCTTTAGGAATGTAGTTCTGAAATCTGACTATTGTGGCAATGTAAAGCCGGTAAAATCACAGGATAAAAAGAAAATTGATGGTGTGATTGCTATGATACAGGCATTAGGCGGTTATCTGCTGACACCACATTATACCAATACGATATTTACAATATAAAACCTTAATTGATGGGATTTTTTGATTTATTTAAAAAGAAAGAGCCACAAGAAGAAAGAAGCTATACACCTTATGGACTTAATAGTCTGGTATATAATACAAATTCCAGCTACAGGACTGATAAATCTATGCTTCTTTCCACTGTCTACAGGTGTGTAGATGTAATTGGTGATTCAGTGGCACAATTACCATTAGAGCCATATAAGATTGACAAGGACGGATATAAAAGAAAGTATCTGGAACATCCCACTTACTACCTGCTGAATAAAGAGCCAAACAGCCAGATGAGCAGGTTTACTTTTATGAAAACATTGATTACCTCTGTCCTTTTAAATGGTAATGGTTACGCCTTAATTGAAAGAGATGCCAAAGGTGATGCAGTAAGTTTGAAGCTGATTCCTTCTGAATTGGTCACTATATCAAAAGTTGATCCTTTAAAGAACAAGATAATGTATAATGTTACTGGCATTAAACAACTGGTAGAACCTGTTAATATGATTCATATACTGAATTTCAGCTATGATGGCATTACAGGAATCAGTACATTACAACACGCCAGAAATACTTTGGGACTGGCTACAGACAGTGAAGCACACGCAGAGGGGTTCTTTAAAGGCGGTGCAAATCTGGCTGGAATTATCAAAGTACAATCCAGCTTAACGCCAAAACAGCAATTGGATATTAAGGAGAGTTGGCAAAGTACATTCAGCCCTATGACTGGTACGCCAAATGGTGTAGCCGTATTACAGGGAAATATGGACTTCCAACCAATTACAGTCAGCCCTAGTGATGCACAATTATTAGAAACCAGACAATTTAATGTAATTGACATTTGTAGGTTCTTTGGAGTATCACCAGTAAAGGCATTTGACCTTAGTAAATCCAGCTACAGTACGGTAGAAGCAACTCAATTAGCTTTCCTTACTGATACGTTATCACCTTTATTAGAGAAAATAGAACTGGAGTTTGAACGTAAACTATACAAACCTTCTGAAAAGAACAGCATAGATGTAAGATTCGATACGTCTGTATTACTTAGGGCAGATAAAGCCAGTTTAGCTACATATTACCAGACCTTGTTTAATATTGGTGTAGTCAGTCCTAATGAAATAAGAAAGCAATTGGATTTAGAACCTTTGGAAAATGGGGATAAGTCATTTGTACAAGTAAATGTAATGACTTTAGATAATGCAGTTAATAATTTACCTTCTAATAATGCTATAAAGAATGATACAGAAAATATATAAAGGCAGTGATATAATGGTTGCATTGTCATTGAAGGATGCAGAAGGTACACCCTATAGAATAAGTACTACTAATGAGTTTACTATAAGGTTCTTTACTACTGATCCTGATACATATATAGAAGGTAGTTATTCTGCTGGTAAATATACTGGAATCATAGCAGAAGAAGATACTGATTACATTGCTTTGAATGCTTTGGATTTAGAAAAGCTGGAAGATGGAGTACTAAGTTATGTGTACCATATCAGAGTTACCAATAGTAATTTTAAAGATGGCTTCTATGATGAAGTAATAAAAGGACAGACTAATTTATACTTAAAATCTAAATGCTTATGTATAAAGTAGAAATAACCAATAACAATAAATATGAATTGGAATTGGACAGGGCTAATGTAGTAGTTGGTTCTGGTGGGACTGTAGTACCTGTTTGGGGTACTATTATAGGTGATATTACCCAACAAAAGGATTTACAGGAGGAACTGACAGGTATTAAAGAATCAATTCCAGACCTTACACAAGTAAATGAAGATATAGCCAATTTGGAATCTGTTAAGGCTAATAAGTCTGAAATTCCTGATGTTACAGGTTTGGCTACAAAGGAAGATCTTAAAAGTAGGGTTACAATGAGTTATCTAGGTGCTAATTACTATAAGAAGGCAGAAATAGATAAAAAATTAGATGCTATTACTAGTGGTGAAGCCGATTTAAGTAATTATTATACCAAAGAAGAAACTTATAGCAGGAAAGAAATAGATGAAATGATGCCAACACAGGAATGGACAGATGTTTGAACTAAAATTGACTAAGCTATGAAAGAACAACGAAACTGTAACTATGAATTAAGATCTGAATCCAGAACGGTAGAAGGATATGCTTTGGTATTCGATAAAGAATCCAGAGATCTAGGTGGATTCATTGAAATAATAGATCCTTCTTCTTTAGATGGTGTGATTGAGAAATCAGATATATTATGCCTGTTAAATCATAATGAAGATAAAGGGGTATTAGCCAGAAGTAAATTTGGTGTTGGTTCTCTATCTTTACTTGTAGATGAAACAGGATTGAAGTACAGATTTGAAGCACCAGATACCGCACTGGGGAATGAATTGCTGGAAGGGCTTAAAAGAGGTGATATTACTACTTCTTCTTTTGCCTTTACCATTGATAGTGACAAATGGGAAAAGAGAGCAGACGGTAAATATCTAAGACGAATCACCAAATTCAAAGAATTATTTGATGTTTCCCCTGTGTACAAAGAAGCCTATCCAGATACCAGCGTAGCCTGTAGAAAGATGCAGGAACTGAACACAGAGGAATTAAAGGAATATTATCAAAACCTTAGAGAAGGACTATAATGGACACTTTGACTTTGATAGACCAAAAGGAACAATTAAGAAAGAAGGCAGAGGAATTGATTACCAATGCTGAAAAGGAAATTAGAAAGTTGAATGATGGAGAAGCTACAGAGTTAAACCATCTAAAGAAAGAGATTGCAAGTATTGACAGCCAGATAAAAGGTATAGAAGAAGAGAATAAAAGAAATTACAAACCACAAATCAATAAAAAGACTATGGAAAAATTTTCATTGCTTAAAGCTATCAATGATGTAGCTAATAACAGACAATTAGATGAAAGAGCCTTAGAAGTAGTAACAGCTGGTCAGAATGAAATGAGAAAGGCTGGACAATCTTATGCTGGACAAATTGTATTGCCTATCGAGGAAAGAGCAAATATTCAGGCTACTGTTGCAACTGCTGGACAGGAAAATGTTGCAGAGGATAAATTAGGAATCCTAGAACCTCTAAGAGCCAATTTAGTATTAGTACAGGCTGGTGCTTCTTATATGACTGGCTTAATTGGAAATGTATCTATTCCAGTTTATTCTGGATCTAATGTAGGTTGGGCTGGTGAAGTTGCTGCTGCTACTGATGGCGCAGGTAAATTCAGTGAAGTAAACTTAGAGCCTAAACGCCTTACTGCTTATATTGATGTTTCAAAACAGTTCCTTATTCAGGATTCCAACAGTGCAGAAGAAATGTTGAAAAGAGATATTGTTGCTGCTATTTCAAATAAACTGGAAGCTACTATTTTAGGTAATGCTGCTGGTTCTGCTACACAACCTGCTGGTTTGTTAAATGGTGTAACTGCTGACACTGCTGCTGTAACTTATGCCGACTTTGTAAATATGGAAGCTACATTAGGCGAAAAGAATGTAAGAGGTGATATTAAGTTTATCGTATCTCCATCTGCCAAGGCAGTATTAAAGTCTACAGCAAAGAATCAAAATTCTTTCATTATGGAAGGTAATGAGGTAAACGGTTATCCAGTCCTTTGTACATCTGCTGTAGCTGGAAAAGGTATTGTTTACGGTAACTTCAGTGATCTGGTTATTGGACAATGGGGAGGTATCGACTTGACTGTAGATCCATATACACAGGCAGCTAACGGTAAAGTAAGACTGGTTATCAATGCTTACTTTGATGCCAAACCCAGACGTGCTGATTCTTTCGTAAAGAAAGTGTTGAAAGCGTAACCTTAACTTATGAATAAGCTATGTATGTAACTTTATGTGAAGCAAAGAAACATCTGTTGGTTGATAATTCATTTAAAGATGATGATGAATACATACTAGCTTTAATAGATATAGCAGAAGATGCTGTTTCAATTAATATAAATATTCCATTGGACAGCATTACAGTAGGTGGTGAATTACCGCCTGCTGTAAAAGCTGCTATACTTTTATTAGTTGGTAACTTATACGCTAACAGAGAACCTGTAGCCTATACTGCTGTAAATAAAGTGCCTTACACTTTTGATTACCTAATTTCCTTATATAAAAACTATTCCACAAAGTAATGAGGGCAGGACTATTAACCGATCCTGTAACCTTTAGAAAGGCAACCATTACAAAGAACCAATACGGACAGGAAGAAACAGATTGGATTGATTGCATATCAACAAGGGCAAATGTAAGGTTCAATTCAGGTAACAGGGTTACAGAAAACAATGAAATCATTAATACCTATACAGTAACATTTACTGTAAGAAGGTATCATAACATAGATGAATTTATGAGGATTCTTTGGAAGGGCAAAACTTACAGAATCCTATCCATAGAGGATAATAACGAAGATAGGACAAAACAATCTATTACTATTATTGGAGAACTGATAAATGAATAATGTGGATGCAAGGCAAGTCCTACAGATGTTTGCTGTACTGGATAGCAAGAGACAGAAGAAAGCACATAGGACTGCACTTAGAAAAGCTACAGGCATATTGGTTAGAGAAACCAGAAAAAATTTCAGGAAGGTAGTAAAGAATCCCAATGCCAGAAACAGGTGGAACGGAAAAACCTTTTCTTCTGGAATCAAATCTAAGGTCAATAAGGAAGCCACAGAGGGTAAAGTACATATTATGGGAGACTTTAGATTAAAGTTCTTTGAAATGGGAACTAAGACACGTTACAAGAAACGGACTAAGGGCAGACCATCTACAGGTAGTATAAAAGCCTCTTATTTCTTTAAAAAAGCCAGAGAAGCCAAAGAATCAGAAATCAGTAATAGTATGAATGACATAATAACCAAATCTATACTAAGGGTAAATGGACAGTTTAAAGGTAGGTAAAGAAATCTATTCTCTTTTAAATGGTAATGATTCTCTTACTGGGGTAGTAGGCAGTAAGATCTACCCTATTATAGTAGAAAAGGAAACTACATATCCATTTATAGTATATAAGAGAAGTAATATTATTCCTAGCTATACTAAGGACTTCCATTTCAAGGATGAAGTAATAATTGACATTATATGTGTGTCTGATGATTATTCTGAATCCGTTGATATAGCCAGTATGGTAAGGGATATTCTGGAAGATAAAAGATTTGCTGATATAGAAAGCATCAAACTGGAATCTGCTGATGAAGATTTTATAGATGATGCTTACGTACAGACATTAAGTTTTAATTTAATAATAACAAAATAACTATGGGAAAGCCGATTAACGGTAGTGATTTGATGTTATTCATTGATTCTACTGGAGAAGGAACAGCATTTAAATCAATAGCATTTGCAACTAGTCACAGTTTATCAATTTCTGCTGAAACAGTTGAAACAAGTTCTAAAGATACTGGTGGAAAATGGGTGTCTAAAGCACCTAGAAAGCTAAGTTGGACTATGAGTACAGAAAATCTTTACTCTTTAGATGGTGAAGGTTCTACTTATGATGATCTTTTTACTGCTATGACAGAAAGAAAAGAATTAAGTGTAGTTTTCAGCTTAGAAAAAGAATATGCAGCAAAGAAAGATGAAGTTCCTGAAGGTGGATGGACACCTGTAACCACTGGACAATATAAAGGGAAAGTAGTAATTACCAGTCTGGAACTTAACGCACCGAATGGAGATAATGCAACATTTACAGCTTCTTTTGAAGGAGTTGGAGCACTGACTAAAACAGCATAATATAAAGCCTTTATATCTCTGTTATAGAGGTGTAAGGGCTTTTTTTTATATCAACAGAATTATGGAAATAACAATTAAAGACAAGACATATAAAGTAAAGTACAGCATTAGGGCAATGTTCGTATTTGAAAAACTGACTGGCAAATTATTCAAACTGGAAAGCCTGATGGACTTTTATATATTCTACTATTCTATGATACTGGCAGGAAATCCAGAATGTACATTGCTGTTTGACGATTTTATAGATGAATGTGATTTGAATCCTGTTTTGGTGGCTGATATTCAGAATTACCTTAATGCGCAATTTCAAAAGCAAGGGCAACTGGAACCATCTAAAGAAGAAGATACTTCAAAAAAAAAGTAATATCCATTTCAGAACTGTATAGTATCATTGTGGTAGAATGTGGAATCCAGCCAGATTACTTTTTGGATAAAATGCAGTGGTATGAAGTGGATTCCTGTTTAAATGGTCTGGAGGGTAAAAACAAGAACGGTTGGGAACAAACCAGATTCCTTAGTTATATCACGGCACAAGTAAACAGCAGCAAGAAGTTAAAGCCTACTGATATTCTTTCCTTTAAATGGGATAAGCCAGAGGATACAGGCACATCTATTACTAGTGAAGATATACAGAGGTTGAAAGATAAGGCAAGTAAAACCTTAAAATTATTATAATATGGCTGATTTGATTACTAGGTTGCTGCTTAACACACAGCAATTTGATAATAATTTAGGCAAGTCAACAAAACAAATACAGGGATTCCAGCAAAAGATACAAGGCTTTTCCAGTGGTGCTGTCAGTGCCTTTACAAAATTTGCGGGGGTACTGGGCGTAGCTTATGGAGCTACAGAACTGCTACAGAAAGGACTTAACAGCAATGCCACTTTACAGGATAAATATAATTCTTTGATGCAGGCTGGATCTACTGTAACAGACCAATTCTTTACAGCCATCTATTCAGGGGACTGGACTGTATTCAATGATGGTATAGAAAAAGCCATTAAGAATGCAAAAGAATATGCAGATACCTATAGGAATGTACAAAGGATGCTGGAAACTACAAGCATCAAATTTGAACAAACGGATGCAAGGAAAACACAGTTGGAAGCCATTATAGAAGATGATACCAAACCACTGGAGGAACGGAAGAAGGCACAGCAGGAGTTAGACCGTATATTGCTAATGGGTGTGGCTGATATTAGGGAAGCATCCCAAATAACAGAAAGGGAACTAAATAATATGTTGGCTGATCTGATTGGAGAAGCTCAATATATCACGACAGAGAATGCACAAAAACTGATTTTGGATATAAGGAACAAGTATTCAGAACTTAGAAAAGAACTGGATGCCTACAGGGAGATCAGAGACACAAAGAATCAGGTACTAAACCCTAATGCCTTCAAATACAGCGGTGACGAGTGGTATAAGATTAATCAGGACGCCACTAAGAAATATTATCAGGAATATACCAAAGACCAAAGAGCGTACTACGATGAATTACTAAGGCTGGCTGATAGAATGAATGATGAAACATTTAGTTCATTTCAAGGCTTGTTTGATAAACTGAATGATCTTAATGACAAGGCTGGTACTTGGGAAAAAGACAGGGCTGGTGCAAGGGATGAAATAGCTGGTATTAAAACTACTGCCAGTAAAAAAGAAATCATTCCAGCAGGTTCTATTATGGAAATGCAGAAAAAGATTGCAGACCTTAGAAAGAAGTATGAAAATGCTGCTGATGAAGGAACTAGAGTAGGGTTTATGAAAGCCATCAAAGAAGCAGAAACAGAACTTAAAATGATGCAATTAAGGGCTGCTGGAACTTCTTTACTACCAACTGGAGAAATTAATAAGCCTGTTGGAAGGAATATTGCAGATGATGTAAAATCTGGATATATAAATATAAAGCCTATATCTACAGACAGTATTCAGGCTAATTATGATTATGCGGATTCTTTAGGTGCTATAGCTTCTATTATGGGATCTGTTACCAATATGACAAATGAAGGTGCTGCTGGTTGGCTGGCTTATGGTGCTAATATCCTTAGTAGTATCAGTGCTGCTATACCAATGATAACCAGTTTAACTACTGCTTTAACGGCTAAGGCTGCTGCTGAAGCTGCTGGTAGTGCTGCTGCTGTGCCTGTAGTAGGTTGGATTAATGCCGTTGCTGCTATTACGGCTATAATGTCTGCTATGGCTGCTGTACCAAAATTTGCTGATGGCGGTATCATTGGCGGTAATTCCTTCATTGGCGATAATATGATAGCCAGAGTAAACAGCGGTGAAATGATTCTGAACAACAGACAGCAAAGGAATCTGTTTAACCTTTTAGATGGTAAAGGTGGAACTTCTGTTAATGCTGGAGGAGAGGTTAAACTAAGGATTGAGGGTAGAGATTTAGTAGGGGTTATTAATTCTCAAACAAGTAAGACAAGTAAATACAAGTAATATGTACAACCTTATATATACAATGCCATTTACTAATGTAGATGGTGAAGCCTTAACTGTACAAATACTAGAAGATGGTGGAACTGGTTCACCTGTAGAACTTACAGGTGGCACACCACCATTTATAGTAGATGTGAATGATGAAGATTTTTTATATACTCCAACCAGATTCAGCGGAGCTACATTAAAGTTAGTTGGAAGTGACTACTTACAGAAATTGTTTAGTACCCAATACCAGAAGTTCAAAGTTAATTTGGTAAAGGCTGGTTCTGTTATCTGGACTGGCTTTATAACTCCAGAATTATATTCACAGGATTATGATAACAGCTTGTTTGAATTGGAAATAGAATGTATATCAGCCCTATCTACTTTAGAGTACATAGACTTTAAGCAAGAAGGAGCTACTGTTTCCTTACTAGGTATTATTAAAAAGTGCATTACAGAAAGTAAAGGGGATTTTAGGGCAGTCTACATACCAAACGTCTATACTTCTTCTTTAGATGGTATAACTGTCAGTACTGCCAATTTCATAGATGAAGATGGCAAGGCTATGACTTTGAAAGAATGCTTGGAAGAAGTTTGCAAGTTCCTCAACTGGACTGTAACGGAATATGATGGTTGTATTTATTTTATTGATATGGACTATATAAAGGCTGGTAAAACCAGTTATACCAATATACTTACCAGTACTACTACTACCCTATCTTCTACTATAAATCTAAGGGATATACCATCTAAAGGAAACAGTAACCTATTATCCATATTAGGAGGATACAATAAGGCTATAGTAATTGATAGTGACTATGAAGTAGATTCTGACATATTATATCCAGAACTGGAATTGAATCTGTCAGGTGGAGAGTTGTTTAAATTTGAAAAGACAAAAGATGATACCATATATAAGAAGGAGTATTATAATTCCAATTTGGAATTATTCAATTATGTACTGTCCAATAATTCTTATACAACGTATGATAAGTCGTTTAATACGGACAAACAATCTGCTGGAGCAGTAGCAATGCGAAAAACAAGTTATGGTAAAACAGAAGCATTATCAAAATATAGCTGGCAGGAAATGATTGAGATAAAACAGAAATCTGCTATTATACTGGACAATAGTGCTCCCTATTATTTGTATAAAGACATATACCACAACGGGGAAGAGATCAAAAACGATCCTTTCATTCTTAATTATCCTGCAATCAAATGCAAGGGTAATGAATTGTCTTATCTGGTATTTGATCCAGATATAAAACTGTGTATCAACTTTGACATCTATCTGACTACCGATAAGGATGGATTTGAAGGGGACTTTAAGCCAACAGGACTTACTTCTGTTCCAAAATTGTTTATTCCAATGCAATTAAGGATAGGTGATCATTACTATAATGGCAGCAGTTGGGTAACGGATAGCAATACCATCTTCAAAGTATCAACAACTGCAACTCCAAACAATTATGTAAATACTTGGTTACAGGTTTATAATTACAATGATCCAGAACTGAATGTCCCAGATTTAAATGGCTATATTGTTTCATTTAAAAGCATTACAACTGGTGATATTGAATTGACAATATACAATCCTGCTATAAATCCTTATAGTACTCCAGTATTTGAAAATCCAATCGAATCCTTTTTTATACGGAATATTGAAATATCAACTCAAAGGGTAAATGCAAGTAAATCCGATTCAACTAAACAAGATACAAAATATGAGAATGTTGTAAATGAAGGATTCATTAATGCTTTGGATGATATTGAATTTAAGATAACATCAAAGAATGAAAGCGAATTATCCTATAGTAAGGCTATGGATGGTAACAGTATATTGGACGTACTCACAAATAATATTAGCAATAACAGCGAGAAGCCAGAAAAGCTACTGATCCAAAGGATCATTAACCAATACAAGCAGCCTAAAATAAAGCTGGTACAAGTTATAAAACCTGACATTCCGCCTTATTCCAAAGTAACAGACAGTTATTTGTCTGGCAAACAGTTTGTATTTACTGGTGGAAGAATCAATTATGAAGATAATAGTATAGAATGTAACCTTATAGAACTAAACTAATATGGATATAACAAGTAACAGGATACCTGCCACACCTAGAAGCAAATATGCCAGATACGGTAACAATAATGTATCTATAAGTGGCAGCAGTGGAGGTGCTAATATAGATACTTCCAACTTTGTCAGGTTAAGAGGGCAAACCAGCCAATCTATAGAAGGTGCAGTAGCAGCTACTGGAGAGATTATAGCTTACCAGACGAATCCAGAAGCAGGAGACTTTCAATTCCCTATTGCTTCCACTGATGCTTTAGGTACAATCAAAGTAGGTAACGGACTTAAAATAAATGAAGATGGTACTTTGTCTGTAGATGGTGAAATTGGGGGTGGAGGTGTAAGCAGTTGGGACGATCTTACAGATAAGCCAACTACATTTCCTTCTACTTGGGAACAGGTAACAGGAAAGCCAACTGAATTTATACCGTCTGCACATACACACGTAATGAACGACATTACGGATTTTAATGGAGTTACAACAGATACAGACCAAACAATTACAGGACAAAAGACTTTCAGTAAGGCAATATTAGGACAGGCAGATGTAGTGGCTTATGCTACAGGAAAACACGATATAACATTTCCTATTGCCAGTAAAACGGCTTTAGGTTGTATTAAAGTTGGAGAGAACTTAACCATTACAGAGGATGGTACACTGAATGCACAGGCTGGAGGCGGTATTACTTCTGTTACTTGGGGTGATGTGCAGGATAAGCCTATATTTTCCACAGTAGCCACTTCTGGAAGTTATACTGACTTATTGAATAAACCTACTATACCTACCAATAATAACCAACTTGCTAATGGAGCCGGTTATATTACAGGAGTTAATTTAGATATGTGGAATGCTGCTGCATCTTCTGTGGGCAATAAGACTATAGGTAATTCCAATAATGGAAATTATATAGATATTATAGAAGATTTAAGGGTAAAGCAAAACTGTACATTCAGCAAAACACCTAAAGTAGGTAATACTAATATTGCTTTAACAAGCGACTTGCATTCACATAGCAATAAAAACTATCTAGATGCAATTAACCAAAATTTATCTACAAGTTCAACACCATTATTTACAGGGGGAATAATTACAGGTGATAAGACTGATATTCATATTGAACATTCCAAAGGAAATAGCATAAATGGGAAAGACCAAAATAATAATGTGGCTAATCTTTATCTAAATTACAATAGTGCTTCTAATAATACTAAAATAGATAAAGATAATAATATTAGTACTTCTGGAGATATTGTTGCATATTCTACTGGAACAGGAACACAATCTCCATTTAAGTACTGGAAACCTTCCGTTTCTTCTTCTGGTGTACTAAGCTGGACTAATTCAACAAGTGAGGTTGTTCCTTCTTCTGTCAATATAAAAGGTACAAAAGGGGATAAGGGAGATAAAGGAGATAAAGGGGATACTGGTGCACAAGGTCCAAAGGGGGACAGAGGCGCAACAGGTCCACAAGGTCCAGCTGGACCTTCTTGGGGAGGCGGGACAATTATGAATGGTATTAAAATTAAATCAGATCCACCAGTATTATTTTGGGGTGATAATTGGAGAATACAATCAGGAACAGACTTAAATTTTTATCATTCAAAGTGGGCAGGAGCTTGTATGTACATATCTGGTTCAAATTATGGTAATGTAGAAATAAGAGGAACGTTAACCCAAAAGTCTGATATAAGATTAAAAACAATTCATTCTAAGTTATTTAATTGTTTGGATAAAATTAGTGTTTTAGATGTATTCCAATATAAATATAATGATTCTGATATAAATAGATGGAGAATTGGAATGTCAGCGCAACAAGTAATTAATGTTTTTCCTGAACTTATTTACACAGAATCAGACGGATTTTATTCAATGGACTATATTAGTTTATCCTCTATTGCCATACAATGTAATAAAGAACTACACCAACTAATTAAGGAGCAACAAGTAAAGATAAATGAATTGGAATCCAGATTAGTAAATTTAGAAACTAAAAACCATTTAAAGGATGAAGAAACTAATTAGATGGTTAGCCAAAGTATTTAAGGCTGATATTACAGTAGAAAGGATTATTTATAAAGAAGTCTATAAGCCATTGGAAGATAAATTATCTGGCAGTATCTCTTTAGATGGTGACTTGTCTGTAGATGGAAGTATAGAAGCGACAAAAGATATAGTATGTTATAAGAGTAAAACCAATTAATTATGGCAAAGCTAGGAGCTACAAATATATCAATAATGGATGTCCGTAATATATTGGGCTATCCATCAACAGACTTAGGTACATTATGCACTTGCAATAATATAAACCCGTGGTCAAAATGGAAACCTATTCATTGTGCCAATACGCTTACACTCAATAATGAATTATTAAAAAGGAATAAGTATGGTATTGAAATCTTAGAGGCAAATAACCCTGGGGCACTTGTAAATTTGATTAAGCAAAATAATAATTCAGGGTATAAGTATGATAAGCCTAGAGGCGGCTCTTTCAGTCCTTATAGATTGGGAGACTTCCGTAATTATTACCATAACGCATTATTACCTGTATCAGCCTTTTATAAAGATGGAGACGAAATACATATTGGAGGTATAACATCATCCAATCACGGCAGTTATGAGGCAATTATAGAAGGAATGAAATTACCCGATTTAGAACCAGAAGAAAGTGATTACATATCACAAGGAATGCTATACGATTATCTCGATTATTCAGGAAATAAAATACCATTAAAGAAAGGAGTGTATTTTACAGATGGGACAAATGATTGTTGGTATAGTGGAAAAGCATACTACTGGACAACGGAATTTCAAAGATTTAGTGGTAAACAGGTTGAAGCCTATGAATTTTATACCAACGCGACAAGAACACCTAATGATTTGTGGGTAGCAGATGCAAAAGACAGGTTTTATGCACTTCCAGAACCTTATCATACAATTTCTGTTGACAAGAAAGTACCAGCAGGAAGTAGAAAGGTTTTAGTAATATGCCACCCTGAATTATCAACTGATCGCAGATCTGTTTCTTATACATTACAATTTAGTGCCGTTGGAGAAGTCTATAGAGGTGGTACAATATCAAATATCCATATTCGTATAGCGAAAGACTTAAAGGGTATAAATATGATAGACACTAAGAAAATTACGGATAGCCTGACTATACAAGATGAAACAGAGTCATTAACTTATACAGGTACTCTTAGGAATCTTAATGGAGAAACAAGTATGTATGTACTTGTATATTATGATAACGCGATACAATGGACAGGAGTACCGTTTATGGAAGTTGACCCACAAGCATAATATGACTAAGACAAGAATTAAAACAGAACTGGCTGCTGCTATAATATTGGTAATAGTTGGATGCTTTCTACTGATAGCAGCAATATATATTCCGCCTATAGGCATAATTCACCCGTCTGTACTGGTTGCATTTGGTGAGATAGCAGTATTTGCTGGTAGCCTATTTGGAATAGATTTACATTATAGACTGGAATTTAATAAGATAAAGGCAGAAGTTGGAGCAGATAAAATAGAAGATAAATAATTAGAGCCTGTTTACCTTTATATGGTGGACAGGCTTTTTTGTATGTATTGGGGACTAGACCATTTAAAGAAAGAATATCCAATTATAAATAATTAAAACATCATTAGTTAATTAATATTCAGATATTTAATCTGGTTTTTAATATTGTTTTATGTGTCAAAATGCAATATGGTTAATAAAATATAATAATATTAATAATGCAATTTATTAAATATTGATAATCGGTAATTTAAAATCGCGCATTATCACTATATTGCGATCAATTAATCACAAAAATTAATACATTATGGCAGATAAGAAATTAGAAAAGAAAGAAGAAAAGATCTTCACATTGGAAGGCAGTGAAAAAATGTTGGCATTTACGAATGTAAATAGGGAAATCAATAAAAGTATAGTCAATTCCAAAAAGAAATCTATTGAAGAATTTGGCTTACTAACTCCAATTACAGTAGTAGATGCAAAAGACGTGATAGATAAAGGAATTACTGTTTATGATGCCAGTAACCCTAAAGATATAGTAGATTCTGATAATGCAGATAATTATCTGGTAATATTGGATGGACAGCATAGATATGCAGCTATCAGAGAGTTAAACAAGAAAGACAAGTATTTTGATATTTGGTTAATGTACCCGCTTAATAAAGATGTAGCTATTACTACTATGCTGATGGAGATTAACACTACGGCTGTTAATTGGGAGAATGATAATTATATTGATGTATTAGCCAAACTAAGACCAGAAGATAAGGGACTGGCTTTTATTGATAAGTATATGAAGTTAAGACATAAGAGGGCTAAGAAAGGTGAACCATCTGATAACCTGCCTAATAACGGTTATGGTTTGTCTGTATTATCTAAGTATCTTACATTAAAGACAGATATAAACAAACAATATCTTTATAAGATGGCTAATAACCCTAATAGACAACTTCCTGATTCTATAAAAATAAATAGAGCAGAGAAGATAATACAGACTGGAATAGAAGTAGGTTTTACACATATATTCTTATCTAGCAGATTCTTTATTGATTGGATCATTAACTGGGTTCTACAGGAATATTCAGTAGAGAAGATACTAGAATGTACAAAGGAGTCAATAACACCAGATAAAGCAAAGAAATTGATGGAAGAATGTAATGCAGATAATTACATAAAACAATTTGATGAAGCAATAGAACTTCATTGATACATTAAGTCCAGTTATCCTAGTGGTAGCTGGACTAATTTATATTAAAGGGGTATGGGGTTGAATTTTAAGAGAAAGTAGAAAGTAACCACGCTCCCCCCAACTTTTCACGGCTGGTAAGTTCCTAAAGTCCAAAACTCCATCAATAAAGATAAATGTATAACTCCTTTATAATCAACATTATTACATACTATATATAACTGTAAATGTTAAATCTACTACCTATGGACGTTATGTAGTACTATGTATTTGCGATAGGTAGTACTACATACGAATAATATGATGTATGTCTTGAATTAGTTTACTATGACTTTCGGAATAGTTTATGCTATGTTACGGATCAGTTATCCTAAGAGAGCAGGCAGATTCCGGGTAATGTGTCTACAGTCCTTTAATTATTTTCTACCCTTGTAGACCCGAGGCGTTTTTTCACCCTTCAGAATTGTCCAAAAACGGTACTTAGGCGAGAGGTTAAAAATAGATAATTTTAAAGGAGGCGAAATCAAGGAGATTTCATGAGAAATCAATCTAAAATATCGATTTTACATGATCTTTTGTTAATTATCATCCCCATTTTTGTAAAATCCTATTAGTTTTTTAGTTGTTATAATAAATTTATTATTACATTTGCCATCTCTTAGGAATATTTATACATTGCTTATATGTATAAAAACAGATAGTGCAAATTAGTTATTTATAAGTTAAACAAAAAAAGTGTGTCTATGAAAAGGTTAACTTTCCTTTTATTCTGCCTATTATTAGGTATTGGGATGGCCAACGCTCAGACGACGAAAGTAACAGGTACTGTTATTTCGGCGGAAGACAACGAGCCCATCATTGGTGCATCTATAGTTGTTAAAGGTACGACTATAGGTACAGTAACAGATTTTAACGGTGCATTTTCTCTGGATGTACCAAGTTCTGCAAAGACTCTGGTTATTTCCTTCGTGGGGATGAAGTCTCAGGAAGTTGGAATCAAGCCAAAAGTAAATGTAGTATTGGAGGGGGACAATCAGATGCTTGACGAAGTAATGGTTGTCGCTTACGGTACCGCTAAAAAAAGTTCTTTTACGGGATCGGCCTCTACGATCAGTAATGAAAAATTAGAACTCCGTCCTATTACAAACTTAACAAAAGGGTTAGAAGGACAGGCAACAGGATTGTTGACAACTTCAGGATCCGGACAGCCTGGCGAAGATGCTTCCATTGTAATCCGTGGTTATGGTTCAATTAATGCATCACAAGATCCTTTGTATGTTGTCGATGGTATTCCTTTCGATGGTTCTTTAAGTTCCATCAATCCGTCTGATATCGAGTCTATGACTGTATTGAAGGACGCTTCTGCTGGTGCTTTGTATGGTGCGCGTGGTGCGAACGGTGTCGTTATGATCACAACTAAACAGGGTAAAGAAGGAAAAGCTCAAGTAACATGGCGTTCAACTGTAGGATGGGCATCACGTGCTATCCAACCGTATGATATGGTCGATCAGAAAGAATTTGTGCAATTAACTTATGAAGCTCTTCGTAATGGTTACGTATTCAACTCTGGTTATTCATGGGAACAAGCACAACAGATGGCAAGAGCCGGTTTAAGTGCCAATTTAGGTGGTGAACTATACAACCCGTTTAAGAATTACACATGGGACAATTTGATCAATCCTGAAACAGGAATGGTACAAGCTGATGCTGTTTCAGCCTGGAATGAACGATGGATGGATGCAGTTCAACGAGATAATGCATTCAGGCAAGAACACCAATTATCTGTAAACGGCGGTTCTGAAAAAACAAAATATATGTTTTCTCTCGGTTATCTGAATGAAGATGGCATTCTTATCAATACAGGTTTTCAGCGTTATAATGCTCGTGTAAACGTTAATTCTAATATTACAGATTGGTTTAAGGCCAACATGAATGCCTCCTTGTCTAATTCAGTGCAGGATTACAGTGACTATGACGGATCTTCCACATCAAATGTATGGTATTCAGCACAGTTCGTTTCACCGTTATTTCCCGTCTATGTGAAGGGATTGGATGGAAAGAATGTATTGGGTGAAGATGGAAAACCTCAATTGGATTATGGAGAAAACGGACGTCCGGGAAGCTATACGGATTACAATCCAGTCGGCGGTTTGACTGACGACAAATCAAATAAAAAGAATGATGTGGCAAGCCTTCGCACTGGAGTGACTTTTGGTTCAGATAAAGATAATTTCGGTGTTTTCAAGGGAATTAAACTGAATGTGAATTTCGGTCTTGATTACCGCAACCAATCACGAATGAGCTATATGAATATGTATCATGGAAACCAGGCTACAGCAGGTGGTTTATTGACCAAATATAACACACGCATGCAAAGTTATACTTTCAACCAACTGTTGTCATGGAACCGTTCTTTCGGATTACATTCTTTTGATGTTTTGGCTGGACATGAATTTTATGCTTACAGCTACGAATATTTGAAGGCTGGAAAAACAAACCTGGTAGACGGTATCCTTGAACTGCGTCCGGGAACGACTTTGTATGCAGCCGATTCTTATACGGACAAATATCGTATCGAATCGTGGTTAGGACGTTTCAACTATAATTATGATGAAAAGTATTATTTCTCTGCATCTTTGCGTACCGATGGATCTTCTCGTTTTCATAAAGATCATCGTTGGGGAACATTCTGGTCTATCGGTGGTAACTGGCGCATTTCCAAAGAAGCGTTCATGGAAGATGTTAAATGGATTGATAACCTGTCTTTGAAATTAAGCTATGGACAACAAGGTAATGATAATATCCTGAATTCAGATAAGACAAGCAATTATTACTTATGGCAAAGCTTGTATGATTTAGATTGGCCGAATTCGAACCAGATCGGAGGTATGGTTTCTTCATTGGAAAATCAGGTAGTGTCTTGGGAAAAGAATGGAAACTTGAATGTCGGTGTCGAAGCGACCTTCCTTGGAAGCCGTCTATCCGTCAATGCCGAATATTACAATCGTAAGACTGTCGATATGTTGTTAAGTTACCCGATGGCAACTTCTACCGGATTCAATGGCTACAATGCCAATGTCGGAGACATGAGAAACTCGGGTTTCGAATTTGAAATAAGAGGTACCGCTATCAGAACGGATGATTTCGTCTGGAATATAAGTTGGATGGGATCAACTGTAAAAAATAAAGTCTTGAAGCTGACTAATACAGCACCCGAAATCATCAAGGGAGTTTACAGTATCAAAGAGGGCATGCCTATCAATACGTTCTATATGGCTAAATCAGCAGGAGTAGATCCAGCTACAGGCGCTCAACTCTATTGGGTATACGACAAGGATGAAAATGGAAACATCATCAACGAACGTATCAGCGATGACTATTCAAAAGCATCAACCAGTAAATATTATCAAGGCAACCGTATTCCGGATCTTTACGGAAGTATTGGAACAGACTTTTCTTACAAAGGCTTCGATTTGTCAGTCCTAACCTCCTATTCGATTGGCGGTAAAATATATGACAGCCTGTATACAGGTTCCATGAACGCCCAATATGCGACGAACACCTGGAATAAACATCAGCTACGCCGTTGGCAGAAACCAGGCGATATTACAGATGTGCCTCGTGTGGAAATCAATGGTGCTTATACAACGACAGATCGTTTCTTAATCAATGCATCTTATTTTGCAATCAAAAATATCACATTAGGCTATTCCTTGCCTAAAGACTGGATGAGAAAAGCAAAACTGGGAAATGTCCGTGTATTCGGTTCCATTGATAACCTGGCGTTATTTTCTCATTTGAAAGGTATGGACCCTCAATACAATTTTAAGGGTGAAACCGATTATTCGTATACACCAAACAAAACATACTCTTTTGGTGTAGAAATTAACTTCTAATGTTAAATCATTATTTTATAAGATACAAGATGAAAAAGATATTCAAATATATGATTGTCGGTCTGGTGGCTTGTACGACTCTATCGTCATGCTTGGAAAGTTCTCTTGATACCAATCCGACTGATTCAATGTCCGGAAGCGGACTATTAGCAAATGCCAATGCGGCTTTAGTTCCACTGAACGGTCTTTACCGTTCCATGTATTCAGCATGGTCTCCAACAGATAATACACACCAATGCTTCGGTATCAGTGCTTACAATCTGATGGCCGATGTGATGGGAGAAGATATGATCATGGCTGCAATGGGCAGCGGCTGGTTCTGGTATGATTGCTTATATAACGTAAAAAGCAGATATACTGCTACTACTTGGCGCTCATATGATTTATGGAATTGCTATTATACTTGGATTTCCAATGCTAATTATATACTTGATGCAGAGGAAACTATGGCAGGGACAGAAACGGAAGTCAACTATATCATGGGGCAGGCCTATGCAATACGGGCTTACTCCTATTTCATGCTAGCGCAAAGTTTTGCCCGGACCTATAAAGGACATGAGGATGAACCTTGTTGCCCTATATATGTCGAGCCGACAGTCGCCGGTACAGAAGGAAAACCACGTTCTACAGTGCTAGAGACATATGCTCAGATTATGAATGACATCAATAAAGCTGTCGAACGGTTAAACGGTACAACCCGCAAACACATTTCACATATCGACTATGCCACAGCATTAGGCTTGCAGGCTCGTATCGCATTAGTGATGGAAGACTGGGCTACCGCTAAAAAATCATCGGAAGAAGCTATTGCAGTAAGCAAATGCACGATTGCAAAAGTTTCAGAATTTAAAGGTTTGAACAGCGTAAGCGCACCAAATGTTATGTGGGGGGCAGAAATCATATCTGACCAAAGCGGTATGTATGCAGGTTTGTTCACACACATGGATGCAGATGCCGATAAATACGGAGCAAAAGCCCGCAAACAGATCAACAAAGATTTGTATGGAAAAATGGGAACGGAAGACGAACGGTTGGTCTGGTGGAACCCGAAAGATGCCAACAATAAAGATGGTGGTTATCAGCAGGAAAAATTTAAGTTTTCCGATATCCAAACTTGGATGGGAGATTATGTTTGGATGCGTATAGAAGAAATGTACCTGATTGCTGCTGAAGCAGAATGTCGTTTAGGAAATGATGCTGGTGCACGCGAATACTTAATGGATTTGATGAGTAAGCGTGACGCGTCTTACAGCTGTGCTCAAAAGTCCGGTACATCTATGGGAAAATTGACTTCTGATTATACAGGTTCATTATTGGAAGAAATCATTATACAGCGTCGTATCGAACTTTGGGGCGAATTTGGTCGTATCTACGACATTCGTCGTTTGAAACAGGGATTCAAACGAACTGCAGAAATGGGTTGGCCGACTGACGCTTTGCTTGTTAATCGCAATGCAAATGACCCGGAAAGCTATATGTGGGTATTGACAATTCCTCAAACTGAATTTGATGGAAATTCCAGTCTAGACCAGACCAAAGACCAAAATCCGGTCGGTGATACTAAATAAATTTATTCATTGATTAAAAGATAAAAGCGATGAAATATATTCCAAAATTATCAACATTAACCACTCTTCTATCAATTATCTTGGGCTTTGCAGCCTGTGATAATGAACAAGAATGTGCTCTATATAATACAGATGCAGCAAATAGAGCTGTTTTTGTAAATGCTTCTTTAGCTAATATCACGGTTTCACCAGCTGATCCGACCTTTACAGTAGATCTAGTACGTGCAAATGCCGACAGCGAATCAAGTGGGACCATTGTATTGACTGCTACGGTCGATGAAGTCCCCTTAGCCGGTTGTACTGTTTCCGATTATACTTTTGCTGCTGGTGAAAATATGACAAAAGTCACAGTCAACGTATCTCCTTTGGAAATTGGTAAAGAATTGAATATCACACTAACATTGGATAATACAAATGAACCTGTAAGTGGCAGTAACACAGTTTCAGTTACGGTTAATAAAGACTATAACTGGGTATCTTTGGGAACAGGTACATTTGCTGACGTTTTGGCTTTTACAGAAAAGCCTTACGATGTAGAAATTCAAAAAGCGGATGGCTTTGACCGTTATCGTGTAATGAAACCATATGAACAAGGTTTGAAAAATGATGATGGCGGATGGGGAAACGCTGTAGCCTCAACTTCATGCGATTATATCGAATTTTGGATTAAGGATGGCATTATTTATTATAATAAATTCTTTATCGGAATCAATTATGACGGAAGTGCCTCAAATGCAATTTATGCCCACCACCCAAGTGATTTTGCAGGAATCAGTTTGGCAAATAATAAACAGCTAGATGACAAGACTTTCCAATTAGCTCCTTACTATTACATAGAAGCTTTGCAAGGAGGTTTTGATTACACAGGAGAAGGTGGTTCTATTCTTATTACGCTTCCATAAAAAGAAATTGCCTATTATTATGGTGGTGTATCAAAAAAGGATTATAGCTCTTTTGATACACCACCATTTCTTTTCTTTCTATCCAACCTTATTGCTGAGCAAGCCAGACATCCGTCCCCTTATCCTCTTTTGCCTTAATAGCCAAGACCCGGCCTCGTACTTTTACCTTTCCGGTTATAAATTCCGGGATATTGAAAGATTTCATAAAGGACTGATAGAAACCGGCATCTTTCTGAGGCAACAGGAAGGGCTTGCCAACTTTGCCGTCTTCATCGACATAAGCAATATATGGGCGTGTATATAAACCGTCTATCCTCCTGCTACTGAATACGAACCAACGACTGTTACTACTCCAGGAATGATAGCTTTCCACATCGTCGCTATTCACTTCCACCAACGGACGGCTCGTGCCTGTCTGAAGGTCCGCCATATATAAATCAGCATCTTTATGCCAGATCGAAAAGTTTCCATAACCGGATAATGTATACAAAAGGTAACGTCCGTCAGGCGAAACGCGCGGAAAAGAAGCACTCATCCCACCGCTCTTCGCATTGTAAAGCGTATCGACCTGCGCCCCGAAAGCACGTGTCACCGGATCAAAAGAGACGGAACATAAATTATATTTGACTTCCGAGTACTCCTGCGGAATAGGTCGAGCCTCTGCTGTACAGAAATAGAGTGTCTTTCCGTCGGGAGAGAAAGTCGGAAATGTTTCAAAAGCATCTTTCGAAAAGATATTTGAAGCCGTCACGATCTCATGTTTTTCCACATCGTACACCACAACATCGGAAGCCTCGTCATATACTTCCACCCTATTCCTGTCATTCAGATGAAATGCCTGCTTGGTTGTATTCACAGAGAAAGCCACATATTTGCCCGAAGGATGCCAGGAAGGGTAAACCAAAGGAGAAATCGTTTCCTTCGTCTTGGTATTCAACTTTTCAATCTTATCGCCATCGACCAGGATCGTCCCCGGAAAAGTCTCGCGCATATGAAATAGCATCTTATTCGGATCCTGCATGCAAAACGAATGGCAATTCACACAGTTGTTTCCACTCATCTTATTTTCAATAATAGGAATTTGCGTATAACTCTCCAAATCCCTTTGATAGATTCCCATCTTGTTCCACAACTCATATCCCGGATCGATCAGACGATAAGCCAAATAAGAGTCTACCTTTTCTGGAGCAACCCGGATAGTAAAAGGAGAATAGGCCACCCATTCATTGCCTTGTTTCACTTGGACCGTCACCTGTATGGAGTCACCGGCAGCCGATTCCAGCAAATTCTTCCATTTGGAAGGAGGAATCACAATGCTACCCTTTTCTCCTTTCACCTCGAATTGTTGCCCACCAAAAGAAAAAACAGCACGCGATCCGGCATCCTGATCATCCAAAGCAAAATTCAAAGGAGCCATATTAGGAGGAATAACCACACCGTTATAATCCGGAAAAATGGCAGGCATCGCGTCTAATGTACGGCTCACTTTCACCGAGTCGGAACAAGACAACAAAGCCGCCAGCATACATATATATACATTCTTTCTTTCCATTTTCTTACGCATCATTTAAACATAAAGTAAAACCAGTAGGTATTTCCGTATGACCGGTTCAACAGCCCGGCAATAGCACTGTTATTGCGGTTCGCAAGCACCTGCTTTTTATAGTCGGTGAAGCGGGCAACAATTGTTTCGGAGACATTGAAACGTTTCCAGTAATCCGGTTCTTTTTCAGACATCACAATAACGGCTTCCTGAAAATGCACGGGCAATACGGGCAAAAACTCTGTCCCGTAATATTTTTCCACCAGCGCTTTAAATCCTTCCAAATCCTTAGCCAATAAATACATTGCACCCAAATACTGCAAAGCAGCAGAGTTGGCAGGTCCTTTTTCCAAGAAAAGCGCCAGATCTCCTGCCAACCCCTTTATCATTGCCAATGAATTCCGATCCGGCAACATCCGCCTACGGGTTCCTAATATGGGATCGCTTTCGACAACTTCGTCATTATAAAGGTATTTGCGCTGTGATTGAGCCCAATCCCGGTATGCATATGTTTTCTCAAGTATTGAGATATATTTTTCAGCTACGGGATACGTACCGTAAATCAGATTTGTCTGCACCAGTCTCTTCAACATACGAGGATTGCCATCCTCCATAGCACTCACATACCCCTCAAAAGCCATTTCCTGCGATGAAGCGGTTGCTCCCATCGTAAAATAGATATCACTGAGCATGCAAGAGATATTTTCCGATTTATTCCATTGTACAAGCAATCCTTGAGGTCCCCGCTGGTCGAAGTTGAACATTTTATCCGAAAGTTCTCCCTTATTGGCCAATGCCATATTCAGATGGCACATATATAAGAAATTTGTCAGTTTCCCTTTACATTCTTCTATCGTCTTGTCCCATTGTTCTGTACGGGCAAAATAATCCAGTTTTTTCAACTTCAGTGTCTTTGCATCGCTATATTTGGGCATTCCCCACCACAGAACGGCAGCAATCATAGCCAATTGAGCAATACAACTGATCCCCGCAAACAATTTCTTCCCAGACAAACTATTCTTATTCCGGACAAAGAAAGCGATAAGAAAGACCAGAGGCAGGCAAATCCAAGAATAATAAATGATTTCTTTTGGATGGAGCGTATAATGGTAATACAGATCCGGCCCGAAAACCCATCGGTATTCACCCATCAAAGAGAAATAAACCGTTCCAACACCTAATAGCAAAACCTCCGCAACTCCGATCAACGAGATATACCATTTAGGCGTCTTACGCAACCCTTCGAACAGGCAAACCATTCCGGCAAACAAGACGGTAATCGATCCTGCCAACCAAAACAAGACCGGAACCAACACACAACCTGCCACCAAACGGAAAAGATCATTCCGTATCCTCATATACCCACAGAGCAAAGCCATCATCATCAGGTAGCAAACAGTGCCCTGTACCCTGTAATTGAAGTCGAAATGCATGAACAGCAAAGCCAATATCGGTAGCACATAAAGGATAAAAAGCCCCGAAACAGGCGCGATCCGTTTCACAATACCAGCCGTACAAACCCCGACACCTGTCAATAAGGCCGCAGTAACCAACGCCCCAACATAGGGACGGATAAAAAACTGCACCAGGAATTCCGCCACCAACATGGAAAAGCCACCCGGAAGAAGCAGTTTATTCCTTATATACGCCTCGGAAAACAAAAACAGCTGACTCTGTTCTATATAGTAAAAATGATACTCGAAACACATTTGCAAAAAAGCAAACAAAGCTCCGAAAACGATCAACCAAAAGGCAACAAGTTTGTATTTCATCTGACAAATCCTTAAGCGTGTTTAACCAATTCAAAACGTTTATCCACACAAGCTGGCAATTCATGCGGATAGTGCGTGACATAAATCAACGTCTTTCCCGGACGCGAACAGAACTGCTCGATAATGGCAGCCGCCTTCTTTTTATTGCTCACATCCAATCCGTGCAACGGTTCATCCAAGATAATCAGGTCCGGATCTTTGACAAACGCACGCGCTAAAAGCGCCAACCTCTGTTCACCGGAAGAAAGTGTAAGAAAAGAACGGTCTTTCAACTCTTCAATACCGAATACACGCATCCAGGCCAAAGCTACCTGTTGCTGCCTCTCCGTGCATTTCCTGAACAACCCGATCGAGTCAAAAAATCCGGAACTGACGATATTCAATACCGGCACATTCTCCATATAGAAAAGATGCATTTCCGGGGAAACATATCCGATACGCTTCTTTATATCCCAGATACTTTCCCCCGAACCACGTTTACGATCAAAAAGATAAAGCGTATTGGCATACGACTGCGGATTATCGGCATAAATCAAACTCAACAAAGTCGATTTGCCAGCCCCGTTCGGACCGAACAACGCCCATTTCTCCCCGTTTCTCACTTCCCAATCCAGATCTTTCAGAATCGTACGGTTACCATACTTGATCGAAACATGTTCCATCCTGAAAGTAACGAGATGAGCGGAAGGTTCTTTCTGTTCCCCGACCGGAAGTGAAAACGCCCCGCTCCGAACGGAATCTTCCTTTCCTTCGAATGGGAATAAATCGACTATCAGATCCGTTTGCTTCAGGAATTCCTCTCGACTGTAAACAGGAAGACATTTGCGTTGCTTGACCGGTAAGACATGTGTAATCATTTCAGGTATATCGTCCGGATTGGAAAGCAGTAAAACCACCTGTACACATTTCAACTTCGTTATTTGCTGCAACATCTCCACCAGAACACCCCTCGAAGGAGCATCCAATCCGATAAACGGATTATCCAATATCAAGACACGAGGATGCTTCAATAACGTACGAACAATCAAAAACTTCCTCAACTCACCACTGGACAGGAAGATCAGTTTCTTTGGCAAAAGCTCTTCTATGCCGAACAAAGATAACACTTTATGATAATCTTCCGATCCCGCATCTTCTTTTAATATATCTTCTATTGTTGGGACCTCATCCGTTTCAGTAGAATGCCAGCGTTGCTGATAATAAGAATTACGGCAATCGGCCAAGGAGTAAATATCCTTAAATGCTATACTTTTCACCAGGGTACCGACATTTCCCTCATATCCGAAAGCAACTTCGCCTTCCTTCAATGCAAATTTACGCTGCATGACGTCAGCAATCAATGTTTTACCCGCACCGTTCGGCCCGATAACACCCCATTGTTGTCCCTCTTCTATTATCCAATTGAGAGGTTCTTCAAAACGCAGTTCCGGCAAACGGGTCACGACGTTCCGAATATTCACAACTATTTTCCTATTTTCCATCGCCTTTTTATTACACGAAGCAAAGGTAACAGAAAAGGGGAAACTCTCCCAAGCTCCCCCTTCTATTTTGTACAGGTATATTGTTATATATTCCTTCGCAAATTAGTTACCAAAAAACAGACCTGTACAGTATCCCAACGTTCGTCTTAAAAAATACACTTAAACTATTTACACCACAAATATACGAAACAATTTTACTTATTATCATTTTACAACCCAAATTTGTTGCAAAACATAATATTAGCAACAAATTTAGTAACACTTTAAAAGACACGTGTACCTTTCCCCAAATGAATATCCGAAGCCTGCGTGATAATCACCTGCTTAACCCCGGCATCGATCGCCTGAAACGAATTTTCGAGCTTAGGAATCATTCCCCCTTGAATCACACCCGCTTCCACATACTGCTCGAAAGCCGTACGGTCTATTTCGGGAATCACACTTTCATCATCGTTCTCATCTTTCAAGACACCTTTCTTTTCAAAGCAGAACATCAAAGTCACTTCAAAATGTTTTGCCAGAGCTTTTGCAGCTTCTCCTGCGATCGTATCGGCATTGGTATTCAACATATGTCCTTGTTTGTCGTGTGTAAGGGGAGCCAATACCGGAACAATACCTTGATGAATCAGGGATGCCAGCAGATCCGCATTCACCTCTTTCACATCACCGACAAAACCGTAGTCCACCTCTCCCACCGGACGTTTGTCCGACCGCATCAGATTCATATCCGCTCCGGTCAGTCCCAACGCATTTATACCTAAGGCCTGAAGGCCGGCGACAATATTCTTATTGACCAGTCCCCCGTAAACCATTGTAACCACCCTCAACATGTCAACATCCGTAATCCGGCGACCGCCCACCATCTTACTCTCGATACCCAATTGTGCAGCCAGCTTCGTAGCGGAACGTCCGCCCCCATGAACCAGCACTTTATATCCTTCTACCTGCGAGAAATCATTCAACAGATTGCGAAGTGTTTCCTCTTCTTCCACAATCTTTCCTCCCACCTTTATCAGCGTTAGCTTTTCCATTCCTATAAATTATTCTAATTTTTTTGAGCCAAAGGTAGTAAAAAATAAAAGATTTGTATACTTTTGCACCATCCAACGCGGTAGTAGCTCAGTTGGTAGAGCATCAGCTTCCCAAGCTGAGGGTCACGAGTTCGAGCCTCGCCTACCGCTCAAAAGAAGACACTCTCTGATTATCATGTTATTAACAGATAATCGGGAGTGTTTTTTTATGAAAACAAATTACATGCACAGCAAAATCCCAGTGACTCAAAAGTAAGCAAAACTTTTCTTTCAAAAGAAAAGTAATATTCCTACATTTGTATGCACAAAGAAACAAAGACAACCGATAGTTATGATAAAGATATTCTCAACAGATAAAGTCAGAGAGCTCGATAAATATACCATTCAAAACGAACCGATCAGCTCTATCGACTTGGTAGAACGTGCGGCAACCGTATTTACAAGTGAATTTTGCCGCCGCTATTCCAAACAAACTCGTATTATCGTATTTGCCGGACAAGGAAACAACGGAGCCGATGCGCTGGCAATCGCCCGTATGCTGACGGATGCCGGTTACCGGGTGGAAACTTATCTGTTCAATCCAACCATGCGTCTTTCTGATGACTGTGAGCTGAACAAGCAACGGTTGCTTCACATGGAAAAGATCGAATTCACGGAAGTCGTGGACGATTTTGTCCCGCCCGAACTGGAAGAACGGGATGTCGTGATAGACGGCTTGTTCGGTTCCGGCCTGAATCGCCCCTTAACCGGAGGATTTGCCGCGATGGTAAGATATATCAACCAGTCGGATGCGACCGTCGTTGCGATCGACATTCCTTCCGGCCTGTTCGGAGAAGACAACCGCAAGAACGATCCGGACGCTATTATCCATGCCGATCTGACGCTGACATTCGGTTTTCCGAAATTAGCGTTTCTACTTCCCGAAAATGCAGAATTTGTCGGTGAATGGAAAGTACTGGACATCCTGTTACACCCGGAAATAATTGCCAACACTCCGACACAATTCACATTGGTGACGGAAGAAGATATTGCTGCTGTTTTCCAACCCCGTAACCGCTTTGCCCATAAAGGGACATTCGGCCATGCGCTTCTGATCGCCGGAAGCCACGGAAAGATGGGAGCAGCCCTCCTATCCGCTAAAGCCTGCCTTAGAAGTGGAGCAGGCTTACTGACCGTCCACATCCCCGGACGTGGCGAGCAGATTTTGCAGACTGCCTTTCCGGAAGCGATGGTTGATCTGGATCAACATCAAGATCATTTCAGCTCTGTTTCCGGTATCAAAGCCTACTCCTCAATCGCGATCGGGCCTGGTCTGGGACAACATCCGGATTCCGTCAAAGCTCTGGAACAACTACTCCAAGTAGTAGAAAAGCCACTTGTGATCGATGCCGACGCGTTGAACCTGATTGCAGCCAATAAAGATTTATTGAAACGCATCCCTCCACGCAGCATCCTGACACCGCATCCCAAAGAATTCGACCGGATAGCGGGTGAAAGCACTAATTCATACGAACGGTTGAAAAAGGCTCAAGCTTTCGCTACCGATCATCAACTTTGCGTTGTCTTGAAAGGGGCTTATACAGCAATCTGTACGGCTACCGGAAACGTTTATTTCAACAATTGTGGAAATCCGGGTATGGCTACGGCAGGCAGTGGTGACGTTTTGACAGGTATCATCTTAGCATTGCTCGCACAGGGGTTAGAGCCCGAAACGGCAGCCGTTTCAGGTGTTTTCCTTCACGGGACAGCCGGTGACCTGGCTGCCGTCTACCGTTCAGAAGAAAGCATGATCGCCAGTGACATCACGGATATGCTGGGAAAAGCGTTCAAGCAGATAAAATAAAAAGATCCCATTAATTTAACTCAATAAGGGGGGGCACGTACATTTTGCCCCCCCCAAAGTATCCCCCTCCGTTTTCAAAGAAGATTGTGATCGGCATACGAAGTTTCCTGAAAATCCTCTATCACTCTATCACTACGAAGGTTGTAGCTATTCATATTCAAGCGTCAGAGGCAGTGATACAGGACGTTTTCCTCTATCACTCCTCTATCACTTCTGAAACAGGACGTTTTTGTCATACAATTGAAAACCAACACATTGCCTTCTATCACTTTTGAAAAAGCATATAAAATAATCGAATAAACAAATGTAAAAACGAATATAATAGGTATTAAATTGGCAAAATACGGTTCTTCATTCCACAAAAGCTATCTCTTTTTTTAGCAAAGACAAGCACATAATTCTATAAACACCCCCATGTTGCCATCCTTAACATCCGGGTGTAGAGAGCCGGTACATCCGGGTGTTAAGGATGGCAACATGGGGATGTCCGGCAACTAAAGTCCCTTATCTGACAATAAAAACTACCCGGTTTTACCTATTTTATAGCCGTTTTTTGCATAAAATAATCGAGTGATTTGCAGGGATGGGGTTCACGAATCAACTACTGTACCAGCAAAAAAAATAGGCTTTTTTCTTATAAATCGAAGTAAATAAATAAAATGATTAAAACATTTTATTGGAAATAAATCATTTTTTTCCCGAAAACAAGTATATTCGAATCCATAACTAAAGGGAAGAGAAATGAATAAGTTTTTACTACATATTACATCGCTTGTTGCCCTCGTTTTGTTCCTGACCATGGGTGCTTGCAATAATACCCCAAAGACTCCAATACTACTTGAAGCGGAGAAAACCATCGAAAAACAACCGGACAGCGCCTTAAACTACTTAGGGCGTGTAAATTCCGATTTACAAGATGCTCTACAGGCACAAGAATATTACTTAAAGGCTTTGGAGATAGGCGAAGATTCAAAAGATTATACTCTCCTGATTAACATTTATAACAACTTAGGTACTTTATATGCTCACCAGGATATCAACGACATGGCGTTACCCATGTATAAAAAGGCCCTGTCATATTTGGAGTTAGAGCCCGATTCGGTAAAAACTGCTTTTGCCCTAAGAAACATTGCACGTATATATTCCTTGACACAAAAGCCAGATAGTTCAATAATATATTATAAACGTGCAATTTCATACTCTGCAATAAAAAACAGAGCCTCTATCCTTACCGATTTAGGGAATCTATATCTCAGTCTTAAAGACTATAAAAAAGCATATCAATGCATAGAAAAAGCAAAGCCTTTAATCGGTAATGAAAAAACACTCTATTCCTTATATTTGTCAAAAGGAGAACTGCACATTGCCACCAACCAGTTAGATTCTGCTAAATTTTATCTTAATCATTGTGTAAAGAGTTCCAATATTCATACACGTGCTGGTAGTTTGTACCACTTGGCTCAAATAGCTCAGAAAGAAAAAAACATCAACGATCTCATCAAATATTCCAATCTATATGAACAAACACGCAATTCCATTGTAGATAGTTTACATTTTGAAAATACGCGTCTAACACAAAGTATGTTTAACTACCAAAGGATTGTTAATGAAAAAAGTAAATACGAAAAAGAAGCAACCCAAAGAATGATTTTGATATATCAAGTGATTATCGTTTTCAGTATCATCTTTATTTTAAGTTTCATATTTTTCAAAAAAGAACAAAATAGAAAAAAGAGATTTGCCCATTTAAAAGAAGAGCAATACAAACGCAGTCAACAATACATAGAAGACAATGAAAAACAAATTTCTCAATTAACAGAAATGCTCCGATCTAAACAAGAAGAAATGGGTGAAGTCGAAAAGAAACTATATGAAGCGAGAAAATTAATGCTTGAAATGGAAAACAGGCAAATTTTCGAAAAACAGGGAACATTTCTTTTGTTGGATAAAGATTTTCATAACTCATCTTTATATATTAGGATTCATAGGGAGAATGACATACAACTTGGTCCAAATGAATGGGAAGAACTACATCAATTGATTGATGCAACATATCCAGATTTCACCAATCGACTTATAAAACTTTACCCACAAATCTCCATAGAAGAAATACATATTTGTTATTTAGTAAAGATGCAATTACCCATAAAAAGATAGCCTTCATTATGCATATCACAAGTTCAGGGGTGTCTCAATGTCGCAGAAGATTATATAAAAAGTTCACAGGAGAGCCTCAAAACACAGAAAAGTTCGACAAATTCATATCTGATTTCTAAGGAAGTACAACTTGTCACATTTTTGTCAACAAAAATATGTGCTTAATAATGAAGAGAAATTTACCTTTGCCGATCACTAAAACAAATCTTATTTTAATTAATATACAAGAACAGTCCCGGGCGGTGATTTAACCAAGCCTAATATCTCGATCTCCTTTTCCGCCGCCTTTGGGACCGTTCTTTATCTCTTCTCTGATCTATAAATGAGGAAAAGAGGCTTTTCCGGTTGGTTACTAACAAAATATTTCATAGTTTTGTACAATCATTTAGTAGAGATTAAACTTAGATTAGAATATGAAGAATTTAATCATTATAGCCAGTCTGCTCCTTAGTTTACCCATTATGGCTCAGACTAAAGTTGTAAAGAAAAATGCCGTCAAGGCAAATAATTTCGGTATAACTTATTCACTTCCTAAAACATCTCTGGTTGTAGATGCAGAAGTTACGAAAGTAACTTGCAAAGCAGGTCCCTATTATAAATACGCAGAAAAATATTTAGGAGTAAAAGACGCTATCACAGAAGATAAGGTCTATTACGAATTAGGAAAGATCAGCTTGGTCAACAAAGGTGTACCCGATGCAGACAATACATTCATCGTTGAATTTAAAGCGGGAACAGTTGCCCCATATGCTTATTTGACAGAAGACGGACTGCTTTGTTCCATCAATGCCGAATATACCCCCGATGAATCAGCACTGGAAGCGGCAAGAAAGAAAAATCAGGCTCCGACAAAAGTAACCGATGCCTCTGTTTTGTCAGAAGAGTTGCTTATGGCGGGATCTACAGCCAAGCAGGCAGAAGTGGCAGCCAAACAAATCTATCGTATCCGCGAGAGCCGCATGAACATTCTTACGGGTGATGCCGATAACCTGCCACCCGATGGCGAAGCGATGAAGCTGGTCATCCAACAACTGGAAGAGCAGGAAAAAGCGCTAACCAACTTGTTCACAGGTATCCGGGCAAAGGAAGTCAGTGACTACGAAGTGACTATTGTACCTTTCGACAATCTCGATAAAGAAGTATTATTCCGCTTCTCCCCCCAATTGGGAATCGTAGATGCCGACGATTTGGGCGGAGCACCTGTGTATATGAACTTAAAAGCCATCGACCGCGCTCCTGTTTTAGACCCGAAAGAGGCTGAAAAGAAAGAAAAATCACTGAAGGGCATTATATATAATGTACCAGGTAAAGCCAGCATCGAAATCAGCATGAACAAAAAAACACTTTATAAAGGCGAAGCACAAATTACCCAGTTCGGTACACGGGAAGGACTTGCCCCCATCATGTTTGAAGATAAAAAAGCTCCGGTAAAAGTTTATTTCTATCCGGAAACAGGTGCAATAAAACAAATCATTCAATAATCATCTAACAAATTAATTCTATGTTTGAAGGACAGCCTAAAGGTTTATATGCGTTAGCCTTAGCGAACACCGGCGAGCGTTTTGGTTATTACACCATGCTCGCAATTTTTGTACTTTTCTTAAAAGCAAACTTTGGTCTATCGCCAGGTATGGCAGGTACGATCTACTCCACATTCCTTGCTTTAGTCTATTTTTTACCATTCATCGGCGGTATCTTAGCTGATAAATTCGGGTATGGCAAGATGGTAACAATCGGTATCATCGCCATGTTTGCCGGATATGTTCTGCTCGCATTGCCATTAGGCAGTGGGACATTGGCTTTGGCCTGTATGTTTTCCGCCTTGTTGGTAATCAGTACGGGAACCGGACTATTCAAAGGGAACTTGCAAGTAATGGTCGGTAACTTATACGACTCTCCCGAATATGCATCCAAACGCGATTCCGCCTTCAGTATCTTCTATATGGCGATCAATATCGGTGCATTGTTTGCTCCTACAGCAGCCGTAAAGATCATGGAATACGCCCAGCAAAATTTAGGGGTTAGTGTAAACGACTCTTATCATTTTGCTTTCGGAGTGGCCTGCGTTTCTCTGATCATATCCATGGCTATCTATTATTCCTCTCGCCGCACATTCAAGCATGTGGAAGGAAATATCAAACAAACAAGCGCAGGAAAGGAAACGGCCAAAGTGGAAGAACTCTCTCCGAGAGAAACAAAAGACCGTATCATAGCTCTGTGTTTAGTGTTTGCAGTTGTCATCTTTTTCTGGATGGCATTCCACCAAAACGGACTTACCCTGACTTATTTTGCCGATGAGTTCACGGCCAAAAGTTCAACTGGCTTGGAAAGCATGATGTTCGATGTATGGAATCTGGTTGCCATAATCTTTATCGTCTATGGTCTATTTTCCTTATTCCAGTCTTCTACAGGAAAAGGCAAAGCAATATCCGGTATCGTCATTCTACTTGCACTTGCATTCTTAGGATACCGCTATAGTTCACTCAATGGTTCGGTTCCCGTAGATGCTCCTATTTTCCAGCAATTCAACCCATTCTTTGTGGTTGCTTTAACTCCTGTTTCCATGGCTATTTTCGGGGCATTATCCAGAAAAGGCAAAGAACCGTCGGCACCGCGTAAAATCGGTCTCGGCATGCTGGTGGCAGCATGCGGATTCATCTTAATGATGTTTTCATCATTCGGCCTATTGACTCCCGAAGCACAATCCGAAGCAATCCAGGCCGGTACTGCCTCTTTCGTTTCACCCAATTGGTTAATTTCCACTTATTTGGTTCTTACATTCGGTGAGTTATTACTTTCGCCTATGGGTATTTCCTTTGTTTCGAAGGTGGCTCCTCCCAAATACAAAGGTATGATGATGGGAGGTTGGTTCGTTGCAACAGCTATCGGAAACTATTTGACAGCCGTAGCAGCGTGGATTTGGGGAGATATGCCTCTGTGGATCGTATGGGGTGTATTGGTCGGCGTATGTCTCGTTTCTGCCGTATTCATTTTCTCTGTCATGAAAAAATTAGAAAAGGTAGCATAAGACCATGAGGAAGCAGTATACATACAAACCTGTTGCTCTCCGCTTCAGAAGATGGAGCCGGAAGAGGTATGCTGCTTTCATCAGTATACAACATGCCGTTACGATCGGGCAGTTGTCGGCAAACGTATCTGAACGGTTCCAGGCTAAAAACGGTTCCGTACATACGTCCGTGCTCACTTTCGACAAGGTAAACGATGGGGAGACTGAAGAAAAGGAGAATACATCTCATCCAGACTGTTCAAAAGACATCACCCTGTCCCTGCTCCTGCAAGCCTTATGTCCTGTCCAGATCGCAAACCGACCTGCGGCATCGTATGCACACATATCGTATGCACACATAATAAAAGATAACATTTCCGAAATCGCGGAAGGTCTCAGTTATAAACTGAAGGCCTTCCGCGATTTTCGTTTATACAAATACCCAAATACATGATTGAAACACTCAAACAACACGTTCTTTCCGGTGGCATGATCAACGAAGAACAAGCAAAAGAACTGGCTGCCGTTCCGGATAAGGAAGCCCTCTACGAAGCAGCTCATCAGATCACCCGCCACTTCATGGGAAACAAGTTCGACACTTGTTCCATCATCAATGCCAAAAGCGGGAATTGCAGCGAAGACTGTAAATGGTGTGCACAGTCCGGACATTATAAAACAAACGTGACGCTTTACCCGCTGTTGCCGGCAGAAGAATGTATCCGCCATGCGACACATAACCATAAGCAAGGAATCAGCCGTTTTGCACTTGTCACCAGCGGTAAGAAGGTTTCGGACAAAGATATGGTAAAGATTACAGAGACCGTACGCCGTATCAAGCGAACCTGCGATATCAAATGTTGCGCCTCGATGGGACTCCTAAACCGTGAGCAACTGCAAGCCCTTTACGACAGCGGAACGGAAAATTACCATTGCAATATAGAAACAGCCCCCTCCTACTTCCGCACCCTTTGTACGACCCACACGCCGGAACAGAAACTAGAAACGATCCGGACGGCACGGGAAATAGGTTTCCGTATCTGTTCAGGTGGGATAATCGGGATGGGTGAAACGGTAGAGCAACGTATCGAGATGGCTTTATTGCTTCAAAAGGAAAGGATTCTCTCTATCCCGCTGAACCTCCTGCAACCAATACCCGGCACACCGTTGGAAAAGGCACAACCGTTGACGGATGAAGAGTTCCTGACCACGATCGCCCTGTTTCGTTTCATCAACCCGAATGCTTACCTGCGTTTCTCAGGCGGACGGGCCCAACTAAGTGAAAAGATACAGCGCAAGGCTCTTTATATAGGTATCAATTCGGCGATCATCGGCGACCTGCTGACAACGATCGGGAGCCGGGTAGCGGAAGACAAAGCTCTTTTCACCTCCGAAGGATATTCATTAACCGAAAATACAGATTGGGAAAGATGACGACAGAAGAATTACTACACTTTGACCGGGAACACATCTGGCATCCGTATACATCGACAATCGATCCGCTTCCGGTCTATCCGGTCGAACGAGCAGAAGGGGTTACGATCACCCTGAAAGACGGCCGAAAACTGATCGACGGCATGTCATCATGGTGGGCGGCCGTGCATGGTTATAATCATCCGGTGTTGAATGCTGCGGCCAAGGCACAGTTGGACAAAATGAGCCACATTATGTTCGGAGGCTTTACCCACGAACCGGCAGTAGAGCTGGCAGCCAAGTTGCTCCCGTTGCTGCCTCCTTCCATGCAAAAAATATTCTTTGCCGACAGCGGTTCCGTTGCAGTGGAAGTCGCCATGAAGATGGCCATCCAATATTGGCAGTCACAAGGGAAACAAAAAAAATATGCTTTCGCGACCATCCGAAGCGGCTATCATGGAGATACCTGGCACGCAATGTCTGTCTGCGATCCGGTTACCGGCATGCATGGGATCTTTTCCGGAAGCCTGCCTGTACAATACTTTATCCCCCAGCCTTCCATCAAATTCGAGGAGAAATGGGACGAAAAGGCGATCGAACCTTTAAAAGACTTGTTTGAGAAGCATGCAGAAGAGATCGCAGCCCTGATCCTCGAGCCTGTCGTCCAAGGAGCAGGTGGCATGTACTTCTATTCACCCACATTCCTGATAGCGGCACGTGAACTGTGTGACCGGTATCAAGTATTGCTGATCTTTGATGAAATCGCAACGGGATTCGGACGGACCGGGCGACTTTTCGCCTGGGAATGGGCCGGGGTGGAACCGGACATCATGTGCATCGGCAAGGCATTGACGGGAGGTTACATGACACTGTCGGCAACCGTCACCAGTACACCCGTAGCCGATATGATTTGCAGTGGTGAGGCAGGGTGTTTCATGCACGGGCCCACTTTCATGGGAAACCCGTTGGCCTGTGCAATCGCATCGGCATCGGTCTCGCTCCTGTTGGAAAGCGGATGGCAGGAAAAGGTGAAGGCCATAGAGTCACAGCTTCGGGAAGAGCTGGCTCCTGCCGCATCTTTCCCCGACGTACAAGAAGTACGTGTGTTGGGAGCCATCGGTGTGATCGAGATGAAAGAACCGGTAAATATGGCCGTCTTACAAAAACGTTTTATCGAAAAGGGCATCTGGGTCCGCCCGTTCGGTAAGTTGGTTTACCTGATGCCACCCTTTATCATTCAAAAAGAGGAATTGTCTAAATTAACAAAAGGGCTGTTAACCGTATTAGATTCAAAATAAGATGAAAGATTATAACGACATATTGGAGAAACTAAGGGCTTCCAGTAATCTGCGCAGTCTTCCTGATATCGTCCATCGTGGCAAATGGATCGAAAAAGAGGGGCAGACAATGCTCAACCTATCTTCCAACGACTACCTCGGACTCTCGTCCCGGCAGGATCTGCGGGACGAGTTTATCGAACAGTTGCAGGAAAGCGGCCTGCCGTTCTCTTCTTCTTCATCCCGGTTACTGACTGGGAATTTCATGGTCTATACCGAGCTGGAAGAACTGATGGCCAACCGCTTCGGACGCGAAGCCGCCCTGCTGTTCAACAGCGGTTACCATGCCAATACCGGAATACTTCCCGCCTTGACGGATAAACAGTCGTTGATCCTGGCGGACAAACTGGTACATGCGAGTATCATCGACGGGATTCTGCTGAGCGGCGCACCTTACCAACGTTACCGTCACAACGATTATGAGCATCTGGAACAGCTATTGGCTAAATACGTACATGCATACGAGCAAATTATTATCGTCACGGAAAGTATTTTCAGCATGGATGGAGATATCGCCGATCTCGGCCGGCTGGTATCCTTAAAGAAAAGATATCCGAATATATGGCTTTATGTAGACGAGGCGCATGCTATCGGTGTAAGAGGGGAAAACGGCTTGGGGGTCGCCGAAGAGCAGGATTGCATCCGCGATATAGATCTCTTGGTCGGTACCTTCGGAAAGGCTTTGGGATCAATGGGAGCCTATCTGTTGTGCAGCCGGACGGTTAGGGAATATCTGATCAATACGATGCGCCCTCTGATATTCAGCACGGCACTCCCACCTGCTCAAATCGCCTGGACAAAGTTTCTGTTTGAGAGACTTCCCAGCTTTACCGACGAACGGCATCGTCTGGCCGTTACCAGCCACTTGCTTTCAGAAGCCTTGAAAGGGAAAGGGGGAGAAATATCGGCAAGCCACATCATTCCTTTCATTATTGGAGAAAACGAAGACTGTATACAAACAAGCCTCTGCCTGCAGCGGAAAGGTTTCTACTGCCTCCCCGTCCGCCCTCCCACAGTCCCCAAAGGGACAGCGCGGATACGCTTCTCATTAACAGCCGACATAACTGAAGAGGAGATCCGATTTATGATTAATGAATTATGATTTATATCAAAACACACAAATATAATTCACCATTCATAAATCAAAATTCATAAATAAAAAGCATGAACATATATAAACAAACAAAAACAGGCAACAGTCAACTTCTTCTCGTCTTTTCAGGCTGGGCAGCTTCTCCTGAAGTATTCCGGCAGCTGGAAACGGAACCGGATACGGATCTTTGGATTTGCTATGACTACCGGGGAATGGATTTTGAAGGAGAAGCCCTTTCCGGATACCGGAAAATCCGACTGGTAGCTTGGTCATTAGGTGTATGGGCTGCTTCGGTCGTGTTTGGTAAAAAGCCTGTATCTTTCACCGAAGCCATTGCCGTCAACGGGACTCCCTGCCCCGTTCATGACCAGTGGGGTATCCCGGAAACGATCTTCCGGGGAACATTGGATAACGTAACCGAAGAAGGCATGCGACGCTTCAACCGGCGCATGTGCGGCAAACGGGATATTCTGCAAGCCTACGAGCAGATACCGCCTCGTCCGCTCGCCGACATCCGGGAAGAATTGGAGTACCTGTACGCCGAAATAAAGAAAGCCTCACCTGCTTCCGCCTTGTTTAACGGATGGACACAGGCTCTCATCTCCTCCGAAGACAGGATCTTTCCTACCGAGAATCTGCGTGCCTTCTGGCAAGGCCGTTGTCCTATAACCGAGATAGAAGCTCCACACTATCCTTTTTATTTATGGAAACAATGGGACGAAATATGGAAGCAATAGAAACTAAACAGATACATATCCGCTTTACACGTGCTTTGTCCAGCTACGACAACCATGCCGATGCCCAACACCGTATCAGTCGGAAACTCGCTTCTCTCCTCCCTCATCAGGCGAATGTCCGTTACAAACGGATGCTGGAAATTGGCTGTGGCACGGGCGGATTCACCGGAGTGCTGAAACAACAATGCCATATTGACGAATGGATACTGAATGATCTTTGCGAGGACTGCCAGGAAAAGATAGAGCAGCTCTTCCCAGGTTCTCCTCCCCGCTTCATAGCTGGGGATGCCGAAACACTATCCTTTCCCGGCAAGTTTGACCTGATTGCATCCGCCTCTGTTTTCCAGTGGATGAAAGAACCGGAAACATTTCTCCATAAACTGTCGGGACTGCTGATGCAGCAAGGATTACTCCTGTTCAGCACTTTTGTCCCCGGCAACCTGCATGAGATCAAAAAACTGACAGGAAAAGGACTTGTGTACCCAACCTCCGATACACTTGTAGGATGGCTATCCACAGCAGATTTCAATCTGCTGCATCAGGAAGAGGATACGATCGTCCTTACCTTCAAAACCCCACTGGACGTACTGAGACACCTCAAAGCAACGGGCGTCACAGCGACCGGAAACGGCTGTTGGACAAAAGGCCGGCAGGAATCATTCTGCCGGCAATATGTGGAACAGTTCGCGACAACCGACGGTCAAGTGACACTCACATACCGCCCGTTTTATATATTAGCAACCAAAAAATAAAAAAGGATATGAAAGGAACAGTCTTATTTATTACAGGAATCGATACCAATATCGGTAAAACTTTCGCCACCGGCATGATTGCATGCGCATTGGCTGAAAAAGGGAAAAAAGTCATCACCCAGAAAATGATTCAAACGGGTTGCACAGAAGTCTCGGAAGATATCGAAATGCACCGGAAAATACAGGGAATCCCTTTCACCGAAGAGGATAAAGCCGGATTAACTTGCCCCTACATCTTCACCTATCCCTGCTCTCCCCACATGGCTGCGGAGAAAGACGGGAAGACAATCGATCTCTCTGTCATCACCGAGGCAACCCGCCGCCTACAAGAGAAATATGAGTACGTCTTGCTGGAAGGTGCGGGCGGATTGATGGTTCCGAACGATTTTCATTCGCTCGCCATCGATTATGTAAAAGAACAAGGATACCCGGTTATCCTGGTGACATCCGGCAAATTAGGTAGCATCAACCATACATTATTAAGTCTCTACGCCTGCAAACAATACGGAATTCCGGTCCGAACGGTTGTTTACAATCTTTATCCGCCTACAGACGAACTGATAACCGCCAACACCCTGGAATACCTCACTCAATATCTGGAAAAGGAATTTCCAGAAACTGCCCTTATCACACTTCCGGAAGCAACGGCAGGAGTGGCAGACATAGATATCAGCAGCCTGTTCTAAGCTCCCTCTACCCCTCCTTTTCAAAACACCGGTGTTTTGGATAATGCCTCAGCTTAAACAGACGTCTCTTTACAAGAACAGCCGCTTATCATTCTTTTAACAGAGATGGATAAGCGGCTGTTTATTCATATATCATTTACTTCACTACTTGAAGAAGAACCTGAAAATGTCGTTTCCGTTCGCATAGATCAGTAAAGCAAACAACAGGAACATCCCGGTAACTTGTGCATATTCGAGGAATTTGTCACTCGGCTTGCGGCGTGCAATCACTTCATAGAGCAGGAACATCACATGCCCGCCGTCCAAAGCCGGAATCGGCAGAATATTCATAAAGGCGAGGATGATAGAAAGGAAAGCCGTTTTCATCCAGAACGAATGCCAATCCCATTCCGCCGGGAACAGACTGCCGATCGTACCGAACCCTCCCAGGCTGGAAGCTCCTTCTTTCGTAAAGACATATTTCATGTCGCTGACATACCCTTTCAGAGTGTTCACACCTAACATAACACCGGCAGGGAAAGATTCGAAGAAACCATATTTACGAGTCACCGTCTGATACATATCAAAAGGCGAAACAGAATAAATACCCATTTTCCCAGCCGTATCCGTATGCAGTGTCAATGTCTGCGGGATACCGGCACGATAAAAACCGACCAATACATCCTTATCCTTATTTTGTGCAAGCACTTCACCTACCTCATAGAAAGAAGGGGTTACGATGCCATTAATAGAAACGATACTGTCTCCCGGTTGCAAACCGGCAACTGCGGCAGGTGATTCGCCACTTTCCGTCTTACCCAATTCGCGCACGACCATCGGGAAACGATAGGAGGCAAATCCTTTCTTATCCCGCATAACGCGCTGTGCCATATCTTCAGGGATGGGAATTACCGTTTCAACACCACCACGCAAAACCGTTACGGTCTGTGCATTGAGTACACGGCGGAAACAATCCTCTCCGAAACGCTCCAACTCCGTATCGTCCGCTTTCAGCAAGATATCGCCATCCTGGAATCCAACGTTATGGAAAGTCTCACTATAATCCATACCCGCCTTCACATTTTTCAACGGCAGGAACGTATCCCCCCAAGTGAACAACACCATCGAATAAATAAACAGCGCCAACAAAAAGTTAAACAACACACCGGCAACCATGATCATCAACCGTTGTCCGGCAGGCTTAGAACGGAACTCATAAGGTTTCGGCGGCTGTGCCATCGCCTCCTTGTCCATACTCTCATCGATCATACCGGATATCTTGCAATAACCTCCCAAAGGAAGCCAGCCGACACCATACTCCGTATCACTGTTTTTAGGCTTAAACTTGAAAATCGAGAACCACGGGTCAAAGAAAAGGTAAAATTTCTCCACCCGAACCTTAAAGATACGGGCAAAGATAAAATGTCCGAATTCGTGGACCAACACCAATATCGATAAACTCAAAATGAGCTGTAGAGCCTTAACTAAAAATGTCTCCATACTTTGTCTCTTGACAATTGACAATGAACAATTGACAATTAAATACCTTCATACTTCTTCTTGTCCCTTGTCCATCCTCAATCGTCTTGTTCTTAATTATTATCTATTATCTTTCTTTATAATATTTTCTCTCCTAACTATCAATTAAAAAATTGCTCCGCAATTTTTCTCGCCTCCGCATCCGTCGCCACATAATCTTCGTAGGTAGGGACAGAGATGAAAGTGGCTTTCGCCATTGTTTTTTCAATCACGTCGCTCATCTGCAAGAAGCCGATCTCGTCACGCAGGAAAGCAGCGACCACTACTTCGTTGGCAGCATTCAAGATACAAGGCATATTACCACCTTTCCTGACTGCATCGAACGCAAACGCCAAGTTACGGAAACGTTCCATATCCGGCTCCTCGAAAGTAAGCGTCGCATATTGAGTGAAGTCCAAACGGGGTGCTTTACTGTGCAACCGCTTGGGATATGAGAAAGCATAGCTGATCGGAAGTTTCATGTCGGGAATCCCCAACTGGGCGATCACCGCACCATCTTCAAACTGAACCATCGAATGGATCACCGACTGCGGATGCACCACGACCTGTATCTGTTCCGGCGTAACCCCGAACAGCCACTTCGCCTCTATCATCTCGAACCCCTTGTTCATCATCGACGCCGAGTCGATCGTGATTTTCGCCCCCATACTCCAGTTGGGATGCTTCAACGCCTGTGCCTTGGTCACGACAGCCAGTTCCTCCATTGTCTTGGTACGGAAAGGACCGCCGGAAGCCGTCAGCAATATCTTTTCCACTGGGTTCTCCCACTCTCCCGCTAAACACTGGAAAATGGCAGAATGTTCAGAGTCTACAGGCAGGATCGGCACTTTGTGCTCGACAGCCAAAGCTGTGATCAGTTCGCCGGCCACCACCAACGTCTCTTTGTTTGCCAACGCGATCGCCTTACCGGCTTTGATCGCTGCGATCGTCGGTTTCAGCCCCGCATATCCCACCATTGCCGTCAGCACCATATCGATCGGTTCCGACTGGACGACCTGGGCAATGGCATCCGAACCCGCCCATACCTTGATGGGAAGGTCTTCCAATGCCTCCTTCAGTTCGGGATATTTCTGCTCGTTGGCGATTACCACCACTTCAGGCATATATTTACGTGCCTGATTAATCAGCAGATCCACCTGATTATTGGCAGTAAGAGCATATACTTCAAAAAGGTCAGGATGTTCGCTGACTACTTCCAAAGCCTGCGTTCCGATAGAACCTGTAGAACCTAATATGGCCAAGTTTCTTTTCATGCGTATTAAAATGCTATATATTCTTCGGGATTGACTGGGCCACCTTTATACCACAACTCGAAATGGAGATGGGGACCGGTCGACAATTTCCCCGTATTGCCTACCAGAGCAATGGCCTCTCCCGCGACGACGCGGTCGCCCACCTCTTTCAGCAATAATTCGTTATGTTTATAAATAGATAAAAAACCATTCCTATGCTGCACCTGTATCACATTCCCGGAGTTCGGATCGAAGCCAGCAAAGACCACCGTGCCATCCAACGTAGCCAGCACGCTTTCCTTCGGGGCTGCAACCAAGTCGACACCATAATGCCGGATATTGGCATTATAATGAGAAGAAACCACTCCATCTACAGGCTTGTAGAAAAAGACACCGTCAGTAGGAACCGGATTCGGGTCCAGGACAGCCAAGTTGTATTTCTCCGCCTCTTCAAAATCCTTTACAAACTTCTTTTCCTCCTTTGTTTGAGGAATCTCATAGTCAGGGTTCACTCGTGCCAGCGAATCGATCTCTCGAATCGAATCGATCGGCATCGTCCCCGACAGAATACCTGCCACATTATTCAGATAAAGAGATTGTATCTGGATCATCCTTTCCAACGAATCGGCACGCAAGGCATTCTGCATGATCTCCTTACGAACTTCCACATCCAGATAACCCGGCAGATAGTTCCGTATCGGTGTCTTAATAATGATAAAGGCAGTAAAAGCGATCAGCAAGAAAGCAAACAAGGCCAACATCGCAAATGCGGAAAGCTGTGACAACCGGAAAGACCATACTTCCTCCAGCGTTCCTTCATTGAAGAAAGACAGTTTGTATTTAAACCTAATCCGGTGCCAGAATGATTTCTTATTTGTTCGTCTTTGCTTTTGTGCCATGTGTATTCGTCAATTTCATAAATCCAACAGACCTTCCGGGATGGAAACGGCCAGCGTCTTATTCTCATGATCGGCAGACAAGATCAGTTCCTCGGCAGCAGGCAACAACAGTTCTTCGCCGTTATGGTCGATCTGCAAAAGGACATTGATGGTTGACTCGTCGACATCAGTAATCTCGCCAATTTCGCCATGATGTTCGTCTATGACCCGATAACCGATAAAGCTATCCCATGTCATATCTCCCACCAAGTCATCCCTGTCCACTTCATCGAGCGAATAAAAGACTTCGCGGTTGGAAAATTCACGGGCCGCTTTCTCATCGTCCACATTCTTCAACTTCAGAAGGATAACGGTATCCGTCTTATAGCGATACTCCTCGATGAAAAAAGGGACCAGGATCCCATCCATCTCACATATAATATACGGATCGTCCGAATCGTCAAAAACATCGCTGTTTGTAACCAGCGCGATCTCCCCCTTTATGCCGTGAGGTTTGGCAAACTGTCCTATCTTGAAAACATCTTCTTTCTTAATCATGACAAGAATGTTTAAAGTCGGGTAATACGCGCCCCGATGCCGTTCAACCGTTTGTCAATATTCTGATATCCACGGTCTATCTGGTCGATATTATGGATATGGCTGGTACCTTCGGCACTCATCGCCGCAATCAGCAAAGCAATGCCGGCACGAATATCCGGAGAAACCATATTGGAACCACGCAGTTTGAAACGATTGCCCAACCCAATCACAGTCGCCCTGTGCGGATCGCAAAGAATGATCTGCGCTCCCATGTCGATCAGTTTGTCGACAAAGAAGAGACGGCTTTCGAACATCTTCTGATGGATCAGCACACTGCCGACAGCCTGCGTCGCCACAACGAGGAAGACACTCAGCAAGTCCGGCGTCAGTCCCGGCCAGGGAGCATCGGCAATCGTCATAATAGAGCCGTCGATAAACGTCTCGATCTGATAAGAATCGTGTGTCGGGACATGGATATCGTCACCGATTTGTTCGACCGTAATTCCCAGACGACGGAATGAATCGGGAATAATCCCCAACATATCATAGCCTGTATTTTTGATCGTGATGTCGGAACCGGTCATAGCAGCCATTCCGATAAAACTGCCTACTTCGATCATATCCGGCAAGATCGTATGTGTAGTGCCACCCAACGCCTCAACCCCTTCTATTGTCAGCAAATTGGAGCCGACACCCGAAATACGGGCTCCCATACGATTCAGCATGGAAGAAAGTTGTTGCAGATAAGGTTCGCAAGCGGCATTATAAATCGTTGTTTTTCCTTCTGCAAGCACGGCCGCCATCAAGATATTGGCCGTACCGGTCACTGAAGCTTCATCAAGCAGCATATAGGCGCCTTTCAGCTTCTTCGCCTCTATTTCGTAGAGCTGGCGGTCAGGATCATAACTGAAGCAAGCCCCCAGCTTCTGAATACCGACAAAGTGAGTATCCAGACGACGGCGTCCGATCTTATCGCCTCCCGGCTTAGGGATCAAAGCCTTGCCAAAACGGGCAACCAGAGGACCGACTATCATCACCGAACCGCGCAAGGAACCGCTTTTACGCAAAAACTCGTCCGTTTCCAGATAGTTCAAGTCGACAGCATCGGCCTGAAATGTATAGGTATCGGCAGCCGGATGCTCCACCTTCACCTGCATGTCGCGCAGGAGTTGTATCAGGTTATTCACATCCAGGATATCCGGTACATTATGGATTGTCACTTTTTCCGGCGTAAGCAATGTTGCACAAATGACCTGCAAGGCTTCATTCTTTGCGCCCTGCGGAACAATCTCACCGGACAACCGGTAACCGCCTTCTATGACAAATGAACTCATCGGCCTTTACGTGAATAGTTTTTCTTGTTGTTCGTATTGTTGCGAGCGAGTATATCACGGCTTTCCGCCAGCTTATGTACCTCTTCATCCAAGATGATCTGACCTTCCGACAATTCGTCGAGGTCTTTGAATATCTTCCGATCGTCTACGGATTCCTTGTTCCAGGTAAGGAACGATTTCTTCATTTGGGTAGCCAGCAATTTAATCAACTGGTCCTTTTCCACACCCGGTTCGAATTCGGTTGCTTTCTGGATCATTTTCTCAAGCGTCTTGCCGTAATGACGATAACGTATACGCGAATTGTTATAAGGTATACGCGGAGGACGTGAGTAAAGGTCTTCTTTCTTTACGATCTCGTACGGATAATCGATATCCAATTTGAAGTCGGCCATGATAGCCAGGTGATCCCAGAGAATATGTTTGAAGTCGTTTACATCGCGTAAATGGGGAAACATGTTTCCCATGATGTTGATTATTGTGTCTGCACAGCGTTTACGTTCTTCCCTGTCCTGAATGGTAATGCAATAGTCCACCATATTCTGTATATTGCGTCCATATTCGGGCATAACCAATTTCTTTTCTTCTGTATTATATTTCATTACAAATTCTGTTTATCCGGCAAAGTTACAGATTATAATTGATTTAAACAATACGGCTCCTCCCCCGCAGAGTGTTAAGAAAAGCCTATAAAACCAAGGAGAAAGAAAACCGATTATAATATGTTTGCTTTCCTACTACTATTTTGAAAAGCCAATGAACAAACGTATCAAAACATGGCTGGACAAATGACTAAAATGACATCGGTCTGCAGATAACCGGTACACTAACTCGTTTCATGCCATCAACTAACTCCAAACACCTCAAGAACTAAATGATAACATATAGCAAAGTATCTATTGGCAGTCACTACCAATTGCCCATATGTAGTACTACCAATTGATGATAGATAGTACTACGTATTCGTGATAAGTAGTACTACATATAAATAATATGCTATATGCCTTGAATTAGTTTACTATGACTTCCGAGATAGTTTATGGTATGTTCCGGATCAGTTGCTTCTTGAGAACGGGCAGAGTCCGGATAGGATCATTTTGCATTTTCCTTACCACTTTGAGAAACAACGCTCCGAATAGGCACAAAAAAAATTAGGGGACAAGGATATTCCCTGCCCCCTAATTGATTTTTAGTCCGTTATTATTTTGATTCTGGTGTCTTACTGAAAATGGTGTGGATACGCTTCATGTCGAACTTAGGGGTACGGTCGTAATAATAAATACCGTTTTGCTCCTGTTCCACATCCGTAAGCTGCGTATAGCAATAGCCCCAAATATCATTTGAGAGAGAGAGCACAGCATCCACCTGGCCTTCCAGACGAGCATAGAACTCTTCCAGGGAACGAGGCGGTTCGCCATATCCCCAGGATGTATTCTGGGCGCTCTCCATCTGCTGCGACGGATTCCATTTGATACCGCCAAACTCATCCACCAAGTAAGGCATGTCCTTCTTGTATTCCGGGAAAGCATACTGGTCGGTATATTTCAGGCCGTTGTAACCGATATTCATCGGCATCAGATGGATTTCCCATTTCGGAGCTTCCATCAGTTTGCCACCGTTATACAGTTTCTCCTTCAACTTGGCGGGGTCCTGTTCGTAATTATGAACGGTCCAGATATCGGTTGCGATATGCGTTCCACCGCTTGCCCCATGGAAAGGACGCGTCGGATCGATCATTTTCGTCAGGTTGTAGAGGTCGTGCATCAAACGCGGATATTGCACACGGTCGGGCCAGAACTCCTCGTTGGTCGGCGTCCAGATCAGGAGTGACGGATGGTTACGGTCGCGCTGCACAATCTCACTCCATTCGGTAATGAAATTACGAGCCGTTTCCGTATCGTTACAATCCATCCCCCAGCTGGAAGCTTCCCCCCAAGTCAGATAACCCATCTTATCCGCCCAATAATAGAAACGTTCTTCGAAAACCTTCTGATGCAGGCGTGCTCCATTGAAACCCGCCTCCATAGAGAGTTCGATATCCCGTTTCAACGCCTCGTCACTCGGAGCCGTCCAGATGCCGTCGGGATAGAAACCTTGGTCGAGCACCAGGCGCTGGTAGTAAGGCTTATTGTTCAGATAAATCTTATTGCCTTCGATATGCACTTTGCGCATACCGGCATAACCATTGACCTCATCAATTATATTTCCATTCTTATCCAATACTTTGTACTCCAAATCGTAGAGAAAAGGACTTTCCGGACTCCAAGTTTTCATCTTCTTGACCGGAAGGACCACAGAAGACAGAGAGCTTGCCGAAACCGTCCGGCTGGCAACCACCTTGCCGTTGTCTTTCAATGTCACCTGCAATTTTCCACCTGCTTCCTTATAGAAACGGGGACGAACCACCAATTGCTGCTGGTCGATATCCGTCAGAAGCTGAACCGATTGCAATCCTTCCGGATGGACCGCTTCCATCCAGACCGTCTGCCAGATACCGGTCGTACGGGTGTAGTTGCAGCCATAAGAGGCGTATTGCAGATTCTGTTTGCCGGCTGCTTGTTTGGCCCCACGGACGTCGCTCTCCACATAAACAACCAGACTATGTGTCTGGCCTGGCTTTACCAGAGAAGTAATATCCACGGCAAACGAGGAAGTCCCACCGAAATGGCGGTTAGCCAAAACTCCGTCGATATAGACTTCCGATTTATAGTAGACCGCACCGAAATTAAGCAGAATGTTCTTTCCGTTCCATTCCTGCGGGATCGTGATCGGACGCTGATACCAGAAATGATTGATAAAGTCCATATATCCGATACCGGACAATTTACTTTCCGGGCAGAAGGGAACAGTGATCTTCTTGTCAAAACCTTTCGATTTATAAAACTCGCGTTCCATTCCTGAACCGCCGAAATCAAACGAGCAGGTCCATTCCCCATTCAGGTTGACCCAACCCGCCCGCTCGAACTGCGGACGGGGATATTCGGGACGCGGCATAGACCAGACAGAGGCCACGCACAGAAAAAGAGATAAAAAAGCTATGCTAATCCGTTTCATGCTTTTACTTTAATTCGTTAATAACTGACTGATTGGCTTTCTTTACAGCAGCTTCGTCGATCTTGATCACTTTGCGGTCGTATGTCATCAGACCGTTCACTTCACCTTCCACATCAGTTGTCTGCGTATAGACAGCGGCAGAGAAACCACGTTTCACATAATCTTTCAGGATATTGGCGTATTTGACATATTCAGCCGTCACTTCGTCGCTGTTCTTAAACTGCACATATCCCCAGTTGCGTTTGTTCCACCACAAATGGTTTTCTACCGGAAGGCCGATTCCACCGTATTCACCCAACACATTCACACGTTTCGGATCGAACAGGAACATATCGGGAGCCGGATAGTTATGCAGATCCAAGATATCACCGCAAGGACGATGGTTGCCGCCGCTTGCCGGGTTCACCAGACGGGAAGGATCGTAAGTCTTTGTCCATTCAGCCGCTTTTTCCGTTTCAAACTGTCCCCATGCTTCGTTGAAAGGAACCCAAACGACTACGGAAGGATTGGATATGCAAAGGTCCATGATCTCTTTCCATTCACGATAATAGTTGGCCTTGGATTCAGGTGTACGTTCATTGTCTTTTCCACCGTTATATACATGGTGATCCCAAATATAAGAGCCATGATCGCCGCTCGGCATATCCTGCCATACCAAGATACCTTCCTTATCGCAATGATAATACCAGCGTGCCGGTTCCACTTTCACGTGCTTACGGATCATATTGAAGCCCCAGTCTTTTGTTTTCTTGATGTCGAACAACAATGCTTCATCTGTCGGAGCCGTATAAAGTCCGTCAGGCCACCATCCCTGGTCCAGCGGGCCGAACTGGAATAAATCCTGATTATTCAACTGCATGCGCATAATGCCGGCAGCATCGCGTTTAGAAGAAATCTTACGGAAAGCCGTATATGATTTTACTTCATCCAGCACCTTTCCGTCTTTCGACAAAGAAACCGTCATATCATACAAATAAGGATTGGACGGGCTCCAAAGTGTCGGGTTTTGTACGGACAAACGCAATTCCTTTCCTTGAACACCTTTGGCCGTAGCCACAACCTGGCCTTTGTCCAACACCTTCACGGTTACGATACCGGAATTGCAGTCGCAGGAAGTTCCGACCGTCACATTCAACGTATTATTGTCAATATTGGAAATAGACTTTACCGAAGTCACATGGGCAGCAGCTACCGGTTCCAACCATACTGTCTGCCAGATACCGGTTACTGGTGTGTACCAAATGCCTTCCGGACGGGAAGTTTGTTTACCGCGCGGTTGATATCCCTTATCACTAGGATCCCATACACGGACAACCAGCTTCTGGTTGTTCTTTCCTGTCAGATACGGAGTGATGTTGAAGGAGAACGGAGTGAAACCGCCTTTATGAGAACCGATCAGGATGTCGTTTACAAACACGTCCGCTTTCCAATCCACCGCACCGAAATTTAACATGATGTCCTTATTTTTCCAGGCTGAAGGAACGGAAAAAGTACGCTTATACCATAATTCGCTGTTTTCGCCAACTTCTTTCTGTACGCCAGACAGAGAGGATTCGACAGCAAAAGGAACCAAAATCTTACCATCGAATGTTGCCGGTTCTACATCGCCAACCGGTTTGATGGCATATTCCCATTCCCCGTTCAGATTTTGCCAATCGCCACGTTCCAACTGAGGACGGGGATATTCAGGAAGGACATTCGCCGGATTTACCTGTTCCGACCACGGTGTCTTGATCTTATCTCCTACCGGTTTCCATTGAGCCTGTGCACCCAAGGCCAGTGCCAATGCACAACATACAAATAAGGTCTTTTTCATGATTTATACTTTATGATTTGTGAATGATTATAATTTTCAATTAATAAACTCCGGAGCTTCCGCTTCTAAAGAAGGACTTGCCCCTTCAACTTCCGGCCAGCCATCTCTCCAACGGATCCGATCCAACATCAGGACTCGTCCGGTAGGATGTTCACGGCTCACGGCATGATAGAGAACCCAGTCGTTCCCACGGTCGTCCGTAACGATTTCCGAGTTATGCCCTGTACCGACAAAAGCATCATTTCCATGAATCAGAACTTCGTGATGATTTTCCATCATCGGTCGTCCCTGTTTGTCGGTGTACGGGCCGAACAGGCTGTCAGAACGGCCTACAACTGTAGTATAGGTACTTTTCAATCCCTCACAACAACTCCCTATCGAGGCAAACAAATAATAATAATCGCCCCTTTTATGGATGTAAGTACCTTCGTAGGCGGTTCCGGCAACCTGTTTCTTTTTGGCTCCGTCCCGAACAGATAGGCCGTCTCCCGACAACTCTATCCCATAGATACCGCGGAAACTACCCCAAAACAGGTATTTTTTCCCGTTATCCTCCATGAAAAATTGGTCTATAGAATTTTGAACTTGAATTGTCTTGCTTCGGAACAACGGTCCCTTGTCAATGAACGGCCCTTCCGGTTTGTCGGATGTAGCAACTCCGATCCCACAGGTCCACTCACCTCCCCAGACGGACATGGAATAATACAATACATATTGTCCGTTAATATAATTGATATCCGGTGCCCATAAGCCTCCTTTCGGCTCGAAGGTCGGACGTGTTTCTTCCGTGAAAGCCGTTCCGATCTCCTCCCAGTCCACCAAGTTGCGTGAACGATGGATCGGCGTATTGCGGATATCTTCGGTTGCATACAAGTAGAAATAGCCATCATCCGCTTTGATGATGGTCGGATCAGGCAAACTGTAATCGATCACCGGATTCCGATAAGTGCTCTTGGCTTCCACCACTGGTTCTTCCGCCGGCTCAGGACGAAAAGAGGGTTTATACATCTGCTTTTCCAGCATCTTCATAAAAAAGCCCCCCACTACCGAACGGGCACGCATGTTGATGGACCGGCCGTCGGTAGCCTCATACCAGTCGGTCAGGGGTACGCGAGGTTCGGTTTCATTCACATATTTATAGGCGGGTGATAACAAACGGGAGAAATCCTCCTGCGTATCTGCCAAGCACGCTGTCCATAAAATCCAATCAATCTTGGTATAGGTCTTGCGGCTGTCAAGCGGAAGGCCGAACGGCTGTTGCCGACTCAAATAGAAAGCGACCTCCTTCCGGGCGATCCTGTCCGGAAAGATATGCAAGCCCAAAACTCTATCCCAAACCAGATTATACTTCTGGCTCCAAGTATTTTCCCGGTCGAATGTCAGCCGGTAATGATCTCCATCATCAGCCATCCGCTCCCATTTCTCTGCCATCTCGCGAGCGGCTGAAACATACCTGACAGCCTGTTCCTTATCTCCCAACATCTCGGCCAACTTTCCATATCCGGCAATCCCTATGATCGCCTTTATCGAAAGGTTTGCATTATGGGCCAGGTGTCCGGCAAAATCATCCGTACACAACTGATTTTCCGGATCAAGTCCCTCTTTCAGCAAATAATTAGCCCAAACACCCAACGTCTTCCAATGTTCACGAGCATAATCCGCATTACCTTCGCGCAGAGCGATGGCAGTTGTCAGAATCAACATATTCCCACATTCTTCGACCGGCATATCGAAAGGATATGTCTGCCCGTTGGCATGAGGATAGGTTCCGACATCATGGGCGGCAAAAGGCTTGTTCCATCGTCCGCTTTCGCTGTAATGGAAAATCGGATTCAGCATTCCTTTCAATAATTCCGGATTATAAAGTAAGAACAAGGGGGCAGACGGATACGTCACATCAACCGTACCGATCGAACCATTGCTAAAATTCTCCTTGGAAAGAAACAACAGATTCCCGTCTTTATCTTCTATAAGTTTGTGGGCCGCCACCGCCTGGCGGTAAGCAATGGCACAAAGTTCTGCATATTCTTTTCCACCGGCTTTTTCCGCGTCTTCCATCAGACGAGTGTCGAAATGACGGCAGCGCTCCATAACCGAACGATATTCCTTCGCTGATTCTTCAAATGCCTGCCGGATATTTTTCTTACCGTTATGTTTCCAATACGCCATCCGGTTATCCTTGAAATACTGGATGGCATACAAGTCGTCATAGCCCACCATCAGGAACCCGGCCTTCGGAGAAGAAGACACTGCCTCCAAAATATGGCTGTAGACAAGTTGTTTCCGATCGCCAACCTCCATCACCGTCTCCTTTTCCACTTGTGCCGCCAAATAGAAATAACCCCAGTCAATACGGACATCATCCCCTTTGCGTAACAAAACAGCCTGCTCAGCCGTTCCTGTCTTCAAATAAGAAATACCGTTTTCCACCTCCCTCTCAACCATGACCGCCTGATCCTCCGTGTTGACGGCCAAAGATGAAAAAGCTTCGACACTCACCCGTACCTCATGCTTCTTTTGATCTGCCGAACGAACCTGCCAAGAAATATAATTGACCGGCATGGACATCCGATCCAAATCATCCAGCAATAACGGAGCCGTAAAAACGACATCGAGCAAAACCGGACCACATTCAAATGTATAATAAGTTTGCGTGGGAAGGACATTCACAGACAACTGTCGGGCAGCAGTCGCAAAACGAACCGATGCTCCCTCTTCCGGTGTTTCCTTTCCCATGAAACGATAAGAAACACCATCCACATCCACTACCCCCAACAAGGCCTGTTCCTTGCCGGTCCAATGGCGGGTCACATCAGCATTCAATTCATCTGCAAACGACCAAACGCTGGTATATGGATCTACGGAAATAAGCGGATAAGAAGGAGCGCGCAATGCGTTCCTTTTATCCGGCTCAAACAAACTCCCTGAACCGCAGGACACGTTCAGCAGTATCCCTTGGCAACAAATCAATAGTATCAGAAAGGCCTTCTTCATTTCTAATAAATATATATATAATTAAACACAAACTGACTTGATAATAAATCATGTGCAAAGGTATTCTTTCGCCTTCTATCACATTTTCAATTATCAATCATTTACTTTCAAATATCAATCAAAACTACATGAAATCAGCTTGATACGCAAAACCGGATAGGATAACCGTTTTTCAAGCATCCTATCCGGCAATAACCTTATCACTTCAACCGAACCACTGGCGAATAGATAGCCTGATCCGCTCCGTTAGCCAAAACACCGACACGAGCGTAAAGGGCTTTTGCCTTTACTATTTCGGTATTACCGCTAATATCGGCAGAAAGATTCACGCTACCGGGAACGACATCCGAGAAGTCCTGACGGTACAAGTTGTTGACATCATCCGCAAATTGCGTCTTGCTTAATAACAACATCACCCGACTGATCTTCGCATCCGGCACAATCCTGTTAATCATAAACGACGCGTTCATTGCCGATCCCGTAACAGACAATTGTTCGTTCGAAATCATAAAATACGGAGTAACTTCCAGATTCACTTCCGTATGTCCTTTCAAATTCACGGTTACGGACTCATGATTATTCACCCACGGTCCGTTCCCGTCTCTTGTCGTCAAACGATATTCACCATCAAACAAAAGAGCGGAGAAAGTACCATCTTGTCCTACAAAAACAGAAATCGGATCATTCTTCTCATAACCATCCTGATACAACTGCAACTGGACTGCTTCGCCGGTTCCACGCAAGTTCAAAGCCTGTCCCTGATAAGTAACTCTACCAACCAGTTTGGATTCCGGCGCATCAAAATTATCTTTTCCACAGCCGGAAAACAATACCAGCAGTAAAATTACCGAAAAAATATTAGATATAATCTTCATACTCATGCATTTTTAATTATTGATACGGGTTCTTTACCAACTTAGGATTATTGTTAACCCAGCCCAAATCGAGGAAGTTGTAATAATTCTGCATCCGGAAATAACGTGCATTCGGAGACATGAACAAGAAGTCTTCCACAAACACCCACTTGCCGTCATTCGGGTCACCCGGTGCAACCACACGATACGGCCAGAGGCGACGGTGACGAGCCTGCGGATCATTGTTGTTTCCATTCCAGACTTTATCAGCCAAACGCCAACGCTTCATATCCCAATAACGATGGTCTTCGAAAGCAAATTCAACGCGATATTCATGCACGATATTCTCAAATGTAACAGTTTCCAACGGCTTCACACCTGCACGATTACGCACGGCATTGATAAATTCGGCTGCACGTCCGTTTTCCAGTTCGAAAGACGCTTCGGCCGCAATCATATAGGCTTCAGACATACGGAAACGAGGCATCCACATTTCGGAATTACGACCACGCGTCGATGCTCCAGGAGTTTCATCAATAAATTTACGATAATAAAAACCTGTCTTATTAACATACTGTTCATTAGACTCTTTCGGACCGTTCAATGCAGTCAAAGCATTTCCATTGGCGTCTTTAGAGTCCAAATCACCAGCTATCAGCTCCCATTCTCCATTATTCTTTACCAACTGACCTGCCTGCAATACGACCGGAACACTTTTCAATTCCGCACCCGGATAAAGGATAGTTCCCCATAAACGAGGATCACGGTCTTTGAATGGAGCATCAGACGAATCATAAAACTTAAATGTCCCATTTTCAGAAGTCACGACCTTACTATCCGTCCCAGGGGTATCCGTATCAAGCAATTCATAGGCTTCAACCAGATTTAAAACAGGACCGCCATAACTATTGTCAATATCCTCCGCATGAGACTTAGGAATATTATATTTCGTAAACTCAACAGTCTGCCCCGGATATTTATAATCCCGTGCCCAAATAACTTCTGTATTATTGTCTTTTACGGATGTCGCCTCATAAAAGTTTAATCCCTTATTGTCCGGACGCCGATCCTGCAGAATATAAGGACTGTCTTTAATCACATTCTCTGCGGCAGCCAAAGCCGTTTTATAATAATCAGATGCCTTATCAGCCGGAATCCCAACTTCCCCTCCCTCTGTTCTAATCGGAGTTGACATTTTATTATTATAATTAGCGATCGAAGCAGCATAGACAGCGGCACGCGCTTCCAACATCTTAGCCGTCCACCTATTTGCACGAGCAGAATTTATCTGTTTCTCCGCCGGCAATAAATTATAAACAGCCTGGCATTCACTTATGATATAATCATACATCTCTGCTTCCGTCGAACGTGGGAACTGCATCGTAGTTATATCCATACCAGATTGATAATCAAACACCTCATCTCCGATTATCGGCATACCGCCCAAACCACGGCACATATTGAAATAACACCAAGCACGTAAAAAACGCGCCTCCCCTTCTAATGGAGCTTTCTCAGAATCTTTCAGGACTTCCGTTTCACGCAACCCTTTTAAAAACTGATTCACATTACGGATGAACGTATAATCATACACTCGCCAAAGATCATCTTCGAACGTAGAGCGTTGATCCGGTCCTCCATCCATTTTTGCCGCATCATCAATATAAGTCATGGAATAGCTATCATTTATGTGTTGTCCCCATGTTACGCGACCATAATAATTCGCTAAAACAGATTTAATCATCACCGCATCACCAAAAATCTGGTCATCCGTCATGATCTTATCTGGCTCACGATCCAAAAAATCACTACAAGCCGTTGCCGAGAACAAACAAACTGCCAAGGCCGACATTATATATATCTTCTTCATTTCTACCTAAAATTTAAGGTTTACACCAATATTTATAATACGTGTTGTCGGATATCCCAAACCATTTCCTTCCGTCGATTCAGGATCAATACCCGGAGCATTGGTAAATGTCAACAAGTTGGTCCCCGCCACATAAAAGCGCAGATCCGAGATCAACGCTTTTTCCACAATATGTTTCGGGAGCGTGTATCCTAACTCCAAATTACGTAATTTGACATACCGGACATTCTTTTTCCAGAAGGTACTGTTCCAATAATTACTGTGCGAACTATTTCCAATCAACAACATCGGATATTTTCCCGGTATCAATTCACTGTCTGCATCCCAAATATCAGACAAACGCCATGTGTCTTCCATATAATATTGCGGGTTGTTACCACCATCATGGAACGGGTTACGTTGTTCCCATTGCTGATACCAGGATCCCATCGCGCCACCGGTAAAATCGAACGCCAAATCAAATCCTTTCCAACCGAATGAAAAATTCAAACCGAAATTAAGAATCGGAGTGGAATCTTCCCGATATCCAATCGGACGTTCATCCAAACTATTAATCACACCGTCACCATTCACATCCTTATATTTGATGTCACCCGGACGAAGCGTCTTATTACCCTGACGGTCATTGTCGATCGGATAAGTGGCGATCTCTTCCCAACTATTGAACTGTCCGATTGCTTCCAATCCCCAGTTCAGATAACCGAAACGATGGTTCAACGAATTGCGATACACATCCCAAGAATTGGAGAAACGCGGTTTATACTGTTCCCAATCATAGAAACGGGAATACGTAATATTACCGCCGATAGAATATGTGAAGTCCTCTACCCGGTCTGTCCACCGAACAGCCGCATCATACCCCATGTGCACATCCGAATTCAAGTTTTCTTTCGGTAGGCTGAAACCGACTTCCGATGGCAACAGGACATCATAACGAGATGCAGGAAGCCCGTCACGCTGACGGCGGAAAAAGTCGAACTGCCCCGTCAAGCGATTATCCAAAAAAGCAACATCAAAGCCGACATCCAGAATCTTAGCCTTGATCCAAGACAATGTCGTCACCGGAAGTCCGCGCGGAACCGAACCTATCGTATATTTCCCATCAATAACAGAACCGCCATTCTTATAGTTATAACCGCTCATATAATCGAACGCCGCATATCCGGAAACGTTATCGTCACCCACCATACCGTATGATCCACGGATTTTCAAATCGCTGAAAATATTCGATAGCTTGGATTCCTTCCAGAAATTTTCTTCCGAAATACGCCAACCGACAGAAGCGGAAGGGAAGAATCCCCAACGATGATCAGGCGGAAATTTCCAAGATCCATCATAACGAGCCGAAAATTCAACCAGATATTTATTGGCATAATCATAGTTGCCACGGAACATCCACCCCAAACGTGCCTCCGTTTCATTACCCTCATCATTATATGTATCCATCGTCTCATAATCAATCAGATGTAACGCATTAGCCGTCGGAATAGCATGCAGCCAGGAAGTCGGCGTATCTCGCTTAATCGATTCAACCCCGGCAACAGCGGCCACATTATGATCTCCAAACCTTTTATTGTAAGACAGTTGAATATTCGACATCAATTCTTCGTTGTGTCCCACACGTCTTTCTCTCCAAGGATTATTATTCTCGAAAATCACCGGATAAGTATCCGTCGCTTCATCATAGCCATACAATTTATACGTATATTCCTGATTATTCATCTGCTGATATGCCAGATAATATCCGACCAAAGCCTTTGCCTTCAAACCATCGAAAATATCATACTCCGCCGTGGCTTGTAATTGCGCCACACGCCAAGTTTCTTTATATTCTCCGGACAATTCATAATTCAACCATCCGAAATTCGTCGCGGCATTAGAAGAAGTCAATGTCGGATATTTAGGATTGTCATTTGCAAAAGGACGCTTTGTCGGCAAATTTCGATATGTCCCAAAACGAGGCATCCAATAATCATCTGCCTCCGGAACACCCGGATTTTTCCTTTCTTCTATACGGCCATTCATGGAAGCTCCCACTTTCAAACGAGAAGTAATTTGCGTGTCTATGTTCATCTGAACATTGGTACGTTTAAATCCACCATAATTTACAATCATCGCGTCTTGGCTCATGTGACCGACAGAAACATAATAGTTCGTCTTATCCGAACCACCGGAGATATTGGCATTCAGATAATACTGAGGATTGGTTTCCCAGATGAAGTCATACCAGTCAAACGGCACATATCCTTTTTCTTTTCCCGCCAACCATTTCTGATAGTCTTCCTTACTATATGTATAGTCGGTCTTTCCTTGAACCGTTTCAGACTGGATATAATTGGTGATATAGGTCGCCGCATCCGCCGGTTTCGGGAAAGTAGACGGATTCTGCCAACCGTAGTATGCGTTCAGAGAAACCGTATTCTTAGTGTTCCGTTTACCTTTTTTCGTATTGACAACAACAACACCATTTGCCGCACGCACACCGTAAATAGCGGCAGAAGCATCTTTCAATACAGAAATGCTCTCGATATCATTGAAGTCGATATTATTGAATTGGCCTGCATCCGATTGCACACCGTCGATCACATACAACGGATCACCCATGTTACGGATCTGGATACTGGTCGTAGCCCCCGGACGGCCATCCGTCTGGCGCGTGTTCAAACCGGCGATCTTACCGACCAGTGCACCCGAAGCCGTGGAGGCAACCGAACGGCTGATGTCTTCCGAACCGACGGCCGTGACGGCACCCGTCAGCGTCGCCTTTTTCTGCGACAGACCGAAACCGGTCACCACCACTTCTTCCAGCGCCTGCGAATCTTCACGCAAAGTTATATTCAAAGTAGATTTTCCTTTGACTGAAACAGACTGCGTGACATAACCGATATAAGAAATTTCCAACACGGCATCAGGAGCCACAGTCAAGGAAAAAGCACCATCCATATCTGTAATGATACCGTTGGTCGTCCCTTTTTCAACGACATTGGCTCCCGGTACCGGTTCACCCAAATTGTCGACTACGATCCCTTTTACTATATGTGTTTGTTGCTGTACGACAGCCACGGAAACTTCCTTTGCGGCTGCTTTCTTTTCCGGAACCAAGACAATTTGGTTGTTCGATATTTCAAATGTCATTCCCGTCGAAAACAGGATATTTTTCAAAATATCCTTAACAGCCTTGTTTTGAGCATTCACGCTTACTTGACGAGACAAATCAATCTTATTCTCATCATAGAAAAATGAATAACCGCTTGCCTCTTCGATCCGTGAAAGCGCCTCGCTCAACGAAACATTTTCCAACCGGAGCGAGATGGAACGAAGCTGAACTTCCGCTTCGGCCGTCCCGGACAAACTCATCCAAAATAAAATGCTTATCAATAATGGCATCTTCCATTTCAAAATGCCACTGTTACTAAAGAACTTTCGTTTCTTCATAACCTTTTTAAGATTTAATAAATTACTGATTTAATTGTTACAACTTCGAATTACTTTTTTACGTGTGTTTCATAGGCATTCCTGATTTAATTGTTACTATTTTCTTGTTATTCTCACCGTATTATCTTCATCAAAAACATATTCTATCGGGGTTATCTTCGCAATCAGGCAAAGCACCTCCTCCAACGATTCATGTGTGATCGTAAAGGTATAGGCTTGATCGGTCGGCAACGACGGGTCCAAACGGATATCCATGCCATACCATTCCGACAGATATCCGGTCAGTTCATAAATCGTCTTTTTCTCGAAACGCAAGGATTCTTTTGCCCAAAGGCAAGAGATAGAAACATCCGTGGTTTTCTTTTCTATGCTGGGAACACTTTTTTTACACACGGCTGTTTCGCCCGGATTCAGGCTTCTCGACACACCGTGATTTTCAACAACGACCAACCCTGACAATAGGCTGACATCCACATGGTCCTGCTTTTCCCGCGCCTTCATGTTAAAAACCGTCCCGTGCACCTTTACGACCACACCGCCGCCTTCCACTACAAAAAGACGGTCCGGATCTGCCGCCACCTCGAAATAAGCCTCTCCATCCAAACGGACGTTACGCTCTTTAGTCCAACGGGAAACAAAATATTCTAACGTCGATCCGGCATTCAGCCAAACGAAAGTACTGTCCGGCAAACATATCCGGGATTTTCCATTCAAGGAAGAATAAGCCAATACGGCATCGCTTGCCTTGTACCATTCGGCCGTCATATAACCGGCAAAAGAGAACAACAGGAAAAATAAAACCGCAACCGCAGCAATATACAAACGAAAAGAACGCAAAGACAACTTGAACATTCGCGGCTCTGCCTTTCTCATACGCTCCTCCATCCTTTTCCATAAGGCATCGACATTGGAAACATACCGCATGTTTTCTTCCATGATGGACAACCAAAGGGATTGCCAACTTTGGAATCGGGCATGGTTTTCCACATCGGCAAGCCATACATCCAATTCTGCCTGTTCCTTCTCCGAAATCTCACACTTGAATTTCCGGATAATCACTTCCCACGGTATATTTTTGTCTCTTCGTACCATTTATGAAACGTGAGACTCGAAAAATGAAGGCATCCCCTAAAAACAAATCGATTTTTTTCCAATTCCCCGATTCCAAGCCATGACAATATCCTGCAAACAGGAAGAATGACTTATTGTAAAAAAATCAAAAAGTTGAACAAGAAACGGATATTCCGCCCTGTTCTGCCAAACGGCGAATCTGATAAGAACGATTAGTCACTTTACCGGTGACAAACTCGGGAATATTATACGATTTCATCAAGCCGGCATAGTAGTCCGCCTCCTTTTGAGGGAGCAAAAACGGTTTACCGGTTTTGCCATCCTTCCCGACATACGCAATGAAAGGACGCGTGTACAATCCATCCAAACGCCTGCTGCTGAACACAACCCATCTTCCGTTGGACGACCACGAATGGTAACTTTCCGTATCATTGCTGTTGAGCGTTTCCGGATAGGAACCGACTCCGGACTTCAAGTCGATCATATACAGGTCGGCATCCTTATGCCAGATCGGGAAAGTGCCATAACCAGACAAAGTACAAAGCATGAACCGACCATCCGGAGAAACTCTTGGAAAAGAAACGCTTTTTCCATTCGCACGAGCATCAAACAGCGTATCCACCTGCGAACCGAACGTTCCGGATTCAGGGTCGAACGAGATGCAGCACAAGCTATAAGCCAATTTTCCAATGGAATCAGGCATCAAGCAAGCCGGAGCAGTGCAATAAAACAAACTCTTACCATCCGGAGAAAAAGAGGGAAACGTATCAAAACTTGACTGCGAAGCGAGTCCGGGCACAGACAAAAACGTATGGCGCTCCACATCGTAAACGATCACATCCGATGCCGTGTCATAAACCTCCGTCCGCTGAGTGGAATGCAACTGCTGGGTCGTCCTATTGATGGAAAAAGCGATGTAACGACCCGAAGGATGCCAATAAGGATAGGTAAAAGCTGATATCGTCTTATCTGTTTTCGTATCCAATAACTCGACCTCGTCTCCATCAACCAATACAGTCCCGGCCAACTTGGCACGCAAGTGGAACAGCATCTTGTCCGGATCATGGCCGCAGAAAGAATGGCAATTCACGCAATTATAGTCCGTCATCTTGTTCTCATAAACAGTCGTTTCATCAAAAGACTCCATTCCACGTTGGTAAATTCCCATTTTGTTCCATAATGCATAGCCAGGTTCTATCAAGCGATATACCAAATAAGGATCAACCGGATCTGCCGCCACATTCAACGATACGGGTTGCCAAATCTCCCACCGATCGCCCTTCTTACGCGCCACCGTAACCCGAACGGAATCATCTTTTGCCTCCTGCAAAAGCCTCTTCCATTTCTTTTCCGGAATCCTGACTTTCCCGTCGGGGGCCTCCACCTTGAATTTTACCACTCCTGCTTCCAACAAGACCGACACACGACATCCGTCCGCGCGGACCGTGAAGTTCAACGGAGCTATATTGTACGGGATAGTGGTTTGCGCATAATCAGGAAATAGAACAGGCTTCTCACCTAACCGTTTCCCATTTTTCCAATCCTCCGAACAAGCACAAAACAAAATTGCCGCCACCAAAAAGCAATAAAATCGTTTCATCGCGTACCTTTATTTCTTAAACATCAAATAAAACCAATAGGTATCTCCATACGAACCGGCCATGACATCCCGAAAATTGACATAGCCATGCTTCGTGTTCATATCCTGATCGAACGCACCGTAGCGCAACTCGACTTTCATTCCGACCCCTTTTTCGGGCCACAATCGGGGAGTCTTTTGATAAAGCGCTATCACGGCTTCCTGTTGGTGGATGGAAAGGGAAGGCCACACCTTCGTCCGGTAATACTTCCGATGCAACTCGTCAAAACGATTCAAAGTCTTGCCCAACAAATGAAAACTCAACAAGTATTGGAAAGCGACCGACCGGTCCGGATTGTTCACTGCCAACCGTTCCCACACTTCCAACAAATCTGCAGACACGGCATACTGTCCGCCTTTTCCCCACGCCCGCCTTTTCCCGCCCAACGACGGTTCTTCTTCCACAAGATCATCCCGATACAGATACTTCCGCCATTCAGCAGCCCATTCTTTGTAAAACAAAGTCTGCTCTAATATCCGGATGTATTTTTCCGCTACCGCATAAGCTCCGGTCAGGATATTCGTCTGTACCAAACGTTGCAAAAGACGCGGGTTTCCATCTACAGAGGAGACATATCCTTCAAATGCAAACTTTTGAGCGGAAGAGAGATCCCCCATTTGGTAGCAAATATCCGACAACACGATTGCCCCCGGAACCGTACTGTTCCATTCTGGCAATAATCCGCCTTTGCCTTGCTGCGGATAATGGAACAGTTTATCTCCCAATTCGCCCTGGCACGCCAAAGCCAAGTTCAGCAAGCTCAAAGTCCGCATGTCCGATACTGCCGCCTTATATCCGGCAACGACCTTATCCCATTGTTCTCCCCGCACATAATAACACAACTCCATGTTTTTCAACCAAATACAATTCTCTTTTTTTTTCATCCACCCCAAAAAGGCAACCAAAGGCAACAGCTGGACTGTGGTCCACCACCAAGCAGTCCGATCCAACACGCCTCTGCCTTTTCCGATCGGGAAGCAAGTCATTAAAAGCCCCGAAAGAAAAGCCAACCAAGCCCAATAGAGCTTATTCGCCTTCAACAAAGGCTCATAATAAAAATCCGGCAAAACGATCATTCGGTATTCCGGCTGCCAAAAGAAATGATAAGACCACCAAAGCATCAGGACAATCCCGAACGGAAGTGCCAGACATCCTTGCCATCCCTTCTCCCGCACCAACATCTCCCGGACCACGACTCCGGCAACGAACAAGGTTGCCACCGGCCCTGCCAATACAAACAAAACAGCCATCAACAGCCAACCCGCCAATACCCGTTTCCACGGTACGACAATACGCACATAGAGTACAAAAGCCCCAAGCATGCAACAATAAGCAACCGTCCCCTGCAACCGGTAATTCACATCGACATGCAAAGGGAGCAAAGCCAGAATCGGGCAAAGAGCCGGTAAATAACAAAAGACAGGCGATGTCGTTTGCCGGCAGATCCGTTGCATCAGCACACCGATCCCCAAAAACAAACCGGTCGAAACCAACGCACCACCCAAAGGAAGATGATAGAATTGCAAAAGGAAACCACCCAACCAGCAAGCCAACCCGCCAGGTTGTCGGCATGTTTCCTCAAAACAAGCCCAAGTGAGAGGAAAAACCTGCAATTGTTCGACATAATAAAAATAAAACGGATACCATATCTGCAAAAAGCAGAACAGACAGCAGCAAACAGTTCCCCAAAAAAAGAATGATTTAGCCTTCTTCATCTTATCTATTATATATCATGCGGTAGCCAAGAACCCATCTTCTGTACCACCCTCTTGGATATATAGACTCCAAAAAGCACTTTCTCCCCTAAAAGAATCCCCGTTTTTACAGGGCAACCGCACCAAAAGTTGCTATCCGGAACCACATCTTTTCTTTTATGAAAATTTCGCAAACCAACTATCATACTATCATATCCGGTTGTTAACTACTGTTTCACAATACGTTAAAAAATGACAGTTGCTGTTTTTTACTATCATTCTACTATCATACATCTATCACACTTTTTACATGACTATTCATTTATATAGCTGATAATATGATATTTATGTTTATATATGCAAAAATAACCATCGACAAAACGGGGTCATTTAAATATAAAACGACCTTTTTCGCCGAATAAGATGCAAAAACAAGGCATAAAAGTACCTCCAACATGGCTGATAAACTTCTCTGCAGACCCGTCTGGGCTTCGTGCAGACCCGGGTCTGCACCTCTCCCGCGCCCGGGTCTCCGTGGCGGGTACACCCGGGTCTCAAGCGGTTTTGCAAACGGTTTTTGACAAAAGAAAAGCCTGTCTTGATGAAAAAAGAAGCCGTTTTAACATGTTTTGCACCTGTTTCCGGACGGTCACTGTTTTTATCGTATGATTGATACACAAGACATTATCGTTTTACACCATGATAGTTATGATAGATGAAGATAGTACAAAACGGCAACTATCATACCATAACATATTGGTTTAAACCGATATACAGGCGGATATGATAGTATGATAGTTGTTTTTGCAAAAACATGTATGTAATTAGTCTGTATGGGTCGGTGGCGAAAACGGATGGACGCTTTATGATTCTGGTACGGTTGCCCAGCCCGTTTTTACCACAAATAAGAATAAGAATCGCCCAAATGAATTCTGATTTTCTTTAAAGCAATCGTGATTTGCCCCTCCACCGTCTTCTCCGAGATATGGAGCTGTCCGGCTATTTCCTTATTGGTCAAATTTTCCTCCCGGCTTTTCCGGAATATTTCGCGGCATTTATCCGGCAAAAGCGACACCGCTTCTTCTATCAGATGATGAAGTTCCTGCAACTCCAATTCCGAATCATAGTTTTGCACAATCTCCATACCCTCCATTTCTTCCAGATAAACCGGAATCTTCTTGTCCCGGATATAGGTAAAAGACTTATTGCGTGCCGCCTGGAACAAATAGGCTTTCAAGGTCAGTTTTATCTCAAAGTTCTGCCGGTTTTCCCATATATAGGTAAAAATATCCAGAACCAAGTCTTGCGATTTTTCCCGGTCATGGATGTAATAAGTAATAAAACGTTCCAAAGAATCCGCATACTGATAAAACAAATGCCGAAAAGCGATCTGATCTCCTTGTTTAATCAATTTCAGCAATAATATGTCATCACTATTCGTATTCATCCGGATTCCGACGTTCTTTTTTATTTTCAATTCGGGTACAAATATACGAAGCTTATTTAATCTTTTTCACGGAAAACAAAAAATTTACCTACATTTGCAATGTCTGGAGAGACTGTATAAGGAATATTTCAGAAGTGCCTTTTTTCTGTTAAAGTCGCCAATTTTTTAACAACACGCAAGGCACAGGTGACCTGCTATATCAAGTGGGTTGCTTGTTCGTGCGTGTACAGGGGTTTGGCGACACCTAACAGGAAAAAGAACAGCAGCCCACTTCTTTTTTAACAATTATGCCTTTTCCGGCTGTTTGAAAGGCCACAATAAATATATGACAATAATGTCCGCCCAACAAAAAGAAGATCGTTTATTCGAAAACATCTACCTTTCCTACTTTCCAAAAATGAAACGCTTTGCACAAGAATATGTGATATCGGAACAAGATGCGGAAAATATCGTGCAAGACATGTTCGCGGAACTTTGGGAAAAACGAGAAATGTTTACTTGTCAAACAATCCGGATCGCTTATCTGTTCACCATCATCAAGAACAAATGCCTCAACCACCTGCGACATAAAACGATTGCCCTGGAAACCATCAACAATATGCAAGAAGAATATAACATGACCCTTCGTATGAATTTAGATTCTTTAGAAGCCTTCGAGCAACATATTTTCTCCGACCAAGATATTGAAGATTTAATTAACCGGGCCTTAGACAGCCTGCCGACCAAATGCAAGGAAATCTTTATCATGAACAAACTGGAAGGGAAAAAGCAAGAACAGATCGCCACCGAACTAAACCTCTCAACCAACACGGTCAGAAATCAAATCAGCATCGCCTATAAAAAGCTTAGGAACGAACTAAAGGACTATCTTCCTTTATGGCTTTTCCTTTTTCATTGCACATAGAATCGCGGAGATGTTTACGAGTGACAGTCTGGGGACGAGACGATGAATCCGAAATCCAACGTAAAAAAATGATTTTCTTTTGGTACATTTTTCCGGAGTAAGTGTTTACAGCATGTAACATTTCATTCGCATGGAAAGACAAATCGAAAAATATTTTCAAGAAGAACTGAATGCAGACGAAAGACTGGATTTCTTAAAACAGGTTGAATCTGATAACGAATTGAAAAAACAATTCATCAAATTCAAAAATACATACGCACTATTATCATTTTCCGATGCCGCCTGCGGGAAAAAGACTACTCGAGACAGCTACACCCAGTTCTTGTGTAAAATGAGAGCGAAACACATACGACAGATTTCATTCTACCTATTCAAATATGCAGCTATCATCACTTTACTCATTATATTCGCTTATCAGGCCGGCGTGAACCAGCATTCCGAAATTTTACAGGAGAATATCGAAAACAAACTGCACGTACCTGCCGGACAGCGCATCAAACTGACACTTCAGGATGGAACTACTGTATGGCTGAACTCCCACACAACTCTCACCTATCCTGCCATTTTTGACAAAAAAGAACGAAGAGTCGCCATAGACGGAGAAGCATTCTTTATTGTAGCTCAAGACAAACACAAACCGTTCATCGTCTCATCGCAAGGCATAGAAACGAAAGTATTGGGCACACAATTCAACATTTGCAGCTACCGAAAAAACAACGATGTGAGAACCAGCCTGATAGAAGGTTCGCTCCAAATCTATTTTACAGGGAAAGAAAATGAAAGTATCATATTGAGCCCCAACGAGCAAATAAGCATAAAAAACGGAACCATAAAGGTGGACACGATTTCTCATCATGACTATTTTTTATGGAAAGAAGGAATTTACAGTTTTAAAGACGAGTTGCTTGTTGATATACTGAACAAATTGCAACTCTATTATGATGTCCGGATAATCATAAGAAACCCGTCCATCAATCAAGAGAAATATACTGGAAAATTCCGACAACGAGACAGCATCGACGATATTCTCAGAATGTTACAAAAAATACACAAATTCAAGATACAAAAGGATGAAGAAAACAATATCATTACACTTAGTTAATCGAATGTTTAATATCTAAAAAAAATGCCTATGGAAACACATCTGTAAAAACAATGATTGATATCGGAAACATCCGTTATCAACAGACAAGCCTTTATCTACAAAATTCATTTAGTATTCACTTTATTACTTAGAAAAGAAATGAAAATGAACACTTTGTTACCGTCCTTCATGCTTTTCGCCTGTACTTTTCAGACGATAGCGCTTAATTCGGAAACACAAAACACAATCATAAAACTGGAACAGAGCGTGATATCAGTCGGCCAGTTGATCACTCAAATTGAAAATCAAACCGATTATCTGGTCGTTTTCAAAAGTCGTGAAGTAGACATAGAACGTTACATTACTGTCCAAAACACATCCGGGAAAATGATATCCTATCTTGAAGAAGCTTTCAAAGATACTGATATCACCTACGAATTCGACAACCGGTACATCCTCCTGCTGAAAAAGAACGATAAGGGCAGGACATCTCTTATCGGCCAACAAAGCCGGACCATCACAGGTACAGTAACCGACAACAACGGAGAACCCGTCATTGGTGCGAACGTGATCATAAAAGGGACTTCTATCGGAACAGTCACGGATGTCAATGGGAAATACACCTTGGAAGTTCCACCAAAAGCCATCTTGCAAATTTCTTACATCGGCTACCTGACAAAAGAAATCGTTATCGATAACAACAAAACGGCCGACGTCATACTGATCGAAGACACCCAAAAGATCGATGAAGTGGTAGTTGTCGGATACGGTACGCAAAAGAAAGGGGAAGTGGCCAGTTCCATTTCCACAATCAAATCCGATAATTTCGTAAAAACACCGACTACGGATGCCGCACAACTGATCAAAGGGAAAGTTCCTGGCCTAAGTATCATTACGCCGGATGCCAACCCGACTTCCACCTCGCAGATCGCCTTACGTGGAATCACCACCTTGAAAGCCAGCTCCAGCCCTTTGGTGCTCATCGACGGGATACCCGGCGACCTGAACTCCGTCTCACCCGATGACATCGAACAGATCGACGTCCTGAAAGACGGTTCCGCCGCCGCGATCTACGGAACCAGAGGAACAAACGGCGTCATATTGATTACCACCAAGAATGCCAATGGAGAAATGCCTACGGAAGTAGATGTCAATGCTTATCTTTCCACCCAGCAAATCACAAAGACCTTGCCGTTCATGAAAGCAGACGAATATCGCCGACGCGTACAGGAAGGATGGCCGGGAGCCCAAGACGACGGTGCATCAACCGACTGGCTGGACGAAGTGACCCGTACACCGTTCACACAGATTTACAACATCAGCCTGCGCGGTGGCAGCCGTACGACCAATTATGTGGCCAGCTTCGAATACCGTGGTCTGAACGGCCTGATCAAACGTACAAACAACCAGATGTTCTACCCGCGTGTAGAAATCACTCATCGCATGTTCAATAACAAATTGAAACTGAACGCAAGCCTGAGCGGTTACAAACAAACCTATTTTTCCGGTTCCGATGGTGGGGGCTACAACAGCGAAGTATATAGAAACGCTTTGATATACAATCCGACCACTCCTGTGTACGACAAAAACGGCAATTATTCGGAAAGCACTAAAAACGAATACTTCAACCCTGTATCCCTCCTGAACGAAGTGGAAGGAGAAAACCAAGCAACCAACCTGCGCATGTTCGCCAATATCACTTATACACCAATCGAAGGATTAGATATCAAATATCTGTTTTCTTCCAATACCTATAACCAAGTCAGAGGATATTACGAGACCCAGCAACACAAATCCACTTGGAAAGACGGCAAAAACGGATATGCTTCCCGTGGTTCCACGCGCTCAAATGAAGATTTGTCGGAACTGACCGTACAATGGAGGAAAACCATTTTTGAAGACCATTCGTTTACACTCTTAGGAGGATATAGTTGGCAAAAGACGCATTACCAGAATTTTTACATGCAGAATTTCAATTTTCCCTCCAATGACTATACCTATAATAATATGGGCACAGGGCAGGCACTGAAAGACGGACGCGGAACGGAATACTCGACGGCCAATGAAAGCAAACTGATCGGTTACTTCGGCCGTCTGAACTACAGCTATAAAGGGAAATATATGTTTGCAGCCAGTCTCCGTCACGAAGGTTCCACCAAATTCGGAGCCGATCACAAATGGGGCAACTTCCCATCTGTTTCTGCTGCCTGGAACATCAAAGGAGAACAGTTCCTGGAAGACACCGATGTCTTGTCCATCTTGAAACTACGTGCCGGATATGGTGTCACGGGAACGGTTCCAAGTGATCCGTATATGTCACTGAACACGCTGAACTTCGGAACTTATGTTTATTATAACAATCAATGGATCAAAACCATCAGACCGGATTCAAATGCGAACCCCGAATTGAGATGGGAAAAGAAAAAAGAGATCAACATCGGTGTCGACTTCGGTTTTTGGGAAGATCGCATCACAGGTAATATCGATTACTACAATCGCAAAACAGAAGATTTGTTATGGGACTATGACGTGCCATCTCCTCCTTACCTGTTCTCCCGTATGGTAGCAAACGCCGGATCGATGCGCAACCAAGGAATAGAAGCCGGTATCACGGTCATCCCTGTCCAAACAAAAGATTTCCAATGGACGACATCCATGAATTACTCGACAAACAAAAACGAACTTTTGTCACTTTCCAACGATCAGTTTGTCTCCAGCGGTTACTCGGATCAAGGTTCTACGGGAGAACCCTTACAAACGACAACCCACCGCATTCAGGAAGGACAACCGATTGGTAATTTCTGGGGATACAAAAGTATCGATATCGATGAGAACGGACACTGGATCATAGAAGGAGCCGACGGCAGTCCGAAACCGATATCACAACTACAACCGACAGACAAACAGATCATCGGGAACGGCCTGCCTAAACATTACTTGAACTGGAACAACACCCTAAATTGGAAAAACTTCGATTTCAACATGACCATGCGCGGTGCTTTCGGTTTCGACATCCTGAACATGCCACGCCTGCAATATGAATCGCCGGTCATGTTGTCAAGAGGGAACGTGCTGAATGCGGCATTCGATACGAAATACGGGAAAGTTCCTTTAGCGGCCGACCAAGAATTACAATATGTCAGCTATTATATCGAAAAAGGCAATTATTGGAAAATCGACAACGTGACCTTAGGATATACATTCAAATTCAATTCTTGGATAAAACGCTTGAGAATCTATGGCACGATTTCCAACCTCGCCACTATCACAGGCTACTCCGGCATTGATCCGGAAGTAAGCATAAGCGGCTTGGCACCAGGAGTCGACAATAAGAACCGTTATCCTTCTACACGGACTTACACATTAGGAATATCTGTCAAATTTTAATCGTAACGTAATTATCATGAATACTTATACAAAATTTTTTTTAGCGTTATGTTGTTCCGGAACAATCGTTTCCTGTAGCAATGACTTGGATGAAAAAGTATATTCCAAAATAACCGAACAAACCTACAATTACACGGTCGACGATTTCTCACCATCTATTGCCAGCGTATATAGCCAACTCAGAAGTTTCCCCAGTCATGGAGGATATTTCACGACACAAGAGGTCAGTGCCGACGCCATCGTCATGCCCCCTAACGCTTCCGGCTGGGATGATGGCGGAGTCTATCGACGTATGCACTACCAAACATGGAACTCCGAACAAGGACACGTCTCAGAAATATGGTCCAACTTCTATCAAGGCGCCTTATTATGCAACAAAGTGATAGAACAAATAGAAAACGGTATTTTACCGGCATCTTCCGAAGCGGACAAAACAATGGGATTAGCGGAATTACGGGCCATGAGAGCCTATTATTATTGGCAAATCTGCGACAATTTCGGAGACGCTCCGTTAGTCACGACAACCACGATGGAACTACCCTCCAAAAGTAACCGTAAAGAGATCTTCGACTTCATAGTAAAAGAACTGAAAGAAATCATCCCTTCTTTAAGTGAAGAACAAGGCGGAAATTTTTACGGACGGATGAACAAATGGGCGGCAAAGACGCTGTTGGCAAACATATACCTGAATGCCAAGGTATATACAGGCGAAGAACACTGGGACGACTGTATCCAACAGTGTGATGACATCATAAACAGCAACAGGTTCGCATTGTCCGACAACTACAAAGACCCCTTCCGTTCTACAGGCGTGGAAACATCCAAAGAGGTCATTTTCACCATCCCGTTCGATGCAAATATCGCCGGGGGTAATTCGATCCACATGTTTTCCTGGCACGGGGAACTGAAAAAGAAATACGAAACCGAAGCGACTCCTTGGGGATGCGGTTCAGCTATGGGGGTCACTCAATTCATCGACACGTATGATCCCGAAGATTCCCGTCTGGCCGATAGCTGGCTGATGGGCGAACAACGAGCTGCAGACGGAAGTCCTCTATACGGGACATACGACAAAATGGGAGAACCGCTTGTCTATACGAAAGATCTTCCGGACGGGAATTACACCAGTGAGATGGAAGGTTTTCGCATGAACAAATTCGAAATCGTAAAAGGCGAGCAATCCTCATCCGAAACGGATGTGCCTCTGTTCCGATACGCAGAAGTACTCCTGATGAAAGCGGAATGCTTATTGCGTTCGGGAAAACCAGGAGCCGGCCTCTTGGTCACGGAAGTCCGCAAACGGGCATTCAAAGACAATCCCGAATTAGCGATAGTAACCGATGCACAGTTACAAGAAAACAGTTCATATCAATATGGCTATGTGGAACACTACACCGTTACAGACAAAGGGAACACGGACCTCATCCGATTCGGTAGAATGTATGACGAACTGGGTTGGGAATTCGCATGGGAAATGCACCGCAGACGAGACGCCATCCGATTCGGTGTTTACACGAAAAAAAGCTGGCTCTCGCATAAACCACAAGGTGATTACCGATCCGTCTTCCCGATACCCGAAAAAGTTTTGACCTCCAATCCCAACTTGGAACAAAACCCCCATTATAAATAACAAACGTAATCAACTTACAAACCTCGCAGGGAAGCAAGCTTCCCTGCAAATAAAAAATGTCCTTATGAACAAACTTGTAATCCTTCTCCTATACTTTCTTCTCACAGTCACGGCTTTTCCATATACAACCACAGGGCAGGTCCTTGATCCCGCCATGATAGGCTCGTATATCGACCGGTTCAACATGCAAGACAAGGAATTGTATGTGCAACATATTTCAAACGGACAGGCAAAAGAATTCTTATCCGGCAATATACCGCTATTCGAATGTCCGGACAAAAACATAGAGGAAATCTATTATTTCCGCTGGTGGACTTTCCGGAAACATTTGAAAAAGACACCGGACGGGTTCATCGTAACCGAATTCCTTCCGGATGTCCCGTGGGCCGGAAAGCACAACGGCATCTGTTGCCCTGCCTGGTTCCACTTTCGGGAAGGCAGGTGGCTGAAGTATTCCGGTTTCCTCAAAGACTATGCGTACTATTGGCTGAAGGGAGGAGGTGACACGCATTCCTACAGTTTTCCCGTTGCCCATGCAATCTACCAATATTGTCAGATCACGGGGAATTATCAATTGCTGAAAGAGTTATATCCGGAACTTTTACAAAACTATTCAGAGTGGAAGAAAAAAAAATTCATAGCTGAAAAAGGATTGTTCTGGCAAAAAGACGGAGAAGACGGCATGGAAATTTCGATCGGCGGACACGGTTTTCGGGTAACCATCAACTCATATATGGCAGCCGAAGCCGCCACCTTATCCAAAATTGCACATTGGAAAAACGACAACCAAGCACAAGCACTCGAAACCGAAGCCTGCCGGATCAAAGAAAACATGTTCAAATATTTATGGGACCCCAAAGCGGAATTTCTAAAAGTACTGTCTGTTGAAAAAAACGCTTCTTTAAAAGACGTACGCGAACTACACGGATATACGCCTTGGGCATTCGACCTGGCTTCCGCGGACTATGCCGTCGCCTGGAAATTCCTGATGAACACACGACATTTTCTCGCTCCTTACGGGCCAACAACTGCCGAACAATGCCATCCTCAATTCAAAGTTGCTTACGAAGGACATGAATGCCAGTGGAACGGTCCTTCTTGGCCATACGCGACCTCGATGACATTGGTCGGATTGGCTAATTTGTTAAATAATCAAACGCAATCTTTTGTAGATTCACGAGATTTCATAACTTTATTCTCGATTTATGCACGAAGCCTGTATAAGAAAGACGCGAATGGCATACTAACACCATGGATTGACGAAAACCTGAATCCTTTTACTGGCGATTGGATATCCAGGACAATGTTGTCAACACGTCACCAAAAACCCGAAGAACGCGGAAAAGATTATAATCATTCTTTATTCTGCGACCTCGTCATCAACGGGTTAATCGGAATCCGGCCAAGTGAAGAAGAGGAACTCGATGTCAACCCGTTGATACCGGAAGGATATTGGGATTACTTTTGCCTGGACAATCTGACTTATCGTGGCAAAACAATATGCGTGCTTTATGATAAGACAGGTGATAAATATAAACGAGGAGCCGGACTGTCGATTTTCATCAACGGGACAAAGACAGCCACCTCTCCTACTTTGACAAAAATAAGTTGCAAATTATAACATTAAATTTTAAAACCATGAAACAGTATTTTGTACTACTCTTTGCCTGTATGGCACTATGGGGATGCGGCGGACAAGACCAAATAGAAACCCCGCCTTTGAAAATAATCGACCAGATAGACTTCTCGCACGTGCACATCCGGGACAACTTCTGGTCGCCACGTCTCGCCAAGCACACATCGGCTACACTCCCTGTCTGTATCGACCAAATAGAGAACCAAACCGGAAGAATGCAAAATTTTGAAAATGCAGCCAGAGGGACAGGGAAGCATTCCGGTATCTTCTTCGACGATTCGGACGTATATAAAGCGTTGGAAGGTATCGCCTACAGCCTGATCAACAACCCGGACCCCGAACTGGAAAAGAAAGCGGACGAATGGATCGACAAGATCGCGGCAGCCCAACAACCGGACGGATATATCAATACATTCTACACACTGACCGGACAAGACAAACGTTGGAACAACATGGACAAGCATGAGATGTATTGTGCCGGCCACATGATGGAAGCCGCCGTCGCCTATTACCAGGCAACCGGAAAACGGAAACTGCTCGATGTGAGCATCCGTATGGCAGACCACATGATGGAACTGTTCGGTCCCGGCAAGCGCCATTGGGTGCCGGGACATGAGGAGATCGAATTGGCTTTGGTGAAAATATACCGGACAACCGGTCAGGAAAAATATCTCGACTTCGCCAACTGGCTGCTCGAAGAACGCGGACACGGACACGGGAGCATGGGTGGCGAAGGGAAATGGGACCCAGCCTACTACCAGGATGTTATCCCGGTAAGAGAACTGACCGACATTTCGGGGCATGCCGTCCGTTGCATGTACCTGTACTGCGGGATGGCCGATGTGGCAGCCTTGAAAAAAGACACCGCTTATGTCGAGGCTTTGAACCGCCTCTGGGACGACGTAGTACTACGTAACATGTACGTGACCGGCGGGATCGGCTCTTCACGGCACAACGAAGGCTTTACCGAAGACTATGACCTGCCGAACCTCGATGCCTACTGCGAGACATGCGCTTCCGTCGGGATGGTCTACTGGAACCAACGCATGAACCAGTTCACAGGCGATTCGAAATACATAGACGTACTGGAACGTTCCATGTACAACGGTGCGCTAGCTGGCGTCTCACTGGCTGGAGACCGCTTCTTCTACGTCAATCCGCTGGAATCGAACGGAGACCATCACCGCCAGGCCTGGTACGGGTGCGCCTGCTGTCCGAGCCAGATCTCGCGCTTCCTGCCTTCCATCGGGAACTATATCTATGGGACATCGGACAAGGCCTTGTGGGTAAACCTCTTCATCGGAAACACCACCGAAGTCACGATCGACGGGAAAAAGGTCGTCATGAAACAAGAAACGGACTACCCTTGGGACGGGCTGGTCAAGCTGACCGTCACCTCCGAACAACCGCTCGGCAAGGAGTTGCGCATCCGTATCCCCGGATGGTGCAAGTCATACACCCTGTCGGTCAACGGGAACAAAGTCGACAGTACGACCGACAAGGGATATACCGTCATCAAGGAATGGAAAACCGGCGACTTGATCGTGCTCAACATGGACATGCCGGTCGAAAAAGTATCAGCCGACCCGCGCGTGCGGCAAAACACGGGCAAGCGCGCCCTGCAACGCGGACCGCTGGTCTACTGCCTCGAAGAGACGGACAACGCGAAAGACTTTGCCGACCTCGCACTGACGCCCACCTCCTCATTCGAGGTCAAAGACGAACCGGACAACCTGGGTGGCATCCGCTCAATCAAAGCCATATCGAATGGACAAACACTACATTTCATTCCTTACTATGCCTGGGACAACCGCAAAGCAGGCAAGATGAAAGTATGGATCGATTATCAAGAATAACATAACATCATCCTATCACCATGAACAAATTGAAAAAAATTTTCCTGACAGCAGTCGCCACCCTCACGGTGGCGACTGTCTCGGCCGCCGGCGAAGAACCCGCAGCCGAAAGTTACCGGAACAACCGACACCCGCTCTTGCAAAAAGACTACATCCAACTGCCTCTCGGAACCATCCGCGCCGAAGGGTGGATGCACGACCAACTGACCCGTATGCGCGACGGAATGACCGGCCACTTGGATAAGGTCTACACGAAAGTAATGGGTCCCCGAAACGGATGGCTCGGCGGTGACGGTGACGTGTGGGAACGGGGTCCGTACTGGATCGACGGACTTCTGCCGTTGGCTTATCTCCTGAACGACCAAGCCCTGATCGAAAAGGTACAACCTTGGATCGAATGGACCTTGGCATCACAAAAGCCCAACGGCTACTTCGGCCCCGATACCGACCGCGACTACGAACCCGGTCTGCAACGCAACAACGCGCAAGACTGGTGGCCCAAAATGGTCATGCTGAAAGTCATGCAACAATACTACACGGCTACGCAGGACCGGCGCGTGATCGACTTCATGACCCGATATTTCCGATACCAACTGGACGAACTGCCCAAAAACCCGTTAGGCAAATGGACCTTCTGGGGCGAACAGCGCGGAGGGGATAACCTGATGGTCGTCTATTGGCTGTACAACATCACCGGCGACAAATTCCTGTTGGATTTAGGCGAGTTAATCCATAAACAGACGTTCAACTGGACAGATATCTTTTTAAATCAAAATCATCTCAGACGCCAACACAGCCTGCACTGTGTGAACCTCGCACAAGGTTTCAAGGAACCGATCGTTTATTACCAGCAAGGCAAAGACTCCAAGCAAATCCAAGCCACCCGCCAAGCGGTCAACGACATCCGTCACACCATCGGATTGCCTACCGGCCTTTGGGGAGGAGACGAACTGCTGCGCTTCGGCAAACCGACGACAGGCTCAGAGCTCTGTACCGCCGTAGAGATGATGTACTCACTGGAAACGATACTGGAGGTCACAGGGGACATGCAATGGGCCGACTACCTGGAGCGCGTGGCATACAACGCCTTGCCCACTCAAGTGACCGACGACTACTCCGCCCGCCAGTATTACCAGCAGACCAACCAGATCGCCGTCACCCGCGAGTGGAGGGAGTTCTCCACCCCGCACGACGACACCGACCTGCTTTTCGGCGAGCTGACCGGCTATCCCTGTTGCACGTCCAATCTTCACCAAGGCTGGCCCAAATTCGTCCAGAACCTCTGGTACGCGACTGCCGACAACGGACTCGCCTCCCTGCTCTTCGCCCCCTCGCAAGTAACGGCACGAGTGGCAGGAGGAATCGAGGTGAACCTGAAAGAGGAAACGGCCTATCCTTTCGAGGAGACAGTACGCTACCATGTTTCGTTTACGGACAAGAAAGTGAAAAAGGTCTTCTTCCCCTTCCACCTGCGCATACCGGGCTGGTGCAAGCAACCGGTGGTCAAGCTCAACGGCAAACCGCTGACGGTCGATGCCTATCCCGGAACCGTCACACGTATCAACCGGGAATGGAAAGAGGGCGATATCCTATCCCTCGAACTGCCGATGGAGGTGACCGTCAGCCGCTGGTATGAAAACAGCGCTGTTGTCGAACGGGGACCGCTGGTCTATGCCCTGAAGATGAACGAGAAATGGGAAAAGAAAGCGTTTGAAAGCGATAAGTCCGACGTGTACGGCAAATGGTATTACGAGGTGACGTCTGACAGTCCCTGGAACTACGCCCTGCCGGCCCGTTCCTTCTCGCCCGACCGGATCAAGGATGCTTTCACGGTAGAAAAATCAGACATTACCACCCCCTATCCATGGAATGTCGAGAACGCCCCCATACGCATCAAAACGAAGGCAATGCGACTGAACGGCTGGACGCAAGTCAGAGGCTCGGCAGGTCCGGTACCCTACTACACGCAGCAAGGCAAAGACTTTGGCGACGAGGAGACGATCGAACTGATCCCTTACGGATGCACGACCCTCCGGATTACGGAATTTCCGGTAAGATGATCCGGCTCTCCATCCCGCCCCACGTCCGTCCGGACAGGGCGGGACGGATCGTACCGAAAGTCCCCTACGTTTGCCGCATTGAACTATTTACGACGCCAAGTTACTACCACCCATAAACCGAATTTGTACCTCGATATTGAGTGTTTTGCAAAATTCCTTTACATTTGTACTTTACAAAAAAAACACTCGCAGGGCATGAGAACATTCCTTATCATTCTACTGGGCACGCTTTCGCTCCTCCTCCCCCGGTCCGGCTGGTCGCACGACCTTTATTTCCGCCACTATACCAACAAACAGGGATTGTCGCACAACACGGTTTATTGTGCCCTACAGGATAAAAAAGGATTCATGTGGTTCGGGACGGACGACGGATTGAACCGTTTCGACGGACATCAGTTCCGGATATACCGCTACAACTCGTACGAGCCGGAAAGTCTGCCGAACGACAGGATCATCAGCCTTTTCGAAGATTCGACCGGTAGGATATGGGTCTGCACCTATTCCCACACCTGCTATTACGACTATCAAACAGATGCTTTCCATCCCCTGACCTTTTCCGACAGCAACAACGCCCCAGAATATTTCCAACAAATCAGAGAAGATAAAAAAGGGAATTTGTGGCTGATGAGCTACAACCGGATCGCCCGCTATGCCCTTTCAGGCGAAAGCAGTCCGCATTTCTACCCCGAAGGGGAGCAGATAAGCATGATAGACATCACGATGAACGAAGAGAGCGAGCCGATCCTCGCCGGACGCAGCGACCTGTTTTTCTACAAACCGGAGGCAGACAAATTCGCCCGTATCCCGATACTGACTGAAAAGGAAAAAGAAAATCCGATCAACCTCACCAAGCTTTGCCTCGTGCCGGATTGGGGAATACTGGTCGGGACAGACCGGGCAGGACTCAAGTTTTACGACCGGCACAACCGGAAAACGGAAACAGTCATCCCAGATATACAGGTTCGCGACATCAAGCAGTGTAGTGAGAATACGTACTGGATCGCATCCGAGTCCGGTGTCTACATCCTGAATATGGCAGACCGGAGCATCACGCACCTGCAAAAATCGTTGACAAACGAATATACGATCTCCGACAATGCAGCCTATTCGATCACAAAAGACCGTGAAGGAGGGATATGGGTTACCACCTTTTTCGGAGGAATCAACTACCTGCCCAAAGAATATGTCCCGTTTAAATATTTTATCGGAGGGAAAACCCATCCGGGAATGCCGGGAAATGCCGTACGTGAAATCTGTCCGGACCGATACGGCAACCTCTGGTTAGGAACGGAAGATAACGGGATCAACCGCTATAACCCGACTACCGGCAAGATCACGAACTTCTCCCGTACCAACCCAGTCCACCCGCTTTCGGCAACCAATATCCACGGCCTGCTTGCCGACGGCAGCCGGTTGTGGGTAGGGACATTCAACACCGGAATCGACCTTCTGGACATCCCTTCCGGGAAAATCATCAAACGATATACCCGGAACAATACCGACAACCTGCTTCCGGCAGACTTCATACTCTGCTTTTGCAAACTCTCCGAAGACGAAATCCTGATCGGGACCTCCGAAGGGCTTGTCCTCTTCCATAAAAAAGAAGAATGTTTCACCCCTTGGAAAACAGAGATTAAGTCGATGGTACGTCAAATCTACAAAGACAGCAAAGGGGATATCTGGGTTGCGACCACCTCCGGCGCTTATCGCTATTCTAAAACTGACAAGAAGTTAGCGCACTATACATCCAACCGCGAGCGGTCACAGACCATCGGCGACAACAACGTGACATCCATATTCGAAGATTCGAAAAAACGGATTTGGGTGGCAACGACCTATGGTTTCTCCCTCTACAACGAGATATCGGATTCATTCAACCGCATCACGGTTGAAAACGGACTGCCCAGCAATATCGTACACCGTATTTTAGAAGACGACGAACATCTTTTCTGGATTGCAACGGCCAACGGGCTGGTTCGTTTTAACCCGGAAACATATGTGATGAAGACTTTCTCGTACACGGATGGCTTGCCCGAAACGCAATTCAACTATTGTTCTGCCTACAAGATGCCGGATGGGATCATGTATATGGGAACGATAAACGGAATGATCGCCTTTAATCCGCGCGATTTCAAAGAGGATGTTTATTCACCGTCGGTATGTATCACTCGCATAGATGTGCAGGACGACCGCATCGGTGCCCCTAAATATAATGTCAACCAGATTATGAAAAACGGAGAATTGAAACTTCCGCATAACCGCTCCACTTTTACCCTTTCGTATGTGGCATTGAGCTATACATCTCCAGACGCGATCCAGTATGCCTACCGTTTGGAAGGGAGTGACAAAGACTGGATCTATATGAAGCAGAATAAAGACGTGACCTTTGCCAACCTGTCACCCGGCGACTATGTTTTCCGGGTAAAATCGACCAATAGCAGCGGGGTTTGGCAAGATAACGAGACGACTCTTCGGATCACGGTGACACCGCCATTCTGGGCTACCGGATGGGCATTACTCATTTATTTCACGATCTTATGCCTGCTGATCGTACTCTGGTATAACTATAAAAAAGCCAAACTGGAAGAAAAACACCGCATCAACCGTGAAATATTCGAAAGTAAGAAGGAAAAAGAACTTTATAATGCAAAAATACAGTTCTTTACCTTTATCACGCATGAAATACGGACACCTCTTACCCTGATAAAAGCCCCGCTGGAAAAAATCCTTCGTTCAGGGGATGGAACGCCCGCCACACAGGAGAACCTACGAATCATCGAGAAAAACACTGGGCGACTGTTAGACCTAAGTAACCAACTATTGGACTTCCGCAAGACGGAAAGCCGCGGGTTCAAACTGAACTATGTCAAGACCGATGTCGTCCTCTGGCTGGAAACGATCCTGCATCCGTTCCGTCCGGCTTTCGAACAGGGAAACAAGAATTTCACAGTCAAGCTGCCGGATCTACCTTTCGAGGCCTGTCTGGACCGAGAAGCATTCTCGAAGATCGTCAGCAACCTGGTCAGCAATGCACTGAAGTACTCGGACAGCCGGATATCGCTCGAATTACTCCCTCCTTCAGGTGAAGAGCGCATGTTCACCCTGCTCGTCACCAACGACGGGCATCTGATACCCGACAGTGAAATCGAAAATATATTCAATCCGTTCTACCGCCTCAAAGAGACAGAAAACCAGCAAGGAAGCGGTATCGGTTTGTCGCTGGCCCACTCTTTGACCGAATTCCACTGCGGCAGACTGTTCTATCGACAAACGCCGGACGGCTTGAACCAGTTTGTCCTGATGCTCCCAGAACAGCAGGAAGACAGTTTCCAGACCACTGCTGGAAAAGAGAAAGCGGAAATAGTCACATTGGCCGAAACGGGCAAATCGGTTATCTTAATTGTCGAAGACCAAAATGATATGCGCCATTTCATCGCCCGCGAACTGGCGGAAACATATCAAGTGCTAGAAGCGGAAAACGGGAAAGTAGCTCTTGATCTGGTCCGTAAAAACACGGTCAACCTAATCATCAGCGATGTCATGATGCCGATCATGGACGGCTTCGAACTTTGCAACGAAATGAAAAACGATGTCAATGTCAGCCATATCCCGTTTATCCTGCTGACAGCACAACACAACCTGCAATCACGCCTGAAGGGACTGAACTCTGGAGCCGATGCCTATATGGAGAAACCGTTCTCTATCGAACTGCTGACGGCCCAAGTGGGCAACCTTTTGAAAAGCCGTAAGCTACTGAACAAAACCTATTTGGAGAAGCCGTTCGCCCCGGTAGCCTCTCTCGCCGTTTCGCAGGTGGATGATATTTTCCTTCGCAAACTGAACGATTATTTGGAAGAACACCTCAGCAATGAAGCACTCTCCGTTGAGATGCTTGCCGATACGATGGGAATGAGCACTTCCAGCCTCTACCGCAAAGTTAAGGGTCTGTCCGGTCTTTCTCCTAACGACTTCATCCGCATTGCCCGCTTAAAGAAGGCGATCCTGCTGATGCAGAACGGAGAGAACCGCATCAGCGAGATCGCTTTCCAAGTCGGCTTTTCGTCACCTGCCTACTTCTCCACCTGCTTCCAGAAGCAGTACGGAAAGACTCCATCAGAATATATGAAGCACTTAAAAATTGAGAATTAAAAATAGAGACCGATCATTATTTTTTAATTCTCACCGCTCTGCCACTGGGAAAGCAGAAATCCTCAACCTTGCCGCTCCCATAGGGACCAAGGTGATTTCATCCAGGCAGTCGGACTTGCGGGCGTTTTCGTATGGAAGGACTCCGCATAATCCGTATTCGTCAATTTTCCACTCCGGCACCAAACGTCCCTGAGCCTTAAATTCCATCGGGACGGAAGAGAGAGTGAAAGGATTGTTGTCCGACGGCCAGTTTCTGCGTTGCAACGTGATAGGTGACTGGACTCTCAAGGCATAATTCCACGGGCTTGCAGGCAGAATCTCGAATGTCGGCCATGCGGAGGCATCCGCTCCTTCCTGCCATTTGGAATCCCAAACAGCAGTCTCGGTGCTGGGCATTTGCTTGTATTCTTCCTCTATTTTCAAGGACAGGGTTAGCGGACCGTAATCGACACTGACACTATTCTTATTTACCTGCCACTGACGAACGGCATATTCCATCGGAAGGTTCAGGACTACCTCATCGCCATCTTTCCATTCCCGTTCGATACAAGCGTATGTTCCGGGAGCAAGCTTTGTTTGCTGTTTTTTTCCGTTGATCAAGACAGATGCATTTTTACACCAGGACGGGATGCGGAGATAGAAGGGGAAAGATACGTTTTCGGACGTTCCAACCGTAAAACGTGTCATTTCCTCAAACGGATAATTCGTCTGTTCACGTAAGGTGATTTCCGTTCCATCGCCCACCTTTACATTTGCCTTACAAGAATTGTATAAAACGGCGGCTACCCCGTTATCCGGCGTCGCCAACACCAAATGTTCGACATAATAAGGCCAGCCGAAACCATGATTGTGCTGACAGCAACGACTGCTGAACGGGTTCATGGCCAAAAACGGACCGGAATTATCCAATCCCGGATGATGATTGCGAGAATCACTGATCGCCATATTCGGACAAGTCAGATAACGAAGCGCCCGGTAATCAGGCATCAAAGAAGCTGGATAACTGTTGAACGCGACATCTTCGAGGTGATCAGCCCAATAAGGATCGCCACTGATCAAAAGCATGATCTCGTCGGAAGCCATCTGCTCCACAAAACCACAAGTCTCCGTACCCTGTCGAGGATCGAAGAAACCGATACGGGCATTCTCATCCGCCCCAAACATTCCACCAGGAACTTGGCCGAAAGCACGGCGTACCAAACTCTGGACATTATAGCTGGCAGCCAACATCGCCGAATCTTTTGTAAACAGGAAATAAGTGGCAGGTTCGCGAAAACACTGGGCGACATTCACATTGTGCCAGTTAGGAAGCTGAGTCGATTTTGTCCAATCCGCCGTATTCCTGTGAATCTTTTCGGCCAACGGAAGAAGTGACTCGTCACCCGTGCGGTTATACAGCCAGACCACACTCCAAAGATTATCCCCCCCGCGGCTATTTTCCCAATAACTCGACAGGAAAGCGTCATCGGGAACCGTTTGCAGATAATGACAATAGCGGGTCATGAAGTCAATCACCCGGTTATCGTTCATATTCATGATAAGATTGCATGATCCAAAGGACGATCATGTTCGGCCAAAAATCCTGCTTGCCGTTATTCAAATGCACCGGCCCGAAATTACCATCCGCCCGCTGACTTGACAAGATGGCCTCTATCCAGAATTTCGTTTCCTTCAACAAAGTTTCGTCTCTCAAGGCATACGCCATATTACCATACCCTCGCAACCAGTAGGGCACTTCTTCCCACCCCCATTCACCTCCGTTTTTCAACCAGGCATTGTTTTCCTTTTGCAGCCAGGCACTAATCTCCCCCAAATGACCACAAAGTCCATCCTTCTGTAATTCGATCTGTCGCCTGATCCAGCCTTCTGGCTCGATACTTCCGGCGGGCAGCTTAATAAATTGCAACGGTTGCAACGGAGCCCGGTTACTTACATAGTAATCATTATGAGATGCAGTGGACAAACGTTCCATTGTCCGGATCTCTTGCGTCTGCTTACCTGCACACGACGCCAACAGAATTGAGAAAAATAAAATCGTCTTTTTCATGCTTATCAGATTTATTGGGCAAAGGAAAGGATTATGACAGAAAAACATGATAAGAAATCAATCAAAAACATATAAAAATCGTTCTATCACTTTCTCCTGATGAAAAAACAATAGAACGATATTAAATCCTTTGGTTACTTCTCTTTCTAAAGAAAAGCAACAATCACTTTCTTAACTGGCTCAGTCCATAATACAGCAAACGGAGTACAACCGACAATCCGTAAAAGCCACACGTAATGAGTAGCATCCACAACGATTGTGTCCAAAGCTCGGACCAGCTTGTACCGTATGCTATGATTGAGATAATGTTCATCAGATAAGCGAGCGCGATACAGACACAGAATATCTTGATTTCCGTTTTTTGTCTCTTTACAGATAATACGATCTCTTTCATAATCATGCAAAATTTAGATACGGTATTTTATATTCATCCGGGAAAGTAATCACCCGTCCTTCATCAATCGCCTGCAAGCCCAACAAACCCAAAACAGAGGAATAGTAAGCTTCTTCCACCAGGTTAGGAGCCGGTTTTCCAGTAATAGCCGCTTCGCAGAAAGCAGTAACCAACTCGATAGAACCGTCGCCAGCAGCTCCTACCGATGACTGTCCACTGATCGTTGTGACATTGTCCATGATCAGATGTCCCTTGTTTACCGATGCAGTTTCAGGAACCCAGCTCGGACCGGCAAATGAAACATTATCGAAGATCTTATGTTCAATCTGGTTGATCAACTGCATGATACCAGGAGCAGGTTCGACATCTTCAAAATAATATTTACCTTTTTCCGGTTCCATCGTGCCCTTGCTTCCCATAATCTCTTCTTCAAGGCCATAAAACTTGTTGGCAATCATTGACTCATAGGTCATCTTCACGCCGTTCGGATAATGGTAAATCAAATTGATACTGTCATACACTTCGCGACCATCCTTCCAATAGACGATATCCCCCATGCCGGCCACCTTTTCGGGAAGCATCCGGAGCGCCCAGTTTCCAACCTGCAGCTGATGAGTTGCCAATTCTGTTACCAAGCCGCATGAATATTCCTTATATAAACGCCAGTTGATCTTACGTTCCAAATCGGGAGAAGGGACCGGACGGCGCCAGTCGTTATTACGGAACCAATACGCCCGTATCGAATTTATCTCTCCCAACAAGCCGGCATGGATCATTTCCATCGCCTTTATATATTTCGGATCATACAAGCGCTGCTGGCCGATAAACATCACCTTGCCGGATTCCTTAAACACATTATACATATCCAGACAGTCAGCACACGTCATCGCCATCGATTTCTCGCAGAAGACATGCTTTCCGGCATGCAAGGCGTCTATTGTGATATGCGCATGTTCGTACAGCGGAGTGGCGATCATGACAGCTTGTATATCTCTATCATCCAAAAGCTTCCGGTAATCGTCATATGTCTTGGCTTTCGGATAGAGAGCCGAAGCCTCTTTCAGGTGGGGAGGATAATTATCACACAAGGCAACCACATCGGCATACGGAATCGTCTTCAGGTTATTCAAATGGTACTGTCCACGCGAACCTGTACCGATAAATCCGATCCGCACCTTTTCCTTTGCGATCTGCACCTTATCGTCGGCACTACAGGACTGCAACCAGGGAAACGCGGAAAGCAGCACACCGCCTCCACCAATCATTCCCAACTCCTTGAAGAAGTCCCGCCGGCTTAAATTGACTGAATTCTCATCATTTTTCATAACTTATATACATGTTTTTCATAAATATCAAATTGAGACGCGATTACCGGAACACGCTCGTCGCCGCAGATCATAAAGGCAGTTGTCAGAATCTCCGCCACCACCGGATCTTTCGCCACCACCGACACCATTTTCTTATCCTCCACGAATGTTCCCGTATGCGGGTTCACGATATGGCGCGGATGGGAAGGCATATTTCCCGATATCGATAACGAACTATCACTCAACTTCAAATCGGCAATCCGCTCTTTCGTAAACGGATTGTCAAGACCCACCGGCCAATATTCGCCGCACGGATGCGTACCGACCGCCAGAACCGAACTATTTCCGAAATTGACAAGCGCCTTACCAATCCCGTTTTCTTCCAACAGTTCCCGTATTTTAGCAAGCGCATATCCTTTCCCGTACCCGCCGAGATCAATGTGTAAAGATTCAGAAAAGAAAAAAATGCTTTTATCTTCTTCCGTCAGCAATACCTGGTCGAATCCCTGCAAAGTTATATCGTAATATCCTTCCGTCAGCTCATTGTAACGCTTGCAGTTCAACAATATATTCCAAAGCTCTTCCCCCACCGTCACCGGGTAGTGCCCGGCTTCCCGGTTAACAAATGAAACCTCACTCTCCGGATCGAACTGGTTCAGCATTTTATCTAATCGCTGCACTTCCGATTCGACCTTTTCCCAGACCGTACCAAGAAGGCGGGGATCACTGCCGACCATCAAGATGTCAAACTGCGTTCCCATTACCGACGACATAGATCCATGGAAAAGCCCAGAAGCCGCATAATAGTTAGAATAAGCCATTTGTTACCTGTTATTTTTTACATGGTTCAAAGAGGTGTGCGTACACACTCTGCAAATATAGGGGATTTGTTCGTTTCACAAATAGAATTAGGCAACCTTTTTCTCAAAAGGTTGCCTAATTAGCGTTTATTTTCGTTTAAAACATTTATTACAACTCAACCTTCGCCAAGCAGAATTCCTTTTCCGGATGATAAGCCAGAACGCAGTGCCAAGCCTGTTACATTTTATTGGCACAAGAGTTCCACTGGCATGGTACTCCCGTTTCATGGGCAGGAAACAGTAGTTTCATAGGTAGGGAACGACCGTTACATAGGCAGGAAACAACACCAGCACTGCTATCTCCTCACCCTTTTGATGCCTCCGAGGCTGAAAAAAGAAACCAGCCATTCGTTTATTACAAGATAATAGCTTACATTTGCATCTAAAAGTATTATCTAAAATCTATGATTCCGATGAGTACACAAATTAGTAAAAGCCTGATAGCGCTTTTCTTTTTAGGAATGTTCGTAACCGGTTGCAATACTAACACGAAGCAAACGGCCGATAATGATATTAAATTCGATTCTATCCGGGTGGATAGGACCTATCATCTGCTGAATAATCCCGATAATCCCAATTGCAACTTGCAATTGAACTTCACCTATCCTGCCAAATTTTCCGATAAAGAGATTCTGAAAAAGATACAGAATGACTTTGTCCTCTCCTACTTCGGCGAGAATTATGAGAACCTGTCTCCAGAAGAGGCGGTCGCCAAGTACACGGAAGACTATCTGAACAACTATAAAGAACTGGAAGCCGATTTCAAGGCAGAGTTGGAAAAGAAGGACGATCTGCCGGTCGGAGCCTGGTTCTCTTATTTCGAAATGTCATCGGATGAAATCGTCTACAACCAGAATGACATTCTGAGCTATACTGTAAGTTTCGAAAACTATACAGGCGGTGCACACGGTTCGCATGCCTACAACAATCACGTGATCAACTTGAAAACAGGCAATGCAATCACAGAAGAAGATATTTTCATCGAGAACTTCCAGGACAGCCTCGCACAGATATTGATCGATCATATCGCCAAACAAAACAAGGTGGAGAATCCGAAAGATTTGGAAAACATCGGTTTCTTCAGTGTCGAAGAAATTTTTCCGAACGGTAATTTCCTGGTCGACGAGGACGGCATCACGTATACCTTTAATGAATATGAGATCGCCGCTTACGTGGTAAGGGAAACAAACGTATTCTTACCCTATGCGGAAATCCTATATCTATTGAAAAAAGACAGTCCAATTGCGAAACTAATTGACAATTGACAAATAAAATATAACAATAATCCCATACATATAATTTATGGATAACAGTGCAACAATATCCTCCCAATTGTCAATTGTCAATTGTCAATTGGGGGTTCTAAAGTCTTACTTTCCAACGCTAACCGATGCGCAAAAGCGACAGATAGACGCCCTGTTTGATTTGTATTCAGACTGGAATTCCAAAATCAATGTAATTTCACGCAAAGATATAGAGAACCTGTACCTGCACCACGTACTTCATTCGTTAGGTATCTTGAAAATGCTGAAATTCAGAGAAGGATCGACAATTATGGATATTGGTACGGGAGGCGGTTTTCCCGGCATACCACTTGCGATCCTGCTCCCTGAAGTACAGTTTCATTTGGTAGACAGTATCGGAAAAAAAATCAAGGTCGGACAAGCTGTAGCCGAAGCGATCGGTCTGAAAAACGTCACTTTCCGCCATTGTCGTGCCGAAGAGGAAAAACAATTATTCGACTTTGTCGTGAGTCGTGCCGTCATGCCACTGGCCGATCTGGTAAAAATCGCCCGTAAGAATATAAAGAAGGAACAACAAAATGCACTTCCTAACGGTTTGATTTGTCTGAAAGGAGGAGAGTTGCAGCATGAAATATTGCCATTCCACAAGCAAGCTGTCAGCCTCAACCTGAGTGACCATTTTAAAGAAGAATTTTTCCAAACTAAAAAAGTTGTTTACGTACCGTTATGATTACAATAAAATCGTTTGAGTTCAATTATTTCCAGGAAAACACATTCCTGCTGTATGATGATACACGCGAGGCCGTACTGATCGATTGTGGTTGCTGTCGCAAGGAAGAGGAAAAGGAGTTAACCGACTTTATCCTCGAAAACAAGTTGACATTAAAGCATTTGCTCTGTACTCATCTGCACGTGGATCACGTATTTGGAAACGGTTTTATATATAAGACATACGGTTTGAAACCCGAAGCGAACAAGCAGGATGTCGAGAAACTACCCTCTCCGGACGAACAGGCCAAGTTGTTCGGACTCCGTCAGCATGTCGAGAACGTCCCGGTTGAAAAATATATCGTAGGAGGCGAGATCATTAAGTTCGGCACATCCGAACTTCAAGTGCTGACAGTTCCCGGACATTCACCCGGCAGCGTCGCTTTCTATAACAAAAAGAACGGCTTTGCGATCGTCGGCGATGCACTGTTTGCCGGAAGTATCGGCCGTACCGACCTTTGGGGTGGCAACCAGGAGGTATTGGTTGCCGCCATCCACGACAAACTCCTTTCACTTCCCGACGAGACAGTAATCTATCCGGGGCATGGACCGGAAACAAGAGTCATCGATGAGAAGTTCAACAATCCCTATTTGTAACTGACAATTAAGAATTAATTCATAAATCATAAATCACAATATTATGGACACAAATAAATTTGTAAACCGCCACGTTGGTATCTCGGCAGAAGACATTCCTTCCATGCTGCAAGCCATCGGCGTCAAGTCGGTTGACGAACTGATCGATCAGACCATCCCGTCCGACATCCGTTTGAAAGAACCGCTTAACCTTCCCGAACCCATGACGGAACGTGAGTTCGCAGAACACATCTCGGAGTTGGCATCCAAAAACGAAGTCTTCACTTCTTATATCGGAATGGGTTGGTATGACACAGTATGTCCGGCTCCTATCCAACGTAACGTATTTGAAAATCCGGTTTGGTACACTTCCTACACTCCGTACCAGGCAGAAGTTTCACAAGGACGTCTGGAAGCTTTGTTGAATTTCCAGACTGTTATCGCTGAACTGACCGGCCTGCCGCTAGCCAACTGTTCCCTGCTGGACGAAGCGACAGCAGCAGCCGAAGCGGCAACCATGTTCTACGGTAGCCGTAGCCGTGCACAGGTGAAAGCAGAAGCCAATACGTTGTTTGTCGACGAAAACGTATTCGCCTCTACACTGGCCGTTATCAACACTCGCATGATCCCGCAAGGCATCAAGGTCGTTGTGGGTGATTACAAAACATTTGAATTCACACCGGATGTATTCGGGGCTATCGTCCAGTATCCGAATGCCGACGGTTCGATCGAAGATTATAAAGAATTCATCGTACGTGCCAATGCCGGTGGAGCACGTGTCGCCGTTGCTGCCGACCTGATGAGTCTTGTCCTGCTGACTCCTCCGGGAGAATGGGGCGCAGATGTCGTGTTCGGAAGCAGCCAACGTTTCGGTATCCCGATGTTCTACGGTGGTCCGTCCGCTGCATTCTTCGCCACGAAAGACGAATACAAGCGTTCCATCCCCGGACGTATCATCGGCATTTCCAAAGATGCCTATGGACACACGGCTTACCGCTTGGCTTTGCAAACACGCGAACAACATATCAAACGTGAAAAGGCAACCTCCAATATCTGTACCGCCCAAGCCTTGCTAGCCACGATGGCTGGTTTCTACGCCGTTTACCACGGTGCCGAAGGCTTGAAGAACATCGCAGGTCGTATCCACGCTTCTGCAGGTTTCCTAACAGGCGAGTTGGAAAAACTAGGCTACAAACAATTGAACAAAAACTATTTCGACACACTGAAAATCCAGTTGCCGGAACATGTATCCATCAATGCACTCCGCGAGATCGCATTGGAATGTAAGGTGAACTTGCGTTACTTCGATGCCGGACAGATCGGCATCAGCTTGGACGAAACGACCGGACCGACCGATATCGGCGTATTGCTGTATATCTTCGCAGGGGCAGCCGGAAAGGACTACATGCTGAAAGAAGCCGTTCCTGAGAAAACTTATTTCGATCCGAAATTCGCCCGTACTTCCGAATTCCTGCAAGAAGACGTATTCAAAAAATATCATACCGAAACGGAACTGATGCGTTATATCACCCGCCTGGGACGAAAGGATGTTTCATTGGCCCAATCCATGATCTCTTTAGGTTCTTGTACGATGAAACTGAATCCGGCATCGACCATGCTTCCACTCAGCCGTCCGGAATTCATGAATATACATCCGTATGCACCGGAAGACCAGGTCGAAGGCTACACGGAACTGATTGAAAACTTATCGGCTTACTTGTGTGAGATCACCGGATTCAAAGGCTGTACGCTGCAACCTAATTCCGGAGCAGCCGGCGAATATACAGGTCTGCGCGTAATCCGGGCTTATCTGGAAAGCATCGGGCAGGGACATCGCAACATCGTCCTGCTTCCTGCCTCTGCCCACGGTACGAACCCGGCAAGTGCGGTTCAATGCGGTTTTACGACCGTTACGGTGAAATGTGACGACAAAGGAAATATCGACTTGGAAGATTTCCGGGCTAAAGCCGAAGCCAACAAGGACAACTTAGCAGCCAGCATGATCACCTATCCGTCTACTCACGGTATCTTCGAGGTGGACATCAAGGAAATGTGCGACATTGTTCACGCTTGCGGTGGTCAGCTGTATATGGACGGCGCCAACATGAATGCACAAGTCGGTCTGACCAATCCGGGTACTATCGGTGCAGACGTCTGCCACCTAAACCTGCATAAGACCTTTTCTTCTCCTCACGGAGGAGGCGGTCCCGGTGTCGGTCCGATCTGCGTTGCCGCACATCTCGTCCCGTTCCTGCCACAGCATCCGATATTATGGGGCAGCGACCTGAACACAGTCTCCGCCGCACCTTACGGTAGCGCGGGCATTCTGCCGATCACATATGCTTATATCCGCATGTTGGGAACAGAAGGGTTGGAAACGGTCACCAAGACCGCGATCTTGAATGCGAATTATCTGGCAGCCAAATTCAAAGACACTTACGGAATCGTTTACACAGGTGCTACAGGTCGCGTCGGTCACGAACTGATCCTGGAATGCCGCACGGTAAAAGAACGTTCGGGCATCGATGAAGGCGATATCGCCAAGCGCCTGATGGACTTCGGCTACCACGCTCCAACTCTTTCCTTCCCTGTTCACGGCACTCTGATGGTCGAACCGACCGAAAGCGAAAGCAAAGCCGAACTGGATCGTTTCGTCGAGGGGCTGGAATGTATCTGGAACGAAATCAAGGAAGTGGAAGAAGGCAAGGCTTCAAAGGAAGACAACGTATTAAAGAACGCTCCTCATCCCGAATATGAAGTAACGGCCGACGAATGGAAACACGAGTATCCGCGCAGCAAGGCCGCCTTCCCGCTGGAATGGTTGCACGACAGCAAATTCTGGGTGAATGTAGCCCGCGTAGACAATGCGTATGGCGACCGCAACCTGATTCCAACACTTTGTGCATGCGAAATTTAATATAAACCGGCGCAAACCTATTACTCGATTTCGACTTGACAAAACGGTGCCAAAGCACCTTTATCACGATCTTTCAGGCACGGATTTCACGGATTGACACGGATAAATTTATTTTCTTTCCGTGTTTTCCGTGTAATCCGTGCCTAAATTATGGTGATTAGTAAGGTGGTAAGTAAAAAGAAAGGATATGCTCAAAAAAACCTAAAGTGTGCAGATTCCAGACGAAAGTTCTTTGATATAAAGAATGTTTGATTACTTTTGCAGGTCAGTATTCAGAAGGTTAATTCGAACAAATATCCAATATAGAAATCTAATATTCCTATAATATGAGTTTAAAAATTATTGTATTGGCGAAACAGGTTCCGGACACACGCAATGTGGGAAAGGATGCGATGAAAGAGGACGGAACTATCAACCGAGCCGCACTTCCCGCAATCTTCAACCCGGAAGATCTGAACGCATTAGAACAAGCCCTCCGCTTGAAAGACGCCTATCCGGGAACTACGGTAACCTTGTTAACAATGGGTCCGGGGCGTGCAGCTGAAATTATTCGTGAAGGTTTATACCGGGGAGCAGACGGTGGTTATCTGCTAACCGACCGTGCATTTGCCGGTGCCGACACTTTGGCAACGTCTTATGCGCTTGCCACAGCAATCAAGAAAATAGGTGACTACGATATTATCATCGGAGGACGCCAGGCTATTGACGGCGATACAGCACAGGTAGGTCCTCAAGTCGCTGAAAAGTTAGGATTAACACAGGTCACATATGCCGAAGAAATCCTGAACGTAGACGAAAAGAATCGCAGTATCACAGTGAAACGGCATATCGACGGTGGTGTCGAAACAGTGGAAGGTCCGCTGCCTATCGTGATTACGGTCAACGGTTCGGCTGCCCCCTGCCGTCCGCGTAATGCCAAGTTGGTGATGAAATACAAACGGGCATTGGGCGCGCAGGAAAAAGTTCCTGCTCCCGCCTGCCATCCGGAAGGCGTATCGGCACTGCCATACCCCGAACTGTATGAAAAGCGCCCGTACCTGAATATTCCGGAATGGAGTGTTGCCGATGTAAACGGAGATCTCGCACAATGCGGTTTGTCCGGTTCGCCGACAAAAGTCAAAGCGATTCAGAACATCGTGTTCCAGGCAAAGGAAAGCAAGACGCTGACCAGCTCAGACAAGGATGTGGAAGATTTGATTGTTGAACTGTTAGCTAACCACACTATCGGATAATTGACAATTGATAATTGACAATTCATACGGTAAAAAAGATTGAACAATATGAATAATGTATTTGTATATTGTGAGCTTGAAGGTACAACGATTGCCGATGTAAGCCTCGAACTGCTGACCAAAGGTCGCAAGTTAGCCAACCAGTTGAACTGCCAACTCGAAGCCATTGTGGCCGGTTCCGGACTGGAAGGGATTGAAAAGCAGGTGATGCCTTATGGCGTGGACAAGGTGCATATTTTTGACGCTCCCGGTCTGTTCCCGTACACTTCCCTTCCTCATTCTTCTGTTTTGATCAATCTGTTCAAAGAAGAAAAACCGCAGATCTGCCTGATGGGAGCAACGGTTATCGGCCGTGACTTAGGCCCCCGTGTTTCTTCTGCACTGACAAGCGGTCTGACAGCAGACTGTACATCCCTCGAAATCGGCTCGCACGAAGACAAAAGAGCTGGTAAAACATACGAAAACCTGTTATACCAGATCCGTCCCGCTTTCGGCGGTAACATCGTAGCGACGATCATCAATCCGGAACACCGTCCTCAGATGGCGACTGTTCGCGAAGGTGTGATGAAAAAAGAAATTCTGGACGCCGGTTATAAAGGCGAAGTGGTAAAACACGACGTCGCCAAATATGTTCCGGAAACGGATTATGTCGTAAAGGTCATCGACCGCCACATAGAAAAGGCCAAACACAACCTGAAAGGTGCTCCGATCGTAGTAGCCGGCGGTTACGGAATGGGTTCCAAGGAAAGTTTCGATATGTTGTTCGAACTGGCAAAGGAACTTCATGCCGAAGTAGGCGCCAGCCGTGCAGCCGTTGATGCCGGTTTCTGTGACCATGACCGCCAGATCGGCCAGACAGGTGTGACGGTCCGTCCGAAATTGTATATCGCTTGCGGTATCTCCGGACAGATCCAGCATATCGCAGGTATGCAGGATGCAGGTATCATCATCTCTATCAACAACGACGAGAACGCTCCGATCAACACGATTGCCGACTACGTGATCAACGGCACTGTTGAGGAGGTGATTCCGAAGATGATTAAGTATTACAAACAGAACAGCAAGTAAAGAGATGGCAAATTATTATACAGACATTCCGGAACTCAAGTATCACTTGAACAATCCGATGATGGAACGTATTTGCGAACTGAAAGAACGCAATTACAGAGATAAAGAAGAGTTCGACTATGCACCGCAGGATTATGCCGATGCAATGGACTCGTTCGACAAAGTGCTTGAAATCACAGGCGAAATCACGGGTGAGATCATCGCTCCCAATGCCGAAGGAGTTGACGAAGAAGGCCCCCACTGCGCAAACGGACGTGTGGAATACGCTTCCGGGACCAAACAGAATCTGGATGCAATGGTGAAAGCCGGCCTGAACGGTATGACGATGCCGCGCCGTTTCGGTGGTTTGAACTTCCCGATCACGCCGTACACCATGTGCGCCGAAATCGTGGCCGCTGCCGATGCTGGATTCGGAAACATCTGGTCGTTGCAAGATTGTATTGAGACATTATATGAATTTGGAAACGAAGACCAGCACAGCCGTTTCATTCCGCGTATCTGCGCCGGTGAAACGATGTCTATGGACTTGACAGAGCCGGATGCCGGTTCCGACTTGCAATCCGTGATGCTGAAAGCGACTTTCGACGAAAAAGAAAATTGCTGGCGTCTGAACGGTGTAAAACGTTTCATCACAAACGGAGACGCCGACCTTCATCTGGTCTTGGCCCGTTCGGAAGAAGGGACGAAAGACGGGCGTGGACTGTCTATGTTCATCTATGACAAACGCCAAGGTGGCGTAGATGTCCGCCGAATCGAAAACAAGTTGGGTATTCACGGTTCTCCTACCTGCGAATTGGTTTACAAGAATGCGAAAGCCGAACTTTGCGGAGACCGCAAATTAGGTTTGATCAAATATGTGATGGCGCTGATGAACGGTGCCCGTCTGGGTATCGCCGCACAGTCTGTCGGTCTGAGCCAAGCCGCCTACAACGAAGGGTTAGCTTACGCAAAGGAACGCAAACAGTTCGGCAAAGCAATTATCGAATTCCCGGCTGTTTACGACATGCTGTCTATCATGAAAGCGAAGCTGGATGCCGGCCGTGCCTTACTGTATCAGACTTCCCGCTATGTAGATATCTACAAAGCACTGGACGACATCGCCCGTGAACGCAAGCTGACTCCGGAAGAACGTCAGGAACAGAAAAAATATGCCAAACTAGCCGACTCTTTCACCCCGCTGGCAAAAGGTATGAACTCCGAATATGCCAACCAGAACGCATACGACTGTATCCAAATTCATGGTGGTTCAGGCTTCATGCTGGAATATGCTTGTCAACGTATCTACCGGGATGCCCGCATCACCTCCATCTACGAGGGGACGACGCAGTTGCAGACAGTTGCAGCCATCCGTTACGTGACCAACGGTTCCTATCTGGCTACCATCCGAGAATTCGAAACAATCCCGTGTTCTCCTGAAATGGAACCGCTGAAAGGCCGCCTGGTTGAAATGGCCAATAAGTTCGAAGCCTGCATGAACAAGGTGAAGGAAGCGCAGAACCAGGAATTGCAGGACTTTGTTGCCCGTCGCCTTTATGAAATGGCAGCCGACTGCATCATGGCTCACCTGCTGATCCAAGACGCGACAAAGACTCCTGAAATGTTTGCCAAATCAGCTGTCGTATACTTGAATTATGTCGAAGCGGAAGTGGAAAAACACAGCAGCTTTATCTTGAAATTCAATGCCGACGAATTAGCAAGCTACAGACAATAATAGAGCGTATCTAATTTCATAAAAGCCGGATATCTTCTCTTGATTTCCGGCTTTTTCCTTATATTTAGACTCGTATTAAGCCAATAAGACAACCATCGACTATGAAACAGTACAATCCAGACATCCACCATCGTCACAGTATCCGTTTGAAAGGATATGATTATTCACAGGAAGGGTTATAAATGATATTAAACCCATATGGTGAAATAATCCAACAATGTTATTGGGATTTGGAACACAAATACCCCAATATCGAATGTTGCGAATATGTTATTATGCCAAATCATTTCCATGCGATTATAAAAATCGATCGGGATGCATTTAGGGCGGGCGAACCCCGCCCCTACGTGGTGACACTGGGGCATATTGTGGGATATTTTAAATATCAATCGACAAAAATGATTAATCTACACGGTCAAAAATTATGGCAACGTAATTATTATGAACATATCATACAGGATGAAAAGGCGTATCATAATATATCCAATTATATATTAAACAATCCGGCACAATGGGCATACGACCGATTACACTAATTCATTGTGGCGATTCCATAATACCCATTGCATACTACCACGAAGCAACAGATATATCAGAAATGCCATCCACAATGCATGATTTCCCATCATTCCGAAAAAGAGGTAATAGATCAAAAAGAAAGTGCCGGAAGCGACCAACATCGAATAAAGCATCAGGCGGGTAGCTGTCGCACCGATCAAGATTCCATCCCACAAGAAGGCGGCAAAGCCGGCAAGCGGGACAGCCAGCACCCAATAGAAATAGGTTCCGGCCTCTTGTATGACAACAGAGTCATTCGTCAGGAGGGAGAGAAAACCTTTCCCGCCTACTCCATAAAGCAAGGTAAACGAAAGGGACAACCCGATTCCCCAGCCAAACAGCAAACGGATCATCCGACTAAGGGCTGTTTTGTTCCGAGCACCGATATAACGTCCCGCCAAAGCCTCGCCCGCATAGGCAAAACCGTCCATGATATAGGAAAAGAGCGTAAACAACTGCATCAGCAATGTATTAACGGCCAAAACGATATCGCCCTGCCTCGCACCCGTAGATGTAAAAAATGTAGTAACCGCCACCAAACAAAGCGTACGAAAGAAAATATCGCCATTCACCTGGAAGAAGCGACGCATAGCGACCTTATCCATGATCTCATGCCAGCAAACACGAATATTCAACCGCTTCCGATAGAATACGAACCACAGGAATACAGCCATCCCGAAGCCTCCATATTGAGCGATCAGCGTTCCCGTCGCAACCCCTTGCACCTTCATGCCGAACACAAAGACGAAGATCAGACTCGCCACGATATTCACGACATTCTGGGTGATCGCAATAAACATCGGGAAACGGGAATTCTGCATTCCGATAAACCAACCGGAGAAACCATACAATCCCAACACAGCCGGCGCTCCCCAAATACAAATATTGAAATATAAGGAAGCCAACCGTTCTACCTCATCCGTCGTATCCAATAGTAAGAAAGCTATTTCCCGTATCGGATACTGGAGCAGAAGCAGAGCCAGAGAAATCAGAATCCCGACACCGACCGACCGGAACAAAACCCTCGTTACTTCCAGGAGATCCCGTCTCCCCAGAGCCTGTGAAGTCATCCCACTCGTTCCCATCCGCAAGAAACCGAACAACCAGTAAATAATATTGAACAGCATCCCCCCTACCGCAATCGCCCCGATATAGGAAGCGGCCCCCAAATGTCCGACAATCGCCACATCGACCAATCCCAACAAAGGAACCGTTATATTGGAAACAATAGAAGGAAGCGCTAACTGAAGTATCTTTTTATTCATTATTCATCATCTATATTAAAAAGCTTATTCCTAACTTTGGCGACAAAGTTACAGATTACTTTATAAACAACATGATTACGCTTATGCTTCAATCATACAACAATTTTCCGCTATCCATTCGCCATTTGCAATAGCGACCTATAAGTAACTATATAACAACCTATTACTTCATTGCAAACTCTTTTTCATTTGCAATAACATTTGTTATTCACCCTACATTATTCCACCTTCACCACCGAATAGCAAGTTCCTTTCATCGTGCGGCGTGAAGGGATCTTATTCTTCTGGAGCAGGCGGCCGAAGTAGGTCAACCGTTTATTGCCCAACTTAATGCCACTTTCACTTTGTAGATACTGGAGAATTTCAATGGCGGATAATTCCAGACTCTCCTCTCCCGGCCGGGCGGCACGAAAGTACTGAAGAAACAACTGTTCTTCGACAGGCAGTTGCTGGAATACTTCATTGTTACGAGTTGTCGAGAACTCCTCTTCGGAAGTAAACCAATAACGTTCGCCATTCTTTAAAGCAGCTACAGCCTGGGCATACAACTGTTCATAGTTTATCGATGTTGAATTATCTATCGTACCGGAGATCTCGATACAGATAAAACGCCGGCTTCCGGTCGGATCGGTCAACAGATCGTAATTGTTGCAGGTCGCGATAAAAGAGGCATACCGGTGCAATGCCTGAATACTTCGCTTATAAGGCTGGCGGGCGTTGACAACCGGCTTTTGCAGGACATTCTTTAAAAAGCTCTGGTAAGCGGAACTGACCGAATCAAATTCATCGATATTGATCAAGGCAAAACGAGTCAGCATCAGTTCGGCATCCCGTTTGTTACTGAAATCAATGCTATCCGTATAATACATACGAAGCGAAGGCGGCAACAAATTCCGACACCAGGTGGACTTGCCACATCCCTGCGGGCCGACCAGCAAAGGCAACGAACTGTTTGCATGCAAATGCTCGCGCCTGTACCAGTGGGCGGTCATACTCAGGAACCAGATATAAAACAGATTGCGCCACTGGGCATTAGCGGTCGGCAGTGTGTCGGCCAGTGCACGTATATGATCCTTACCGTCCCACTCCGGCAAATATTCCAGATAATCTTCCAACGGATAAAAGACCGGAACCCTGTCGGAATAGACATACCGCTTCACATCGCGATCCCAAAGAGCCAGCCCTTCGGCCTGCGCATTCAGACCGATGCTATTTAGAACCGTTTCGGTAACCGGGGCAAAATGGATATAGTACGAACCTCTTGCCCGGAACTCCACTTCGCCTGCCAGCATATTCCGCCGGAACTCATACCGCCGTTTCATAAACTCGTCCGTCTTTATCGAAAGCAGTTGCTCGGCAGGCATCACCGGCTTCTTCCCGAAACACTTCGACAGTTGGTACACCATGTGAATCGTCTCCCGGATCTCCTCTTCAAACAGTTCGAGATTCCGGCTAATCTTTGTCCAGCGAACCACATCCTCTTCCGGAATACCGGAGCGAAAACAATTTTCAGCCAACCTTGTCAGGAAAGGCCTGACCTCTTTTCCTTCATCCAAACCACCCGTCTTTTCGAGGGCGTCCAACATACAGGCATTATAAAAACGGGAAACGATACGACTGCGGTCATATCCGGGCATCATGCGCAAAAGCGGATCTTCCTCTTTGGCCACCACCTCCCGATAGGTCGGTTCGGCAGGCATCTGCATCGGTTGCTCCTGAATCAACGGTGTGGCCGACGGATTATAATATAAACCAGGATCAAAAGAATGGCGGCATCCTCTTTCCAACGATGCCTCCTCCCCCATCTCTATATGACGTTGCAGATGAGCCTGATAAAAGGCCACTGCACGCCTGTAGGCCACCGCATGAAACAACTCGGCCAACTCCCTCTTTTCCGGAAGGGAACCGTCGGGCAACACAAAAGGAACCAGTATTTTCACGCTCTTCCCGCTCGAACCGACAAAGGCTGCCATTGTCTGCGGGGCTAAGGAAGCGAGTCGCTTCACCTCCACGGCCTCTTCCCTATCCGCCAGATTGCCGACATCCATCAGCACCAGCCCGTTATACGCCTGATACTCTATCCTGCTTTCTTTCTTCCTGAACCGGGCGGCAAAAAGCAAAACAGGAATATCCGTCGCATGAATGTTCCGATCGCCAGGCATTGAAGAGGATAATATCCCCCGATGTTCATTCACCACCCTGGCTTGTTCGCCGGATCTTATCGCAGTCATCACATCTGGCAACTCTATATTTTTCAAAGACTTACCATTACTCTTCACTTGTGTTATTTTCATATCCGGACTCATTTGTGCAACTTTTGTTTTATGACTAATGACAAACTCCATTGCAAACTCAAAAAGATATTTGCAATGGAATAACAAACTATTATACAAATTATTACCTGGTAAGATTGCAAATGGCAAATACTTCCCGTAAACTTTATGTATAAAACCTATTTCATCCTCGTAAACTCAATACTTCTCAGCCTCTCCTTCAGTTTCGGGCTGGGTTTGAAGCCAATTCCTTTCAGCTTAATAGACTCGGCACGGATTTTCAACGGATCTTCCACTTCACGGTTGGGTCGGGCAGTTACGGAAAATGTTCCCAAACCGTCGATCGTCACGGTATTGCCGCCTTCCAGAGCTTCCGCAATCAGAATAGTCAGATTTTCCACAAGTCCTTTCACTTCGCCGTAGGAAAATGTACTGGATCCGGCTATTTGCTCGGCTAAAGCATCCAAATTCACATTGTCATAGCTTACCGTCGTTACCGAATACTTTACCGTCTTATTATCAGTAATATTGTCATTGATTTTTGTCAGCTTGTATCTTACCGCCATACTATTATCTTTCTATTAGATTTAACATTAACACGATTTATCTCAAAGGTTACCATCCTCTATCTTATTAGTAACCACTCAGTAACAACAGCCTGTACAGGATAATCGGTCAAGGTGTACAGGATGGTTTACCAGGGTGTACAGGATAACTAACTAAGAGGTACAGGATAGCATTAGCAAGTCAGCGCTAAAGGTATAAAATATAATAACACAAACAATTGTTCTTCAAGACTTATTTACTATACCTCCCAACATTTCCGCCATCAGTTGATTCATCCCGGTATTTGGACAGCAAGCATATCAAATCCCCGTCCCCAAACGTGAAGTGTCTACCTCTTTTGCCTTTTTCTCTTTGTAGCCACCGAAACTATACCGTAATGTCAGTGTCACATTCCGGCTATCCTGCCACAGTTTCATGCGGCTTTTCTGCCCCTGTTCATCCACACGGGTAACGGGATTGCCTCCCTCGAACAAATCATTACCCCGAACCGTCAGGCGCATCTTCTTTTTCGCGAATGTCCAGGTCAGACCGGCCGACACGTTGTATATCAGATCGACATCATACAATCCCTGTATGACCGGAGATATACAATAGCCCCGCAACTCCAACAACAAGTTCCGGTCTTCGGTCAGGTAGAAGGTATTGTTCAATTCGGCCCGGCCAAACAGTTTTTTACGGTCGAAAAAGACATCATAAAGCGTCCCTTTGTTATGAATGGCACAGCCCATCAGCGTCAGCCTGGAACTCATAAAATCAAAAGGCCTGAAAGGGATGACGGCGACCGCTCCGTACATATTGTAGATATCCATATTCACTGTCTGGAATACGGACCTCAACTCATCGTGGCGCTGGTACGTCATCTGTTGTATTTTATCGGGCTGTATATTTGTAAATAAGCCGAATACATACTTGCTCTTCAGGACATAATTCAGTTGCATCGAATAAGAGAGCTGCGGCTTCAGGTCCGGGTTCCCGATTATAGAACTGTAGACATTCATATAATAGGTAGTAGGAGTAGTCATCCAATAGGACGGATAGGTTTTATCACTCGAAAAGGAAAACATCAGCATACCGGACGGAGCCACCTTGTAAGTAAAATTCAATTGAGGGAAAAGGCCGGCCCTGTTCCATAATGTCTTTTTCTTTCCTGCCGAATCGACGGATGCTTTATAATACTGCAAGGAAAGGGATGCATTCAATGAAACCTTTTTCCCGAATTGTTTCGTAAAACCGGCAAAAGCACCCATTGAATAATCTTTTTGTTTAAGGCGGAAAGTTCCTTCAGGAGCATTTCCACCATTGATCGACTGACCGGACTCGTTACGGGTATCGGAAAAAGAAGCATCTACTCCGTAATCCAACATCCATTCTTTTTTCAATTTACGACTGTCGTTCATATAAAGATCAACACGTTGTACCTGCTGGGAAGACAGAGTTGAGATTGTCTGCTCTTCCTCTTTTTCAAAGTCATTAACCAAATGTTGCTTGTCGTCATTCTTATAAAAAGTATAATCCATCCCGGCTCTGAACCCTTTATGACCGATATAATCCATCCGGGCATTATGCAGATTCGAAGCGCCGGACAATTCCAGCTCCGTCTCTACCCGCCGGATATCGACAAACTCGGTCAACGCGCCTCTTCTCGATACTTTATCCGGGTCGTAAAAACGGCCGGTATAGGAAAGTGACAAGCGGTCTTTACTTTTCAAATCGAAATCGAAAGCTCCCCGTATATTGTGAGAAAGGCTTACATTATTATACCAGTCATCCTGCCTAATATCGTACGGGCGATCGTTTACAGTCGGTCGGGCAATCATTTCCTCTTCCTGGCGTCCATGATCATAAGCGGCCGAATAAGAGATATCAGCCGAGTAATTCTTCCCGATATACGAAAGGTTCGCCTGACCGGATGGAGAAAAGAAATAACCTTGCTTACCCGTCAAAGAGATTTCCCCCTTCAGCACGTCTTTCAAAGATTTGTCATTTTCTATTACGACATTGATGGATGCACCTTTCACGCCAAACCGGGGAGGCGTGCTATACATCACATCTATTTGTTTTACTTTGGATGAAGATGTGGATTTCAATAAGCCAGCCAATTGTTCCGCTGTCATCGAACTTTTGCGTCCGTTGATCAGGATCGAGGTCGAAGGGGTTCCGATAATCGACACCTTATCCCCATCTTTTTGTATACCGGGCAATTCGCCTATCACATCAAAAGCGTTATCGACCGGTTTATCTTTTACCAGGTTCGGAATGTCGTACTGCAACTTGCCTTCCGACACTTTCACCAGCGGCCGTTCCGCTTTTACAAACACCTCCGGAAGATCTACGGTTATACTGTCGTTCACGAAGATGTGTTTCTTTTCCGTTGCGTTCTGCCCCCATCCAGGTACTTGCCCTGCCAGAAAAACGGTCAACAAATAATGATAGAAATGCTTCATCGTATTATTTTTTCTTGTAAAGGTTATATTCGGAAACGAGAGTTCCAAACTTTGCCTCTTTTTGGTAAGACTATATAACATCCCCCCGCACGAATGTTATTTAGTCTTACCAAATAAACCGGATCAGATAAACTTTCCCTACATTTGTTTACATGAAATCTTCGTTCAAATATGTAATCGTTCTGGTCATCCTGTCGTTGTCCGGCCTCTTCATCTATCAGCTATTCTGGATAACCGGCCTCTACCACTCACGGCAAAAGCAGAACCAGGAAGAGATCCGGATGGCGATCAAAAATGCAGATCATATCGAACTGTTCAATCGGGCCGATTTCCTCAGCAGGGTCACGCACAGGCAAAGAGAGACATCCGCCATTGCCGATACGAAAGGCGGTGCGGCTCTCAGTACCCGGTTTCCTGACAAGGATTCGGTTATTCCCGAACTGAGCGTGCAGCCTTTAGATACGAATATCTATCATCCCCGATACCGGAGCCAGACACTCCGTAACGAAGCGGGTAAAATGCTAAAAAGCACGGCAGTGGAGGTCGGTAACGATTTCAGGTCGTTAGGAGAGTTAGGCTTACAGATGCAGCAAGCTCTACATGAAGTGATCGATTCGGTCAAACCGGTCGACCTTGCAAAGTTCGACAGCATCCTGTCCTCCCACCTGCAAAAGAGGGGGCTGGATATTCGCCATCATACCGAAATGTGGAATCTGGAAGACAGTTCGATCATCGCCTCATCCGTTCCGGCAGACCTGGACAAGACAGAATACGACCTACACAAATGGGAATACACGACCTATCATAAAAGGGCTTATCTGGTTTATACCGAACCAACCCGGTGGGATACGATCCGGATGATGTCGGGCATCCTATTCTCTTCATTCCTGATCCTGTTGATCCTGATCCTCTCTTTCGCTTATATGTTCTGGTTCCTGATCCACCAAAAGACAGTGGAACAACTGAAAGATGACTTTACGCACAATGTCACGCATGAATTGAAAACCCCGATAGCAATCACCTATGCAGCAATCGAAGCCATGATCCATTACAACATAACCGGAAACAAAGAAAAGACAAACAAATACTTGCATATCTGTCACGAGGAAGTGCTACGTCTCGGCAATATGGTCGAGCAAATTCTTTCACTCGGCCTGGAACGTAAAAAGGATTTCAAACTTAAATACGAAAGAGTAGACCTGAACGGGTTGCTCGATAAAATCGTCGAACAACAGAGCATCAAATCCTCCAAACCCTTTCATGTCGGGCTGGAATCCATGCCGGACAGGATTATACTGGAAGCCGACAGAACACATCTTTACAACATCTTGAGCAACATTCTGGACAATGCCATCAAATATTCCGGTGATAGTCCGCACATCCAGATAACGGCAGAAGAGCGCAACGGTTCGGTCATCATCCGCATTACCGACAACGGCATCGGAATAGAAGAAGAACACCTGGCACATATCTTCGATAAATTCTACCGGGTTTCCAACAGCAAGCGACCTCCCGTAAGAGGGTACGGCATCGGGCTGTTTTATGTCAAGACAATGATACACATGCACAACGGTACGATCCGGGTAGAAAGCCAGCCCGGAAAGGGAAGTTGCTTCATAATCACATTACCGCAAACACATGAAAGACAAGAAATCGATATTATTGGTTGAAGACGAAGCGAGCCTGTCCATGATCATCAAAGATGCACTGGAAGAAGAAGACTTCCAAGTCATAACGGCAGGAAACGGCCTGCAGGGGATCGATCGTTTCTACAAGTATGCTCCCGACCTGATTATCGCGGATGTCATGATGCCGGAAATAGACGGGTTCGAAATGATCCGGCGGATACGGAAGGAGAATAAAGAAGTGCCTGTACTCTTCTTGAGTGCCCGTTCTTCAACAGATGACATCGTCTTCGGCTTCGAATTAGGAGCCAACGACTATGTTCGCAAACCGTTCAGTCTGCGTGAATTGGTCGTTCGCGCTAAAGCCCTCCTGATCAAATATAAACAGGAGGAGGGAAGAACCGAATTCTACGAGATCGGGCTTTACACTTTCTACCCGAAAGTCCAGACCTTGCTGATAGCCGGAGAAAGCGACAAACTCTCCTACAAAGAATCCGAAATATTGAAACGCCTATGCGAAAACGAGAACCAGCCGATCTACAGCAAGGACATTCTGCTGAGCCTATGGGGAGACGACAGCTTTTATAATGCACGCAGCCTGCATGTTTTCATCACCAAGCTGCGCCACAAATTGGACAAAGACTCTCGCATCAAGATCTTGAACGTAAGAGGAATCGGTTACAAGTTAATCTGTGAACCACTTTAATATCTTTGATACTGGTACATATATTCTATTTTCCTCAAATCTTCGATTGAAAGGCGTCGTAAGCGGATAAAGATTGGGAATGCATAGCCATGATAGTAACCCAAACCAATACCTCCGCCGATTTTGTTTCAAAACTAAGCCATAAGACAATTGCCAAATTAACGATGAGCTGGTCAGGATTATAAAAAACGAAGGCCGCGGGATTCACATCCGGCGGCCTTCTACACTAACCCTTAACTTTAACCAATGAAAAACAATAATCTACTTTATTAGTTTTTTAATGAAGCGATTGCGGCTTCGTAATTCGGTTCGTTCGTTATTTCGGAAACCAGTTCCTCATAAACAACTTTACCGGCTTCGTCGACAACTATCACGCCACGGGCTAACAAACCCTTCAGCGGACCATCGACCATCAGCATCCCGTACCCGTTTTCAAAACAAGAACAACGGAATGCAGAAAGTGGGATCACTTTATCGATACCTTCCGTGGTACAGAAACGTCCTTGCGCAAAAGGCAAGTCTTTTGATACGGCAAGCACCACAGTATTAGGAAGAGAAGCGGCTTCTTTATTAAAACGTCTTACCGATGCGGCACACACGGCAGTGTCCAAACTTGGGAACACGTTAATCACGACTTTCTTTCCTTTTAAATCTTTCAGATGCAATTCGGATAAATCGCTCTTTACACCCTTAAAATCAGGAGCCTCTGCTCCAACTGCGGGCAATGAACCGTTCGTATTGACTTCATTACCTTTAAATGTTATCTTTGCCATCTTTTGTTGTATTTTATGTTCTTTATCAAAAGCGGCTTACAAATATAAGCTGCTTTGTATAACTTAAACAAAGGAATCTGAATAATGTTTTTCCTTTTAACTCTTTTTAATTACTGCTCTCGATAACTCTTTTTCTATCTTTGACCCAAAATAGAAAGAAATGGATGGGTTGATTATTTGCTTACTTGTTGTAATCATTGCTTTACAGGTCTTTTTCCGCCCCCGGAAAGACCATTCGGACATCGCAGGCGAATTGAAACGGCTGCTCGACGAAATGCAACGTTCATTTGAACGTATCGAAAAAAACTTTCGGGAAGATTTTCGTCTGAACCGGGAAGAAGGCCGCATCGTCGCCAGGGATAACCGGGAAGAACTGACGCGCTCCATGAACGAATTCCGGGATGCTTTCGACCGGGGGATCACTTCCTTCAATGCCTTGCAACGCGAAAAGTTCGCTAACTTGGACGAACAACAACGCCTGTTGGTTGCCAATACGGAAAAGCGGTTGGAAGAAATCCGCCTGACCGTAGACGAGAAATTGCAAAAGACACTGAATGACCGGATCGGCCAATCATTCCGGCTTGTGACGGAACAACTGGAAAGCGTACAGAAAGGACTTGGAGAAATGCAAACGCTGGCACAAGACGTAGGTGGTTTAAAACGTGTCCTCAGCAATGTGAAGACACGCGGCAACATCGGGGAAATCCAATTAAGCATGCTTCTCGAACAAATCCTGGCGCCGGAGCAATACGAGGCGAATGTGCACACCCGCAAAGGATCGGATGCCGTCGTGGAGTTTGCCGTCAAACTTCCGGGGCGTGACGATGTCCGCGAATTTGTCTATCTGCCGATAGATGCAAAATTTCCCAAAGACGTCTACGAACAGCTGCTCGATGCATACGATCATGCCGACACACAGGCTATAGAAGCAGCCGGAAAGCTATTGGAAACAACTATTAAAAAGATGGCAAAGGATATTTCCGACAAGTATCTGGCTCCCCCCGCCACCACCGACTTCGGCATCATGTTCCTGCCTTTCGAAGGAATCTATGCGGAGGTCGTACGCCGTTCTTCCCTGCTGGAAGAACTACAGCGCAACTATAAAGTAGTCGTCACCGGTCCGACAACGCTTGCCGCCATCCTGAACAGCCTGCAAATGGGATTCCGCACGCTCGCTATCCAGAAACACTCCGGCGAGGTATGGACCATCTTGGGGGCGGTAAAGAAAGAATTCGAGAAGGTAGGCGGCATGCTGGAAAAAGCACAGAAGAACTTGCAGACGGCCAGCGGACAGATCGAAGAGGTATTAGGGACACGCACACGCGTGATCCAGCGCAAACTGAAAGATGTAGACACCCTCAGCGACAGGGAGGCACGTGCCATCCTTCCCGAAATAGGTCCATTAACGGATGAAGAAAACGAAAACGGATTATGAAAAAGAGACAGATTCCACATACATACGCCATCATATTTTATATCATTCTTTTCTGTGCCGCCCTCACCTGGATCATTCCGGGCGGACAATACAAAGAGAGTATCAATGCCGCCGGAGAAAAAACGGTTGTCTACGAAGTGGTAGAACATGTTCCGCAAACTTGGCAGGTGTTCTCAGCTTTTTACAAAGGATTTGTCGACAAGGCAGATATCATCGTCTTCATCCTGATTATCGGAGGGGCGTTCTGGATCGTCAACGACAGTAAGGCTTTCGATATCGGAACCGTCAGTTTCCTCGGCCGCGCCCGTAAAATGGAGAACAACCGTTTCCTGCGCAAGATCGGAGTGGAGAATTTCTTACTGACATCCATCATGCTACTATTCAGCATATTCGGGGCTGTCTTCGGGATGAGTGAAGAGACCATCGCATTTTGCCTGGTACTTGTCCCGATGGCGATCTCGATGGGGTATGACTCCATTACAGGCGTTTGCATGGTCTTTGTCGCCGCCGGATTAGGATTTGCCGGTGCGATACTGAACCCGTTTACAATTGGCATTGCGCAAGGGCTGGCCGGTATTCCGCTCTTTTCCGGAATCGAATACCGGATATTTTGCTGGATTGTCATCAATATGATCGGTTTCTCCTGGATACTGCGTTATGCTGCTAAAGTAAAGAAAAACCCGAAAGCTTCGTTAGTCTACGAAGAAGATCAGTATTGGCGGGACCTACACAATAACAACTCGCTGGATGTAAGCTATCATACGCCACGTGCCGCTTGGGTCAGTTTCGGTATATTGGTAGTCATACAAATCATTTTCGCCGCTTATTATCCTGCAACAACTTTACAAATCGGGAACAGCGTTATCAAAGGACTGCCTCTCCTCCCCATTCTAACAGCTGCTTTTATCTTGACTTCCCTGTTCGCCCTACGCAAGACAGTCCATCTTTATATCCTGAACCTCCTCTTCTTCACGATTTTTTATCTGATAACGGGAGTGATGGGATATGGCTGGTATATCATGGAGATAGCCACCCTGTTCTTCGCCCTCGGACTGGCAGCCGGCATCGCCAACAACCGGACTCCCAACGAACTGGTCAAACTGTTTCTGGACGGATGCAAGGACATTATGAGCGCAGCTTTGGTAGTCGGCCTTGCAGGCGGTATTATCGTGATACTGAAAGAAGGGCTTGTCATCGACACCATTCTCTACAACCTAGCGAAAGGGATGGAAGGGCTCGGACAAGTGGCAACCGTCGGCATGATGTACGTGATCCAGACCTTGATCAACCTGATCATTCCTTCCGGAAGTGCCAAAGCAGCCCTGACCATGCCGATCATGGCTCCTTTCTCCGACTTGATTGGATTGTCAAAGCAAGCGACCGTGATGGCCTTCCAGTTCGGAGACGGATTCACCAATATGATCACCCCGACATCGGGAGTGTTGATCGCCGTTCTGGGTGTCAGCCGTATCCCCTACGATAAATGGTTTCGCTGGGCATGGAAATTCATATTGCTTCTAGTAATAGTCGGATTCTTGTTACTCATACCGACAGTATTGGTTCCGATGAACGGATTTTAATGGAACGGAAGATCATACATATCGACATGGACGCATTCTACGCTTCTGTGGAACAGCGGGATAATCCGGAACTTCGCGGAATTCCGCTTGCAGTCGGCCACGCGGAGGAACGGGGTGTCGTAGCGGCAGCAAGCTACGAAGCCCGGAAGTTCGGCGTACGCTCCGCCATGTCGTCACAAAGGGCTAAACGCCTATGCCCTCAGCTCACATTTGTTTCCGGACGGATGGATGTCTATAAAGCGGTGTCCCGCCAGATACACGAAATCTTCCACGAATATACGGACATTGTCGAGCCACTTTCACTGGACGAGGCGTTTCTGGATGTTACCGAGAATAAACAAAACATCCCGCTTGCCGTCGACATAGCCAAAGCAATCAAGCAAAAAATCCGGGAGGAACTGCATCTGATTGCCTCGGCTGGGGTATCGTATAATAAGTTTTTGGCTAAAATCGCCTCTGACTACCGCAAGCCGGACGGACTGTGCACCATCCATCCGTCCCAGGCGGAAGAATTCATCAAACGTCTGCCGATCGAATCCTTCTGGGGGATCGGTCCGGTCACCGCCCAACGGATGCACTCATTAGGCATCCATAACGGAGAACAGTTGAGAGCTTGTTCACAAGAAATGCTCACCCGACAATTCGGAAAAGCAGGAATTTTATATTATGAATTTTCAAGAGGGATAGACTTACGCCCTGTCGAAGCCGTCCGAATCCGCAAATCCGTAGGCTGTGAACATACGCTTGAAAAAGACATTTCGCAGCAATCGTCCGTTATCATCGAATTATATCATGTTGCGACCGAACTGATCGAACGGCTGCAACGAACCGGTTTCAAAGGAAATACCCTTACTTTAAAAATTAAATTCCATGATTTCAACCAAAAGACAAGAAGCATCACCCAAAGCCACGAACTGACGACTTTAGCCGAAATACTACCTTTAGCCAAAGGACTGTTGAAAGACATCGAATATACGACTCACCCGATTCGCCTGATCGGGCTTTCGGTCTCCAATCCTTACGAGAAGAACGAAGAGAAAGCCCGCTGGGAACAACTAAGTTTTGAATTCAGCGACTGGGATTACTCTAAATAAGTATATCCATACAAGCCGGAACGATAGTTGGAAAGGAACTCTTTACCTTCTTCAACCGAAATCTTACCTTCCTTTACAGACTTAGTCACCCAAGTTTCCAGTGTCCTCACCAACTTTTTAGGATTATACTGAACATAATCGAGCACTTCAGCAACCGTTTCCCCGTCGATAACTTGCTCGATGTTGTAACCTTTTTCATCTACCGTTACATGCACTGCATTCGTATCACCGAAAAGATTGTGCATATCTCCCAGAATTTCCTGATAGGCCCCAACCAGAAAGACACCGATATAATAAGCATCTTTTCCTTTCAGCGAATGTACCGGCAGATCATGGGAAACATTGCGTGTCGAAATAAAGTTGGCAATCTTGCCATCCGAGTCGCAGGTTATGTCCTGCAAAGTCGCCGTCCGGTCCGGACGTTCATCCAACCGCTGGATAGGCATGATCGGGAAAATCTGATCAATCGCCCAAGAGTCAGGCAAGGACTGGAAAAGCGAGAAATTACAGAAATACTTATCAGCCAATAGTTTGTCCAGCTTTCTAAACTCATCCGGTGCATGTTTCAACCCGGAAGCAATTTGGCTGATTTCGCGCGTCACAGACCAATACAAGCGTTCGATTTGGGCACGGGTCTTCAAATCGACAATACCATGACTGAACAAATCCAACGCTTCCTCGCGTATCTGCTGCGCATCGTGCCAGGCTTCCAGCATACGGCTCTGGTTCAGCTTATCCCAAATCTCATACAGTTCATGCACAAGCTCGTGATCAGATTCGCTCACCTCGAAGTCTTCATCCATTTCGGGAAGCGTAGCTGTTTCCAGCACTTCAAATATCAAAACGGAATGATGGGCAGTCAACGAACGCCCGCTTTCCGTTATGATGTTCGGATGCGGGATACCGTTCTTGTCACTGGCATCGACCATTGTAGAAATAGAGTCGTTTACATATTCCTGAATGGAATAATTGACACTGCTCTCGCTATTGGAAGAACGAGTACCATCATAATCGACTCCCAGTCCGCCACCAATATCTACAAACTCGATATTGAAGCCCATCGCATGCAGTTGTACATAAAATTGTGATGCTTCGCGCAAAGCCGTTTTAATACGGCGTATCTTGGTCACCTGACTGCCGATGTGGAAATGAATCAGCTTCAGACAATCTGTCAAATCTTTCTTTTCCAGAAAATCAAGTGCTTCCAGCAATTCGCTGGACGTCAAGCCGAACTTGCTGGCATCGCCACCGCTCTCTTCCCATTTGCCACTGCCGGAAGATGCCAGTTTAATACGGATGCCGATATTCGGACGGACATTCAACTGCTTGGCCATCTTGGCGATCAAAGTCAGTTCGTTGATCTTTTCGACAACCAGAAAAATGCGTTTGCCCATTTTCTGTGCCAGCAAAGCTAGTTCGATATAACTCTCATCCTTGTAACCGTTGCAGATAATCAAAGAATCCGAATCTGTATTGACCGCAATCACCGCATGGAGTTCCGGCTTTGAACCGGCTTCCAACCCTAAGTTGAACTTCTTGCCATGACCGATAATCTCTTCCACTACCGGACGCATCTGATTTACTTTAATCGGATAGATAATGAAATTCTGCGCCTTATAACCATATTCATCGGAAGCCTGCTTGAAACAGTTCGCTATCTTTTCAATACGATTATCCAGAATATCTGGGAAACGGATCAGTACAGGAGCCTCCACATCCCGTAATTGCAGTTCGTCGACCAGCTCTCTCAGATCTACACCGGCGCCGTCTTTACGAGGAGTTACCACTACATGACCTTTGTCATTGATACCAAAGTACGAAGTTCCCCAACCTGTGATGTTGTAGAGTTCTTCTGAGTCTTCAATACGCCATTTTCTCATTTCTTCTTCAGTGCAAAAAATACATTTTTGTATTTGGAATAAATAAATAGATATTGTTCAGACGTTACAAGTCAATATATTTATCGACAAGCTTATCTATCAAAAAGGTTGTAAATATAAGCAATAGATATATAATTATAGCAGATTTGATCAAGAAAAACATCTTAACAGGGATAATCATTCCGTTTCAACCCGCAAACGGCTATTTTCTATCACCTTATTTGACTAGGTATCGACCTGACCAATTGTTCAATAACTTAAATCTCTACGAAACAGTTTTCACTGCCATTGCCTGTGCGAGACAGATGTCCGGTAAAAAGTAATCCATACAAAACACAACTGAGTATACAAAAAAATACCCGGTAAATGTTTAATCTACCAGGTATTTTTTTTCAAATCATGTGATTCCGGAGCGATTCGAACGCTCGACCCACGCCTTAGAAGGGCGTAAAAAATCTATCTCACTTTTTATTCATTTACAACCTCTTGAATGCTGCAAATTTTAATAGACCCGACAAACATTCCGACAAACGCCTATCTTTTTTGATGACATGCGTCACGTTTATATTAATTTTACTTCAATTTCCAAGTTGGTATTTAATTTCGTATATTTTACCATCAATTTTATATCTCCAAACATAAAGCGGTTTGTAAACAAGTTCAAAGGATAGATCATATTTCAAAGGATTCCTATACTTAACAAATCCGCAATTTGTTTCATAAAATACCTTCTTGTTTGTTTTAGTATTGTACATTACAAATTCTAATACTTCAACCTCTCGACTACTATTGTTATAGAAAGCGGCTGTAACATTTCCTGTCGTATATCCATTTGTCGAGGTAGATGATCCATACACAGATACCTTTATAGCTTCTTCTATTTCTGGCTCAAGAACTACAATTTTACAAGATGCAACAAAATTACCGTCCTCAGATATTGCGGATATATTACATTCACCGAAAGATATTGATTTAACCAAACCTTCATTGTCTACTTTTGCAATAGATTCATTGGATGATTTCCATATCAATTTTTTGTTAGTTGCGTTTTCGGGTATAAAAATAGGCTTTATCATGAAATATTCGCCCATCTTTATCTTCTTCTCTGTTTCGGAGAATGCAATACCTTGTAAAGACACAGGTCTCCACACTTCTTTGCCTGAATCTTTATATAAGTCATAGACGATAGTATCTTTAGATCCATCATTGTATTTTAAAAAGTAAGAAGCGATAATTGTTGTATCAGTTTCTCCCAAATACATTTCACATGATTCACAGGATGGTATATTAACATTTCTTTCCCACAAAGTTTTAAAAATGGAAGAATTTATAACGCTTTTCAAATTCATGCTTGCGTATGTGGAATCACTGAACCAAATATATTTATCTTCTTTTTGTGGTATATGTAATTGGTCTGTTCCTCCCGGAAACAATCGCATAACTTTACCTTCATTGTCAATTTGAGCAGCACGATTTGTCGCATTTTTATTTAGGTACAACTCTTGCTGGCTTACAGTTGTAAAGAAAAAATCATCATACACACTAACATCTGAATAGATGTATTTATTGTCGAAAACTTTCAAATAATTAGCATTACCGCTTTTGTCAACAATAACCGGTGAAGCAGCTACACACTCAAAATCCGTTTCTTTTAAAACATTGCCGATGACAATATTCCCATTTTTTAATTCTACAGGATTGTAAGAATGAGATTTAAATGAATTGTCCTTATGTATAATCTCCCATATCTCATTGCCTGACTGATCATATTTTGCGAACCAAAAACTTTCTACTTCTTCTATATATTTTGATCCATACAAGTATTTACATCCCCTACTATCTCCATAAAGTTGACCTTGCTTGATTTTAGAAGCGTCGCTTGGTCTACATCCTGTGGCATTGAACCAATCATCCCCTGTAACGCTGTCTTCAGGGAGACTATTTAAAGGCAAATCTTTATCATCTTTTCCGCAACTTACAGAAAAAAATATAATAAATATAACGTAAAATATTTTTTTCATATCATTGAATATTAACCATTTTTCTAATTTACAAATTCATTATCTTTGAGAACAAACCGAAAATCTATTGCCTATCCAACATAGTCCTTAACGCCCATATTGTTTCATCCTTAGATTTAATTGTTGCGTCCTTTTCTAAAATAATCCTCTCAAGGTCTTGAATACGTTGGTTAAGTCTATCAGTATCGTTCAAGCCAGTACCTGCACTTGAACTTAGGCTCTGTATTTCCATACTACCATCCGGCTTAATAATTTTTTGGGTTCCGCTTTCTGGCAATGAAATATTTATGCTCTGTCCGTTATTGTAGACAGAACTAACATTAGAATTACCGCTTGCGTTAACTTTATTATTGGATATTTCATTTACCATTTTCAGAGGTTTCCCTCTTCCTGTTAATATGTAATCCGGATTAATATCTTCTCGACTGAAACATATTGCAGATAATATATCCGAGGATAATGTTTTCTCTTTTCCTCCTTTGGTTTTACCTTCCTTCATTTGAGATATTTTAGACTGAGCAGATTTTACACCAAGTTTTGTCTCGATCTCATAAGGAGTAATACCTGCTTTCTCAATGGTTTCAAAAAATCGTTCAATCATTCCCATTTTTTTTACATCATATTTAATTGGTTTAAAAATATAAAGTATATTTGCATCGTATCAAGTTGCGGATGATACTATACGGATTAATAATATCCCAGTTAGGGATTATGTAAGCGACCAACTTCAAACCGCAATTTGGAGTTAGTCACTTTAAATATTTCTATGAAAAAGAAAACTCCTAAAGGCTTCTCCACTGATTTTTTAGATAGCGATGAAGGCAAAAAATTATATTCTCAAATTCAATCGGCATTTGCAAATTGTCATTTCCCTACTTCACATTCACCAAAGCTATCCTGTTCAATAATTCAAAGTATCCCTTTATTTTGTCGGAGTGTTTCACGCCGGACAAAAGTTTGAGTATTTCGTCTTTCCCATTTTTTGTAATTGTTATGGACTTTGGATTTGTCATACATTCAAGTAATCCTTTTACTATTGCATTGCATGTTGCTATATCCAAAAATTGTGATGTATGAAATAGACATGCAATACCATGATATAGAAATCTATATTCTAACCCGAGTGGGTCTTCCTTTAATAATAAGTAATGATATATCATCCAATTTGTATTCTCGGATACTGCCATGCCTTTTTGGATCATAAGAGATGCTCCTGTTGATATTTCATCAATTTTATCTTTTGTGTTTTTAATATCAATTATCGTATATATATTCCACCCCACAAGCACAGTTACAAGTAACGATAGCACCCCGACTAACACCCCTTGGTAATCAAACCCTAATTCTTGATTACGCGGACAAGCTACACATATAGATACCACACTAATAAGTATAGCCATAAAACTAAAAAACAAAGCCAAACTCTCTTTCTTCATAACTACTTTATATAATGTACGCGAAACTGCACTAATGTTAAACAATGTTATACTTTATATTTTTAAAGCTCAGAAAGCATTATGCTTTAAAAATATAAAGTATATTTGTGCTGTAATAAATAACAAACCCGTTTTGCAAACGAAAACAAAAACGGCGATTTGCAAATATAAAAATAAAACAAGATATGAAGATAGTAAGGTATAAGATTTTGTACGAAAAAGGAGTAGTATCCAAGTTATCCTCCAGATTCGGCGTAACAGAACAAACAGTAAGGAATGCACTTAGGTTTTCAACGGAAGGCGAGCAACCAGACTTAATCAGAGAAGTTGCATTAAAGGAGTATGGATGTGTGCTACAGAAGAAGCAAATAGTATAAAAATATAGTCGTAACAAGATTAAAATAATACCAAGATGAATACAACATTAAGCCCATACGTCAGGAAAAGCCTGGAGCAGTTGGAAAACATCTACGCGGCACTCAGGCTGAACAACATCGCAATGTCTAAATCAGATGCAATGAAGATTGTCGGCGGAAGATATAAGTTAGAAAGACTGGTTAATACCGGGAAAATCAGGCTCCAAAAACCGGAATCTGGGAAAGCTGGGTGCAAATGGTTCTGCATGGCGGAAGATGTTTTTCGCCATGTTAAGGAATAGGGCATAAGCCGAAAGCGTTCGGCTGGTGAAGGAAAGCGTTCCTGACCGGGTTCGAATCCCGGATGCCCACAAAAACGTTCTTTGACATGGTTACAATGAAAGTCCTTGATCATATCATAAGTTACACGCAAGAGGTATCGGGATAGCGACAAGGCGGTATAAGGCAAAATGGAGGGAGGAAAGATATTTCCGGCTCACGATGAAGTTTAATCGTTCTTTTCATTAAGTCTTATGCGACAATGCGAAAGTATTATAAAGCTGGAACATCCTTTAGGTGTTACGAATCAAACGTTGGTTAACCTATCCAGTTTTCAAGATATAACCCGGCTTTGAAGGCGTGAAGCTGTCGATCGGATCGGCTGCCGGGTACAATTCCAATAAAATATTTAATAAAGTACAGATCATGAAAGTATTAAAATTCAAAGTAAAGGGAACAACAGCATTGATGCTGAATAACCCTCAAACAGTAAGCCCGTTTAATGAGTATTCAAAATTGTTGAAACCTCTAACCGCTAAACGGACAAAATCAGAAGATGATTTGATGGAGATATCCCGGATCAAATTTCTATCTTCTCTGTACGTGAACAATGGCGTATATATAATTCCTTCACAGCATTTCGAGCAGTCTGTTATCAATGCTGCCAAAGAGCGGAAATTAGGTAAGAAATTCGAGCGAAGCTTTAGAATTTTCTCCGATTGTCCACTGGACTTTAAAGACAAAGACAAGACTCCGGATCAGCTTTACGAAATAGGGAGTTATGTTGATATCCGTGCCGTAGGAATCAAGAATGTCAAGATAACGACTACCCGTGCTATTATCCCTGAATGGAGCACAACGGTAGAATGTTATTATGACGAGTCACAGCTTGACGAGAAAGACATAAAAGAACTTTTTGATATTGCAGGGCAACGGTATGGCGTTGGAACATATCGGAGTTTGTATGGAAAATTTGAAATTATTAAATAGATATAGTGAAGTATTGTGCTGCATAGTATGGTCAGGTGGAGTCTAGTAAACACGACACCTCATTTGGAACAAGCAGAAGTTCGATTCTTCTGCGAGGTGCACTTTGAAGTTTAGTGGAGTAAAGAAATGTGAAGACCAGTGGAGTAGAATTTAGTAGAGATAAGTGGAGTTGAGTAAAGTAAAGTAAAGTAAAGTGGGGACGGCAGGCGCAACGGTTTTTAACATGGTTCGATTCCATGTGCGCCACAAATAATCAATTTATAAAACATGAGACAAATAGAAGTAAATTCAGACGCTTGGGTATCTCTTTTAGATGATATCGCAAATAATTATTCAGATGGGAAACTAATCTCTCATGAATGGCTAAAAGAAAAATTCGGTCTTAAACAACTCATTATCGATGACTTTGAAACTACAGAAGATTTCATAAAGGGTTTGCAGATGCAGCAATTTTCTTACATGACATTAGTTGATACTCTCCGTTGGCAATTACTTGAGAGTGAAAAGATATACATTAAGAATGTTAGAGGAGATGGCTATACGGTTTTAAATCCAAAAGATCAGACCCAATACGGATATGATGAGTTATTAAAAACAATCAAGCAAGCTATAAAATGTTCAGATTTAATAATGAATAATGTCAAGGCAGTTCCTATAGAACAACAATATAAAGACAATGATCTAAGAGCTAAATATTCAATACTTAAACAGATGCTTAACAATGTAAAGTATTAATATAAACGGAGGTTCACAGGTGGTAACGAATATGTCTGTAGCCGTTTTCATATTCGTTATGCTGTTCAATACAGCATCCTCCACTTTGTATTTTGTAACAAGTTTTGGTTTATGCCTCTCTCGTCCGTGAGGATATAGCGAGGCGTCTTTTGGTATAAATGAAAGAATTATATATGTTACCGGAGCTTTCTGGGAAGACCGCTCCGGCTCTTTATCTGAAATTAAAAATCAACGATATATGAAAGCAATTCAACTGTTCATGCTCACAGCTTCATTGCTGATGACATTCACGCTGTTTATCGGCGCGTTCTTCAATCCGTCATATTGGCTATTCGTGCCGGGTATGACGTATTTATCATACCTGTTTTTCAAAGAAAAGCGATGGTAAGGGATATCTACATTATAGATCCGGACGGGGAGCAAGACTTCGACGGGTTTGAAGATACGGAAGATCCCGAAGATGTATATCAGAGGGAATGGGAAAATACAACTATGTATTGGTAAGATTAATATTCAAATCTAAATTATATAGAGAATGACTAAGAATGAAATTTTAAACAGCGACTGGGGTGTCCGCCGTAGCGCTGCCGGGAACCCTAACACACCAGGTTACAAAGAAACAACCTACGATTTCGTAGTCACTAAAAACTATGTGGCGGTAAAAGGGGCTAATCATATGTGGTATAAACACAATTACCCCAAAATTGCTCCTTTTTATACTTGTGGATGTTTCTGCGGTTCAAGAGAACAACTTCTCGCTAGAATCTATTCGATTGATAATATAAGTTGTGATCCGGCAATAAGGGTTAGAATACTTAATGCTTTAGACAACAAATTCAAAGAGGTGTTCGGTCGGTAGATAAAAAACAGAATCAGAAGGAATGGGGGAGTATCAACATTAAACAGGTAATCACCAATATAGTGACAATATTCTTACATGCTGATATATTGGGTATTTATCTTCTTTGGCATATTGACCAGAAGATAAAATACAACACACTCAGACCTGTAATGCACGGAAAGAAGTATTGATTAACAATAAAAAGTATGGAAAAAGTTTTTATAACTAAATATGCCTTAACAAAAGGCATATTGGAAAAAGAAGCGGAAATATGCGATTATGGAAATGGACATATAAGAGCATACGTGAAAGGAGAGTTTTCGAGTTATTCTTTAGGTAAAGAAGCTTTTAGGACAAGAGAACAAGCTATGGAAAGAGCCGAGAAGATGAGATTAAAAAAGATCGCTTCTTTGAAAAAACAGATAGAAGCATTGGAAAAGATGAAATTTTAAATAGAACTGAGTCGGAATAGCTCAAATCACGAAAGGAATAAGCATCCGAGGTGTAAACCTCGCCTCAGATCGGCAACCGCAAATCTTGAAAGTGGTAGACCTTGACATTTGCAATGGTCCGGTAGGCAGGAGCACGGTAGGGTGAGTATTAATAATCAATGTTTAATTAATCAACTCCGCTGTTAAAGGACAGTGTCCGGTGAGAGACCGGTTATTTTGTTTCTATTTATTATTTCAAACAACATCCCGGTGTACTTTGATCGGTTATCCGGGAACAATTACCGCCAGGAGGCAGGCAACAGGGCGCATAGCTTAATGGTAAAGCGTCCCCTACCGGGGAAGAAAGGGGTTCGATTCCCTAGCATCCACACATTAAACATTTATAATATGGAAAGATCAGAATCGATAAAAGAGATTGCCAATGCTCTCTGTAAATTCCAGCAAGAGGTTGGAAAGGTGAAAAAAGACAGCAAAAATCCCTACTTTAAAAGTAAATATGCCTCACTGGCAGACATACTGGATGTGATACAAAAACCATTGTCAGAATGCGGGCTTTCTATTATGCAGATGCCTAAAGGAGAGAATGAGTTAGAAACAATACTTATGCACAACTCCGGTGAATGGATTTTATCGTCATACGCTATGCGTCCTGTAAAGAATGATCCTCAAAGCATAGGGTCTTGTATTACTTACCAGCGTAGATATGCTATCGGCTCTATCTTGAACCTAAATATAGACGATGATGATGATGCAAACAAAGCATCCAACTTGCAAGTAAATACAGCAGATGCGCCAAAGACTAATCTGGACGCACGTAAGATTTTTCGACCGGACTTTCTGAACAATGATGAGTCCATGAACAAATTGTATGCTTTTATAGAAGAAAAGGAGAAGGATGCAAAACAGAAAAAGCAAAACTTCTCCGTATCTCGGTTAATGGAAAGCCTTTACAAGATAGGGTCAGTTGAATTACAAACAGTAATAGATATGTATCTACAATATAAAAAATCGAAATATGGAGAATAGTATTAAGAAGATAGGGATATTCCCTGTCACCAAGCAAAGTCAACAAGAACTTGCAAACTCGATCATCATACCTGTTCTTGATGGCGATGTAAACCCGATAGAACATGTGGCTAAGATAAGAGGGTTATATGACACATTGAAGAAAGTATTGGATGACGATAGAATAAAAGATTCCGTTATTACTGAGACAGAGAAATACGGCAAGTCTACTTCATGGAACGGATGCGAGATAACATTAAAAGAGATGGGAGTTTCATATGACTACAGCGTTTGCAATGATCCTGTATACAACGCATATTTGGCAAATTTGAAAGAACTACAAGCAAAGATGAAAGAGCGAGAAGGATTCTTGAAATCCGTTCCCGATAATACAACTATTGTAGACGATAACACTGGGGAGATCATAACACTGCACCCTGCGGTTAAAATGGCAAAACAAAGTTACACAATTAAATTCAAATAAAAATGGCAAATACAATTACTGGCAAAATTTCCTACATAGGACCTATTCAGGAAATTCCTTCCAAAAACGGCGGTAATCCTTTTGTGAAAAGAGAAGTAGTTATTGATTCTACGCGGTTCGATCCATACACTGGAGAACGTGATAAATTCGAAAATTTTCCAATGTTTGAATTTTCGGGAGACAGATGTGCTGAGCTTAACAATTTCCAAATAAATGACATTGTTACTGTTTCTTTCGAAATACAAGGAAGGAAATGGATTGATGCACAAGGAAAAACTAAATATATAAATTCCATAAGAGGATATAAAATAGAAGCAAGACAGCAAAGGTCATCACAGCCTGCTTCGCAACAGCAAGTGGTATATCAACAACCACAACAGAATTATGTTCCACCTATGCCGCCTAATACTCCAATTCAAGATGAACTACCTTTTTAATATTGCATTATGTTATTTGACCCCAAAAATCCTTTTGATAGAAAACGAGCCGAGGCCTATTACAATAAATTAATGTCCGGCACCGATCCATTCGAAATAACAAAAAAGACTAAAAAAAGATCGTTATCACAGAATGCTCTTTTTCATATGTGGGTACAAGTAATAGCCGGCTATGCCGGCTACACATCTTTTGACAACTGCAAGAGAGATATCAAAAGGACCCTTCTTGGGACAAAGGAGGAAGCGAACCGATTTACAGGAGAAATTCAACAAGTCGATTACAAAACATCTGAAATGAGCACTTCCGAATTATCTTCATTCATGGACAAGATGAAAATCTGGGCTCAATCAGAGTTAGGATGCTATCTACCCTACTTTGGTGATCCTGGCTATGAAGAGATGGTATCAGAGTATAATGGAAAAAGAATTTAAAGCACTGTACATAGCACAAACACCTACCCGATTGGGATGCAACAAAAAAGAAAAGGCTATTCAGCTCCTAAAGAATGGAGACATGGATAGCCTTTTAAAATGCAAAAAGTTAATTACCGAAATAATAAAAGAAAAATATGATTAAAGGTTATAAAGGGTTTGATAAAAACCTACAATGCAGAGGCTTTCAATATAAAGTCGGTGAAACATTTGAAGAAAAAGGGACAATTAAAGCATGCGAAAGCGGTTTTCACTTTTGCGAAAATCCATTTAATGTATTCAATTATTATTCCCCTTCCGATAGTAGATATTGTAATGTTGAAGGTGATGGTAAAATAGATACAGACAATAGTGACAGTAAAGTCGCTTGCTCAAAACTACACATACATACTGAAATCGGATTAAGTGGTCTTATTTCCGCTGGAGTTAAATTTATACTTGACAAAGTAGATTGGGGGAACAACAAGGCCACCAACACCGGCTATCAGTCAGCAGCCACCAACACCGGCGATTGGTCAGCAGCCACCAACACCGGCAATCGGTCAGCAGCCACCAACACCGGCTATCAGTCAGCAGCCACCAACACCGGCAAACAGTCAGCAGCCACCAACACCGGC
>ERZ894236.56-NODE-56-length-174896-cov-20.7745_pt1 | contig 174896 bp, 156 predicted proteins | sample MGYA00380297_ERZ894236 | MGnify/ENA primary metagenome ERZ894236 (study PRJEB32331, sample SAMN06328420) | human gut metagenome | biome: human gut microbiome; feature: stool | host: Homo sapiens | collected 2014-08-04 ... | reverse complement strand
CTGTTTATAGAGGCGAAGAGTTTGGTCTTGAGAGAGATGCTAAAGTTTTATTATTTAACGATGGTGCTATCACAGGACGTTACGCAGCTGCACGCCGCATTGCCGGAGAACCAGGTGTTGACTGCGCAGCTCTTGACAAAGTGGCTATGGATGCTATTTATGAAGCTCGCTGGAAAACCATGTACCACGCAGAGGTATATGTAGGACTGGATCCTGAATTCATGGTAAAAGCTCACCTGCTGATTCCGGAAGGTGAAGAGAATATCATGTACTCCTGGATGCTGAACTTCCAGTATATGTCTGATGACTATGTTAAAATGTATAAAAATTCTCAGCCTGTAGGCGAAGGAAAAGAGGCAGATGTTTACATCTTCTCAGATCCTCAGTGGTCACCGGCAAGCACTCCGGGTGTTGACTACAGCTGCTTAAGCGATCCGCAGACTCTGTGCTACTTCAACACAGACCAGAACTGTGCTTGTATCCTTGGTATGAGATACTTCGGTGAGCACAAAAAAGGTACTCTGACTATGGCTTGGGCAATTGCCAACAGAAACGGCTATGCAGCATGCCACGGCGGACAGAAAGAATACACACTGGCTGATGGTTCCAAATACGTTGCATCTGTATACGGTCTGTCAGGATCAGGTAAATCCACCATCACACACGCAAAACACAATGGCAAATACGAAATCAAAGTTCTGCATGATGACGCTTTCATCATCAACACAGATACTTGTGCTTCCGTAGCATTAGAGCCTACATACTTCGATAAAACACAGGATTATCCGGCAGGATGTGATGACAACAAATTCCTCCTGACATCCATGAATAACTCTGCTACATTAGATGAGGATGGAAACATCCAGCTTGTAACAGAAGATATCAGAAATGGTAACGGACGTGCAATCAAATCCAAACTGTGGGCACCGAACCGTGTTGATAAGATCGACGAGCCGGTTAACGCTATCTTCTGGATCATGAAAGACCCGACCATTCCGCCAGTAGTTAAATTAAAAGGTGCTTCCTTAGCATCCGTAATGGGCGCTACTCTGGCTACAAAACGTTCTACAGCAGAGCGTCTGGCACCAGGTGTTGACCCGAATAAGCTGGTTGTTGTTCCTTACGCTAACCCGTTCAGAACATATCCGTTAGCTGATGACTACGAGAAATTCAAAAAACTGGTTGAAGAGAAAAATGTAGACTGCTACATCATCAACACAGGCGATTTCATGGGCAAGAAAGTTCAGCCGAAAGATACTTTAGGTATCCTGGAAGCAATCGTAGAGAAAAAAGCAGAGTTCAAACCTTGGGGACCGTTCTCCGATATCGAAATCTTCGATTGGGAAGGATTCGTTCCGGATATGAATGATGCTGACTACGTTGATCAGCTCAAAGCTCGTATGAATGACCGCGTAAATGAGATTAAAGCATTCGAGACCAAGAAAGATGGATATGACAAACTTCCTGCTGATGCTTTAGAGGCAATCCAGAAAGTTGTTGATGAGCTGAAATAATTCAGACATTTTATAGAAATCTTGCGGACCGTCAGTATAGACGGTCCGTTTTCTTTACTTGGAGAGAGCATTTTAATTGTTTTCGGCAAGCTATGTGTTACACTTTGCCGGAATGGGTTTTCTTACACACTTTATGGCCTACTAGGACAGCGGAGATGAGAATATGATTGATTTGGAATATGCAAAAGAGAGTTTCCGGCAATATCTCAGCAACTACGACAGAAGCGATGACAAGATCCTGCTGAAGGAAGTCCATACGTTCTGTGTCCTGGACGCGGCGGACCTTATCTGCAGACAGGAGAACATTTCCGGGGAAGATCATGAACTGGCGCTTCTCATTGCACTGCTTCATGACATCGGAAGATTTGAGCAGTTGAAAACCTTCCACAGCTATGACGATGATCTGTTTGACCATGCCCAATTTGGTGTGAAAGTCCTTTTTGAAGAGGGTATGATCAGAAGCTTTATAGAAGAAGACAGGTATGATAGTATTATCAGGACAGCCATCGCCTGTCATTCCCTCTATGAGATACCAAAAGAAATTGAGGGAGGAGAGCTTTTTCACTGCAAGATCATCAGGGACGCGGATAAACTGGATAATTTCAGAGTAAAAGATACAGAGAATACGGAAGCCATCTTTGGAATTTCGGCAGAAGAGGTAGGTCTTGAACCTGTCTCGGAAAATATCCTGAATGCAATGAGAGAGCACCGGTGCATCCGGCGCGGGGACAGGACCACGCATATGGATATGTGGATTTCTTATCTGGCGTTTATCTTTGATCTCAACTTCCGTTCCAGTTTCCTGTACATTAAAGAACAGGATTACATGAACCGGAACATAGACCGCATCCCATATGGGAATGCAAAGACAAAGGCAGATATGGAAGAAGTGCGTTCTATCTGTAATATTTATATTGAAGAAAAAATTTATTAAGTGTGTGCATTTTTGTTGAAAAAGTTCATATACTAGAGTATAATAAAGATACGAAGTAATCCTGGGGTGTGCGATGCTCCTACAGTTTTTGAACCTACATTTCTTTAAACGGGATTCCTATATTTCTGTTCAGATGTCAGGCCGTCATTGCGCAGCGGAAGGCAGAAGAACAGTTGCGGTTGCCCACCTGGCTTAGGCTAGGAGTCAGAAAGTAGGAAACGGCATCCTGGGATTATAAATATAACAGCAGTCAGGCTGTATATATGATTGAATAGTGGACATTTGCAGCAGGAACGCCGCATTTGGTGCGAGAGTCTGAAAAATCAGACTCTTTTTGTTTACAACAATAGTAACACAGTAAATCATGAAAACAGGAGATGAAGACATGGGAGTGACAAAAAAAAGCTTTGGAAAAAGCCCTGAAGGAAAAGATGTATTTCTGTATGAACTGAGTAATGAAAATGGGATGTCTGTTTCTGTGACAGATTTCGGTGCCATACTGGTCCGTGTGATGGTTCCGGATAAGGATAAGAATCTGACAGATGTGGTTCTCGGTTATGATAATGTAGAGGGATACTACGAGAATAAACCTCATTTTGGTTCCCCTATCGGCAGAAACGGAAACCGCATCGGCGGAGCTAAATTCACCATAAACGGCAAAGAGTATGTGCTGGCTCAGAATGATAACAAAAATAATTTACATAGCGGCCCGGACTTCTACCGCATCCGTGTATGGGATGTAGAGAGAGTGGAGGAACAGGAGAACAGTATTACCTTCCGTATCTTCAGCCCGGACGGTGACCAGGGATTCCCGGGAAACTTTACAGGATATGTGACGTATAAGCTCACACAGGACAATGAACTTGTAATGCATTACACAGGCAGCGCGGACGCTGACACCGTTGTGAATATGACCAATCACTCTTATTTCAATCTGGCAGGCCATAATGCGGGGGCAGAGAGCATGCTGAACCATGTAGTTCAGATCCATGCACCGGAGTTTACGCCGGTATCAGACTCAGAAGCTATCCCAACAGGGGAAATTTTAAAAGTAGAGGGCACTCCTATGGACTTTACTACTCCAAAGAAGATAGGACAGGATGTGGAGGACAGCTATGAACAGCTTGTTTTCGGAGGCGGCTATGACCACAATTACGCACTCTCCAGAGAAAAGGGTGATGTAAAAGAGGCTGCTTCAGTTCACAGCCATGAGACAGGCATTACCATGAAGGTATTTACAGATCTTCCGGGAATGCAGTTTTATATCGGCAATTTCATCAATAATGAGAATGGAAAGGGCGGCAGTGTCTATACAAAGCGTGCCGGTTTCTGTATGGAGACACAGTATTATCCCAATGCCTGCAATGAGGCAAACTTCCAGTCCTCTGTTCTGAAAGCCGGAGAGGAATACGATACTACCACAATTTATCAGTTTATGACAGAAGCATAGGCATAAAAGAAAAAGGGCTGCCTTGGGCAGGTACGCCGGCGCCGGATCGCGGCGCGGACGGCCTTGGGGCAGTCTGTTTTTTTGCCGCATAAGAAGGTGGGGTAAATCAAGAGACAACAGGAGGCAAAAATGGAGTCCAGATTATTGAAAAACAAATATTTTTTGTATGTAACTGAGTTTTTTTCCGGTATGTCGGTGATGGCTGTGGAGCTGGGAGCCAGCAGGCTGATGGCGCCTTATTTCAGTTCCTCCCAGATTGTATGGACCGTGATCATCGGTGTGATCATGATCGCCATGGCTATGGGAAATGTATGGGGCGGGCGCTCTGCAGATAAGCGTCATGATCCGGACAGGCTCTACCGCAGGCTTTTGATCGCGGCAGTGTGGATCGCGCTGATACCCTTTGTGGGCAGATATCTGATCGCGGGAATCTCCCTGCTTTTGGCAATTTTTATCAAGTCAAATTTTCTTGTGTGGGCAGCGCTTTTTACCTGTCTGGCAATTTTTGCGTTTCCCTGTGTACTGTTGGGAACTGTAACACCGTCCCTTGTGAAATTTTCTGTGAGCAATCTGGATGACAACGGAAAAACGGTGGGAGAATTGGGGGCATTAAATACCATTGGTAGTATTATCGGCACTTTTCTTCCAACATTTGTCACCATTCCGGCAGTTGGAACAGCGGCTACCTTCCTGATATTTTCAGCGGTTCTGGCAGCAATAGCAGTGGTTTATTTTGTGACAGTCAAGAGAAAAAGAGGGCTTTGCATCGGAACAGCAGCGGTACTTCTCATTTTGGCCCTGCTGACACCCGGTTTCAGCTTTGCCTTCTGGGAAAAGGATGTGACACTGGAAGACGAATCCATCTATAATTATCTGCAGGTCAAAGACAGTGAGGAACAGACCATCCTGTCCACCAACGTGCTTTTCGGCGTGCAGTCCATAAAGACAAAGAACCAGGAGCTGACTGGAATGTATTATGACTATGCGCTGGCAGCTCCGGTCATGGCTGGTATTAACACGAAAGAGGACAACCAGGTGATGATACTGGGCCTTGGAAGCGGTACCTTTGCCGACTACTGTGACCGGTATTTCCCGGGAACAAAAATCCAGGGGGCAGAGATTGATAAAAAGATTGCTGATATTGCCACAGACTATTTCGGGCTGCCCGAGAGTGTGGAGGTAGCAGTGGAGGACGGAAGAGCCTATTTGACAGCCTCTGAGGATTCTTATGACGTGATCATGGTGGATGCCTATCAGGATATCACCATACCCTTTCAGATGTCTTCCGTGGAATTTTTCAGTCAGGTTAAAAACCATTTAAAGGATAACGGAGTGATGGTGGTCAACATGAATATGAAATCCAGTTCTGAGGATTCCATCAATGATTATCTCTGTGATACCATAGCCTCCGTGTTCAAATATGTGTACACTGTACCGGTGGACGGTGGTACCAATATGGAGGTTTTTGCCTCCAATGAAGCAGGGCTTCCCGCAATGCTTGAGAAAAATACGGAAAAACTTCCAAAGGGGGAGTTGAAGAGCATGATGGAGACAGTTTCAGCAGAAATTTCCGATTATGAAGGGAAAGACAGGATCCTGACAGATGATAAGGCTCCTGTGGAGCTTTTGGGTATGAAGGTTCTGGATGAGATCATCGGGGAAGAACTGGATTATTATCGGGAACTGTATCTGGGTTAATTTAAAATATGCATGGAAAACGCTCTCCAGGGTATGAAATCTTTTCTTCTTTCATATATTAATATATGGACTGGAAACAAAAACTAAAATGGAAAATGCTGATCATACTGCTTGCCGTGATCGGTATCCTGATCGTATGGCAGGCGAACAGGGCTGGAGTGAGAAGACAGGAAGTTTACCGGACACAGAGCCTGCAGGAGAATATGATAAAAGAAAATGAGCGGGCCAGTGCCGGTGTGACATTGCCGGCTTCCTCCACCGATGACACAGAGGAAAAAGGACAAAAGAGTGCGGAAGCTTCTGGGGATACAGAGGCCCAAGCTGATGATACAGCTGATGATACAGCTCAGGACAGCAGCAAAGGCGCCGAGGATACAGAGAGTGAAGCGGCAGCAGCAAAAGTGCAGGAGCCTGAGATTTCGGTACTTCTTATGACAGACGGATATAAAGGATATACACACCAGAGCGTAAAGTTACAGTTTCATGGAAGTTATCATCTTCTGGGCAGCCAGGAGATGGACTATGCAGACGGCGAGACATTGGAGCTGACTGCAGACAGTCCCCTTTTTGGGGATGGAAAGCTGGAACTTCAGGCAAGTGGAGCGGAAAACAGGGCGACCCTGCTGTCAGTGGAAAGGCAGCAGGGCAATCCTGCTTATAGGGGCAATTTTACTGTCTATCAGGAGGCGGGAGGTCTGCGTATCGTAAATACACTGCCTCTGGAAGCGTATCTGTACGGTGTGGTACCCAGTGAAATGCCTGCGTCTTACCATATAGAAGCTCTGAAAGCCCAGGCCGTCTGTGTACAGATGCAGAAGAGTGCCTTGTCTGATCTCGGTGCGGATGTGGATGACAGTGTGGCCTATCAGGTCTATCAAAACGGCGGAGAGGCTGCCCAGGCCAATGATGCTGTGGATGAGACAAAAGGAGAAATCCTGGAGAGCGGAGGCCAGCCTATCACCGCATACTACTTTTCTACTTCCAGCGGAAAGACCAGTACAGATGAAGTGTGGGAGGTTTCAGCTCCGGCTTCTTATCTGAAAAGTGTGGACTGCAGTTATGACGCGCAGGAACCATGGCATCAGTGGAGTATTGCTTTTTCGGCGGAACGTATGCTGACAGCCATACAGGCTAAATATGCGGGGGTACAGGAAATCCATGATATTGACGCGTCAAAGACAAGTGACAGCGGTGCTGTCATGAATCTGACTCTTGATACAGACCAAGGAGTTTACAATATCAGTAATGAGTACGATATACGTGCCTTGTTGTCTCCGGACGGACTTTCCATAACGAGACAGGATGGTTCCGTGGTGAAAGGGTCAACGCTTCTTCCAAGCGCTTATTTTACACTGGAAGAACAGCGGGATGAAAATAATGTCCTCATAGGCTATGTGATAAGCGGCGGCGGTTACGGCCACGGCGTGGGTCTGAGCCAGAATGGTGCAAAAGGAATGGCAGAAGCGGGGATGAGTTACCAGGAGATACTTGCCTATTTTTATAAGGATGTAGAGCTGGCTGATATAGCGGATTAGCCGTTACTGTCCATATGGTGCGTGGCTGCCTTGGGATTGCATTGCATTTGCAAGGCAACACCTCGCGGGACACTTGTCATCCGAAGGGGCACATGCTATAATGGGAAAATAATGCGTAAATTACATGCGGGTACAGATAAAATGAAAATTATAAAAAGTATGGTGAACACAGTCACCGGATTTATGGAAAAAATGAATAAGAATCACGTGTCAGCCTATTCTGCGCAGGCTGCCTATTTCATCATACTTTCCTTTATCCCGTTTATGCTCCTTCTCATGACTTCCGTGCGGTATACTCCCCTTAACAGGCAGGAAGTGATCAATGCAGTGATGCAGATCTGTCCTGAGAGCTTTGAGACCTTTATCCAGGGCATTGTCAATGAAGTGTATGAGAAATCCCTGACGGTTGTGCCGCTTTCCGGTTTTATTGCTCTGTGGTCGGCAGGAAAGGGAATCCAGTCCCTGACCAATGGCTTTAACTGTATTTATCAGGTAAAAGAGACCAGGAATTACATTGTGACAAGGATCCGGTCTGTATTTTACACCTTTGTCTTTGTCATTGCCATTATACTGACTCTGATCCTTCAGGTATTCGGCAACAGCCTGCAGAGGGAACTGAGCAAGCGCCTGCCGTTTCTCGATAAGCTGGTGTCCATGATCATCAGTATGAGAGTGACCATCACTTTGCTGGCCCTGTGTGTGGTGTTCCTGTTTCTATATAAATTTGTGCCCAACAGGAAAGCAACCTTCAGAAGCCAGATGCCCGGTGCTGTGTTTACAGCGGTGAGCTGGTCTGCTTTTTCTTTTGGATTTTCTCTCTACTTTGACTATTATGAGGGAGCGTCCAATATGTACGGAAGCATGACCACCATTATATTGATTCTCCTGTGGATGTACTTCTGTATGAATATCATGATGATAGGCGCACAGATCAACTGCTATTTTGAGGAGAAATTCAAATGGGTACACCAGGTGGCAACCGAAACCCTCAAGAGAGAATATCAGCAGCTCATCGGGAGAGACGATGAGGAAGACGATGAAGATGAGGAGGATATGGGAGATTTTTCAAAAAAATCGGAAGAAAAAGAAACAAAAGCTGACAAACCTTCTTGACAGAATGCGAATTAATGGCTAAAATGGGTTACAGACAATACATGAAAAAGCTATGAAGGTGTCAGTAGATGTTTATCTTCTGCCAGAGATGAGGAGTCACCGGCTGCAAGCTCCTCTCAGTTCAGATAACCGTTGAGATTCCCACCGGAGCTGCATTTCTGAAACAGCAGTAGGAAATGACGTCACTGTGCGTTAAACAGATACGAGTGCCCTCTGTATTTTTACAGACGGGAACAAGGGTGGTACCGCGGACTTAACAGGCTTCGTCCCTTTTGGGGTGAGGTCTTTTTTTATTGTCAAAAACAGTAACTGTGAGGGTAATGAACAGTTACCGGAAATAAAAGTATAAGGAGATAGCCATGAAAGAAAAATTACAGCGAATTCAGGAAGAAGCGGCAAAGCGCATCCAGGAGTCGGATTCCCTGGACAAATTAAATGATGTACGTGTTGCTTTTCTTGGAAAAAAAGGAGAACTGACAGCAGTTTTAAAGGGCATGAAAGAGGTAGCCGCTGAGGACAGACCAAAGGTTGGTCAGTGGGTAAATGAAACCCGTGCCCAGATTGAAAAGTATCTGGAAGATACAAAAGGAAAGCTGGAAGCTGCCCTTATGGAGGAAAAACTGAAAACAGAAGTGATCGACGTTACACTTCCTGCCAAAAAAATGGAAATCGGCCACAGACATCCCAACACCATAGCACTGGAGGAAGTGGAGCGTATCTTCATCGGTATGGGTTATGAGGTTGTGGAAGGCCCGGAAGTGGAGTACATGGATTACAACTTCACAAAACTGAATATCCCGGAGGGACATCCTGCCAGAGATGAACAGGATACTTTCTTCATTGACGATAAGATCTGTCTGCGTTCCCAGACTTCCCCGGTACAGGCCCGTACCATGGAACAGGGCAAACTGCCGATCCGTATGATCGCACCGGGACGCGTGTTCCGTTCTGATGAGGTGGATGCCACCCATTCTCCTTCTTTCCACCAGATCGAAGGCCTTGTCATTGATAAACATATTACATTTGCCGACTTAAAAGGAACTCTGGAAGAGTTCGCGAAAGAGCTGTTCGGACCGGAGACAAAGACAAAATTCCGTCCCCATCACTTCCCGTTCACAGAGCCAAGCGCAGAGGTGGATGTTTCCTGCTTCAAATGCGGTGGCAAGGGCTGCCGTTTCTGTAAAGGTTCCGGCTGGATCGAGATCCTGGGCTGTGGTATGGTACATCCCCATGTTCTTGAAATGTGCGGCATTGATCCCGAGGAATATACAGGCTTTGCCTTTGGTGTGGGACTGGAGCGTATCGCTCTGCTGAAATATGAGATTGATGATATGAGACTTCTGTACGAAAACGACACCAGATTCCTGAAACAGTTCTGATCAAAGAGAAATGACTCGTCGGGAAATCCTGAGGCAGAATATTAATTATAGAGGAGAACAACAATGAATACATCTTTATCATGGATTAAAATGTATGTGCCGGATCTGGACGTCACGGCACAGGAATATACAGATGCAATGACTTTATCCGGAACGAAAGTGGAAGGCTTTGAGGAGCTGGATACGGATTTGGAAAAAATCGTTATCGGACAGATTGAGAAGATTGAACGCCATCCGGACGCTGATAAGCTGATCATCTGCCAGGTCAATGTGGGGACCGAGACAGTTCAGATCGTGACCGGCGCGCCCAATGTAAAAGAGGGAGACAAAATTCCGGTGGTTCTGGACGGAGGCCGTGTTGCAGGCGGTCACGACGGCAAAAAGACACCGGGAGGTGTCAGCATCAAAAAAGGCAAGCTGCGCGGCATTGAATCCTGCGGCATGATGTGCTCCATTGAGGAACTGGGTTCCACCAGGGAGTTTTACCCGGAAGCTCCGGAATACGGCATTTATATATTCCCGGAGGACGCAGTGGTTGGTGAGAGTGCCATCCATGCACTTGGACTGGATGACGTGGTATTTGAATATGAGATCACCTCAAACCGTGTGGACTGTTACAGTGTGATCGGTATTGCAAGGGAAGCTGCGGCAACCTTCAATAAGAAGTTTATCCCCCCTACAGTGGAAGTAAAGGGAAATCAGGAGGATGCCCATGATTACGTCAAGGTGACCGTGGAGGATACAGACCTCTGCCCGCGCTACTGCGCAAGGGTTGTAAAAAATGTAAAAATCGGACCTTCACCCAAATGGATGCAGCGTTGTTTGGCTGCTAACGGCATCCGTCCTATCAACAACCTGGTGGACATCACCAACTATGTGATGGAAGAATACGGACAGCCCATGCACGCCTATGATATGGATACTATCGAAGGACAGGAGATCATTGTGCGCCGTGCCACAAAAGGAGAAAAATTTGTGACACTGGACGGACAGGAACGTGATCTGGATGATTCTGTGCTGATGATCTGCGATGGTAAAAAGCCTGTAGGACTTGCAGGTATCATGGGAGGAGAGAATTCCATGATCACAGATACCGTGAGCACGGTGTTATTCGAGGCCGCTTGCTTTGACGGTGTAAATATCCGTCTCTCCAGCAAGAAAGTAGGACTCAGAACCGATGCCTCCGGCAAGTTCGAGAAGGGACTTGATCCCAACAATGCCCAGGCAGCCATTGACAGAGCCTGCCAGCTCATTGAAGAATTCGGCTGCGGTGAAGTCGTAGGCGGAATGGTTGATGTGTATTCAAAAGTGAAAGAGCCGGTTCGTGTAGCTTTTGAGCCGGAGAAGATAAACGATTTGCTGGGTACAGAACTCTCCAAAGAGGAAATGCTCTCTTATCTCGCAAAAGTAGAGTTGGCATATGATGAGAAGACAAATGAGATCGTAGCACCTACCTTCCGCGCAGATATTTTCCGTACTGCGGATATTGCAGAGGAAGTGGCACGTTTCTACGGATATGACAATATTCCTACGACCCTTCCTAAGGGAGAGGCTACCACAGGAAAGCTGCCGTTTAAGCTGCGCATTGAGCAGGCGGCAAGAGATATGGCGGAATGCAACGGATTTTCACAGGGATACTGCTATTCCTTTGAAAGCCCCAAAGTATTTGACAAGCTGCTGATCCCGGCAGAGGATGAACTGCGAAGGGTGATCACTATTTCCAATCCTTTGGGTGAGGATTTCAGCATTATGAGGACAACTCCCCTAAACGGTATGCTGCAGTCTCTTGGAACCAACTACAAGAGAAGAAATAAAGATGTCCGTCTCTATGAGCTGGGCAATGTATATCTGCCGAAAGAACTGCCGCTGAAGGATCTGCCGGAGGAGAGAATGATGTTTACTCTGGGCATGTACGGTGCCGGTGATTTCTTTGTCATGAAAGGCGTTGTTGAGGAGTTCCTGGATAAGATCGGAATGCATGAGAAAGAGGAGTATGATCCGAAATCAGGCAAACCTTTCCTGCATCCCGGACGCCAGGCTGATATTATATACAAGGGAACCGTGATCGGTTATCTGGGAGAGGTACACCCGGCTGTGGCAGACACTTACGGCATTGGTGAGAGAGCTTATGTGGCTGTGCTGGAGATTCCGGCCATCCTGGAGTTCGCTACCTTTGATAGAAAATACGAAGGGATCGCAAAATTCCCCGCAGTGAGCCGTGACATCAGTATGGTAGTGCCGAAAGATGTACTGGCAGGAGAGATAGAGCGCGTTCTTGTACAGCGCGGCGGCAAGATCCTGGAGAGCTATAATCTTTTCGATATCTATGAGGGAAGCCAGATCAAAGACGGGTTCAAGTCCCTGGCATACTCCATCACCTTCCGGGCAAAGGACAAGACACTGGAGGAAAATGAGATCACAGCTGCTATGAAGAAAATCTTAAACGGGCTGGAAAGCCTTGGTATAGAGCTGCGTAAATAAAAAGTACGCGGTTTGCAGAAATTTTGGGAGAGCAGGTATTATGAAGCTTTATATTATCCGTCATGGGGAAACCTCCTGGAATGTCCAGAGAAGGCTTCAGGGGGCCTCGGATACGGATCTGAATGAAAACGGTATTACTCTGGCAAAGCGGACCGGGGAAGCATTAAAAGAAATCCCCTTTGATCTCTGCTTTACCAGCCCGTTAAAACGGGCGAAAATGACTGCAGAACTGATACTGGCAGGAAGAGATATCCCTATATATGACGATGAACGTCTCAGGGAGATTTCCTTCGGCGAATGGGAAGGGCGGGATTCCGCCCTTTTGCCTGCCCATATGCTGGACAACTTTTTCCATCATACAGAGGTCTACGAACCTCCGAAAGGCGGGGAGAGTATCAGGGAAATCTGCACAAGGACAAAGGATTTTTTCCAGGAGCTTATATGCAGGGAAAAGCTGCAGGATAAAACCCTGCTCATTGCATCCCACGGCTGTGCTGTGCGGGCACTTCTGCAGAATGTTTACTCCGACGCGGCGATTCAAAATTTCTGGCACGGCTGTGTGCCGCCAAACTGCGGTGTGAATATTGTGGAAGTTGCAGATGGAAGAGCAGAACTTTTGGAGGAGGATGTAGTATTTGGCTGAGAAAGCCGTTTACTTAAAAGCTGCCGGCGGACATGTCCGGTTCGTCTGCTGTTGGCAGAAATAAAGGAGAAAAAATGAAGACATCAGATTTTTATTACGATTTGCCGGAAGAACTGATCGCGCAGGACCCCCTTGCCGACCGTTCCGCTTCCAGGCTGCTGCATCTGGACCGGGAAACAGGAGAAATCCAACATACTGATTTTAAACATATCACTAGATATCTGAACCCGGGGGACTGCCTTGTCATCAATGACACGAAGGTCATTCCGGCCCGCCTGTACGGAAGTAAGGTGGGAACAGATGCAGGGATTGAGATACTGCTTCTGAAAAGAAAAGGTGACAATGTGTGGGAGACACTGGTAAAGCCGGGAAAAAAGGCAAAACCGGGAACCGTCATCAGCTTCGGGGACGGACTTCTCACAGGTGAGGTCATTGATGTGGTGGAAGAGGGAAACCGCCTGATCAGATTCCATTATGAAGGGATATTTGAGGAGATCCTCGATAAACTGGGCGAAATGCCTCTGCCTCCGTATATCACCCACAAACTGGAAGACAAGAACAGATACCAGACCGTTTACGCGAAGAACGAAGGCAGTGCCGCGGCGCCTACGGCAGGTCTGCATTTTACGGAGGAGCTGTTGGAGGAGATACGTCAAATGGGTGTCAATATCGCCCATGTTACGCTGCATGTGGGGCTTGGAACCTTCCGCCCGGTAAAGGTAGATGACGTGGAGAAGCATCATATGCATTCTGAGTTCTATGTGGTGGAGGAAGACCAGGCAAAACTGATCAATGACACCAAAAAGAACGGCGGCAGGATCATCTCTGTGGGGACTACAAGCTGCCGTACCCTGGAATCCGCTGCGGACGAGGATGGAAACCTTCAGGCGAAAAGTGGATGGACAGAGATCTTTATCTATCCGGGATATCAGTTTAAGATCATTGACGGACTGATCACGAATTTTCATCTGCCGGAATCTACACTGCTGATGCTTGTCTCGGCTTTGGCGGGGAAAGAGAATATTATGAAGGCGTATGAGGAGGCAGTGAGGGAGAGATATCGGTTCTTTTCCTTTGGGGATGCCATGCTGATCCAGTAACAGCGGTTCACTGAAAATACCGTCAAACACTTTCAAAATAAAATAACAGGAAATAGAGAAGCCAGGGGTTTATGCCTCCGGCTTCTTTTTATACATGGAAATATTGTCATTCATGTTGAAAACGCAGGCAGTTTGTATTATAATAATATGGATTAGGTTCCAAGTACGATTTACAGAAGCCATCAACAATTTGAAAGGAAAGTCGGTAAGCAATATGAAACGAAATAAAAAAGAGAAAAAAGGCAGCCAATGGGAGGTATCATTTTCCCCCATCATCCGATACAGCCTGGTATTTTGTGCGTTTGTCACAGCGTTCATTTTGCTTGGAGGAGCGCTGCTCTCGGTAAGGCGGATGAGATCAGACGCCAAGGCTTCTCTGAACAGCAGTCAGGCGCAGATCTCACAACGGGTCACCGGAGCCATAAATCTCCTGGAATCTCTGGCAAGTTTACCGGACTACTATGACCCGGAGATTCCGCCAATTGATAAGGTAAAAAGGCTGGATCGGCTTAGTCCATACTTTGGATACATGATGATATGCTATGTGGATAAAAATATTATAGTTTATTCGGACGGTGCCGAGCCGGCCAGTCTTGCAAGCCGCGACTATATGCAGCAGCTTTTTGCCACTGGTCAGAGACAGGTCACGGATAGTTTTGCCGCAGGTGCAGACGGCACAACTTTGAATTATACGGTAGCTGTTCCCTTAAAAGACCAGCAGGAGAATATCACAGGCGCTCTTTTCTGCGCTATTTATTTTGATGAGGCTGTGCAGATCCTGAAGGAGTCAGCGGGCAGCCTGCGTGCGGATGCCACCCTGATCGGCTCCAAGGGGCAGATCATGTCCTCCACTGCGGGATTGACTTACGGCGACTCAGTGATGGAGGCACTGAGGGATGACACACTATTTGGTGTCACTTCAGACCGGCTGGAGGAACTGATGCTTGCCGCTCAGCCCGGTACTTACTGGAGCATTCAAGACGGAAGTCTTTGCTATACTGCTTATCGGCGTGTGGACAATACCAACTGGGATATTCTGTGTACGGTCAGATTTGAAACTGCTTTTTCCCAGGTATTTCCGTTTTTGTGCATTGTGGCCAGTATGACCATGCTGGCATGTATCGGCCTGATGGTATTTATTAGAAAATACATAGCGAAACAGATGGTGGTTGTGGATACCCTGGTGCAGTCCATGGGAGAACTGGAAAAACGAGTCTATCAGAGTGAGCGTCCTGAAAGTGTAGATTTTCAGGAAATCCTGCGCCTGACCAGCGATGGCCTCTCTGATGGCTTGACTGGCGTAGTCACCCGGACTGTATTTCTCAATAAAGCGGAAGCCCACCTGAAAAATGCAGATCCGGAAAAGGTTAAGGCACTGCTTTTTGTGGATATGGATAATCTGAAATACATCAACGACAGTTGCGGGCATGACGGCGGGGATATCGCTTTAAAAAGTGTGGGATATATTCTCAGGGAATATGAAAAGAAATATGACGGTGTGGTAGGGCGGTACGGCGGCGATGAATTTGTACTGCTTCTGACCGGTCTGGATGATCAAAAGGAGCTGCGCGCCGTATTGGATGGACTGATCCTGCAGCTTCAATCTAAAATCCAGTCCGGCGGCCAGAACATTCCGGTACAGTGCAGTATCGGTGTGTCCATTTACCAGCCGGGAATGAAACTGGAGGAAATGATTTCCAATGCGGATGAGGCGCTCTATTATGTGAAACAGAATGGAAAAGGATATTACCATATCCATCAGAATTGAGGAATGGAATGAAAAAAAGAAACAGACGTACAATTTTCCTCTATGCCGGTGTGATACTGTCCATTTTCGCTGTGGTTACAGCCATAGGAATAGGTTTGCGCAGCGAAATGATACGGATACGGCAAAGAGAAGCCAAGAATGTTTTATTCTATTATAATGAAAAAATTGTGCTGCAGCTCCAGGGCACTATGAATGATGCCGGTGCTTTGGCGGAGACTGCCCTGGTGGCAGGACAGAGCGGGCCGGAATGGTTTAAGCATGCGGCCGAACCCCTTTTGGCACGGGAAGAAGTACATTTTGCCGGCCTTTTTGAGGGGGATAAATTGGTGAGTGCACAGCCCGAAGAAAAATATAAAGACCTGAAAGGGAGGGAGCTGCAGGATTTTTCCTATGCATTTACACTGGCGAAGGTTGTGGGTGAACTGGTCGTGGAAGGGCCGTGTATACTGGATGTTGATCCGGAACAGTCCAAAGTTTTTGTGTTTCTGCAGCCTGTTATGAAGGAAGAAACCTATTTAGGCGTGGCGGCTGTGGCTGTAGATTGGGAATATGTTCTGAAACAGCTTGGTTTGGAGGATTTAAGTGCTCAGGGGTATGATTATGAGCTTTGGCGGGTAGAACCCCAGGAAGGCGCAAAGGAGGTTATTGCCAGAACCGGGGAGAATGTAGACTTCTCCACGGCCGAAAAAACCATTTTCTATCTGCCGAGCCAATGGAATCTCAGTATCCAGCCAACAGACGGCTGGCTTAGTCCGTCGCAGAGAAGAGGGCTTACCCTGACCTGTCTGCTGCTCACCGGCCTGCTGGCAGTGCTGGCCTATTATGTGTTCCGGCATTACCATTGCAGACGCAGCGTCAAGGCGCTCAAAACAACAGATGAGGCTACCGGTCTCTATAACCGCAGGGGCTTTACAGAGGAATTGGAACGGCGGCTTTCCGAAAACAGGAAGTCTGTCATGCTGTTTTATTTTTCCATAGAGGGCTATAGCAAGGCAGCCAGAATGATTGGCCCAAAACAGGAGGAGGCCTTTTTAAAAAGCATTCCAGGACATCTGAAAGGGTATATTCACAGCCCGTTTTTTGCAGGATACCTGGGGGCGGGGAACTTTCTTCTTGCTCTCATGGACGACATGAACGAGCTTCAGCGTCTGGAGTTTGCAAAAGGCTTGTCGCTGGAGATGATGCTGAAGGTACGTATCAACAATGAGAAGCAATTCCTTTTGGCACACTATCAATGCGTGAAATGCCAGCCGGGCAGCGGGCGTGCAGAGGAGGAAATCAATTCGCTGATCCAGGATTACTATAACAGGATCATGCAGGAATCCCCGGTACGCACAATGAGGGAGAAATGCGAACAGCTCATTGAGGGTAAAAACGACGTTGCATTTGACGAATATACCGATCTTGAGATGACAGAGCTATCCAAGACTTTTAACCGTTACCGGAAACAGGTGGAGCAGCTAGCCTACTTTGACCCGGTATTTAATGTGGGAAACCGGCCAAAATACCTCAGGGATACAGATATGCTGATCTCTTATGACCACAAGAGACGGTTTAGTCTTTTTTGCGTTGATATCTGCGGATTCAGTCAGTATAATGAACTGTTTAACGCCGATGTGGGTGACGAGATCATCCATGAGATGCTGCGGCGCCTTGCGAGGCCTTTCGGCTCCTATCTGTATCGTATCAACGGCGATGTATTTCTGGGGATATCATTGTCAGAAGAGAATCCGGAGAGTTTTGCAGAACGCCTCCGACAATTATTCACAACACCTGTCACGGTGGGTAATTTTACGATTCCTCTGCAGGTTCGCCTTGTGTCATGCAGTTATCCGGAACATGGAAACACACCTGGTGAATTGCTTGAGCGCGTTCAATCGGCCATGAACTTTTCCAAGACGTCAGGCAGAAACCTTGTTATTTACAACGATGCGCTGGATGAACTGCTGCGTACAGAAGCTGATATTTTGCATCGTCTGAACGACGCGATCGAGCAGCATACCCTGGAGGTGTGGTATCAGCCGTTAATGCATATGACAACAGGACGTTATGAGGCAGCAGAAGCGCTGGTTCGTCTGCCAAACGGAAAAGGCGGCTATTTCTCTGCCGGTCAGGTCATATCACTGGCCGAGCGCAATGGAAGAGTGGAAGCGCTTGGCGACTATGTGCTGATCCATTCCTGTACGTTTATGAAGAAATACGGGGATTTGCTGGGACTGCAGCGCATATGCATCAATCTTTCCGTACAGCAGCTTTTGGTCGGGAACAGTGCGGAACATCTGTTGAAGCTGATTTCAGATACAGGGGTCAGTCCTCATCGGATCACTCTTGAGATCACGGAGAGTATTTTGATCCAGTCTATAGATCATGCGGCTGAGACACTTCAGAAGCTGCGTCAGACAGGTATCCATATTGCGCTGGATGATTTCGGTGTGGGCTACAGCAGTTTGAATTATTTATCCAATCTGCCGGTAGATATCATCAAGATCGACCGTTCTCTGACCACACAGATACTGACTAATGAAAAGCAGTATGCTCTGTTGGAGTCCATTGTGGGCATGTCTTTGGTCAATGACTTGATCGTTGTGGTGGAAGGGGTAGAGAGAGGAGCCGAGAAAGAGATCATTGCCTCTTCCGGTGTGCAGTTTATACAGGGATATTACTATGCCCGCCCTATGCCGGGAGCTAAATTAATTTCCTTTTTGGGCGGGGAAGGAGCATGAGAGAAAGAAACATATTGTGAGAGCTTGCCGCCGCATCATTGAATTTTCTTGTTTTTATAACCTGGGCGTGTATAATATATATTGAGGTACCAAGAAATGCTTTGGAAAAAGAAGCAGCAGAGCAGGAAAGGTAAAGACAGGTTAGAATTACGATATGATGATGTATGAGCGGGTATTTCAGATTATAAAAAATAAAATTGAATGCGGACTACTGCCGGCGGGGTCAAGTCTTCCGTCACGCTGTAATTTATGTGAGGAGTTCGGAACTTCTGAAAAGACAATAAGACGTGTATTGAAGATGTTGGAAGAAAATGGTCTCATCAAAACGCAGCAGAGACGACGTCCTGTTGTACGATATACATTTAATGAGGACACACAGATAACTGCGCTTGCACCGGAGAAAATAGATACTACGATCACAAAGGATGTGCTGAAAGCCGGCGAAATATTGTGTTATCCATTGATCCAAAACGGGATTTCCCTTTGCGGCAAAGAGGATCTGAAAATACCTCGCAGAATTTTGGACAATATGCGGATCAGGAATGCAGATGAATTTTGGAAATTGTCAAAACTTTTCTGGAGATTTTTCGTTGCAAGAAATGAGAATGATCTGAGTTTCCGGGTAGCGCGTAATATGGGACTTTCGGATATCAGGCCGTTACGGGATGGGATGGAGAGCAGAACCAGGTATTATGAACAGCTTCAGGAGTTTATGGGAGTCGTAGAAAGCGGAGGCGTTCCGGAAAGTGTTCCTTTTGATGATATGTCTGTGTTATATGGACTCACGTGTGGGACACAACCCGAATTTCACGCGCCCTCTGATTCCCCTGTGGTCCTTGGGAGAAAACAACTGGAAAAACTCCTGACAGATGCTGAGGTCAGATATGCGGCAGTGTATATGGATATTCTGGGACTGATCGCGGCAGGGCGTTACAAATTAGGGGATAAGCTCCCTTCCCACAAAGAACTACAGGAGATATACCATGTCAGTGTGGATACGACGAGAAAGGCCATCCAACTGATGCAGGAATGGGGCGTCGTAAAAACAGTCAGAGGGAACGGCATTTTCGTTGTGATGGATTCAGCCGGATTGCAGAAGATTCAAATACCCTCACATCTGATCGCAAATCAGGTCAGGCGATATCTGGACAGCCTGGATTTGCTGGCTTTGACCATTGAGGGAACGTCCGCCTGTGCCGCGCCCCATGTTACACAGGAAAAAATCCAAGCTGCAAAAACAAAGATCCATCTGCTGTGGGACGAAGAATACTTATATGGACGTACGCCTGCTGTGCTTCTGGATCTCATAATCGAACATACAGGGATTGAGGCACTGAACGCAGTCTATGCGCTCCTGCAGAGAAATCTTCGGATCGGCCGCAGTATTCCGGGTTTGCTCAATACAGATAAGACCGATGCCAACTGTAATATCCATGAGCAATGTATAGAAGCGGTAGATCTGCTGTGCGCAGGAAAGCATGAAGAATTCTCTAAAAAGACTGCGGAAGCATTTCAGAGTATATATCATTTGGTAATTAGGGAGTGTAAGCGTCTGGATTACTTTGAGGCCGCCATGGGGGCCTATGATGGAAGTGCTTTGTGGAAATAAATATGGTAACATTTTGCCGGTGAAAGACAGCCAGAAGAATTAATCTTCTGGCTGTTTGTGTCTTCGGAATAGATCATTGGTGTAAATATTTACGTTTGTATCTTTACCGCATTTGTCTATTATTGGTGTTTACAACATGGGCAGGGCAGTTTTGGCAGGCAGGGAAAGCATTGCTTCGGAGGACAGGGAGGTTCCGGAGGGCAAGGAGGCATTGGAGGGCAGGGAGGCTCCGGGCAGCAAGGAGGCATTGGGGGGCAAGAAGGCTCCGGGCAGCAAGGAGGTTTTGGAGGGCAAGAAGGCTCCGGGCAGCAAGGAGGTTTTGGAGGGCAAGATGGCTCCGGGCAGCAAGGAGGTTTTGGAGGGCAGGGAGGCTCTGGGCAGCAAGAAGGTTTTGGAGGGCAGGAAGGCTCCGGACAGCAGGGTGGTTTCGGAGGACAAGGCGGTATTGGAAGACAGGGAGGCTCCGGGTAGCAGGGCGGTATTGATGGATAAGGTGGTTCCGGACAGCAGGGTCTTATGGGGGGACAGGGCTGCCCTGGTCTGCAAGGTGGTACTGGAGGATAAGGCGGTACCGGCGGATAGGGCGGTGTCGGCGGGTATGGCGGTATCGGTGGGTATGGCCACTGCGGCGGGTATATAGGCATGCAATTGAAGCAGGGTATACATCCAAATCCGGGAAATCCGCCGTTATTAGCATGATTGTTGTTATTGCTGCTGTTATTATCGTTGTTATTATTGTTATTATTATTATTATTGTTGTTATTGTTGTTGTTATTATTAGTGCTATTATTACTGTTGTTTGACTGGCTGCTGTTGTTGATGGATATACTCTGACAGGAATGAGAGGTACCTGCCGGAGGCTCCGGGACAGCGACGCATAAGCAGATAGAGGTCGTGACAGTGGTATTTGTATTTTCAAAAGTGGCCCCTATAGGCTGATAGTTCTGTGCATTTGGCTCCATAGTTACAACGCGTGTTACATTTCCGGTAACAGAGACGTTTATCTGAAAGCACATAAATTTGCGTACTGCGCGTACTACCAGATAAAATTCATCACCTATTTTGGGTGAGGAGACAGCATTTCCACAGAAGTCTGCGAAGGAAGCAGAGAATCCATTTTCACAGGAGCAGAGCGGCTCAACGGTGATGGATGGAGTTCCTGTGAAAGAGGACTGAAGGCGGAACGGACCGATCAAAAGGCGCCCGCAGATGGTACGGACTTCGTCCGGACAATCATGAAAAACAACATAGGGAATGCTGGGGTCACCAGGGATCACACCTTTGTTGCAGCACTGAAGAAAGTCCTGAGTACAGCAGTTCCTGCTGCCAAAGGAGTTGGCTGAGGGAGAGACAGAGGGTGCACTGGAGGCTTCATCGGCAAATCTGCCTGCCATTTCCAACAGCCGTAGTACGGCGGCACGCATACGCTGTGATTTCGGATGTTCCGCGTCGGAGCCGCAGTCTAAAAATTCCACTTCGGACGGGGCGATTTGACCCAAAAGAACCCAAAGTGCCACTTGAACAGCAGCATAGGCATCGTTATCATCCAGAACAGGACTCTCCTGGCTGTCTACACCTACAAGGGAAAAGGTCTGGTCTGCTGTGACGGTTGGAAAAGCGTTGGCCATGATCCAGGCCAGCATTTTTTTCTGACGGGCTGTGGCTGTAGGAAATAAAGACTCAAATGATGTGCTCTGATAGGGGATATCCCCGTAAGGGCCATCGGCAAATTTGTCCAGACAGTATGCCATACGCGTACTTCCCTGGGAAGTGAGAAAAAACTGAAAGATTTGATTGTGATCATCACGATTCAGCCGATATCTGGAATTTTCTGTTGTATCCAGGGCACAATAGCTCTCCACACTGGGATTGCCGGTTGCCGTGCCGCTGATATCCGTTCCCGGATATATAATAAATGGCCGTGTTGGCGGCATATCTGCCTTTGTCTGTACAGAGGCAGCAACAAATTCTATTTTAGACATAAACATAACTCCTTTTATATAGAAATGGCAGCAGGAATCAACCCTTTGCCTATAAATAAAGTATGCGGGAAAAGCTTAAAGGTACTGTCCAAAAGAATGTTGTCTGTAAAAGCATGCACACAGACTGCAAAAACCGCAGTCTGGCGCGTGGCTGCCTCGGGATTGCCTTGCAAATGCAGGATATAGAAAATCAACAGTCTTGCTCAATGGAGAATCCCAAAACACCGTTTGCGACCAAACTCTGTGCCAGCTTTAAAAACTCGTCTTCTGTCAGGTCATTCCCGTTTTCGTACCATTTGGTCAATAACCCAACCATGGCCGAGTAGGTATATTCCATCAGATAATCCAAGTATTTTGTCTGACTGGGCAAATTCCAGAACTGGATCAGCATAGACTGAAAACTTTCTCGGAATCTGCTTGTGAATTTAGGATCACCGTTTTTTCCGATCAATGTAAAAAGTTTCTCCTCATGTTTTTTGAAAATCGGCATACTGATGGAATACAGCAGATTCAAATCTTTTAAACTCGTTTCAAAGGAATTGATGCGAAAAGCATTACTCACTTCCATGCGCACTTCTTTTATCAGATCATCTTCAATCTGCTCTAAAACCCCATAGACGTCTTTAAAATAGTGATAAAAAGTCCCTCTGTTATTTCCTGTAATATTTGTGATCTCAGCGATTGATATTTTGTCAATTGCTTTTTCCTTGTAGAGAGTCCAGAATGCATCCATCAATTTTTGTCTTGTAGCTGCTGTTACTTCCGGTTGTTTTTTCATAGAATCAGCTCCTTTTTCATAAGAATTTTGAAAAATATCACGCATTATCAGGCAACAATGCGTTCAACATTGTTGCTTGATAAACCATATCATCTTATATATAATCACATCATACGACGCATTGTTGCATAAATCAAGCAAAAGGAGAGATATGAATGTCAGTTATAGAAGTCGATCATTTGACAAAGGACTACGGACATGGCAGAGGCGTGTTCGACGTATCTGCTCATGTGGACGAGGGAGAGTGTTTTGGATTTCTTGGCCCAAACGGGGCAGGCAAGAGCACGACCATCAGACATTTGATGGGGTTTTCAAAGCCGCAGAGCGGAACTACTGTCATAGATGGAAAGAACTGCTGGGAATATTCAGCAGAGCTTCAGCATGAAATCGGGTATTTGCCGGGAGAGATTGCTCTGCCTGCCGGAATGACGGGCACACAGTTTTTGAAAATGCAGAAGAAAATGAGAGGTGTCACTGACGCGTCCTATATAGATAAACTGCTGAAAAAGTTTGAACTGAATCCCAATATCGGATTAAAGCAGATGAGCCTGGGAACCAAGCGAAAATTGGCGGTGGTCACCGCGTTTATGCATGATCCTAAAATCCTGGTCCTGGATGAGCCGACTTCCGGGCTTGATCCCATTATGCAGGAAATCTTTATCGAATATATTCTCGAGGAAAAGAAACGGGGAAAAACCATATTTCTGTCCTCCCATATCTTCCATGAAGTAGACGCCTCCTGCGACAGGATCGCCATTATCAGAGACGGAAAGATCGTGTCGGAATTTGATCCGGAAGTGTTAAAAAAAGAGAGTGACAAGATCTACAGAGTTGCCTTCCGAGAGAAAAAACAGTGGCAGGAATTCACCTCGCACACCTATCATTTTACGTCCGTAAATGAAAGAAAACTGCGGGCCAGAATCCAATTGAAAAACAGCGAGATCACATCCTTTCTTGCAGATATTGCCCAATATCATATCTGTGATTTTACAGAGTTTCCCTTTTCTTTGGAGGATTATTTTATGCAGTTTTATCATGAGGATAAAATCTTTGAGGGGGTGAAGTGATGCGTGATGTCATAATAGAGACAAAAGGACTGACCAAAGACTATGGCCAAGGCCGTGGGATTTTCGATATAGATTTAGAGATCCACAGAGGAGAAGTCTTTGGTTTTGTGGGAACAAATGGTTCAGGAAAGACCACAACCATCCGTAATATGATGGGATTTATCCGGCCTGACCGCGGGACTTCCATCATAAACGGCCTTGATTCGTGGAGCAGATCCGCGGATATCATGAAAAATGTCAGCTATATCCCAGGCGAGATTGCTTTTCCTGCGCTGAAAACAGGTACTGAGTTTCTGAAATCCCAGGCAAAATATCTGGGAGTCACGGACTTTAAATATATGAATCATGTTATCGAACTGCTCCAGTTGGACCCCACTGCAAATCTGAAAAGGATGAGTAAGGGGATGAAGCAGAAAACCGCCATTGTCGCCGCCTTAATGGGAGAAAAAGAGACCCTCGTGTTAGATGAACCGACCACCGGACTTGACCCGCTGATGCGGGAGGCTTTTTTGGAGCTGATCCGTGAGGAAAAGCAAAAGGGCCATACGGTGTTCATGTCCACCCATATTTTTGAGGAGATTGAATCTGTATGTGACAGAGTTGCCATGATAAAAGACGGACATATCATCGCCACATCATCACTGTATGATCTGCGTCATCCCACGATCAAAAATTTTATCATAGAATTTGAGGAAATGTGGCAGAAACAGCAGTTTATTGAAAAGATCCGGTTTAAAACCGAAAGTACAGAGTCCAATACCTGTGCCGTTCAATGCTCGGTTGATGAATTGGATATCTTATTCCATGTACTTAAGGACTACTCTGTTACAAATTTACGGGAAATTCATCTTTCACTGCAGCAGCAGTTTATGAGAGCATACAAGGAGGGACTAAACCAAAATGGAAACAAATAAGAAAACAGCTCGATTTTTTTCAAAGCCTTTAATGGGGCAGACGATCAAGGCCAACTGGACCTTATGCCTTGCAATTTTATTTATCATGGTACTTCTCGGAAATGTTATGAACTATGCTATGAGCATGATGGCAACAGATAAGTCAGATGTTGATGTTACATCGTACCAGGAAGATTTTTACACATATCTGAGTGCGCTGGCTGCTTATGACACAATGGCGCAGCAGGAGCTGTCCTACGATGACTTTGTAAATGGGAACAATGAGGCTGCGTATGAAGCTACTTTTGAGATGCTCAATGCCCAGTCTGATATGAACCTCAGCACAGAGGGCTTTCAGGCATCCATCGACGGATTGTCTAAGTCTGATATCAGCCTTGATAAATATGTAAAGCAGTTTGAATATGTATATGCTTTGAAGCAGTCGGAAGGTGTGTTTGACAAAGAGGAGCTGACGATTTCGGAAATGCTCACGACTACGCTTGATATGATGGGAGTTTCATCGGAAATGGTTGAGAAGATGAGCGAAATGAATCCAGCCTCTATGATGAATCAGATGTATTATACCGCAATGGGTCTGCTCCCCATCTTTATCCTCATTGTCATTCTGGCAAATTCCCTGATCTCAAGCCAGGTGGACCGCGGCTCCATGGCATATGTGCTTTCCACGCCCACAAAGCGCTCGGCTGTTGCCATAACACAGATGGTATTTATGCTTGTTGTACCGTTTTTAATGATCGCCGTTGTATGTGCGACACGAATAGGAACCACCTTTATGTTTTATGATGAAGTGAATGTACCGGGAATACTGGCTTTGTTTGGCGGAATGTATATTCTGGTGGAAGCAGTATGCGGGCTGTGTTATATGGGAAGCTGCCTGTTCTCACAGAGCAAAAAGTCAATGGCCTTTGGCGGCGGACTTGCGGTTTGGTTTTTCCTGGCGTCCATGATCGGCCTGTTCGGGTCAGAGAATATGGTCAATACCGGTATGGGTGTAGAAGAACTCAGTATATTTAACAAACTCACATTGGTGGGATTATATGATGTAGATGCCTTGGCAACCGTGGGAACAAGTAATGTGGACACTGCTTTTGTATGGAAGCTTTTGATCTTGCTTGCAGTGGCAGTTGTTTGTTATACCATCGGAGCGGTCAGATTTTCTAAAAAAGATTTGCCGCTGTGAGATAGCAGCTTAATTTTCTTTATCCCCTTTTTTAGATGATCCGGTAATACGGCAGACGAGCAGCGCCAGATCTTGGGCGCTCAGTCTGCTTTCGGCGCCTTCCCGAATCCATTGTTCCAGCATTGCCACCATGCCGCATATGACAAAGGCAGCGGCATATTCCTGCTCCTGCTCTGTGCGGGTTTCACGGAGAGCGTAATGCACAAATTTTTCTCTTTGCAGATACTCCCGGCATTTGCTTTGCAGTACACTGTTATTTCCGCTGCGGATGATAACTCCCAGAGAATCCTTGTATTCCTCAAAAAAACCAAAGAACAGCCTGGCCGCATCACAAAGATTATGAACCGTGTTTATCCTGTAGTGAGCGGTGAATTTTCCGAATACAGAATCCAGATAATATTCCAGGATTTCTTCTTTGGAAGAAAAAATCTGATAAAAGGTCTGCCGTGAAAGACCGGCGGTATCCATGATCTGTTTAATGGTGATCCGGTCAATGGAAGAATGCTGCAGAAGCGTCATAAAAGCGTTCACGATTTCTTCTCGTGAGCGCAGAGCGGATGGATTATTGCCCTGGTACATATTATTTTCTCCTTTTCCAAAAATCAGACATTTATACGGATATGTCAAACTTGCCATGGATGGATTGACAATCCCATATTACGTGTTTATACTATATCAAAAAGACATACACGTGTCAAAGTTTTAATGCGGGTATACACTGTTTTGAAGAATGGTATTCTGCACGTTATTTTGAGCGTATTCAAAGGGAGGAAATGATCATGAAGATTGGAATTATCCGCTGTATGCAGACAGAGGACTTTTGCCCGGGAACTGCTGATTTTAAAATGATCCAGGACCATAAGGGGGTATTTGCCGGAATAGAGGAGGATATTGAGATCGTTGGTTTTATAAACTGCGGCGGATGTCCCGGAAAAAAGGCTGTCCTGCGGGCAAAAGAACTGGTGAAGCGGGGGGCGGATACCATAGCCTTTGCGTCCTGCATCAAAAAAGGGACGCCTATAGGATTTCCATGTCCCACAGCTTCCGCAATGATGGAGGCAGTGAAAAAAGCAGTGGGAGATGATGTTCGGATACTGGATCATACCCACTGATCTATGAAAATAGGCGGATGTGTACGTCTATGTGAAAAACGGGAATCATTTCTCTGATATTCCCTGACATTACCGTGCTCATGATCGCCGCTTTGATACACAGGCGAAAAAAAGAACCGAGAGGGCCGTATGGTCTTTCCGGTTCTTTTTTTGAGAGAAGGTTTCATTGTCAGCACAGATAGGGAGTAAAAACATTGCGTATTTGATAGCTCTGAATTATAATAAGATGAAAAGGATTAATATGAACAAGGTTACGTGGATACGGAGAACTTAGAGAAGGTAAAGGGATAAAATATATGTGGGAAAATGAGGAAAAAGACGGCGCGCAGGTGAAACGACAGACAGCAGAAGATTACGAATACAGTACACTGATGCAGCTTTTGGGGGTAAGTGTGAGTAAACATCTGCTGGATGAGCATTTTACTCTCATCTGGGCCAATGATTTTTATTACCAGTTGATCGGATGGCCAAAAGAAGAATATGAAAAGGTGTTCCATAACAGACCTGATCTGTATTATGCAAATGACCGGGAGGAGTGGAAACGGATCACAGAAGTAGTCATGGAAACAATGAGAAGAGGGGAAAAAGGCTACAAGCTCGCAACACGTATGAGGAGAAAAAATGGAGAGCATATCTGGGTTCAGTTCTCTGTCAGGTTTGCCGATGAATATGTGGACGGTTATCAGGTAGGATATACAGTGATAACAAATATTGATGACCTGGTCCAGATCCAAAAGGAACAGTCTGTCACTTATGAAAGCCTTCCCGGTTTTGTGGCAAAATACCGGATCGACCAAGAGATGAACATGAATCTTCTAGAGGCAAATGCCCGCTTTACAGAATATTTTGGATGTGAAGCGGAACGAGGTGAAAACAGCCTGTATAAGAGAAATATTAAGGACAATATGGAAAGCATCACGAGACAGCGGGAGAATATCCTGAGTGGAAAGCCGCTTCATTTCACTATGCATGTGAAGAACCGAGAGGGCCAGATGCTCTGGCTGCAGGTTAATGCCGCCTGCGTGGACTGGCAGAAGGGGTGTCCCGTTTATCTGGCAATCTTTATTGATGTCACGGATATCACAGAGCTTAGGGAAATGCAGAAGAAACTGACCGAACAGACAGAGGCACTTAAAAAAGCCCTGGAGGAAGCTGAGAAAGCAAACAGTGCAAAGTCAGACTTCCTGTCCAGAATGAGCCATGATATCCGTACCCCTATGAATGCCATACTGGGTATGACTACCATAGCGGAGTCCCATATCCATGATCCGGAAAGGATTCAGGACTGTCTGGGAAAGATCACGGTTTCCTCTAAGCTGCTGCTGAGCCTGATCAATGAAGTGCTGGATATGTCGAAAATAGAGAGTGGGCGCATTGTATTGGCGGAGGAGGAAGTGAACCTGGCTGAGCTGGTACACGGCGTTGTGACAATGGTACAGCCCCAGATCCACAGCAAAGACCTTACCTTCAAAACCTATGTGGATCACCTCTCCCATGAGATCGTGATCAGTGACATGCAGCGTCTGCAGCAGCTTATCCTGAATCTGCTGTCCAATGCGGTAAAATATACACCCTCCAAGGGCAGTATATGCATGGAGATCAAAGAGACGCCTTCACCCAAAAAGGATATGGCCTATTATGAATTTGTGGTGTCAGATACGGGAATCGGAATGAAGCCTGAATTTTTAAATCGTATTTTTGAACCTTTTGAGCGGGCAGATGATGAGCAGATCCAATCCATCCAGGGCACGGGCCTTGGACTTTCCATCTGTAAGAGTATTGCAGAACTCATGGGAGGAACCATTCAGGTGGAGAGCACTTATGAAAAAGGAAGCCGGTTTACTGTATCGGTTTGCCTCCAGATCCAGGAAGAGCCTATGGATGAGCGCGCGCTGGAAGGATTTTCCGTGCTGATCGTGGACGATGATGAATTTATCTGCCAAAATACCTGTGAACGTCTGGCAGAATTCGGACTTAAAACAGAATGGGCATCCAAGGGTGAGGAGGCCATTGAAAAGATAGAAAAGGCACAAAAGTTGGGGGAGGACTACTTTGCTGTGATCATAGATTATAAGATGCCTGACATGGATGGGATAGAGACCACACGGCGGATTCGTGAGAAAGTCGGAAATGAGCTTCCTATCATCATGATCTCTGCCTATGATCTGTCTGAACAGATGGATGAGGCGAAACAGGCGGGTGCAAATGGATTCATCACAAAACCTTTGTTTTGTTCCCGGCTGATCTATAAACTGAAGAAGTTTGCGGACGGCAGTTTTAAGGAGGTGGATTCCCGTCCGGTGATCCGGGGATCCTACAGTGGGAAAAGGGTGCTTCTGGCAGAGGATAACCAATTGAACCGGGAGATCGTGGTAGAAATCCTGTCAGACGCAGGTGTGGCTGTGGAGACTGCTGAAAACGGAAAAGCCGCTGTTGCGAAAATGACAGAATCCCCTGAAGGTACCTATGACCTGATTTTTATGGATATGCAGATGCCGGTCATGGATGGTTGTACAGCGGCTGAAAAAATCCGCATGCTTCCCCGGAAAGATGTGAAGTCGGTCCCTATCATTGCCATGACTGCCAATGCCTTTGCGGATGACCGCCAAAAAACCAGAAAGGCCGGGATGAATGGACACCTTGCAAAGCCCATTGACATGGAACAGTTGCAGATGGTACTGGATAAATGGCTTTGATGGAAAAAATACTTTTAAAAGTGCCGGAAGAAAGATATAATGGACAGAGGATATGAAAAGCTTTCATCCCGGACAGAAAGACAGAATGCGGTATTTTGGCAGAAGAATATACAGCCGGAAACAGGAAAAAAGGGCGGAGAGGATGTCAGAATGAAGAAAAATGTTTTAGTGCGGACGAATTTTCTGGTTTGTATTGTGATCGTCATTGGATTTGTGGTCACATCAGTTATCAGTTACCAGTCAAATCAGGGAATCTTCAGAAAAGATATGGAAAGTGTATCAAGACTGACATCAGAGGATATCTACCATCAGATCGACTCCATTTTTACGAAGCCCATCAATATCTCGCTGACCATGGCAAATGACAGCCTGTTGAAAGATTTCCTGGAAGGGGAAGAACAGCATATAGGAGATCAGGAATTCATTGACACCATGCGGGATTATCTGAATACCTATCGGGATAAGTATGGATATGACTCTGTGTTCCTGGCTTCCGTAAAAACAAAAAATTACTATTATTATAATGGCTTTGACCGGATCCTGGATGAAGAAGATCCAGAAAACCTATGGTTTTACAACTTTCTCAAACAAGAGAAAGATTATGGGATCCAGATTGACAATGATCAGGTGGAGGGTGCCGGGAATGAGGTCACTGTTTTTATCAACTGCCGGATAACCGACCAGGACGGGGCAGCAATGGGGGTGGTAGGCGTAGGGTTCCGGGTGGATTCTCTCCAGTCTCTGCTTCAGACGTATGAGGATGATTTTGGCGTCAACGCCTATCTGGTGGATGAATCCGGAAATGTGGAGATCTCCGGCGCTTATACCAGGTTTGAGGGCGACCGCAGTCTGTTTGACACCTGTGCTTTTTCAGAGCTTAGAGATACCATACTGGGCAGCCGTGAAGGAATACAGGACCTGTGGTATTCCTCCAAAAAAAGTGATGGATATGTTGTCAGCCGTTTTATTGAAAATCTCAACTGGTATTTGATCATAGACAACGATACAACCCTGCTCAATAAGAGGCTTGCGCTGCAGCTTTTAAGAGAAATCCTGATCGTGGCAGCCACGATCCTTTTGGTGCTGATAACCATCACATCTGTAATACGCAGATATAATAAAAAGATCATTGAGCTGACTGTGGCTACAGAGAAGGTGCACCAGGCAGTGTTCCAGGAGGCAACAGAACAACTCTATGAAAATATATATGAGATTGACATTACCCATAACCGGGCAGCAAGTGAATCCACGGCAGGGTATTTTGAAAGTCTTGGTTCACCACCGGATATTCCTTTTGATGAAGCCCTGCGCATTATCGCGCAAAAACAGATCAAGGAGGAATACCGGGAGGGATATATCCATACCTTTCATCCGGAAAGAGTGTTGGAAGCCTTTGAAAGCGGGAAGGAAAATCTGCAGTATGATTTCATGATCACCTCAGATGGTCAGACGTATTACTGGATGCGCATTACGGCTCATATTTTCCGCTGGCAGGAAGATGGCTCTGTGCGGATGCTGGTATACCGCCAGAATATAGATGAGCAGAAACGCCATGAACTGTACATGATGGAACAGATGCAGAGGGATTCTCTTACCGGGCTGTACAACAAGGTAGCTGCGCAGGAGCATGTCCGTCAAATGCTGGAACAGAGGCCGGAGCGTTTATATGCCTTTTTTATCCTGGATATTGATCATTTCAAGGAGGTCAATGATCAGCTCGGACATGCGGCAGGCGACCAGGTGCTTGTGGAATTTTCCCGGGCGCTGGCAGGTGCATTTGAGAAGGATGCGGTTGTGGGCCGGATCGGCGGGGATGAGTTTATAGGCTTTTTGGCCGTCAAAGATATGGCAGCAGCAGAGGAGCAGGCGGAGAAATTGCTGACAGCACTCAGAAGGAGAACAGAGGAGGGCGTCAATATCACAGCCAGTATAGGGGTGGCTGTTGCTAAGGGACAGGGGACAGATTTTGAGACTTTTTACAAAAAGGCGGATTTTGCTTTGTATAAGGCAAAAAAACAAGGCAGAAGCAGATATGTGACTACAACAGTTGACTAAGGAGATAAGGAACAGATATCATATGGGAACTCATTCCAAAAAAAATATATTGATCGTAGAAGATGATCTGAAACTGAACAACGGTATCCGGCTGGCCCTGAAAGGTCCGGAGTATGACTGCATCCAGTGTGACTGTGTCTCTTCCGGAAGAGAAGCAGTCCAAAAAGAGAACATACATCTGATCTTGCTGGACATTAACCTGCCGGATGGAAACGGACTGGACTGGCTGACGGAGATCCGGCAAAAAAGCGCGGTGCCGGTGATCCTGATCTCGGCAAATAATATGGAGATGGATATTGTCACTGGCCTGAAGCTGGGGGCAAATGATTATATCACCAAGCCTTTCAGCCTGATGGTGCTTCGCGCAAGAATAGAAGTACAGCTCAGAGAAAATGAGACAGCAAGTGCAGAAATATTTCAGACCGAAAACTATTCATTTGATTTCCGCAAAATGGATTTCCGGGTAGACGGAACCGGTGTGGAATTGAGCCGGACGGAACAGAGGCTTTTGAGAAAGCTGGTGGAGAATCCCGGTGTGGTCTTGACCAGGGAGGTCCTCACAGATGAGATATGGTCCGGTGACTCCGAATATGTGGAAGAACACGCGTTGACTGTAGTGATAAAGAGGCTGCGGGGCAAACTGCGGGAAACGGAGCATAAGGCAGCCTATATCAAGACCGTTTACGGCATCGGCTATGTATGGGAACGGCAGGAAAAGGGAACGCAGGTATGAAAACAAATATTATGACAGGAATCTGTGTGTTCGTGATCCTCTGTCTTCTGGCAGCGCTTCTCATAGTTCTTGCAGCGGGCAGGGCACGGGAGAAGAAATTGCTGAGGCGTCTTCAGGAGATGCTGGAGGATGCCTCTGCGGGCACTTTTTTAGAGGGAAAGCTTGAGGATACCAAAATCTCAGAGCTGGAGAGCGCCATGTGGCGTTTTTTAAATGACAGCCGCCTATCCTCTGTACAGCAGGCGGAGCAGAAGCAGCGGATACAGTCTTTGATCTCTGATATCTCCCATCAGACGGTTACACCCATCGCAAACATTAAAATCTATGCGGAGCTTTTGAAGGAGCAGCAGGAAAAATGGAAGGCAGGAGACTGTTCTGTAAAGGAAGATATCGCTGAGGAAATTGACGCTGTCATAGACCAGGTGGATAAGCTGGATTTTCTCATTGGATCTTTGGTGAAGCTGTCACGGCTGGAGAACGGGATCCTGGAGCTGGAGCCGCACAATTGTTGTATCCGGGAGGTTTTGACTGCCATTCGCAGACAGTTTACAAAAAAAGCACAGCAGAAGGGTGTCACTCTTATAATAGAAGATTCTGTGGAAGAGGCAGTGTTTGATCTGAAGTGGACCACAGAAGCGGTGGGAAATATTGTAGATAATGCTTTAAAATATACACCGGAGGGCGGAACGGTATGGCTGCGCGTGATCTTGTATTCCCTGTTCCTGCGCCTGGATGTGACGGATACGGGGATCGGAATTCCAGAGCAGGAACAGGCATCTGTCTTTACACGGTTTTACCGTTCCAGGACAGTATCCGGACAGCCGGGGGTGGGGATTGGGTTGTATTTTGCAAGAGAAGTGGTAAGAAGGGAAAAAGGGTATATCAAGTTGGCTTCAGAACCGGAAAAAGGGTCAACATTTTCGATTTTTTTGTACAGGGGATAATGTGTCAGAACTGATATATTCCTGACACCGGGTGGAAATATTTCTATGATATAGTCTGTATTGTAATAATACAGGCTATTTTGCGTGAAGGAGATCATTATGATAATTTTACAGGCAAAAGATTTAAGAAAAGTGTACGGCAGCGGGGAGTCGGAGGTGACAGCCCTGGACGGCGTAAACCTCTCCGTGGAAAAAGGAGAATTTGCAGCCATCGTAGGAACTTCCGGCAGCGGCAAGTCCACCCTTCTGCATCTGCTCGGCGGTCTGGATGTCCCCACAAGCGGAAGTGTGATCATGGATATGAAACAATTGGAACAACTCAGTGACGATGAACTGACAATCTTCCGAAGAAGAAAGATAGGATTTATTTTCCAGCAGTTTAATCTGATCCCTATGCTGAATGTATGGGAGAATATTATCCTGCCCCTGAAGCTGGATAATAAAAGAGTGGATCAAAGATATATCCAGGAGATCATTGAAATCTTGGGATTGGAGAAGAAGTGTGACAGTCTGCCGGGACAGCTTTCAGGAGGGCAGCAGCAGAGGGTTTCAATCGCAAGGGCAATGGCGATCAAGCCTTCTGTTATTCTGGCAGATGAACCAACCGGAAACCTCGACTCCAAGACCAGTCAGGATGTGCTCGGAATCCTGAAGGTGACCAGTGAACGGTACTGTCAGACCATTGTCATGATCACACACAATGAAGAGATCGCACAGATGGCTGACCGCATTGTCCGTATTGAGGATGGGAAAATAGTTATGTGATGGGAGGATACCGATGGAAATAAGAGAAAAAGCGGACAGCAGGCTCGGTCTGCGGCATCGCTTTATGAAAAGCTATAAAAAAAATACGCTTGCGCTGTTTTCCTGCTTTGTGTTCAGTATAACGCTCATCACATCCCTGCTGATCCTGGTCCATACGAACCACAGGATGGAAAATATCCAGGCAAAGATGCTTTTTACGGATTCTGACTGCAGCATCAATGAAATCGATAGCAGCAAAGTGAAAAAACTGGCTTCTGATCAGGACCTTGTGTGGTATGCCGTGACACAGCTTGATAATTTTGAATACGCAAAAAATTCAGCGGATGTTCGTCTGGAGCGGGGGGATAACCAGTATATAACACTGACGACCGTGGTAGAAAAAGGAAGGCTTCCAAAGTCAGAAAATGAGATCGTGGCGGAACGCTGGACACTTTTGAATATGGGGGTCGAACCGGTATGCGGACAGGAAATCGAGATATACGACGAGAATGCCGGCCATACGGAGACGCATCAATTAGTGGGAATCCTGTCAGATGTGCCGAGCAACAAAAAATACGGTCTAAAAACACTCTATGCGCCTGTAAAATCAGGGGAAGAGGATAACTATTCCGTATTTGTCCGTTTTCAGGACAAAACGGATTATGAAAAGAAAGTCAGTGCTGTCTGCAGGAATCTGGATATAGAGAAAAAGCAGGTAAAGAAATGTCCGGGCAGGGAAGATTTCCAGGGACTATGGCTGACGGATCTGAAGTTTTCCAGTGTTCTGCTGATGATCACTATGATCGTTTTTTATGGGATTTTTCAGATCACTATGATGTCACGGAGAAGTCCATACGGCATCCTAAGGGCCATAGGCATGCAGTCCGGGCAGCTTCGGCGGCTGATCCTGTCCGAATTATATGAAATTTTTCTGTTCAGTATACCCGCAGGGGGAATCCTGGGCTTTGCGATTGCGCTGCTCATTTCCTATTTGTCCGGAGACAGCAGCCAGGAAATCTATCTGAACAATAAAAGAGTATCCTTTGCGCCGGTGATCCCTGTTCTTCCTATTGGCATCTGTATGATCGTCATTGGGCTGCTGATCGGCCTTGTGGGGTATTTTACAGGGAAGAAGATGGTGCGGGAACCGGTGACGGATCTGATCGCCAATTACGGAAACAAGGAGAATAAAAATTCTTTTCCCATGGGGCATTTTCATTGGAAAAAGAATGATGACAGGCATGGAAGAGCATATACACTGTTCTCTCTTGGAAACAAATATATCTTCAAGGAGAAAAAGACCTCTGTTTTTGTTGTGCTTACCATTTGTGCCGGAGTTACCCTGTTTACCGGTCTGGCCTATCAAAAGAAAATAGCTGAAAATTACAGGGAAGATACTGCGGAAATGTATTATCTGAATGGGGAGTATGATATGGGAACGCTCCGGTTAGACAGTACATCTGACGGCATATCCAGGGAGGCTGCCGGGGAGATCGCTTCCCTTAAGGAGGTCCGTGATCTGAAGACGCAGTCAGGGATTCCTGTCCGTGTGATCGATGATAAAGAGGTAGGGCGGAATGAGGCATATTATGAGGAGATGAACGAGGGGTACCTCACACATCAGGGATATCCTCTTGCGGGGAATGATGGAAAGGACCAGATTTATAAATCCCTCATCTACGGATATAATAAAAATGCACTGACGGAATTGAAAAAATATATCATAGAGGGAGACTTTGATGAAAATGGGCTGAAAGACGATGAGATCATACTCTCCGTGCTGCGCATGGATGATGCCAGGAAGAAGAACCCGTATCCCGGCAGCTTTAAAGAGGGAACCCCGCTTATGGAATATCGGGCGGGAGACCGGATCCAGGTCAAGTACCGTCAGGATTTTGACACCGGGAATCTATCGTATGAGCAATTGGCAGACACGGATGCCCAGTATTGCTACAAAACATATAAAGTGGCGGCGATCGTTTCTTTCGCATATATGTATGACTGCAATATTACGGTGTATCCGCTTTTGATCACCAGTGATGACCAGGTGGAAAAGCTGTGCCCGGACAGCTACATACAGCGTTTGAACATGGACGGGGATGAGAATCTGACGGAAGAAGGCAGGGAGAAGCTGGAGAGAAAGCTGATCCGGCTGGGCAGCCAGTTTCAGGGAATCTCCACCCGCAGTATGCTGTCAGACATCCAGAAAAATGAGACGCTTTTCAGGAAACAAATGGTATATGTGGTGGGGATCGCGGTGATCTCTTTTATCCTGGTGCTGATCAATGTGATAAACAATCTGAGCTATCGGATGCAGATAAGGACCCAGGAAATCTGTATGTTCCGCGCCATAGGCATGAGTGTAAAAATGATCCGCCGGATGATGATATTTGAAAATACTGTGCTGGGACTTTGTGGTGTGGCTCTGGCATATCTTTGCTCCATTCCTGTACTGAAGTATCTGTATGAGCAGTCGGATATGAGAGCATTCGGCCATAAATACCATTTTGACTATCCTGCATTTTTCATGATCTCTGCCATGGCAGTTCTTTTGTGTATCCTGTTGGCAGGCCATCTGTCAAAGGACTGGAAGACAAAAAAGATCATGGAGCAGATGAATAAGGTGGAATAGATTCCGAAAAAAACATCCGGCATCCTGTCAGAAAACAGGGTGCCGGATGTTTTTGGTTTATAGGGAAACGTTTTGGAGGGATTCCAGAATGCTGTTTTTCAGTTCGTTCAGACGTTCCATGGAATCTCCCTTCAGAGCGGATTTGATGGTGACCGCCGGTTCCAGGATCTGCATATTTTTCATTTCTTCCAGCAGTGTTCTCACCTGCTTTGTGCTGGTTGGCGCCCAGGTGCCGTTTTCGATCAGTCCGATGGTCCGGTTCTGAAGATTCAGCGCTTTCATATCATGCAGCAGAGTGAGTGTGGCCGGATATATGCCGCCGTTGTAAGTGGGGGAGGCAATGACCAGATGGCTGCAGCGGAAGGACTCTGCGATCAGTGTGGAAACATGCGTATTGGATATATCGTAGACGGCAACATTTTTTACGCCTGCTTCAGCCAGACCAGCAGCCAGAATATCGGCAGCGTTCTCTGTATCTCCGTACATGGAGGCGTAAAACAGTGCGACAGCCTTTTCCTCCGGCTGATAGCTGCTCCAATGTGAATATTTATCCAGAAGATAATCCAGGTTTTCTCTCCAGACCGGGCCGTGCAGAGGGCAGATCATGCGGATGTCAAGCGCGGACAGCTTTTTCAGTGCGGATGTGACCTGAACGCCGTATTTTCCCACAATATTGCTGTAATACCGGCGTGCATCGGACAGCCAGTCTCTGTCAAAGTCAACCTCATCGCTGAAGAGATGACCGTTCAGTGCCCCGAAGCTTCCAAAGGCATCTGCGGAGAAGAGGATTTTTTCGCTCTCCTCATAAGTCACCATAACCTCCGGCCAGTGTACCATAGGTGCAAAATAAAATCGAAGTGTATGTGACCCAAGATAGATGGAATCATTTTCCTTGACAGTTATGGTCTTGCCCTCCATATCCATATCATAAAACTGTTTTGCGAATGTCAGAGTTTTGGCATTTCCTACAATTTTCAGATCCGGGAAGCGAAGCAAAAGCTCTTCGATATTGGCACAGTGATCCGGCTCCATGTGATTGATGACCAGATAGTCAAGAGAACGTCCGTCCAGAACTGAGTAAATATTTTCCAGGAACTGGTGGGAGATAGAGGCATCCACAGTGTCGATCAAGGCAGTTTTTTCATCTGTGATCAGGTAGGAGTTGTAAGAGACACCCCGCGGTATAGGAAATAAGTTTTCAAAAAGTGCCAGTCTGCGGTCATTGCCGCCCACCCAGCTGATCGAGTCATTGAGTTTTCGCGTGCAGTGCATAAATAATTGCTCCTTTCATAAGAGAAACAGCCCGCCGCCATATGTCTAAAGTCAGCAAAAAAATGCCGGTGGTTTTGAAATGAAATGTGCAGAAAGGCTGCTCTGTTAGTTGGTAAAATATGTATTATGTTTGTGAATATTAGAATTTGCTAACCTATAAAAGAATATAACATTTTATTGAAAAAATCAATAGAACCGGGAGAACAACTTTTGCTTTTCGTAACTTTTATTTTTAAATATTTCATTGCTGCACATGATATCAGATTTCTTTGGAGCCGATGGCTGCTGAAATGTGATATACTGGAAATAACAGGTACAGACATTACAGCACACCACAGAAAATATTCTGTATATGTGCAGGAAAAGAGGAGGGTGATCAAGCTTGGGACTGATCAGTTATGAAACGTATTGGAGACAAATATTATTTGGAAATGTTCTGTTGATAGTTTGCTGTATATTCTATCTGGCGTGGTGGCTGCTGGCATTTAGGCCAAAGAATGCTGTCAAGGGAATGAAGACGGGGTGGCTGCTCATACCAGCGGCAGTATCCGGTATCGCAGCCATTCTTGTGATCCTTAGAGGCATAAAAGTTTCCCAGTGCTGCAGAGAACCATTTTCAGACAGCGTTGTGCTGTGGGGCGGTATCGCGGTGTATGCTCTATTAGTGGCAGTCACCCTGTTTTTCTTCAAAAGACCGGTGACCACAGAGCTGATGCTTATCGTAGGCTGGTCTATGCTTACATTAGCGGAGATCAACGCACTGTATTTTTATCAGTGCTTTTCCTGGGGAACGGCGGCTTTTTTTATTGCGGCAGCCGTGGCCGCGGCAGTTATCAGTCTGGTCTGCTATGTACTCTATTACCGCCTGGACAGCCGGGCCGGTTATTATGACGGTATGGTGCCCTTAGTCTTAGCAGCACTGGTGATGCTGGGAATTTCCGTTGTCATGGTGCTGTGCAGGTAAATGCAGCAGACAGCAGTTTTGGTTTTGTATTTCCTGTTTTTTCTACTTGATTTTTTCATGGAAGTCTGTTATATTGAGAATAGTTAGTGATAACTAACTGTGTAAAATTCAAGCAGGTATCATCCATTTGGCATTATTGCCGCTGAGGCTGAACAGCTTATGCGGAAAGAATAAGAATGGATTAAGAGACAGCGGGAATGATTTGACACCATGCAGACAATAATAAGGCTATAGTGTGTCTCCAGATTCAACACGGCAGATTGTAACGTACAGCATGCCGAAAATAATAATAAGACACACGCCGGTACATTACAAGGAGGTAATAGATATGTCATTGATAAACAAAGAAATCGGAGATTTTACAGTTCAGGCCTATGCAGGCGGAGAGTTTAAAACAGTAACAAAAGCAGATGTGCTTGGAAAGTGGAGTGTGTTCTTCTTCTATCCTGCGGATTTTACTTTTGTGTGCCCCACAGAACTGGAAGATCTGGCTGATAAATACCAGGAATTCAAAGGTATCGGATGCGAGATTTACAGTGTATCCTGTGATTCACATTTTGTGCACAAAGCATGGCACGATGCATCCAAGACCATTAAAAAAATCACCTATCCCATGCTGGCAGACCCCACCGGCGCTCTGGCAAGGGATTTTGAAGTGATGATCGAAGCCGATGGTATGGCTGAGCGGGGGAGCTTCATTGTGAACCCGGAAGGAAAAATCGTGGCCTATGAAGTGATCGCGGGCAATGTGGGAAGGAATGCGGATGAACTGTTCCGCCGCGTTCAGGCATCCCAGTTTGTAGCAGAACACGGAGACCAGGTTTGCCCGGCAAAGTGGAAGCCGGGAGCAGAGACGCTGAAGCCAAGCCTTGATCTGGTTGGCTTGATTTAGGAATTATAATGAAAAGGAACCCTCCCATCTCCCTTTGAGATGCGGAGGGTTTTCAAAAGAAAGGAGATGTCATGGATACAGAAAAGAATCTATATGATCTTGTGATCATAGGCGGCGGCCCGGCGGGTCTTTCAGCAGCCCTTTACATGGCACGTGCAAAGTACAGGGTCTTGGTTCTGGAAAAGGCAGAGATTGGCGGACAGATCACCATAACCTCAGAGATCGTAAATTATCCGGGAGTGGAGAAGACAAGCGGAAAAGAGCTGACAGAGAATATGTTCCGTCAGGCCCAGAATTTCGGCGCCGAGTTCGCACCCGCAGAGGTGCTGGATATGAAGCTTGACAGTGAGATCAAGACTCTCTATACCACAAAAGGAGAATTCAGGTCTCTGGGAGTGCTGCTGGCAACAGGCGCAAATCCCCGTAAATTGGGATTTAAGGGTGAGCAGGAGTTTCAGGGAAGAGGTGTCGCCTACTGTGCCACCTGCGACGGGGAATTCTTTTCCGGGCTGGACGTCTTTGTCATCGGAGGCGGATTTGCCGCTGTGGAGGAAGCTATGTTTCTGACAAAATACGCCAGGACGGTGACCATAGTTGTGCGGAAGAAAGAATTTTCCTGTGCCAGGACAGTCTCTGACCGGCTGAAAGAATTCGGGACGATCCGAGTACTTTTCGAGACGGAGCTTTTGGAGGTGGGCGGTCAGGATATGGTGTCTTATGCCAGATTCAGAAATAACCGTACACAGGAAGAGTGGGTTCATGAAGCAGGGGAGGATCCGGGCTTCGGTGTTTTTGTGTTTGCCGGGTATGTGCCCAATACGGACTGGATCGGGGATGAAGTGGAAAAGGACGCTAAGGGTTATCTGATCACAGACCACGACCAGAAGACAAATCTGGACGGAGTCTATGCGGCAGGAGACGTGTGTGTGAAAAATCTACGTCAGGTTGTGACCGCTGTTTCGGACGGAGCTGCCGCGGCAACTGCCCTTGAAAAAGCAGTGTCTGAGCTTCACACAAAGTTGGGAATCCCTGAATTGGTATCAGAGAGAAGGCTGCACCAGGCAAAAAGGGCGGAGCCTTCGGCAGAGACGAAGAAAAGAACGGAGGGAAAGGCGGAAGGATTTTTAAGCGATACCGTCAGGGAACAGCTCGAGGGTATATTTGCAAAATTCAGTCAGCCTGTGATGCTAAAGGCTTGGCTGAATGAAGAGCCTTTGTCCGGAGAGATCACCGGATTTTTGCGGGAATTAGAAGGAATGACGGATATGCTGACCTGGGAAGAAGCAAAAGATGTGGAAAACGCAGAAAGCCGCATTCTGCCATCTATTGAAGTGTGTTATCCTGACGGTGTAAGCAGCGGCATAGAGTTTCATGGGGTGCCGGGAGGACATGAGTTTAATTCCTTTATCATAGCCCTTTACAATGTGGCCGGACCGGGACAGGAGATCCGGCAAGAGATCAGAGAGCAGTTGGAAGCCCTGGATCATCCGGTCAATCTAAAGGTACTGGTTTCCCTGTCCTGTACCATGTGCCCGGAAACGGTCATGTCTGCACAGAAGGCAGCAGCCGTTTCAAAATACGTGGAGGCGGAAATGTTTGATCTTGCCCATTTCCCGCAGTTGAAAGAAAAGTATAAAGTGATGAGTGTTCCCTGTTTGATCCTCAATGATGAGAAGGTGTTTTTCGGAAAAAAAGGAATTGGGGATATCGCCGAAATCCTGAACAGTAATTAAGTTTATGATTTTTTAGAAAGAGCAGAAAATGGCTGACAAGTGTTTTCTGCTCTTTTTTGTACGCGAAAGGGCAAAATATTACACAAAACCACCTGGTAATGACATTTAAATTAAGCTATAATATATCTATCAAGGTACACAGGAGGTTGGTATGCCTAATTTGATCAAAGAAGCAATGTTTTCTGCCGGTGTATTTCTGGACCTGCTATCTGAGACAACGGATGATTACCTTTATATGTGGGACATTCAGAACGGGACTTTTTACGTATCGGAAAACGCTTATGATGATTTTGGTATTGACCGCAGCATAGAGAACGATGTGCTGACCATATGGGGAAGTGTTATGGTGGCCGAAGACTTGAAGCTCTGGCTTGAAGATCTGCAGCTAATCCAGGCCGGCGTCAAGGATTATCATGATATGGAGTACAGAGTCTACAGAAAGACAGGCCAGATCATATGGGTGTCCTGCAGGGGCAAGGTGAAGACCGATGAACAGAACCGTCCCCTTTTTATGATAGGCAGGATTTCCAATATTGGCAAGCAGAACAAATTTGATAATGTCACTGGGCTGATGAACAGAAACCAGTTTGAGCATGATGTCTGCCAGATCCTGAAATGCGGAAAGCGTATGCAGGGTGTTATGGTGGTACTGGATATTGACAATTTTAAAAATATCAATGAGAAGTACAGCTATGCCTTTGGAGACAGGGCTTTGAATATGATTTCCACACGAATCCAAGAGCTGCTCCCTCCGGGATGTCAGATGTATCGTCTGGACGGTGATGAGTTTGCCTTTCTGATGGAGGGCGGTACCAGAGAGATCATTCAGGAGATCTATGAAAATATACAGATGTTTGTGGCCAATCATTTCACAGTGGATGAGCAGTCGCTGCTGATATCCATCTCAGCAGGTGCCTGTGTGATCCCGGAAGACGGAAGAACTTATCAGAAATTATTCAGACATGCGGAAAATGCAGTGGAGATCGCAAAGATGAACGGAAAGAACCAGCTTGTGTTCTTTTCCAGAGAAATGTACAACAGAAGGCGGAAGATCATGGAGCTGCAGGAGAGCCTGCACGCCTGTGTGAATAACGGGTGCAGTGAATTTGAGCTGTTCTATCAACCCCAGATCGACACTTCTACCCAGAAGGTTATCGGGGCGGAGGCTCTGCTGCGCTGGCATTCTCCAAAGCATGGGGAGGTTTCTCCTATTGAATTTATTCCTCTTTTGGAGGAGAATCACCTGATCATCCAGGTTGGAAAATGGGTTCTGGAGGAGGGCGCCAAGCAATGTCTGGAGTGGCAGAAATATGACCCTGATTTTACTATGAGCATCAATGTTTCCTATGTCCAGTTAAAAGAAAATGCCCTGTTGGAATATCTTAAAAATGAGCACGTGCCAAAAGTGTCCGCAAAGAATCTCATTCTGGAACTGACAGAGAGCTGCTGGGTGCCAAATCTTCATTTTCTGAACCAGGAGTTTAGGGATATGCATGAGATGGGGTACGGAATTGCCATAGATGATTTTGGAACCGGGTATTCCTCCCTGAGCCATCTAAAGGAACTCCCTGCAAATGTCATCAAGATAGACCGCAGTTTTATCAAGGGACTCAGCAAAGGCAGCTATGAGTACATATTTCTGGAATATATTGTAAAACTGGCGCATATCATTCACCTAAAAGTCTGTGTGGAGGGTGTGGAGACGAAAGAGGAATTTGATACGGTTATGCAGGCTTCCCCGGACTATATACAGGGGTATTTATTCGGACGGCCGGTATGTGCCCGTGAATTTGAACGCCTTTATTTTGCCCCGACTCAAGAGAGATGAGCACAGAGAGCAGCAGAGCCGCGATTGCACATTCCTTCTTCTTATGTTAAGATAGAACGAGTGTGAACAAGGTTTGCAGAAACTTGAAAATTGCCGTGCATATACAGGGTATATGGGGCAGAGGAGTGCCGACAAGATGAAAAAAAGAAAACAGCCGCTGCTACTGGCAGTGACTTTGATGGGTAGCTGTACGCTTGTGGGATGCGGTGAGAGGAATACAGTGACAAACTATCAGGATCTGCCGGAGGATATCACTTCCATAACCTTTTTCGGCAACAAATACGAACCTGAAAATGTCACTGTGATCGAAGAGATAATATCCGGATTCATGGATGAGAATCCGGATATTCGTGTGTCCTATGAAAGCCTGAAGGGAAATGAATATTTCGAGGCTCTCCGTAAGAGAATGGATGCCGGTAAAGGTGATGATGTCTTTATGGTGAATCACGATATTGTGCTGGAACTGGAAGAAGAGGGGAAACTGGCGGAGCTTTCAGAGTTGGATATTATTACGGACTATACAGATACCATGCTGAGTCAGATGGAGGATCAGGGGGATATTTACTGGGTGCCCACCACAGTGTCCGCCTTTGGTCTGTATTGCAATCAGACACTGCTGAGAGATCATGAGCAGGAGATTCCCGAGAACCTGGCCCAGTGGGAACAGATCTGTGAGCATTTTGTAGAAGAGGGAATCACCCCTGTGATAGCCAATAATGATATTTCGCTGAAAACATTGGCAATCGGAAAAGGGTTCTATTACGCATATCAGGAGGATAGTCAGAGGGAAGTGTTTGCACAGCTCAATGAGGGAAAAGAAATGCTGAGCAAATATCTGTACCCCGGTTTTTCTCTGGTTGAGGATTTTATCGAAAAGGGATATGTCAGCGCCGCGGACACATTAAAAACGAATAAGACCTCAGATGATTTAGATGAATTTGCCAGGGGAGAGTCCCCTTTTATGCTGACCGGAGCCTGGGCTGCGGGAAGGGTAAAGAGTATGGTGCCGGATCTTGAGTTTGAGGTGGTTCCGTATCCGGTGCTGGAAGACGGTTCCCTTTTGGTCATCAATGCAGATACCAGGCTGAGTGTAAACGCTGACAGTGAACACATGGCAGCATCATTAAAATTCGTGGAATACTTCACCAGACCTGATAACGTCCAGAAATTCGCGGACCAGCAGTCTTCCTTTAATCCTCTGAACAACGGAAGCCCTTCTTCTGTCCAGGAAATCCAACCGTTGGTATCCTGTTACCAGTCAGGAAGAACTGTGATCGGAACGGACGGCCTGCTGGAACTTCCCATATGGGAATGGACAAAAGAGGTTTCAGTCAAACTGCTTTCCGGTGAGAAACTGGATTCTGCAATGGAATGGCTGGATGAAGAAAATAAAAAGGAAAGGGGTATGCGGTGAGTCAGAATAAAGAAACTTCCGGCATAAAGAGAAAGACAGCCTTGGCTGCAGTGATCGTAGGGAGCGTCCTTTTCCTCTTTACCTTTCTTTTTGTGCAGGGGGTCAGAAAACAGCTCTGGGAACAATCCATCAATACGATCATGGAAAGTACCCGGCAGGGATGCAGCACTCTTAAAGTGCAGCTGCGTAAAAATTTTGAATCTATGGATACCGTAGCCGGTTATGCGGAGGGATTTACAAAAGAACAGAAAAAAGAGCTGGGCAGACTGATAGAAAATTACAGTGATATAGAAGACAGTGTGTATCTCTATCTGTCGGATGGCACCTGTATCCCGGAGGCATCACAGAAGGATAAGGGCGTGGAGGATGCACTTAAGAATATAGACAAGGATTCCGGCATACTGGATCCCCATATCAGCAGTGCCACCGGCGTCAATGTCTTTGATCTTTTTGTCAGGACAGAGCTTAAAGATGGGACCACAGGATATCTCATTAAGCAGTATGAGGTGGAGAGTATTGTGGACAGCTTCAGCCTGTCCTTTTACAACAATGCGGGATTTTCCTATGTTGTAAATACGAAGGGAAATGTACTGATACGTTCCCCTCACCCAAACAGCAATAAGACCGTGCAGAATTTGTTCGATATGCTGCCTTTGAACAGAAATGAGGAGGCCGGCATAACCAGCTTCAGGCAGTCTCTGAAGGAACTGCGCACGGGATGGGCGGTCTTTTATTATCAGGGTGAGGATACGGTATTCAGCTATACACCTCTGAAGCTGGATACAGACTGGTATCTGATCTCTATCATACCGAAGCGTGTGGTGAACGCGCAGACAAATGTGATCCTGATGCGTTCCATGGCGTTGATCGTGAGTATACTGGCTGGCATTTTCCTGTTGGTGGCTTTCTATCTGTACTATGTGAACAAAGTCAATAAAAGACTGAGAAGCCAGGCGAATTACATCGGCCACCTATATAACGCCATACCCGAGGGGGTTGCCCTTATGACAGTGGAACAGCCGTATCATCTGCTTCAGCTCAACCGGGAAGGGCTGCGTCTTTTGTCCTATCCTGAAAGTGCGTCCAATGATGCGCCAAAGGGTATCAGCCTTCGTGACATTATCCATCCGGATGAACTGGAACAGGTAATGCGGATCTCGGAAGAGAAACCGGACAGGGATAACAAGCATGTTTTTGAAAACAGGGTGATGAAAAGGGACGGCAGTTATTTCTGGGCAGCCGGAATTGTGGAGAAAACCTTGGATGAAAATGATTCTCCGGTTTTGATCGCTGCCTTCCGCGATGTGACAGAAGAAAAAGCAAGGGCAGAGGCAGAAGAGCGGGCAAAACTGCAGGAGCGCCTCACCTTGGTAGGAGCAATTTCTAATGCATATCCTGTGATCATCAGCATCAATCTTACAAAAGATACTCTGGGTTTTATCTATATCGATCCGGATCTAATGCTGGGCATAGGAAGACAGAAAACATACAGTGAGCTTTTTGAAGACATGCGCCATACCATCCATGGAGACAATATGGAGGATTATATGGAGCGGTTTGCCCTTGATAACATCAGGGAGATACTGGAGGAGAAAAAGGAGGTATTCCTGGAAGCAAAGCAGAAGCTTACGGATAATATTTATCACTGGACCTCCACGCAGATCATCCATGTGGATAATCCCTATTCAGAGGATAGGCTGGCAATCCTCATTTCCCGCCGTATTGATGAACAGCGCCACGAGGAGGAGCAGCAGCGCCAGGCACTTCAGAGTGCTCTTGATAATGCCATGGCCGCCAGCAGCGCCAAGAGCCGGTTTTTGTCTAATATGAGCCATGATATCCGTACACCTATGAATGCCATTGTAGGAATGGCGGCCATAGCTGCGGCCCATATCAACGACAGGGACAGGGTGTCTGAATGTCTGAAGAAAATCGGTCTTTCCAGCAAACATCTGCTCAGTCTGATCAACGATGTGCTGGATATGTCAATGATCGAGAGCGGCAAGCTCTCCCTGAGATATGAGCCGTTTAATTTTGCGGAGCTTATTTCTGATCTGACAGAGCTTTTGAAGCCTCAGGCAGATGCAGGAAGACTGAATCTGGAGGTCAGCCTTGCCGGGCTGAAAAACGAAAAAGTCATTGGAGACCCTCTGCGTGTTCAGCAGGTGTGTATCAATATTATGAGCAATGCCATAAAATATACTTCCGCAGGGGGAAGTATCCGGGTATCTGTGACGCAGAAAGCAGGAGGCCGGAAGGGATATCTGAACTATGTGTTTTGCTGCAGGGACACGGGGATCGGCATGAGCGAGGCGTTTATCGAACGGCTCTTTCAGCCCTTTGAACGCGCCCAGGATTCCACAAAGAGCAAAGTTACTGGAACTGGTCTGGGCATGGCTATCACAAAAAATGTGGTTGATCTGATGAACGGCAGCATCCAGGTGGAAAGTACACCCGGAGCAGGTTCTGAATTTACAGTGACCTTCCCCTTAAAACTGCAGGATACCGGGGGAGATGAAGTTCCTCATGAGTGGCTGGGGGTACGCTGCCTCATGGTCGATGATGACAGAAAGATCTGCGAAAACGCGGCAGAACTTCTGGACGACATGGGCCTTCGGGCTGAGTTTGTCACAGATGGGAGAACAGCAGTTAAAAATGTCCTACAGGCAGAGAAAGACGCGGATCCCTTTGGTCTGGTGATCGTGGATTGGAAGATGCCGGATATGGACGGCGTAGAAGTGACACGCCGCATCCGAAAGGTCATAGGGGCAGATACGCCGGTGATCGTGCTGACTGCCTACGACTGGTCAGAGATAGAAAGTGAAGCAAAGGCCGCGGGTGTAACAGCATTCCTGGCAAAACCATTCTATCATGCTAAGTTCTGTAATCTCCTGGGTGAGCTGAGCGGCAAAACCGTACAGGAAGAGATAAGACGTCCTTCTGACAGAATGGATTATTCGGATAAACGGATCCTTCTTGTGGAAGACAATGAGATCAACAGGGAGATAGCCCGGGAACTGATCGGCGAGTCAGGGGCAGAAATAGAGGAAGCCTGTGACGGTGTGGAAGCTGTGAAGATGGTTATGGATTCCCGGGAAGGGTATTATGATATGATCCTGATGGATATTCAGATGCCGCGTATGGATGGGTATGAAGCTGCGAAAGCGATCCGAAGAATGGACCGGAGGGATGTGAAGAAAATACCCATTATAGCCATGACAGCCAATGCCTTCGCTGAGGATGCCCAGGCCGCTGTGCATGCAGGAATGGATGCGCATTTTCCAAAGCCCATAGATATCAATGCGCTGGATAAATTGTTGTATCAGTTCCTGGGAGCAGAATCTTAAATTGCCGTGTACAGTCATTGGCGGTTTATTATCTGCGAGTTACATGGAAATGGAAAGCCCGGTATCCGGTTTACGGATATGGGGCTTTCCTTTATGGGAATCTTATAAACTCAAGGTTTCCTGGGCATTTGGAATCCCTCCAATGCAGTGTTTAAAAAGCGGTTAAAGGGCTGCATCTTCGTAAATACATCCTCCGCCAGATCCAGAAAATCATCTGCAGATCTGATGAGTTCATCACTTACCGGATATTCCAGGTACCAGCTCTTATATTTTAGATATTCAGCCTGGGGATGTGTCTTGTCGTAGCCGGCGGGAACATTTTTAAGGGAAGTGCCGCTGACGGTAAAATATTTAGTAAAGTCCCGATCCGTGATGATGGCTTCCCATTGTTCCGGGTGATCCGCTATGTACTCTCTTATCATAGAAGTGGCCTCTTTGAACATATCCGCGAACAGTCCGCCGCCTAAAAAGGAGCTTCCTCCCGGTTTTATCATGAGATAATACCCTACAGGTACAGGCAGCTTTCCCATAGGGGCAATATGTGCCCGGAACGCAGGGTTATAGGGGGATTTATCATGGCTAAAACGGGTGTCCCTTGTAAGTCTGAAGGTCAGATCCTTCGGTTCATTGTGGAGGATACTGGTGTCAGTGGAGCCGATCTTGAGGATCAGTTCTCTGATCAGTTCTTCAAACTCCGCGCCGGCGGCTTTGTATTCCTCCTTGTGGGCGTGATACCATTCCCGGCAGTTATTTTGTTCCAGATCGGTAAGATATGTCAATATTCGTTCTGTATTCATCTATACATTCTCCGTTTCGTTATTTATAATGGTGGATATCTGCGTGGATTTTAAGAAATCCTGAATAAAGCGTTTTGTATGGTCAGGGGTCCTGTAGGCTTTACAGAACTGAAAACTCCCTGACAGTCCGTCTATATCCTCCATGGCATTTTTAACCTCCATAAGTGTATCCGGTGGGATTTCTGCATAAGAGGTATATTCTGTTTTTGACGGATCGATTCGGTGGTTTTGAATGGCATAGCTGACCCTGTTTTTGCATCGGCATGTTCCACGGCCATATTCTCCGCAGTATTCTTCCAGGAAATCAGCCATTTTCTTACGCACACGTCTGAGCCTCTGCCGGTATGCCTCCGGGCTGATACCCAGAATTTCCCCTGCAATACGGCTGTCTGCCCTAAACATAGTGCCCAGAATGAAAATACAGCGGCTCTCAGTGTCGAGACACTGGAGCATGACATTGGTGCATGACAGTTTCAGCTCCTCAGCCAGCACGGCCTTTTCTATGTCCTGAGCCGGATCCGGGATATCCAGGGCTTTGCCATGTTCAATGTCATATCCGTAGAATTCAAAACTGAGCGGATGACGGGAAAACATACTTTTTTTATAGTTTTTCAGATGGTTGGACGCAATGCTGAAAACCCATGTGGTAAATGAACTCTCTCTTCGGAAGGAGGAGAGATGAGTGATGAGCTTCAGGAGTATTTCTTGGGTGGCGTCCTCAGCGTCGGGGAAGCTTCCCAGCATCCGGAGAGACAGATTGAACACCAGATCCTGTACGCTTAAAATAATGGTTTCCAGGGATTTTTCGTGACCGGCAGTTGCCTTCTCAATCAGTACGGTCAGTTCTTCGTTATTTTTTATATTCATTATAATTACCTCCTATTAAGTTAGACAGGAAATTTACATGTTTGTGACACATAAAATGCGCTGAGGCGCTGATCATTTACATCATAAAAGATGGGACCCAAAAAAGCAATGGAAGATCGTGAAAGAAAATAGTCTGTTGAAGGGCTATGCGTAGTTTACATTATTTTCGATAAGTGTTAAGATAAAATGAACAGGCAAAAAAGAGAAACAGCAGGAATGCTGCTGTAATGAGAGGATTGAACGAATGGGAAAGACAATGGATGCCGGGCGTGCTGTCAAAGAATTCTGCAATACCTGTTTTATGCTTAGGAAACCGGAGCTGGCTGCAGAATTTCTGGACAGTGATGTACGCTTTGCAGGGGCAGGAGACAGGGAATATGCGTGTGGAAAACAGAAGGTGGTGGATTATTTCTGTAAGGACATACATAATATAAGGGATGCATTTTATCCGGAAGTTTCTGTTATCGATGAACAGCCTCTGAGCGAAGAGATCATAAGCCTTTCCTGCAGGGTGGATTTAAAAAACGAGATGTACGCCTGGCAGATGCGGGTGCATTTCACCTTGGCGCTGCAGAGCGAAGGGTGGCGGATCAAAAGCATTTGCCTTTTAGATACCAGGAGTGACCAGGAGGAGCAGCTGCATATCTATAACAATATTCCTGGAGCTGTATTTTGCTGCAGATTTGATGACTCCTTTTCCGTCATTGAAGCGAATGACGGCCTTTTTGAATTTCTGGGATACACCAGAGAGGAGTTCGCCGCCATGGGCAATAAGATGTCTTCTGTTATCTATCCGGAAGACCTGGCAGTCATGACGGAGAAACTGAAGGAGCAGTTAAAGTACGGCAATACCATACATAACCAAAACCGGTTGGTCTGCAGGGATGGTTCCATCAAATGGATTTCCATAAAGGCCCAGCTCTTTACTGAAAAATCAGGAGAACAGTATTTTTATTGTGTTTTTGTGGATGTCACTGAGGAAAAGCAGATCCAGGAGAAATCCAGGGAATTATTTGAAAAAGAGATGGCTTACTTTGCGGAGCTGTCCTCTTCCGAGAAAAATTTCCGCGGCCGGATGAACGTGACGAAAAACTGCGTGGAGAGCTACGTATCTGCCCTTGACGACGCCATAACCCATGTGGGAGCCACCTATGAGGAGACGGTGCGGAATATGTCCCAGTCCGCTGTGGACTGGCAGTATGGAGAAAAGATCAGCAGTGCCCTTGACAGGGAGAAGGTATTAGCAGATTACAGTGCAGGAAAAGTGGATCACAGGTTTGAATTTTTGAGAAGGAGAAAAGACGGAAGTGTGTTCTGGAGTAATACCAACTTTCGTTTCCAGCAGAATCCCCAGACCGGTGATATTATGGTTTTCTTCTATACATTTGATGTGACGGAGCAGAAAACCCAGGAACAGATCTTAAAAAAGATAACGGATCTTGGCTTTGAGTTTATCGCTGACATTGATATCCGCCGCGATACCTATCAACTGATATCCTTTGACGAAGATGCATACGGAATCCTGCCAAAGAGCGGGCACTTCCAAAAGGAGGTCAGGGAGATAGCAGAGAGCACAATGGAGGGAGCAGCCTGTGAATCGTATCTGAAGTACCTGGAATACAGTTATATGGAGGAACGGCTGGAGGAATGTGAATCCTATTCCTTTATTGTAGAGATGAAAAATGAGGCCAAGGAGCCGCGGGTCAAGCGCTGTGAGGTCTTCTACATAGATCGGGAACTGGGACGGGCCTGCCTGGCAAGAACGGATGTGACAGATGTGGTCCGTCAGGAGCAGCGCCAGAAGGAAGAAATGGCAGCAGCTCTGGTGGCGGCAGAGCAGGCAAACGCGGCAAAGTCAGATTTTCTTTCCCGTATGAGCCATGAAATCCGTACGCCTATGAATGCCATTATCGGTATGAGTGCCATAGCGGCCCAGTCCATAGGAGACGATGAGCAGGTGGCAGACTGTATTGCCAAGATAGGAATCTCATCGCGCTTTCTTTTGTCACTGATCAACGATATTCTGGATATGAGCAGGATCGAGAGCGGCAAGATGCTGCTGAAGAATGAAAAGATCCCCATGGAAGAATTTTTAAATGGGGTCAATTCTATCTGCAATGCCCAGGCCGCGTCAAAGTGCGTGGATTACGAGTGTATTGTGGACCCCGTGCTGGATGATTACTACATGGGGGATGCCATGAAGCTGCAGCAGGTGCTCATCAACATTTTGTCCAATGCCATTAAATTCACCCGTGAGGGCGGCAAAGTAAATTTTTCTGTTGCCCAGATGCGCAGAACAAAAAATGATGCGGTTCTCCGGTTTGTCATCAATGATACCGGTGTAGGCATGAATGAGGAGTTTATTCCTCATATATTTGAACCTTTTTCCCAGGAGAGCACAGGTACTACAGCCCTCTACGGAGGTACCGGCCTTGGGCTTGCCATTTCCAAAAATATTGTGGACATGATGGACGGGCGCATTATTGTGCGCTCTATCAAAGGGATCGGTTCTGAGTTCACTGTGGATGTAAAGCTTGGCATCACAGAGGAGGAAAAGCTGCATCACAGCCAGAAAAAACAGAATTATAATTTTTCAAATCTCAAGACATTGGTTGTGGATGATGACGTGGCTGTCTGTGAGAGTGCCATGGTCACCCTGAAAGAGATGGGAATATCTGCAGAGTGGGTGGACAGCGGTCCAAAAGCCGTAACCCGGGTACGGAATCTGTGGAACAACGGAAAATATTTTGATATGATACTGATCGACTGGAAGATGCCGGAGATGGACGGCATAGAGACTGCACGGCGCATCCGCAGCATTGTGGGGGCTGAGGTGACGATCATTATTGTGACAGCATATGATTGGAGTTCCATTGAGCATGAGGCAAAGATGGCCGGTGTCAATCTGCTGATCAGCAAGCCTATGTTTAAGTCCTCCCTCATATCCGCCTTTTCCAAGGCCCTTGGCAAAAAGGAAGAGGAAAAGGAAAAGAAAAAAGATGCGGAAATGGACTATGATTTCACAGGGAAACGTGTGCTTTTGGCAGAGGATCATCCTCTGAATACGGAAATCGCGGTTATGCTTTTGGAGGGGAAAGGCTTTACTGTGGAGACTGCGGAGAACGGTCTGCGTGCCCTGGAGCTGTTCAGCAAATCAGAGGAGGGGTATTACGATGCTGTATTGATGGATATCCGTATGCCTCTCATGGATGGACTGACAACGGCTACCAACATCCGTCATCTCAGCAATTTAGACGCGAAGACTATTCCGATCATTGCCATGACTGCGAATGCCTTTGATGATGATATTGAAAAAAGTAAGGCGGCAGGGATGAACGCTCACCTGGCAAAGCCCATAGATCCGGCAAGACTGTTTCAGACCTTGTATGACTTTATTTTCAGAAAGGAAGACTGAATGGGCGCGGAATAATACTTCTGTCCAAGGGGCAGGCTCAAAGAGAGAGCCTGCCCCTTGTCCGGGAAGGCGGGACTGTAAGGAGGAATTACATGGATAAGATATTTGTGGTGGAAGATGAACGGAAGCTTTGCAGGGAGCTTATGGCAGTTCTTGAAAAAAACGGATATAGCTGTGTCAGCTCTGAAAATTATGAGTATATGGCAAAAGAGATCCTGGATGCGGAGCCGGATCTGGTCCTTCTTGACATAAATCTTCCCGGCTGTGACGGCTTCAGCATCTGCAGGGAAGTACGGCAGTCCTCCCAGGTACCAATTCTCATTGTCACAAGCCGGGATACCAATATGGATGAAGTGTTCGGGTTCCATGTGGGAGCAGATGATTTTATTACAAAGCCTTATAACATCCATGTGCTTCTTGCACGTATGGAGAGACTTCTCAAACGCTGGGGCGGCCAGCAAAAGCCTGATCTGCGTCTGACCCACAAAGGGGTTGTCCTGGATATTTTGAAATCCCGTATAGAGTATGACGGCAAACAGGCTGACCTTACTAAAAACGAGCTGGGTATCATGCGGATCCTCATGGAAAATAAGGGGAATGTAATCCCCAGGAATGAAATCATCAAAGCCCTGTGGGAACAGGACGAGTTTGTGGAGGACAGCACCCTTACGGTGAACATTAACAGAATCCGAAAGAAACTGGAGAATATGGGGGTTACTGATTTTTTGGTCACCAGAAGAGGGCATGGCTATCAAGTGTAAAGGAGTATGGAGCATGAAGTTTTCCAAATATCTGAGAGATAAGAGCATGGAGTGTATCCTATTTACAGGGACAGGTATCGCGGTCGGTATGTTTCTTCTGGTACTCTCCGCAGAGCTTCCTGTGATCCTTATGTGTGAGCTGCCGTTTTTCTTTGTGTTTTTTTTGTGCCTGTATCTGGATCACAGCAGGAAAAAGGAATATTATGAATCCCTGTTACAGGTATTTGAAGATTTGGATGAAAAAAGATATTTATCTGAAACGGTGGAAAGGCCGTCTTTTTTGGAGGGAAAGATATGTCATTCCATTTTAAGGCAAATGGAAAAGGACATGAATGACCAGGCCATCAGGCAGGAAATGGAATTCAGTGCATACAAAAACTACATTGAATCTTGGGTGCATGAAGTAAAGCTCCCCATTGCCTCCTCTAAGCTGCTGATAGAAAATCACAAGAATGAAGTGACCCTGAGTCTGGAGGAGGAACTGGACAGGATCGACAATTATGTGGAACAAGTTCTCTATTATGCCAGGAGTGAGAATGTGGAGGAGGATTACCACCTGGAATGGACAAAACTGGAGCCGGTGATCCGGCAGACCGTAAAGCGTTTTGCCAGAGATCTTATCAGCCACAATGTCATGCCCTCCATAGAGGTCAAAGAGTGCACTGTGATGACGGATGCCAAATGGCTCTCCTTCATTCTGGGACAGCTCATACAAAACGCAGTGAAATATTGCGGTCCTGATGCCAAAGTCCGCTTTTACGTGCGGCAGGAGAAGGGAGAGACCTTTTTATATGTGGAGGATAACGGCATAGGCATTGCCGCCAGGGATCTGCCCAGAGTCTTTGACAGGGGGTATACGGGAGAGAATATCAGAAAATCCTCAAACGCCACAGGCATGGGACTGTATCTGTGCAGACAGCTTTGCCTTAAAATGGGTCTGAGCCTTGCCATTGATTCACAACAGGGCCGTGGGACCAGTATCTGCATCAGTTTTCCAAACTGTGGGCCAAAGGAAACATAACAAAAATGTAATATAAATGTTAGACATATCTGTGGATGTCCCGGAAAAACTAAAGTATCATAGGTGTAGAGTAAGGAGGTACAGATATGCAGACAATATTAAAAGCAGAAAATATTCAAAAATATTATAAAAATAAAGGCAGTATTACCAAGGCGGTAGACAATATCAGCTTTGAAGTGGAAAAAGGTGATTATGTGGGGATCATGGGAGCTTCCGGCAGCGGAAAATCCACCCTGTTAAACTGTATCGCCACCATAGACAACGTTACCGCGGGTAAGCTCTATGTGGGAGGAAAGGAGATCACAAAGCTGAAAGAAGAACAGCTCTCCGCCTTCAGAAGAGAACAGTTGGGATTCGTTTTTCAGGACTTTAATCTTTTGGATACCCTTAACGCCCACGATAACATTGCGCTGGCGCTGGCTATTCTTGGGGAAAAGCCCCGGAAGATAGAGGCCAGGGTTGCGTCCATAGCGGATATTCTTGGGATCAGCGATATACTTGAAAAATACCCCTATGAAATATCAGGGGGACAGAAGCAGCGTATAGCCTGCGCAAGAGCAGTCATAACAAATCCGTCCCTGATACTGGCAGATGAGCCGACAGGCGCCCTGGATTCCAAGTCTTCCGGTATGCTGCTGGAAAATTTCAGAAAGCTGAATGAGGAACTGGAAGCCACTATTTTGATGGTTACCCATGATGCGTTTACAGCCAGCTATTGCAAACGGATCCTGTTTATCAAGGACGGAAAGATTTTTAATCAGATAACAAGAGGGAATGACAGCAGAAAGCAGTTCTTTGAAAGGATAATCGATGTGGTGACATTCCTGGGAGGTGACCATGGCAATGTTATCTGAGAAGAGCAACGTATCGGATGTTATGTTCCAAAGGCTGGCAAGAAATAATGTAAAAAAGAATATGCGCCATTATCTCATTTATTTTATCACGCTTTTATTCAGCGTTTCCATGCTCTATACGTTTAATTCTATCGGCGCACAGTTTTCCATGCTGAATATGTCGGACAGAGGAAGCTACCTGGCCTTTTCTTCGGGTATGATGGCAAGCGTCTCCGTGTTTATCAGTCTGATCTTAGGCTTTTTGGTGGTTTATGCCAATAAATTCCTGATGCGCAGAAGAAAAAAAGAGCTGGGAATATATATCACTCTTGGGATGAGACAGAAGGATATATCCAGACTGCTGGTAAAGGAGACCGTGATCATAGGCGGGCTGTCTCTTATATGGGGGATACTGCTGGGGATTTTTCTCTCCCAGGGACTGTCACTTATCACCATAAAATTTTTACAGATAGAAGGGGCACAGTACAGATTTGTCATCTCTCCTCTGGCTGTGGTGGAATGCCTTGTGTTTTACTCTCTGATCTTCTTTTTTATGAATTGGAGAAATAAAAAAATGCTGGCAAAGCACAGTCTGGTAGAACTCCTCTACGCAGATAAGAAAAATGAGGAGGCTCCGGATGAGAAGCTGGCCGGGAAATTCTTCATGCTGACAGCCTCTGTGATCTGTATGGCGGCAAGCTCCGTTATCTCTGTCATAGACGGATTCAATATGAAGTATATCTCCGTCAGTGTGGTAGTGCTTTTTATCGGGACCTTTTTATTCTTCCGCTCGGTAGCAGGGATTCTTTTGTTTTTGCTGCACAAAAAGAAGAAGCTGTATTACAAGGATTTGAATATGTTCTCCATCCATCAGGTGAGCAGCAAGATCAATTCCACCAACAAAGTGCTGTCCGTGATCTGCCTTCTTCTGTTTCTGTCATTTACCACTATTTCTGTAGGACTGGGAATAAGTGTTTCCGTGTCCAAGGGACTTTCTAAAATGACATCTGCAGATGCAGTGATAGAAAGCTATCGTGAAAATTCGGGGCAGGAGATATCTGTTAAGGATAAGCTGGAACAGCTTGGATTTCCCCTTGAAAAACTGACATCCAGCACTGTGGAAGAGGATCTCTATGAGCAGTCTGACATCTCTATCAGCAGCTTTTTCCTTCCGGGAACACCGGGAAAAGAAAAGCTTTTGAAGGACAGATACAAAAATATGGATCAGCCGCTTTATGTGATGAAGATTTCCGCGTTCAATGATCTGCGCAGACAGCAAGGACTTGAGCCCATAAATATGGATGGACAGGAATTTTTGATCAATTGTGATGTATCTGAGATCAGTAAGGCATATGAGTATTTTGCGGAGCATGGGGAGGCACCCATAGAGATAAACGGACATTCCCTCTCTCTTATGAAAAACGGTGTCTATCAGATGCCTTATCAGAATGTGAATGTGCTTTCAGACATGGGAACGCTGATCATGCCCGATGAGGCGGCAGAGGGACTGGAATCTTTTCGCTCACTTTTAAACTGCATGTATACGGAAAATTCAGAGCAGATGGAAGAGGCTTTTATGGATGCCTGGCAGGAACTGAATGATACAGGACTTCGCATTGCTACAAAGAGACTGATCATCACAGAGATCACATCCACCAGCATGACGCTTTCCTATATTGCCGTGTATCTCGGCATTATTTTTCTGATATGTGCCTGCGCGGTTCTGGCACTGCAGCAGACAGCCAATGCCATTGACAATACAGCCCGTTATGAAACCCTGAGAAGACTGGGAGCCAAAGAATCGTCCATGAGAAAAACCCTGCGGACTCAGATACTAGTATATTTCGGTGTGCCCCTTGTGCTGGGACTTCTCTACTCTGTTGTGGGAATCCGTGTCATGTACACGGAGCTGGGAAATGTTCCTGCAGATGTGATCGTACAGAATGTATTGTTTGCGTCTGTTATGTTTATATTGGTGTATGGTTCTTATTTCTTTATTACGTATAACAATACAAAAAATATATTAAAATTGGACAGAGATTAGAAAATTCAGGAGGCAGGTGATCCATCACCTGCCTCCTGGTCTCTGTATCAGATTACATTATATTCTTTCAGAAGATCTTCGATCAGGGTCCCGGAGATTTTCCGCAGAGCCTGTTTCTCAACCAGTTTCATGATCCAGGGCACTTTCATGTCAATGGCTTTCTTGCCGTCCAGCATTTTTGAAGTGGCATCCAAAAGGGCGCGGATATCGTAACAGGAGGCATAGACTTCAGGAACACCGCGGTCCACTTGGAGGAGGGTATAAACAGCCTCCATAGCGGTTCTGACAGAGTATTCTGTGGTGAATACCGTGTCCCGGACCGTATCTGCGAACTGACCGATAAATGCGAAGTTCACACAGGAATCAGGTACCACTTTGGGTCTGTCGCCTGCAGTCCTGGGCATGAAAAATGCAGTGATATATGGCATCATACAGGGGATGCACCGGGCGGAATGAGCGGCCATATCCGGGATTTCCTCCACGGGAACACCCAGATGATACAGCCATTCCTCTGTGATCTCACGTCCTGTGCACTCACGCATCGGCTTTTTCACATAGTCTCCAGGGACATCCGTGAACAGGCCGTACACCCAGACTACAAGCTGATCTTTGGGCTGCTCCTTAAAGTGGGGCTGGCGGTTCAGGGTGTAGCTCATCAGCCAGGAGGAATCTTTGCAGGTTACAATACCGCCGGTAACTACTTTTCCGCTGAAAGGATCTCTTTTACAGACTTTTTGGATATAGGGCGGAATCCTGTCATCCAAGGTGGTAACGGTAGCGGATTCCCAGGTGGTTTTATTCGTCTCACTGCAGAATTTGTCAGGATTTCCGAAGGAAGGGTCCTGAGCCGCAATATTTTTCCACAGCTCCCAGCACCCGCCGGGAGTGTCGTTGAACACAGGCGCGTGTTCATCATCTCCCAGACTGGAGTTCTCCGTACAGCTTCCGTTGGTGACAAAGACAAGATCGTCATCCAGAAGATCGATACATTCCTCCTGACCATTGTGGATCATCATGATCTTCCGGGCGGCTTTTTTCTTGGGTGTGATATCAAAGATCACATTGGTGACTCTGGTGTCATACTGGAACTGTACGCCGTGGGCCTCCAGATACTTCACCATTGGAAGGATCAGGGACTCATACTGGTTATATTTTGTGAACTTAAGCGCAGACAGGTCCGGGAGTCCGCCGATGTGATGGATGAAACGCTGGATATACAGCTTCATCTCCAGGGCGCTGTGCCAATCTTCAAAGGCGAACATGGTTCTCCAATAGAGCCAAAAATTGGAACTGAAAAATTCCTCTGTGAAGACGTCATTTATCTTTTTGTCATACAGGTCCTCATCCTTTTTGAAAAAGAGCTGCATGATCTCCATAGCGGCTTTGTCGCTGAGAGCAAACTTATTATCCGTGTGGGCATCTTGCCCTCTGTTCTCTGTCACACGCATGAGAGAGTAATTGGGGTCTTTTTTATTCAGCCAGTAAAATTCATCCAGGACTGAGGCGTCTTCCACCTCCAGAGAGGGGATGGAACGGAAGAGATCCCAGAGACATTCAAAATGATCCTCCATCTCACGGCCGCCCCGGATGATAAAGCCCTTCTGTGCATCATTTATGCCGTCACAGGCACCGCCGGGCAGGGACAACTCCTCCAGAATGTGGATATGTTCCCCTTTCATCTGCCCGTCTCTCACCAGGAAACAGGCGGCTGCCAGGGAAGCCAGACCGGAACCTATCAGATATGCGGATTTGCGGTCAACACCTTCGGGTTTTACGGGACGTGCGAATGCTTCATAATTGCCATTGCTGTAATACATATGAATACCTCCTTGTTTATAGGAATCATTATTTGCTTTTTTATCTGTTTTTACTATAAACGGGGAGAGAAAAGATTGCTATACACAGAAAACGCGCAGTGTCAAAAGTTTAGACACTGCGCGTAAAATGTATAAAAATATATGCAGAGGTTCACTTGTGTTTCCGGCAGAAGGCTTCTCATGGGTAAGCGTAAAGCGCCTGCTCAATGCCTTTGATCTGTCCGAAAACGTTCCAATGCCCCGGTAATGGTGCCGTGCACAAGAAGACTCAGACGGTCTGTCATGGCTTCCGGTTTTTCCTTCATGCCGCTTTCGATCCATTCACAGATCAGACCCACAAAAGCGTACTTATAAAAATTGGCAATAAACTGTTTGTCTGTGTCACGGACAGACATACCCTCTGATTTTTCTTCAATGACGCCCAGCAGGAGGCGGTACATCTGCTGAAAGAGAAAATGCTCCAGATATTCCCGGCTGACAGAGTGGTATGTGTTTTTGACAAAATTCCGGTTGCTTAAAATGTAAGAGAGGATTTGGAGAAATCCCTCCTGCCAGGTGTCATATGTGGTCTTTTCCCCCAGTCTCTTTTCCGCCTCGTTGATGTAGATCCATTCGATCAGATCATAAATATCCTGGAAGTGATAGTAAAAGGTCTGCCGGTTCACACCGCAGTCTTCCGAGATATCCACCACCGTTATTTTTTCCAGGGGTTTTTGTTCCATCAGATGTTTCAGAGACTGGGCCAGTGCCCGTTTTGTGGTCTGCGACATATTCCGCTCCTTTCCGCAGCAGCAGTTATCTCTTCAGTAAATCCCTGTAAAAGCCAGGGTAGGAGATGTCCACACAGTCTGCCTGCAGTATCTCTGTCTCACCCTGTGCGGCAATGCCGGCCACGGCGAAGGACATGGCGATCCTGTGATCCAGGTGGCTTTCCAGTACAGCGCCGTGCAGTGGTCTGCCTCCATTTATCACCATACCGTCCTCTGTGCCTGTGATGTCGGCACCCATTGCGCTTAAATGATGTACCAGGATATCAAGCCGGTTGGATTCCTTGACTTTAAGCTCCTGTGCGTCCCGGATGACGGTGCTGCCTTCGGCGAAGGCTGCCATTACGGCCAGGATGGGAAGTTCGTCGATGAGTGTGGGAATGACTGCCCCTTCAATGACGGTTCCCGTCAGGGGACTGTGTTTCACCAGCAGATCAGCCACAGGCTCCCTGCCGTGTTCCCTTCGGTTCAGGATCGTGATGTCAGCACCCATCCGGCGGCATATGCGGAGAATACCGTCTCTTGTGGGATTGATGCCCACATTTTTGATCAGCAGTTCGGAGCCGGGAACTAAAAGGGCAGCGGCGATAAAATAAGCGGCAGAGGAGATATCTCCCGGTACAGCTACTTCCTGTCCCATAAGCCGCGGCTCCGGCTGTATGGACACAGTACTGCCGTCTGTCTTAAGGGCAGCACCGAAGCTTGACAGCATACGCTCTGAGTGGTCCCTGGAGACATAAGGCTCGGTGACACTGGTTACGCTGTCCGCGTACAGCCCGGCCAGCAGAATACAGGACTTCACCTGGGCGGATGCCACAGGGGAGTGATAGTCGATCCCTTTTAGATGACTGCCGCGGATCCTCAGGGGAGCACAGCCGTCACCTGAAAGGCTTTCCACATCAGCTCCCATCATGGTGAGAGGAGTGATGATCCGTTTCATAGGGCGCTTCTGAATGGAAGCATCTCCGGTCAGGGTACTTTCAAAGGACTGTCCTGCCAGGATACCGGATATGAGTCTTGTAGTGGTTCCGCTGTTGCCCGCGTCCAGAATGTCCGCAGGCGCCTGAAGGCCGTGCAGGCCTTTTCCGTGCACCAGGATCTGATCCGGGGACTCCTCAATGTCAATTCCCATTTTCCTGAAGCACGCAATGGTGGAGAGACAGTCGGCGCCTCTCAAAAAATTTGTGATCCGGGTGGTGCCTTCCGAGATGGCTCCCAGCATAACTGCACGGTGGGAGATTGATTTATCTCCGGGAATGGTAACTTCGCCTCTCAGGGCATTTATTTTTTTGAATTTCATGAATGGCTCCTAACGTTCATATATGATGTAGTTCCGCTTTCCAAGCTGTTCTGCTGCCTCCTGCTGGGCTGTCTGATCATAGAAGTCTATTTTCAGTACGCCCTCATCGAACTCCCGGTTGTGGATAATGCCGATGTTTTTTATGCTGATATTGTTCATGGACAGTATGGTGGCAATGGTGGCAATGGCACCTGTCTCGTCAATGATATCGCAGTAGAGGGCATACTCCTTTTTGATGGGGCCGCTGGAGGTGTCGCTGATGGAATCCCTGTACTCTCTGGAATCTGAGAACATCTGATAAAGACCGTCCCCGTCGCGCTGGTCCACCAGGCATTTTGCCTGTACGATCAGGCGGATGAATTCATCCAGGACCTGGGAAATATTCTCCGGGTTTTCCATACAGATCTGCTGCCACATGTAAGGGGAAGAGGAGGCAATCCTGGTAATATCCTTAAAACCGCCGGCGGCAATGGATTTCATATGCTGTGAGGGGGAATCCAGCTTGTTGACTAGATTCACAAGGGCGGCTGCAACCACGTGGGGAAGATGGCTTACGGCAGCGGTAATATAGTCGTGCTCCTCCCAGGTAAGTATCATGGGCAGGGCACCGATGGAGGTTACAAGCTCTGTGTAAACTCCTATCTTATCAAGCCCTACTTCCTCTGAGGGTGTCAGGATATAGTAAGCATTTTCAATCAGATGGTCCGTGGAATGTTCATAACCGGTCTTTTCACTGCCTGCCATAGGATGACCGCCGATGAAATTAGGGGCCATGGAGAGAGCGGTGATCTCTCTGTGTATCTCTCCCTTTACACTTCCCACATCTGTCAGAATGCAGCCGGGCCTTATGATCTGTTTCAGCCAGGGAAGACATTCTATATTATAGTCCACGGTGGCGCATAGGAAAATAAAATCACAGAGGGCAAATTTGGAATCATGCTCATCACAGGCAATATCCACAATACCGTCAAAGACGGCGTCCTCTAAAGTGTCCCTGGTCCGGTTATAAGCGAGGATCTGGTATTCCGGATGAAATTTCCGGATGGCTTTGGCTATGGAGCCGCCGATCAGACCGAGACCAATAAAGCCAATCGTAGTTGTTTCCATTGAAATATGCTCCTTCTTCTTTTTGTGACAGCAAAAAAGCCTGTATCAGAAGATTTTGCTGTAATAAACGGCGGATCTTATGTCCGCCAAACAGTATTATTTTATGACAAGGAGCGCCAATTGTCAACGGTTTTGCACTTTAAAGCGATAAAACGTAATTTTGACCAATAAAAAAGAAAAATTTCTTGTCTAATTTGAATAAAATACTTGAATTGTTGCTTCCTTTTTAGTAAAATATATACATATCAAAAATTGGGAGGTATTACATATGGACGTTTTCAGAAGCGACAGAATTAGAAATGTGGTCCTGCTCGGTCATGGCGGTGCCGGAAAGACAAGTCTGGTGGAGGCAATGGCTTACTTGTCAGGTATTACGAACCGCTTGGGAAAGGTAACAGATGGTAACACGGTAAGTGATTATGATAAAGAGGAGATCAAAAGAAAATTCTCAATTTCGACATCTGTGGTTCCGATTCAATGGGGAAAAGTAAAAATCAATGTACTGGACACCCCGGGCTATTTCGACTTTGTAGGGGAAGTGGAGGAAGCAGTAGCGGCGGCCGATGCAGCGATCATTGTGGTTTCAGGAAAATCAGGGGTACAGGTGGGAACCCAGAAAGCCTGGGAGATGTGTGAAAAGTACAATCTGCCCCGCATGTTCTTTGTGACCGAGATGGATGTGGACAATGTAAGCTACAGGAAAGTAGTGGAAAGCCTGACTGAACTGTACGGAAAGAAAATTGCGCCGATCCATATGCCGATCCGTGAAAATGAAGAATTCGTAGGCTATGTCAATATTGTGAAACAGGCCGGAAGAAGATACATCGACAGAGGCCAGAAGAAGGAATGCCCGGTTCCCGATTATCTGCAGGAATATCTGGAGCAGTACCATGACATCCTGATGGAGTCCGTAGCAGAGATCAGTGAAGAGTTTATGGACCGTTACTTTGCGGGAGAAGAGTTCTCCGTGGCAGAAGTTTCCGCGGCTCTTAAGATGAACATCTCAGACGGCAGCATCATTCCCGTATGTATGGGCTCTACTGTGAATGTTCAGGGTGTTGCCAACCTGTTGGATGATATCTGCGGCTATTTCCCAAGCCCGGACCAGAAAACATGTGCCGGCATGAATGCCAAGACAAATGAAATCTATCAGGCCAATTATGATTTCGCCAAAGCCAAATCCGCATATGTGTTTAAGACCATCGTTGACCCGTTTTTGGGCAAATATTCTCTGGTCAAGGTTTGTTCCGGCGTTATCAAAGGTGATGACACTTTATATAACGCAACAAAAGATTCCGAGGAAAAATTAAATAAACTGTATGTGCTGGAAGGCTCCAAACCCATAGAAGTGCCGGAGCTCCATGCTGGCGATATCGGTGCCATTGCCAAACTGAACACCGTAGCCACAGGCGATACTCTGTCCACTAAGAGCACACCACTTGTATTCGGCAAGACCGAGATTTCCGTTCCGTATACATACAAACGATATAAGACCGTGAACAAGGGCGATGACGACAAAGTTTCCCAGGCACTGTCCAAGATGATGCAGGAAGATCTGACACTGCGTGTGGAGAATGATTCCGCCAACCGTCAGACACTGATCTATGGTATCGGTGAACAGCATCTTGATATTGTGGTGAGCAAGTTAAAAGAGCGCTACAAAGTAGATATTGAACTTTCAAAACCAAAGGTTCCGTTCCGTGAGACCATCCGCAAAAAAGCGGACGTGGAGGCAAAATATAAGAAACAGTCCGGTGGACATGGACAGTACGGTCATGTTAAGATGACCTTTGAGCCGTCAGGTGATCTGGAGAAGCCCTACGTATTCGAGCAGATCGTAGTGGGCGGTGCGGTTCCTAAGAACTACTTCCCGGCAGTAGAAAAGGGTGTTCAGGATTCTGTGGTGAAAGGACCTCTGGCTGCCTATCCGGTAGTAGGTGTGAAGGCAGTGCTCTACGATGGCTCCTACCATCCGGTAGACTCCTCCGAGATGGCGTTTAAGACAGCGGCTGTCCAGGCATTTAAGAAGGGATTCATGGAAGCTTCTCCGGTTCTGCTGGAGCCGATCGTCTCCATGAAAGTAATGGTTCCTGACAAATATACCGGCGATGTTATGGGCGACCTGAACAAACGCCGCGGCCGTGTGCTGGGCATGAATCCGGATCCTGACCATAAAGGATGCACGGTAGTGGAAGCAGATGTACCTATGCTTTCTATCTACGGATATTCTACAGATCTGCGCTCCATGACAGGCGGAAGCGGAAACTTCTCCTTTGAGTTCTCACGTTACGAGCAGGCTCCTTCCGATATCCAGGAAAAAGAGATTGCAGCCCGCGCAAGTGCGGAAGAGAATGAATAATCAGATATTTTTACCCCGGAGACCGATCAATTCGGTTTTCCGGGGCTTTTTTATGAAAAAACTTGTAACCCGTCTTTTCTCATGGTAAACTGTACCCTAAACAGACAGAAAGGATTTGGTAAAAGTATGAAGAAAAAAATTGCAGCAGGTTTTGCTGTGGTGATCCTGGCATTCCTCTATTACTATTTTACGCTGCCGGCCATTAATATCCACGAGAGTGGTTTCTGGTTCTTCCTGGCAGCTATTGTAGTGGTGATCTTGGCAGTGTACGGAATCAGAAAACGCTTCCACAGTTTGGGGGATGTGAAAGAGAATAAAGTCATGAAAGGCGGAATTCTGGTGATCGCAGCCATCGTTGTTGTGTATGCCATCGGAAGCCTTCTTTCTTCCCCTATCATTAACGCCAACAAGTATCAGCAGCTTGCAACACCTGAAGAGAGGGATTTTACAGAAGATATTGAGGAGATCAGCTACAATCAGATTCCTCTTCTTGATAAAGATTCCGCGGAGCTTCTGGGAAACAGAAAGATGGGAAGCATGGTGGATATGGTTTCCCAGTTTGAGGTCAGCAACATCTATTCACAGATCAACTATCAGGGACAGCCTTACAGAGTGACGCCTCTTGTCTATGCCAGTCCCATTAAGTGGCTGACAAACCAGAAGGAAGGAATTCCGGCCTATATCCGGATTGACATGGCAACACAGAATACAGAGCTTGTGAAGCTGGAAAAAGGAATCAGATATTCCGAATCCGAATATTTCAACAGAAATATCTACAGGCATCTGCGGTTCAATTATCCAACCTACATGTTTGACCAGTTGAGCTTTGAGATCAACGACGAGGGAGTTCCGTATTGGATCTGTCCTGTTAAGAAGTTTAACATCGGTCTTTTTGGCGGCCAGACCATCGGAAAGGTGGTTCTCTGCAACGCTGTCACAGGCGAAACAGAAGAATACAAGATAGAGGACTGTCCCCAGTGGGTAGACCGTGCCTATCCGGCAGATCTTCTGATCCAGCTCTACAATTATCACGGAATGCTGAAAAACGGATTCTTCAACAGTATTCTGGGACAGAAGGGCTGTCTTAAGACAACAGACGGCTATAATTATCTGGCACTGGAGGATGACGTATGGGTATACACAGGCATCACCTCTGTCAGCGGCGACCGTTCCAACGTGGGATTTGTCCTGATGAACCAGCGTACCATGGAGACAAGATATTATTCCTGTGCCGGTGCTGAGGAGTATTCCGCTATGGAATCGGCAGAAGGGCAGGTACAGAACTTAAAATACACGGCAGCCTTCCCTCTGCTTTTGAACATTTCCGGAGAGCCAACATATTTTATGGCGCTGAAGGACGGCGCGGGCCTGGTGAAAAAATACGCCATGGTCAATATACAAAAGTATCAGAATGTGGCCATCGGAGATACTGTGGCAGAATGTGAGAAGGCCTATGTGAAGCTGCTGTCAGCAAATGGCATTTCCTCCGAAGGCGGAGAGCTTACGATGGAGACCGTATCCGGTAAGATCAAGCGTGTGGCACAGGCAGTCATTGACGGGAATTCCCACTTCTATGTGGTGCTGGAGAACAAGGATCTGGTATTTGACATACCGGTCACAGAGTATCCGGAGATCGTAAAATATGACGTGGGAGATACCCTTACCATTGAATATACCGAGGGTGAGCCGGTCTGCACGGTGATTTCCCTGCAGGAATAGGATTTTTTTGGGAAGAAACAACTTAGAGTCTTGACAAAATCTGGCGATATCGGTAGAATAACAGGTAGTCTATGAACAAATAGCCAATATTGAAGAGACTGTGAAGAGGAGTAGTAAAGAGCATCCTCTATTCCAGAGAGCTGCCGGCTGGTGTGAGGCAGTATAGAGAAGCTTTTGAACTGGCCTCGGAGTTCCCGTGCTGAAAGTCGTCATGCAGGTAAGTGCGGGCGGGAGTTCCCGTTACAGAATCAAAATGAGTGCATCCGGCATTGCGGATGAATTAGAGTGGTACCACGGAAAAATAAGCCCTTTCGTCTCTAAATATAGTGACTAAAGGGCTTTTTCTATGCTTATGCATATATTCAGAAGGTGCCCGGCGGGGTATTGAGAAATGAAAACCAGGAGGAATGAAATTATGGCAGTACCTTATAATCATAAGGCGATCGAACAGAAATGGAGAAAAAACTGGGAAGAAAAACCGGTGAACACAGATGACGGCCAAAAGCCAAAATACTACTGTCTGGATATGTTTCCGTATCCGTCAGGAAACGGTCTTCACGTAGGCCATTGGAGAGGTTATGTGATCTCTGATGTGTGGAGCCGCTATAAGATGATGCAGGGTTATTATCTGATCCACCCTATGGGATGGGATGCCTTCGGCCTTCCGGCTGAGAACTACGCTATCAAGATGGGGGTTCATCCCGCAAAATCCACAGCACAGAATGTGGCAAATATCAAAAAACAGATCAATGATATTGCAGCCATTTATGACTGGGACAGAGAAGTCAACACTACAGACCCGGGCTTCTACAAATGGACACAGTGGATCTTCGTAAAAATGTTCAAAGAGGGTCTTGCGTATGAGAAGGAGTTCCCCATCAACTGGTGTCCTTCCTGTAAGACTGGTCTTGCCAACGAGGAAGTAGTAAACGGATGCTGTGAGCGCTGCGGTTCCACTGTGACCAAGAAGAACCTGCGCCAGTGGATGCTCCGCATCACAAAATACGCAGACCGTCTGTTAAGTGATCTGGACAAGCTGGACTGGCCGGAGAAAGTGAAAAAGATGCAGTCTGACTGGATCGGAAAGTCCTACGGAGCTGAGGTGGATTTCCCAGTTGAGGGAAGAGATGAGAAGATCACGGTCTACACCACTAGACCGGATACCCTTCACGGCGCAACCTTTATGGTACTGGCACCGGAGCATAAGCTGGCCGCTTCTCTGGCAACACCGGAGACAAAGGAGGCTGTGGAGAAGTATATCTATGATGCTTCCATGAAGTCCAATGTAGACCGTCTCCAGGACAAGGAAAAGACAGGCGTGTTCACAGGAACTTACGCTGTCAATCCGTTAAACGGAGCGAAGGTTCCCATCTGGCTGTCCGACTATGTACTGGCTGACTACGGCACAGGTGCCATTATGTGCGTGCCTGCCCATGATGACCGTGACTTTGAGTTCGCTGTAAAATTCAATATTCCGATCATCCAGGTTATCGCCAAAGACGGAAAAGAGATTGAGAATATGACAGAGGCCTACACAGAGGCAAGCGGAACCATGATCAATTCCGGGGAATGGAACGGCATGGAGTCCTCTGTCCTGAAAAAAGAAGCGCCGGTCATGATCGAAAAAATGGGTATCGGCAAGAAAACCGTCAATTATAAACTGCGTGACTGGGTCTTCTCCCGTCAGCGTTACTGGGGAGAGCCGATCCCCATTATCCACTGCCCGCACTGCGGCAATGTTCCGGTTCCGGAAGACCAGCTTCCCCTGACACTGCCGGAGGTGGAATCCTATGAGCCTACAGGTACCGGTGAATCACCCCTTGCGGCCATTGACGAGTGGGTCAATACCACCTGTCCGGTCTGCAAAGCAGCGGCAAAGCGTGAGACGAATACCATGCCTCAGTGGGCAGGCTCCTCCTGGTATTTCCTCCGTTACGTGGATAATAAAAATGACGAAGCCCTTGTTTCAAAAGAAAAAGCAGATAAATATCTGCCGGTGGATATGTATATCGGCGGAGTAGAGCATGCGGTTCTCCATCTTCTGTACTCCCGTTTCTATACCAAGTTTTTATATGATATCGGGGCCATTGACTTTGATGAGCCGTTCCAGAAGCTGTTCAACCAGGGTATGATCACCGGAAAGAACGGTATTAAGATGAGCAAATCAAAAGGAAATGTGGTTTCTCCGGATGATCTGGTAAGAGATTACGGCTGTGACTCCCTGCGACTCTACGAACTGTTCGTAGGCCCGCCGGAACTGGATGCAGAGTGGGATGACAGAGGTATTGACGGTGTGTACCGTTTCCTGAACCGTTTCTGGAAGCTGGCTATGGACAGTCTGGAGGCAGGGGTATCTGAGACAAAAGAGATGGTGAAGCTTCGCCATAAGCTTGTCTTCGACATTACCCAGCGTCTGGAGAGCTTCAGCCTGAATACGGTTATCTCCGGATTCATGGAATACAACAATAAACTCATCGAGCTTGCCAAGAAGACAGGCGGCATTGACAAAGAAACCATAGAAACCTTCGTTAAGCTGCTGGCGCCTTTTGCGCCCCATCTGACAGAGGAGATCTGGGAGGCATACGGACATGGAGATTCCGTATTCCATACCGAATGGCCAAAAGCAGATGAGGAGGCCATGAAGGATGATGAGATCGAAGTGCCGGTTCAGATCAACGGCAAGACGAGAGCTGTCATCAGCATCAGCGCGGAGGCATCCAAGGAGGAGGCTATCGCCGCAGGAAAAGAGGCAATTGCAGATAAACTGACTGGAACCATTGTAAAAGAGATCTATGTTCCTCGAAAGATAATCAATATAGTGCAAAAATAAAGCGTTTCATGATTTGGGACGGCCGGAAGTGATTCCGGGCCGTCCCGTTTTTTATATCATAAAAAGCCTATTTGGCAGGATTCTTTTGGTATTTATATTGTGTTTTTTGTGACAATAAAGTATTATAGAAGTAATAGGAATTTAATTTGAAAGGCGGAAATGTAATGGGAGACCAGCAGCAGGAATATCTTGTATTTCTTGCGGATGAGGTGCATTATCTCATTCCACTGTCCTGGGTGGACAGGATCAGTGAGAGAAAGGAAAAAAAAGGGAGAACCGCCCTCATAGATTTTGCAGGACTCACAGGCAGCGGTCAGGAGCGAAAGCAGCAGGAATATCTGATTCTTGCAGATGAAGAGCGGGCTGCATTTTCGGCGGACAAGGTGCTAGGGATACAGACCCTTGATAAAAGGGCGTTCCTCTCTCTGAAGGAGCCGGTATTAAATGAGACTAACCGTTATCTGGAAGCGGCCGTTATACTGCAGACAGAGCAGGGGGATGAGGTGCTGGCCTATGTGCTGAAGCCGGAAATTCTGAAGGAGAGACAATGGAAGTTATAACAGTAAAGACCAGGAGCGGGGTTCTGTATATAGAGAAAGAAAAGACAGAAACCATTTTTATGAACCCGAAAATATGGAAAATCCCCGGAGCCGGTGAAGAGATACTGGGAGTCTCTGTCTATAAAGGACGTCTTGCTGTGTACTACCGGCTGGGCAGCGAAAGAGATGCAAAGTGCGGGATCCTTATGAAAACACAGGGTGACATGGCTGTGGGGGTGGCTGCCGAAGAAGTGGCCGGAGAAGAAGAGATTGACCGGGAAGAGCTGACAGAAGTGGTACCAGGGATATGGGAGAGAAGAAGTGATCAGGCTTAAGGAAGAAGAATTTACAGAGATAGTTGAATATATGCGTCAGAATTACGGCATCAATCTGGAGAAGAAGAGGACACTGATCGAATGCCGTATGTCCAAAGAACTGGAAAGACAGGGGGCGGACTCCTTTGGCAGGTATATGGAGCTTTTAAAAAGGGACAGGTCAGGGATGACTGCCGCCAATATGGTGAACCGGCTGACCACCAATTATACGTACTTTATGAGGGAGCCGGCACATTTCACTATCCTGCGTGAACGTATCCTGCCGGACCTCCTGGATAACCGCAGCGGAGGTTTTCTGAATGTATGGTGTGCGGGGTGTTCTACTGGGGAAGAATGTTATACCATTGCCATGATCCTGCAGGATTATAAGGAGCGTACCGGGAATCTGATGAATTACAGGATACTGGCAACGGATATTTCCAATCAGGTGCTGGAAAAAGCCCGAAAAGGCATTTACACAGAAAAAGAAACAGAGGGGCTTCCAGCCGAGTGGAGGAATAAGTATTTCCAGGCAACAGACGCAAAAACATATTGTGCGGCGGACAGGCTGAAGCAGAACATTCGTTTTCAGAATCAGAATCTGTTATCGCCTTATACGGGGACGGAACAGTTTGATCTAATCTTCTGTCGGAATGTCATGATATATTTTGACAAGAAAGCAAAAGAAACCCTGGTGAAGAAACTGGAGGCCGGTCTGAAAACAGGAGGCTATCTGGTGATAGGGCACGCTGAACTTCTGAACCGAGGCGAGATCGAGCTGGAACCGGTCTTTCCGGCTGTATATAAAAAATATAGAGAAAAGCAAAGGTGAGTATATGGAAAAGAAAATTTTGATCGTGGATGACGCATTGTTTATGAGGAAATCCATCCGAAAAATCTTGTCTGAAGGGGGATATACGAATGTGGAGGAAGCCAGAGACGGGGAGGAGGCCATTGCCCTGTACGGGGAATACAGCCCGGATCTTGTGCTTTTGGATATCACCATGCCAGGGAAATCAGGCCTGGAGGTACTGGAGGAGCTTTTAGAACAGGATGAAAAGGCTTCTGTTGTCATGTGTTCCGCTATGGGACAGGAATCGGTAATACAAAAAGCCGTAGTAATGGGGGCAAGGGACTTTATCGTAAAGCCGTTCAGGAAGGATGAATTCTTAAGGATCGTGGACAGCTGTTTTCCAATAGAGGAATGAAAGGACAAGTGCAATGAAAAAGTATTTCTCAAACTTAAAGATAGGAACAAAGCTGATAGCTGCATTTGCCTCTATTCTGGTTTTATACATAATCACAGTTTTGGTTGCTGTACATACTATACAGAACATGTCGGAAAAGATGGACAATCTATATAATCAGCCTTTTTCTAATGTGGAAGCATCTATGGATATGGTATCCAATCTTCATTTGGTAGGGAAAAATATGATCCTCATGGCAGCCACGGATGATGTGATGGATGAGGATGCCCTTCTGGTACAGACGAAAGCAGCGATCCAGAAGGAGTTCAATGATCTGGAATTCCTTCAGACAGGATACGGAAGTGAAACCGCGCAGATAAAAAAACTGGGTGAACAGTTTGCGGAGATGGGAATCCCGAGAGACCAGATCGTATCATTGCTGGAGAACAATAAAGGAAAAGAGGCACTTGACCTGTACATAAATGAATACAGACCCAAAATGCAAAATTTGAACGATACTCTCTCCAAGGTCATAGGCGAGTGCGTAGATGATGCGGAGAATATGCTGGACACTTCCCTGACCTTTAACAGCAATGTCAGGATCATGATCTTGGTACTGGCTCTTGTCTGTATTTTGATCACCTGCATTTTGTGGATCACCATAACCAGAAGTATTCTGAGACCAGTAAACGAGATAAAAAAAGCAGCGCAGGCTGTGGCAGAGGGAAAACTCAAGTCAGATCTGTCCTATGTGTCCAATAATGAACTGGGACAGCTTGCCCAGAGTATCCGGGAGACCACAAAGGCGCTGAATGTCTATGTGACAGAGATCAGAGCAGGAATGACAGCCCTTGGAAACGGAAAATTGAACTACCGCACCAAAGTGAAATTTAAAGGTGACTTTGTAGCTCTGGGAGAAGCGCTGGATGAGATCGGCGGTCTTCTACGCAATGCCATACAGCAGATCAACAGCAGTGCGGAGCAGGTGGCAGGAGGCGCAGAGCAGGTGTCTAATGCTGCCCAGGCCCTGGCCCAGGGTACTTCCCAGCAGGCAGGATCTATCGAAGAACTGGCTGTCAGCATCAACGAGATCACGGAAAGTATTAGCGGCAATGCGGATAAGGCAGTGAAATCCAGCACGCTGGCAAATAATGTGGGATGCAGCCTGGAAAGCAATGACCAGCAGATGCGCAGGCTGCTGTCAGCCATAAAAGAGATCAAAAACAATTCCCAGGAAATCACCGGTATCGTAAAAGAAATTGAGGATATCGCCTTCCAGACCAATATCCTGGCACTTAACGCGTCGGTGGAGGCTGCCAGGGCCGGAGAAGCCGGCAGGGGCTTTTCCGTGGTGGCAGGAGAGGTACGCCGCCTGGCATCCAAGACAGCGGAGGCATCCAAGCTTACTGCCGGCTTGGTAGAAAAAAATACAGAGGCAGTCAATGTGGGAATGGATACCGTCCATACAACAGCCGAGTCTTTACAGACATCTGTGGAGAAGGCCCAGGAGGTCAATCAGATGATGGATGAAATTTCAGAAGTGTCTGTACAGCAGGCAGATGCCATCATGCAGGTGCGCAGAAGCATGGATCTGATCTCTGATATTGTGCAGGGAAATTCCGCGTCCTCTGAGGAGAGTGCTGCTGCCAGTGAGGAACTGTCCGCGCAGGCACAGATGCTGAAGGAACTGGTGGAACAATTTGAGATTTAGCCAGGGTGCCGGACAGTTACAAGATTTCAAAGACAAAGGGGAACACAATGGATCGTGAAGTGGAATTGGATGAAATGTTTAAAGATTTTATGAGGGAGCTTGGGAACATTGGAACCGGAAACGCGGTCAATGCCCTGTCGCAGCTTCTGAACTGTCCGCTGGAAATTGATACGCCCAATCTGCGTATACTGCCTTTTCAGCAGCTGACAGAAATTCTTACCGAGGCGGAAACCCCGCTGGCAGGAATTATGGTGGAAGTTTTCAAAGAAGTGGAGGGCATGTTTCTCTTTTTGTTAGATGAGACGTTCACGAGACAGATCGTACATCTTGCACTGGGTGTGGAGATGTGGGACTTTATGAGCCTTACAGAGATGGAAGAATCTCTGCTCCTGGAGTTGGGGAATATCATGTGCGGCGCTTATATCAGAGCATTGTCCCAGCTTTTGGATGTAGAGATGGATGTGTCCGTCCCTCAGATCAAGATAGATATGGGCGGGGCAATCCTAACGGACGCCGCGCTGCGTTTTCTAAGAACAGGTGATGAGTTATTAATGATAGACAATTTGTTCCGTATGGACATAGGTACTTTTTCGGGGCGCATCCTGTTCCTTCCGGAAATGGATTCTCTGCAGGTACTGCTTAGGAAGCTTGAGGAGTTGTGAGATGGATAAGATCACAGTAGGAATTGCGGAGGGCAGAATAGCTGTTGGAGGACAGGTGCTGGTCACCTATGCATTGGGCTCCTGCATAGGCATCTGCCTGTACGACAGCAAAATAAAAATAGCCGGAATGGCTCATATCGTGCTGCCGGACGAGAGCAGCGCTGCCGTAAAGAGCAATCCCTATAAGTTTGCAAAAAGCGGGGTTTCTGCACTGGTCATGGAGATGCAGAGGCATGGTGCTGATAAGAGAAGAATAACAGCAAAGATAGCCGGGGGAGCCAAAATGTTCAGCACAAGCCATTTAGCCTGGGATATCGGTGAAAAGAACACCGCCGCTGTGAGGCATGCGCTGCGTTCGGCAGGGATCCATATTATAGCTGAGGACACAGGAGCTAATTATGGCAGAACACTTGAATTTTGCGCAGAAAACGGCAAAGTAGAAGTAAAAACAGTGAAAAGAAAAACAGTGATATTATAATATAGATAGAAGCATGGGAGGCAAATATGGATTTTAATGGTAAGAATATCGTTCTGGCTGTAGACGACAGTCTGATGGTATGTAAACAGATTCAGACAGCGCTGAAAGAAGAGCCTGTTTTTCTCTGTGAGGCACACAATGGGCAGGAGGCAGTGGATATGGCTATGCAGTATCAGCCGGATTTGATCCTTTTGGATGTGGTACTGCCCGATATAGAAGGATATGAGCTGATCGGGAAACTAAAGGAGGTGGGGCAGAAGGACGCGGCAGTCCTGTTCCTCACCTCAAAAGACAGGGACGAGGATGTGGTAAAGGGGTTTTCCATGGGGGCATGTGACTATATCAAGAAGCCCTTCGCCACAGCAGAGCTTCGTTCCAGGGTACACGCTCATCTTGAAATGAAAAAGCAGAAGGACATCCTGAACAGACAGAATAAAGAACTGCTTACCAATATGGAAAAGCTGAACTTTATGGCTTTCAGAGACGGTCTTACCGGTCTGTATAACAGGCGGTACGTGGTGGGGAACCTGATGGATGACATGAAAGACCATAATGCGGAAAAGGCTACAGAAGTGCTCATTATGGCGGATATTGATGACTTTAAGAAGATCAATGATACATATGGCCACGATGCCGGAGACGCGGCTTTGGTGTGCATTGCCAATATTTTAGAGGAACAGTGCAGGGAACACAGAGTCATCCGCTGGGGCGGAGAGGAATTTCTTATCGTACTCTTTGCTGTTACGGAGGAGGAGGCGTTTGAGATCAGTGAGCGCATCAGGAAAGAAGTGGAGGCGTTCCGCATTTATCATCCGGACGGGGAATTTTCCTGTACTCTGACCATGGGGCTTCATACCTACCATGAGCCTGACAGGATAGAGGACAGCGTCAACTGTGCGGATAAGGCACTTTACTATGGGAAACGAAACGGAAAGAACTGCAGTGTCTGGTATAAGGACATACGGTGAGCGGTGAGCAGATATGGGATATTTCGATGCGGATGCAGAAGAAATGCTGGAGGTGTATCTTTTAGAGACACGCCAGCTTATGGAACAGCTGAACGGGGTTTTGTTGGAAGCTGACAGGAATAAGACATTTTCAGAGGACGATATCAATACGGTTTTCAGGATCATGCACACGATCAAAAGCTCTTCTGCCATGATGGGGCTTCACGCCCTGTCCGGCATGGCACATAAGCTGGAAGATCTGTTTTCCTATTACAGGGAGCAGAAAGGGGAGATCAGCCGTATAAAACCGGAGCTGTTTGACCTGCTTTTTAAGGTGTCTGACTTTGTGGAGAGTGAACTGACGCAGATGCCGGAGGAGAGCTATGCGCCAAAGGATACAAAAGAGATAGAGAATAAAATACAGAAGTATCTGCAAAGTCTGGAGGAGAATACAGATGTAGATCAGGAGCTTCCGGCCCAGGAACAGGTTTTGGGAGAGAATTCCCCTTTACAGACAGAAAAAGAAGAGAAGAAAACGGAGCCTGTTCAGGCAGGAATTCCGGAGAGCTTTTTGAAAAAAAGCGGTGTTGTCATACGGGTCCGCTTTGAGGAAGGCTGCCGTATGGAGAATATCCGCGCGTTTATGATCTTCAGACAGATTGGAAATCTCTGCAGCAGTGTGGAGAGCTATCCGAAAGATTTGGAAAAATCCCAGCAGGGAGCGGAATATATCAATAAAAACGGAGTTTTTATCCGCTTTGAGAGTGAAAAAAAAGAACAAGTCCTGGAAACCGTCAAACGCGGGCTTTTTGTAAAGGATTATGAGGTTCTGAGGGATGAGGAGAAGAAGCCGGAACCACAGGTCATAGAGAACAAGAAAAAAGCAGACAACCATGCCGAGACAAAGGAGGCAGAATTCCTCAATGTACGGACGGACCGTCTGGACCGTCTTCAAAATCTTTCCGGAGAGCTGTTGATCCTGATGCTCACACTGGATGAGGAATTGAAAAGCCAGGGGATGGATGACGTCAGGGAAGGAACCGCTTATCAGGTCAACCGCCTGATCGAGGAGATGGAGCGCACCGTTATGGAGATGCGCATGGTTCCCGTGTCAAAGGTCATCCCAAAGCTTAAGAGAATTCTCCGGGATATCTGCAGGGATCAAGGAAAAGAAGCGGAGCTGATCGTGAACTGCGGAGACATTGAGGCGGATAAGAGCGTGGTGGACTATGTCTCGGAGTCCCTGCTCCACATTATCAGAAACGCAGTAGATCATGGCCTGGAGCTTCCGAAAGAGCGCACAGAAGCGGGCAAGGATCCCAAGGGAAGCATAACATTCAGCGCGGAAAATACCATAGGCGAGCTGATGATCTCTGTCACAGATGACGGAAGAGGCATAGACCTGGACAAAATACTGGAGAAGGCAAGAGAAAAGCACCTCATGACAAAACCGGAGGAGGAATACGATCCCCAGGAGATCCTGGAGCTGATCTTATCTCCGGGATTTACCACCAATGAGGAGGTTACAGAGTATTCCGGCCGCGGCGTAGGCCTGGATGTGGTGAAGAATATTCTGGAGGAGGCAGGGGGCCATCTGTATATCCAGAGCGAGGCGGGTAAGGGAAGTACCTTTACCATCACGCTCCCCCTCTCCCTGGCGACCATTGAGTGTACCAGATTCCGGGTGGGCGAATGCCGTTTTTCTGTTCCTTCCAGATATGTACAGCGCTTTTTAAGCTATGAGGAGAACAGGAATTTTGTACACCGAAGAAACGACAGGAAATATATCCTGTACGACAGCAGGATGCTCCCTCTGGTGGATCTAAGGGAAGCTTATCAGATAGAGGGAGATTATCCCGACACGGCCCTTTTGGTCTATGTAAAAAGTGCCAAGCGGGAGGGTGTCATTATCATTGACTCCATGTATGAGCAGAAGAGGATCGTGGTAAAACAGCTTCCGGCGTTGTTTGGCCCCGGCTTTCGGAGGCACACAGGCATCAGTGGATGCAGTATCATGGGAAATGGCAAAATCTGCGCGGCTCTTGATATTGAAACCATGATTGAAAAATTCACGAAGGAGGCAGTCCATGAGCGAGAATGAGATAAATGAAATTCTGTGTTTTCCCGGTATCAGGAAAAATTATGCGGTGGATTTCTCTTGTGTGGTGGAAATCAGCTATGACTTTAAGATATCAAAAATCCCCTGCATGCCTCCGGATTTTGAGGGTGTGTGCAGCTATAAGGGAGTTATGATCCCTGTCATAAGGATAGAAGAGGAACAGGAGATACAGGAGATGGAGGACGGGGACCAAAGCCGTGTGATCGTGGTCATCGTAAAACATCAGAAGTATCTTCTGGGTATCCGTCTTTCCGGGGAACCCTATATTATCTCCTATACCGATGCCGACAAGATAACAAATCCTCTGGGGGCGGCAGCTTCTGACCGCTGGAAAGAGAAAGGGCTTTACCGATATGGGGAGAAATTATTTTCCGTTATTGACGTGGCCAGGACACTTGAGAGTATGGTCTTTTACCCCTGACATTGATGCACCAACAGAGAAAAAACTGACTCTGTTGGTGTTTTTTTATATTTTTCCTTATGATATAATGTATAAGAAAAGCCCAGACGGCGTTAAGAAATAAACTGTGTAAACGGCAGCGGAAGGAGCAGCCTATGAGGAATCTGCAGAACAGGAAAGAACCGGCAGAAGAATTGAAGGAGAAGAGCAAAGAAAGACTGAGGGTGTTTGCCCTTTATCTCATACTGGCCATGGTTATTGTGCTCCTTTTCTGGATGAATGGGGAAACCGCGGCAAACAATATTGGATTTGACAATGAGAATGTATATGTACTGGATGAGGGATGGACCATGGAACGGGGGCAGGAGACGAAGCCCGTAACCCTGCCTGTGGACGACAGTGCGGCGGCAGGAGAGGCGGTATCCTACACAAAAATACTGGAAAAGCAGGATTCCTACTGCAATATGATCATGTTCCACTCCTCCCATCAGCGGATCAAGATATATCTGGATGAGGAATTGCTCTATACGTTTGGGTATGGGCAGAGTACGCCTGTCCGCGCCTCTGTGGGCAGTGCGTGGCAGTATACCCGTCTTCCCGAGGACTGGGAGGGGAAAGAACTGCGTATTGAAACCAAGGGGGTATATGATTCCTATTCCGGCAACCAGGAGACGGTGTATCTGGGAACCAAAACATCCCTTGTTTTTATGGTGGCAAAGCAGAAGCTGATCTCTCTGCTGGTGGATCTGTTTTTATTTATTATGGGGGTACTTTTGATCATAAGCAGCTTTTTTTTCAGGGCAGCCCATACGGAAGGCAGGATCCGGTATCTCGGAATTTTTGCCATTGTGACCAGCACCTGGATATTGCTGAAGTCAGGAGTGGGGCAGATTTTTACGGGAAATATATTAATGAGCATGAATATACTCTATCTGCTGTTTGGTCTGATGCCCATTCTCACCATCAGCTTTCTTCTGACCTTTGACAGCTTTTCAAAGAACAAGTTTATGAGGGGACTTTACTGGTTTACCATTGCAAGTTATTTCGCCATGCAGTTTCTGCAGCTTTCAGATGTGATGGATTATACACAGACGGTATCTCTGAACCATATAAATTTTCTGTTGATCGTGATCGGAATGGCAGGAATCTGCATCAGGAATAAGCTAAAAGGAGAAAAGATCCAGGATATTCCTGTCTTTGTGGCCTGCTTTACCTTTGCCGGGTTTGGTGCTGTGGATATTTACCGGTTTTATTTTGAAAAGACCATGCAGAGCAATGTGGGATTTACACAGGCAGGACTGATCTGCTTTGTCTGTTCTCTGGGATATTCCGTTGTCAAACAGTCCTCGGAAGAACAGACTCAGATGATCGAAAACAAGACGCTGAAAAAAATAGCCTATATGGATATCCTTACAAAGCTTCCGAATAGAACGGCGTTTGAGAATCGGATGGAGTATTACAGAACGGAGAAGCCGGATCAGGAACCTATGGTTATGATCGTAGACTTAAATGGTTTAAAAGAGATCAATGATACATATGGACATAAAGCGGGAGATCTGGCGATCATCCGCATAGCGCAGCTTTTGGACCGGCATTTCGGGCAGCCGCTTCGCACGTACCGTATCGGTGGGGATGAGTTCTGTGTATTGGCAGAAGGAGAGACGGATGAGACCTTTGAACAGCGCGTCCAGCATTTCCTCAGAGAGGTGGAAGACGCGGACAAGGAATATGAGTTTTCCTTTTCTGCTGCCTACGGATATGTGAGAAGCAAAGAGGAAGGCATAGACAAGGCCTTCATATATGCAGATAAAAAAATGTACGCATGTAAGATGCAGATGAAGCAGGAACTGGCAAAAGAAGGATCATGGTAACTGTGAAGGTTTGGAACCGTTACGAATCATAAGAGACAGCAGGAGAGACATATGGATTATAAACAGGCATTTCACATATTGGGTACAGAGCCTTCCGGGAATGAGACAGACATCCGGCAGGCTTACAGGAAGCTTCTTACAAAAAATAACCCGGAAGACGACCCGGAAGGATTTAAACGGCTTCGCCGGGCCTATGAGACGGCACTGCAGTATGTACGCACAGAAAAGAGTGCACCGACGCAGGAGACAAAGTCAGAGACAGATGTCTGGATGGAGCAGGTGAAGGCGGTTTACCGCTCTTTTTCCAGGAGAATGGATCCTGCGTGCTGGCGGGAACTTCTTCGGGCAGATGTGTGTCAAAGTCTGGCAGATGAGGAAGAAGTAAGGGCAAAGCTCTTTGGATTTCTGTCAGGGCATTTTCGGCTTTTGCCGGATATCTGGAAGATACTGGATGAGCATTTCCTCATTGAGGAGGAGAAGGCGGACTTTGAGGAGCATCTGCCCGCCGAATTTGTCCGGTATATGCTGAGTCAGATACACGGGGAGATACATTTTCCGTATGAATATTTTGAGGGCAGGGATGACGGGGATTATGACACCTGGACTGCCACTTATTTTCAGCTCTATGAGGCTGTGGAGAAGAAGGATCCGGTCCGCGCAAAAGAGCTATTAAGGAGTATGGAGGATCTGGAAATCCATCATCCTTTGGCGGATATGGAAAAAGCCAGGATCCTGCTGCTTGAGGGGGAAAAAGAACAGTCCTGTGAGATGGCATCTCTTCTTCTTAAAAAGTATCCGGACGAAATCAGGATCCTGATACCGGGAGGGCAGATCCTGTGGGAATGTGGGGATTTGGACAGGGCAGCGTCCTGCTATGAAAAGATTCACAGCCGTTTCCCCCAGCACTTTGTGACAAATCTGCGGCTGGGGAAATATTATGCCGGAAAAGAAGAATACAAAAAGGCAAAAGAGTTTATCACCGATGCCAGCCGTGTCAACGCCCAGGATAAAGAAATGCTGGAATGCCTAAGGGAAATCAACAGTCGTCTGATAGAGGAGTATAGAGAAAAGATAAGCCTTCAGGCAGCGGATACAGAGGATTACATTGAACTGGGATGGTGCTGTCTGCAAAATGAAGAGTGTCAGACCGGGATAGACTATCTCACCGGTATCGTGCCGGATGAGAAGAATGAGGCGGGATACCACAGTGTGATGGAACGGCTGTATTTCGCTGCCGGTATGCCGGAAAAGTCTGAGGAGGAGGGGAATGCCTGGATACAGAGTATCCGAAGAGAGGAGCCTTCTCTTTCCCGGGAGGAAAAGCAGCATGTACCGGAACGGATCGCAGCCGCTTATTATATCATGGGAAGAGCATGGATGCAGACCATGGAACAGGATGACCACGCATTGAAGCTTCTGGATACCTCCATTTCTTTTTATGACAAGAATGCGGATACCTTTCTGCAGAAAGCGCTTCTTCTGAACAGAATGAAGCGGAACCGGGATGCGCGGGAAGCCTGTGACCGGCTTCTGGAGCTGGAACCGGGGAATTTCTGGGGATACGTGAACCGAATGGAGGCATGTCTGGCTTTAAAGGAAGGGCAGGGGGTTATCGACGACTTTTACCGGGCTAAAAAAATATTTGTGTCTTATCCTCCCTTATACGAAATGACAGCAGAGGTCTTTGACAGTGCCGGACAGTACGAGGATGTGCTGGATATCATAAAACAGGCAGAGAATGAGAAGATATCTACGCCCAGGCTGTCTCTGTTTCGTCTGCGCGCAAACAGCAGACAGGCAAAGACTATAGGGGAAGCGGAAAAAGTTCTGGATGACGCCTCCCAGGTACTCGCAGACCTGGAAGATACCCGAAAAAATGCTGAAATCCGGGGGGGAATCTATGCCGAGGCTGCCAGGATACAGAACAATATGGGTGACGGCAAAGCGGCACTTGCGTATATTAACAGAGCTTTGGCCCAGGACGGCAGACCCATTTTTAAATGGATGAAAGGAAACATTTTGTTCGATCTGGAAAGATTTCAGGAGGCACTGCAGGTGTTGGTCTCCTGCGAAAAAGATTTTCCTGAGGGTGATATGGTCATGTTCCGGATCGGGGAATGTTATCAGAGGGTGGGCAGGATGGAAGAGGCCGCGGAATATTTTAAAAGGACTCTGGAAATCGATCCCCAAAACCGACGGGCCAACAGCAAGCTGGCAGAGATCTACAGGGACCTCCTGGATGAGAAGGAGGATATGGATTTCTACGAGAAGGGCCTTTTTTATGCAGACAGACAGATACAGCTTCAGCCTGAGGCATATTATTATGTGGAACGGGGGCTGCTTCATATGGCTGCCGCATATTACAGCAGGGCTGTGCAGGACTTTGAGGAGGCATCACGTCTGGAACCTGAGAATGTGTATGCGTATAACAATGCCTGTATCTGTTTTAGAATGATGGGCGAGTATGAGAAAGCCATCGCAGCCGGGAAAAAGGCAGAAGCTGTACTGGGAGAACAGGATACGGTCCGGGTATACGGCAGCCTCGGGGACTGCTGTATGGAGACCGGACATCTTACACAGGCAGAGGAATACTACCGAAAACACCAGAAACAGTTTCCAAACGGCCGTTCCCCGAAAGAATCCCTCACAGAGGTATATATAAGACTGGGAGATTTGAATTCAGCCTTTTACTGGATCGGACAGGCCTATGAAAAGGAAGGGGAGGTTCTCTACAGGAAAGCCCAGGTGTATTACAGAATGGGAGAGGGGGAGAAAGCCCGCCTCTGTCTTCAGGACCTTTTAAAAGACAGGGAGAGCCTGTGCAGGACCAGGCTTTTGGCTGCGTATAACGTCTGCTATCTTCTCAACAAGGAGAGGGCTGCTCTTAAAATGGTCAAAAGTGTTCTGAAAGAGACAAAGGCAGGTTCTGAAGAATATTTCCGGGCAGGTTTTTTGATGGCTGAAATATATATGAGAAGCGGGAAACAAGCAAAAACGAAAAAGACAGCAGAGGCGCTCCTGTCTGTATGGCAGAGCCGGTATGGAGATGACAGTCTTAAAAAATGGAAGTACCGCAGAAAGCGCCTGTATGAGCTGGGACTTCTGCATCTCTTTGCAGGCAGGCCACGGGAGGCTTTGGAACAGGCACGTCTTATGGCGGAGGCTCCCAAGTGTGAGGGCATCTGCTGCGGACAACAGGGAGGAACCTGCGCGGAAGCTCTTTATCTTCTGGCTCTTATCTGTGAATCCACAGGAAAGAGACAGGAGGCAGCGGACCATTATACAAAGCTTATACAGAGCGGCTTTTTAAACATACCGGCGGATTACGGGCGCAGAAGACTACAGTGACAGAAAGGAACAGATAAGTGATCATAGGAATAGATTTGGGTACAACAAACAGTTTGGCAGCATATTTTTCGGAGGACGGGCCGAGGATCATCCCCAACCGTCTGGGACGGCATCTGACGCCATCAGTGGTGAGCGTGGATGAAAATGATCAGGTTTACGTAGGAGAGACAGCAAAAGAACGGGGGTTTTTATATCCTCAGATGACCGCCTCTGTATTTAAGCGCCACATGGGAAGTGACAGGAAGTACCCCTTGGGTGAGAAGGAATTCACGGCCCAGGATCTGTCATCTTTTGTTCTGCGAACTTTGAAGGAGGATGCGGAGGCATATCTGGGACAGACTGTGGAGGAGGCAGTCATCAGTGTACCGGCATACTTTGACGATAAGCGCCGGAAAGCCACAAAAAGGGCCGGGGAACTGGCAGGGCTTAAAGTAGAGAGGATCATCAGTGAGCCCACAGCGGCAGCCATTGCCTACGGGCTATACGAGAAGCAGAAAAATACTAAATTCCTGGTTTTTGACCTGGGCGGCGGAACCTTTGATGTGTCTGTTCTGGAACTTTTTGAGAATATTCTGGAAGTCCGGGCAGTGGCCGGGGACAATTATCTGGGCGGCGAGGATTTCACGGAGCTGCTGGTCCAGCATTATATGGACAGGATGGATCTAAAATCCGCAGAGCTTACACAGAAGACACTTGGGCAGATACGAAAACAGGCGGAGGCGTGCAAACGATCCTACAGCCAGGCGGCATGCGGCATCATGAACTGCAGGATAGACGGGGAGGAGAAGAAACTGGAGATCTCCCTGAAAGAGTATGAAAAAATGTGTGAACCGCTGCTTACAAAGATCAGGAGACCGGTACAGAGAAGTTTATCGGATGCCCATGTGAAACTTTCGGATATTGATGAGATCGTACTGGTAGGCGGGGCGACCAGACTTCCTGTCATAAGAGACTTTATCATCCGCATGTTCAAAAAATTTCCAGACACAGCTATGGATCCAGACGAGGCCGTCGCTCTGGGAGCTGCTGTCCAGGGAGCCATGAAAGAGAGGCGGGAAGCAGTTCGTGAAGTTATCCTGACAGATGTGTGTGCCTTTACTCTGGGAACAGAGGTCTCTGTGCGCTTGGAGAATGGGAAAATGGACGAGGGACATTTCTGCCCTATCATAGAGAGGAATACCGTTATTCCGGCCAGCCGTACAGAACGGTTTTACACCATGCACGACGATCAGGAGCGTGTCCGTATCTGCGTCCTGCAGGGAGAGAGCCGATATGCGGAAAATAATCTTTTGCTGGGGGAACTGAATATCCAGGGTGCCCAAGAACAAAGCGGGGGAAGAAAGTATTGATGTTACCTATACGTATGATATTAACTCGATCCTGGAGGTGGAGGTATGTGTGACATCCAGCGGGCAGAGACAGCGGCAGATCATAAAGGGCCGCGAAAATGAGATGACGGACAGGGAGATCGAGGAGCGGATGAGAGAGCTGTCCTATCTGAAGATCCATCCCAGGGAGCAGGAAGAAAACAGGCTGCTGCTTTTGAGGGGAGAGCGTCTCTACGAGGAGACTGTGGGAGACAACCGGCGCCGGATGGAACATGAGCTGCAGAAATTTGAAATGGTGTTAAATACCAGAGACCGGGGTAAAATAGAAGAAGCGGCGAAACATCTTTCCCAGGTAATGGAAGAGGTAGAAGAGGACAATCTATAATAACCCGGAGGTATGAAAATGGGAGAAAAATTATATGTAAACGGCACGATCCTGACAATGGAAAAACAGATGTATGCCGAAGCGGTGCTTGTCAGAGAGGGCAGGATCGCGGCAGTTGGAAGAAAAGAGGCTGTGGAAGCCTTTGCTTCCCGGAATGCGGAGAGAGTGGATCTAGAGGGGCGGACCATGATGCCTTCCTTTTTAGATGCCCACAGTCATTTTATGGCCTGTGCCAGCGGAGCGCTGCAGATTTCCCTGGACGACGCCAAAAGCTTCAGGGAGATAGCAGACCGGGTGAGGGAATATATAGGCAGCAGGCATGTAAAAAAAGGAGTATGGCTGACAGGAAAAGGATATGACCATAATTTCCTGGAGGAGAAAGCTCATCCCGACAGGCATCTGCTGGATGAGGCCGCGCCTGACAACCCTCTGGTCATACAGCATCAGTCCGGTCATATGGGTGTCTTTAACACAGAGGCTCTGATCCGTCTGGGCATACCCATGGACAGGACCGGAACGGTTCCGAATATATCAGGTGGAAAGATCGCGGTGCGGGATCATATCCCTACGGGCTACATGGAAGAGAATGCGTTTGCGGTGTTTCAAAAGAAGATTCCGCTGCCATCTCCGGAAGAATTTCTGGGTGCTGTAAAAAAAGCCCAGGAGAAATACGCGTCCCATGGGATCACTCTGGTCCAGGAGGGAATGGTGGTAGATGAAATGCTTCCTCTCTATCAGGAAATCCTGGAGGCGGGTATTTTGAAGCTGGATGTGGTGGGATATCTGGACATGGCAGGTGCCGGAAGATTTTCGGCTGCTATGAAGAGACACAGGGAAGGCTTTTACCGGCATTTTAAAATCGGAGGATACAAAATCTTTCTGGACGGTTCGCCTCAGGGGAGGACTGCCTGGATGAGAGAACCCTACACCTTTGGACCGGAAGGGGAGGGATACCGGGGGTATCCGACGCACTCAGACGAGGAGGTTTGCGCATTTGTGCGGCGTGCTATGGAAGAGCGCATGCAGCTTCTGGCCCACTGCAACGGGGATGCGGCCTGCGGGCAGTATATCGGAGCTTTTAGGAAAGCTGTTTCCATGGGAGACGGTGTGCTTCCCGCAGATATCCGCCCGGTAATGATACACGCCCAGCTTCTGGGCCTTGACCAGATACCAAAAGTCAAAGCCATGGGAATGATCCCCTCCTTCTTTGCAGGTCATGTATACCACTGGGGAGATATCCACGCAGACAATTTCGGCATGGAGCGGGCGTCCCATATAAGCCCGGCGGCTTCCGCTCTGAAGGAAGGCATTGTCTACACATTTCACCAGGATTCCCCTGTGACAGAGCCAGATATGTTAGAGACCGTGTGGTGTGCGGTAAACCGGTGTACAAAGAGCGGAAAAATACTTGGCAGTAAGGAGCGCATATCTGCAGCGGATGCCCTTAAGGCAGTCACTCTGTATACGGCATACCAGTATTTTGAGGAGCGGGAGAGAGGCAGTATTGCCCCGGGGAAGAGAGCTGATCTTGTGATCCTGTCAGAGAATCCCCTTGAGAAAGAAAAGATGCAGATAAGAGACATCAGGGTACTGTCCACCATAAAAGACGGTGAGGTCATTTACCGCAGGGACAGCCTTTGACACAGACAGGAGAGTCCGGTACAAACATACCGGACTCTCCTGTTTTTAGTCATCTGCCAGTCTTATCCCTGTGATATCAGGTTCTATGATCAGAGAGTAGTTTGTGTAATATACTACAAAGCCGGGCTTGGAGCCATTGGGCTTTTTCACATGTTTTTTCTGGATATAGTCAATCTCCACTTTGGGTGCAGTGCGTCCGCTGGAATAATATCCTGCCAGGCGGCCGGCCTCCTCAAAGGTGCGGTCAGGCAGCTCTTCATTGTTGGATTTTACGATCACGTGGGAACCTGCCATTTTTTTAGCGTGGAACCACCAGTCATTGCCTGTGGCAAATTTGAAGGTCAGCTCCTCATTCTGGTAATTGTTCTTTCCCACATATATGTGGTAGCCGTCACTGGAGATATAATGCAGGGGTTTTGCCTTGGACTGCATTTTCTTTTTGCCCCCGGTGTAGTGCTTTTTAATATATCCGTATTCTGTCAGCTCTTCTTTGATCTGGGAGAGATCACTTTCCTGCTGGGCAATATCCAAAGCGGCCTGAATGGATTCCAGATGGCGGATCTCGCTTTCCGTATCCTCCAGTTGTTCTTTTAAGGCCTGGGCGGTACGTTTCAGCTTGTTGTACCTGTCAAAGTATTTTTTGGAGTTCTCCTGCGGTGTCATGGTGGGGTCAAGAGGGATGGTGATCTCCTCATTGGTATAGTAGTTCAGCGCCCGGAAGGATTTACAGCCATCCTCTAGATTATATCCATAGGTGTTGATCAGCTCCCCGTAGACTTTGTATTTGTCCATTTTTTTTGTGTCCTGCATCTGCTTTGTCTGCAGGTCAAACTTTTTCCAGTTGCGGTCCAGGGCTGTCTGGACGATCTTGCGCAGATCAGCGGATTTTTGTCGCATGCGGGTGATGATATTTTTCTGGGCATAATACTGTTCCAGTACCTGGGATATAGAATCATATTCTTTAACTGCAAAATCTGTGTACTGGGTGAGAGGAACCGCTCCGAATTCTACGGGTTCCCCGGATTCACTGTATACAATATTAGGTGTGAAGTGTCCCTTTCGGATATCTTCCATAAAGCCCGCAAATGCCCGGTAGACCCGTTCTTTTTCCTGATCGGACAATTCTTCAGTGGGACTGCTCCCGTGAACCAGTGCCCGGGTGCAGATCTCCTCAGCGGCGATGGGACTCAGCCCTGTAAGCGAACTATAGATGGCTTTTGCTGTGCCTGCCGGTTTTTGGTATACCGTCCGGTAAAATTCTTCCTCTGTGATGGTCAGAGGATCTTTTTTGTCCTGGGTCTGCGGAATAAAATAATCTCTTCCGGGAAGAACCTCCCTGACAGAACTCATATTCAGGGACACGTGCTTGATGCTGTCCAGGATCATGCGCTCTTCATTGAGGAAAATAATATTGCTGTGCTTGCCCATGATCTCTACCACCAGGGTTTTAAAGCACAGATCGCCCAGTTCATTTAAATGTTCGATCTTGATCTCAATGACACGCTCCAGCCCCGGCTGGGTCACTGCGGTGATCTTGCCGCTTCCCACATGCTTGCGCAGCAGCATACAGAAATTAGGAGCGGTGAGGGGACTCACTTTGTTTTTATCTGTAAAATAGATCAAGGGCAGGGAAGCGCTGGCCGATATGAGAAGCCTGTACTGTGTCCTGTTGTTTTTTATAGTGAGGATCAGCTCGTCCGCCTCTGGCTGTGCGATCTTGTTGATCTTGCCGCCCACAATGGTATCATTTAATTCTTTGACTATATTTGCAATGGTAACTCCGTCAAATGCCATATAAATTCTCCTTCCGATTCCGTTATCACGATTATATACGAAATAGAAACACAAAGCAAATGAAAAAAAGATTTGACTGGTAATTGTGATTGCTTTATAATAACCATGTATGTTTATGTCACTATTCACGAAGTTGTCAGGGACAGCATCTGTGGATGGTAACATTTTTGTCCGTAACTGTGAGGATACCGGACAGTTACACATTATTATGCTATGTGCAAATAAACAGCAGAAAAGAGAAAGACATGATCAAGAGCATGACAGGCTTTGGAAGAGCCGAGGTGATTGACGAAGAAAAGAAAGTTACGGTTGAGATGAAATCCGTAAACCACCGCTATTTGGATATCAATATGCGCATGCCCAAGAAGCTGAGCAGTTTTGAGGCTTCCATACGTGCCGTATTGAAAGAATATCTCCAGCGCGGCAAGGTGGATCTCTTCATCGCCTATGAGGACTACACCCAGTCCCGTGTTTCCGTGAAATACAACAGGGAAATCGCAGGACAGTATTTAGAATACTTACAGCAGATGAGTGAAGAATTTCATCTGGAAAATGACATAAGAGCGTCCAGGCTTCTGGGCTGTCCGGAGGTGTTCACCATGGAAGAACAGACGGTGGATGAGAAAGAACTCTGGAGTTCTCTGGAGGAAGTGTTAAGAGAAGCAGCCCGTCAGTTTGTGGATACCAGGATCAAAGAGGGCGGCCATCTGAAGAACGATATTCTGGAAAAGCTGGACGGCATGTACAAAAAAGTAGAACAGGTGGAGGAGCGTTCCCCTGAGATTCTCCGTGAATACAGGGAAAAGCTGGAGAATAAAGTGGCTGAACTTCTTCAGGATGCACAGATCGAGGAGAGCCGCATTGCCGCGGAAGTGATCCTTTTTGCAGATAAGATGTGCACGGACGAGGAGACCGTACGCCTGAAAAGCCATATCTCCCATATGAGAGATGTGTTGGAGCAGGAGGACGGCATTGGCAGAAAGCTTGACTTTATCGCCCAGGAGATGAATCGCGAGGCCAATACCATTTTATCCAAGGCCAATGACCTGGAGACCTCCAATCTTGCCATTGACCTGAAAACAGAGATAGAGAAGATCCGCGAACAGATTCAGAACATTGAATAAAGGCAGGAAGAATATGTCTAAATTGATCAATATTGGTTTCGGTAATGTAGTGAACACAGATAAAGTTGTGGCAGTTGTCAGCCCGGACGCCGCGCCCATCAAGCGCATGGTACAGTCTGCAAAGGAGTCCGGCAGATGCATTGATGCCACCCAGGGCCGAAAGACAAAGGCAGTGCTCATCACCAACAGTGATATGCTGATCTTATCCGCGCTGCAGCCGGAAACCATTGCAAAGCGTTTTGGCACGTTTTACGAAAATGATTTAAAAGGGGAACAGGATGGATAACAGAGGAATTTTAACCGTAGTCTCCGGATTTTCCGGTGCGGGAAAAGGGACGCTGATGAAGCGTCTTCTGGAGAAATATGATAATTACTCTCTTTCCATTTCCGCAACCACCAGGGCACCGCGGGATGGAGAAGAACATGGAAGAGAATACTTTTTCCATTCAAAAGAGGAGTTTGAGGAGCTGATCTCCCAGGATGCGTTGATTGAATATGCCCAGTATGTGGAAAACTATTACGGTACACCAAAGGCATATGTTGAGAAGCAGCTGGAAGCGGGCAGGGATGTGATCCTGGAAATTGAGATCCAGGGTGCTCTTAAGGTGAAAGAAAAAATGCCGGATACCCTCTTGATGTTTGTAACACCGCCTACGGCGGCGGAGCTGAAACGCCGTCTGACAGACAGAGGAACGGAGACACCGGAGGTTATAGAATCCAGACTTCGCAGGGCCTCTGAGGAGGCAGAGGGGATGCCCCTTTATGATTATGTGCTCATCAATGACGATCTGGAAGAATGCGTTGACAGACTGCACGGTATTATTCAGAGCCAGCACAACACTGTAAAAAACAGTGCGCCTTTTATAGAAAAAATAACAAGTGAAGTAGCAGTATTTGCGAAAGGAGAATGAGATATGATACATCCGTCTTACACAGAATTAATGGACGCAATCAACGAGGAGGGCAATATAGAGGACGAACCTTTAGTGACCAGCCGTTACTCTGTAGTGCTTGCCACCAGCAAGAGAGCCAGACAGCTCATTGCAGGCCGTGAGGCTATGGTTCACTCTTCAGGAAAGAAACCTCTGTCCACAGCAGTGGAAGAAATCTATCAGGGCAAAGTGCGAATTCTGCCTGAAGACTTCCAGGAGGAAGAGGAGACAACAGAAAACTAAAAATGTTTACAGGGACTGCCGCCAGACGCGGGCAGTCCCTTCTACCATTACTGACAAGGAGTATACATGAGGAAAGTTTTATTTATATCTCTTGGATGTGACAAGAATCTGGCAGACTCTGAGGAAATGCTGGGTATGCTTGTGGAGCACGGCTATACCATCGTAAATGATGAGACAGAAGCTGATGTGGCTGTTGTTAACACCTGCGCCTTCATCCATGACGCCAAAGAGGAGAGCATTTCCAACATTCTGGAGATGGCAAAGTATAAGGAGACAGGTTCTTTGAAAGTGCTGCTGGTGACAGGATGTCTGGCACAGCGGTACAAGGAGGAGATCGTTGAGGAAATCCCGGAGGTGGATGCCGTTCTGGGAACCACCAGCTTTGACGATATCATCGAAGCCCTTGATAAAGCTTTTGGAGGAGAAAAATATCTGGAGTTCAAGGACACCTCCTATCTGCCGGAGATTGAGACAAAGAGAATGATCACTACAGGCGGTTACTATGAATATCTGAAGATTGCGGAGGGCTGTGATAAGCACTGCACCTACTGTATCATTCCAAAGCTCAGAGGTAGGTACCGCAGTGTAGCCATGGAAAAACTGGTGGAGCAGGCCCGCTACATGGCAGAGCAGGGTGTGAAGGAGCTGATCATTGTGGCACAGGAGACTACCATATACGGCTGTGACCTGTACGGGGAGAAATCCCTGCACAAGCTCTTAAAAGAGCTGTGCCGCATCCCCGGCATTGCCTGGATCCGTGTTTTATATTGTTATCCGGAAGAAATCTATCCGGAACTGATCCAGGTGATGAAAGAGGAGCCGAAGATCTGTCACTACCTGGATCTGCCCATACAGCACTGCAATGACAGGATCCTGAAACGGATGGGAAGACGTACCACCAGACAGGAGCTTGTGGACATTATCTGCTCACTCCGCAGAGAAATCCCTGACATTGTACTGCGTACGACCCTGATCACCGGATTCCCGGGTGAGACGCAGGAGGAGCATGAAGAACTGATGAACTTTATCGACGAGATGGAGTTTGACAGGCTCGGCGTCTTTACCTATTCCCCTGAGGAGGATACCCCTGCCGCTGTCATGCCGGATCAGATAGATGAGGAAGTGAAGAAGGAGCGCCAGGCAGAGCTTATGGAGCTTCAGCAGGAGATTTCCCTGGATAAGGGTCAGGAGAAGATCCACTCGGAAGTGCTCGTCATGATCGAAGGAAAAGTTGCGGATGAGAATGCCTATGTGGGACGCACATACGGAGACGCGCCGGGTGTGGACGGATATATTTTTGTGAATACGGACAGGGAACTTATCTCAGGAGATTTATGCATGGTGCATATAACCGGCGCTCTGGAATATGATTTGATAGGAGAGTTAAAAGATGAATACACCGAATAAACTGACGATCGCAAGAATCGTTATGATTCCGTTCTTTGTGGCTTTTTTAATGTATGATATTGCGGGCAGTGCCGGTAAGTGGATCGCTCTGGCTGTCTTTATCATTGCCAGCCTGACAGATACTCTGGATGGATATCTGGCCAGGAGAGATAACCTGGTGACAAACTTCGGCAAGTTTATGGACCCGCTGGCAGACAAGCTGTTAGTCTGCTCTGCACTGATCTGTTTTACCGGTTTAGGGGAACTTCCGGCATGGATCACCATTATTATTATCGCCCGTGAGTTTATCATCAGTGGTTTTCGTCTGGTGGCTGCGGACAACGGTATTGTTATCGCCGCCAGCTATTGGGGCAAGTTCAAGACTGTATCACAGATGATCATGATCATTCTTATGATTATGGACATCCAGAATCAGGCATTCCAGATCCTGATCCAGATTTTTGTGGTAATTGCAGTTGCACTTACCCTGATTTCTCTTGTGGATTACATTGCCAAGAATAAAAGTGTATTGAGCATGCAGGACTAAAGAAAGAGAAAGTATGGCTATGCTGCCTGGGAAGGAGAGAAACATATGACAGCGGAATTGATATGTGTGGGAACAGAGTTGCTTCTGGGTAATATTGTGAATACAAACGGGGCCTATCTGGCGAAGAAATGTGCCGCCCTTGGGCTTTCCATGTATCATCAGAGTATTGTAGGTGACAATGACAAACGTTTGGAGGAGACCATTTGCACAGCGGTAAAGCGCTCAGATGTGGTGATACTGTGCGGTGGCCTTGGACCTACCAAGGATGATCTGACAAAAGAAGCGGCCGCAAAAGTTATGGGAAGAGAGCTGAAAGAGGATGAGCATACGAAAGAGCGGATCCAGGCCTATATGGATAACTATGTAAAGAGCCATCCGGGCACTAAGATCACAGACAACAACTGGAAACAGGCACTTTTGCCGGAGGGTGCCGTTGCTGTGGACAATGAAAACGGAACCGCACCAGGAATTATAATGGAGGAGAACAAAACCATTATGATTCTGCTTCCCGGCCCGCCAAATGAACTGATTCCTATGTTTGAAGAGAAGATATATCCCTATCTCAGGAAAAAACAGCCGGAGGTCATAGCCTCTGAGATGGTGAAGGTGTGCGGCATCGGAGAGAGCCAGGTGGAGACTGACATATCCGACATGATCGAAAAGCAGTCCAACCCTACGATCGCCACTTATGCAAAAACCGGGGAAGTGCATCTGCGTGTAACGGCCAAAGCAGAGAACGAAAAGGCAGCCAGAAAGCTGATCAAGCCCTATGTGCGTGAACTGAAGGTACGTTTCGGGGCCAATATCTATACAACAGATGAGGACAAATCTTTGGAGAGCGCTGTGGTAGACCTGCTCAGAAACCAGGATATCTCCCTTACTACAGTGGAGTCCTGTACAGGAGGTGCCCTGTCAGCCAGGATCGTGGATGTTCCAGGTGCTTCTGATGTGTTGAAGCAGGGATTCGTCACATATACCAACCGTGCCAAGAGAAAATACGTCATGGTAAAGAAGAGTACCCTGAAAGAGTACGGAGCCGTCAGTGAAAAATGTGCAAAGGAAATGGCAAAAGGCGGATGCTTTGTCACAGGTTCCGACGCTGCCATTTCGATCACAGGGTTTGCCGGACCGGACGGTGGTACGGAACAGGCCCCTGTGGGCACTGTATTTATCGGGTGCTGCTTAAAGGGAAAAACGGCAGTGCGGGAATTCCACTTTGGCGGAGACCGCAGTAAGATCAGGGAACAGGCAGTAACCTATGCGCTGATCCTGTTAAGAGAATGTATTTTGGAGAATTTTGAGCGCCGCAATGAGGAAAACACAAAATAATGTCATACAAATAATGTCATACAGACAGCCGCCCGGTATTCTATGCCGGACGGCTGTCTGCTTCCTAATGCATCATTTTGACGATCTGCATCATACGGTTGATGCGGGCCACCTCCTCCGGTGACTTTCCCATTTTCAGCACTTCGATTATGGTGTCCATCTCCTGACGCGAAAAATCAAGTCCCCCGGATTGACTTTTGTTCTGAGAGACTGCTGACATGAGAAAGGGCAGCAGTTCATTCATACCCTTTTGGCTTCCCTGACTGGCTATATTGTTGAGCATTTTCAGCTTTTCAGGGTCCATGCCTTTTAGATTGGGGTTATTCATCCAGTTGTCCTGAGGATTTCCCTGCTGCTGTGTATCCTGCTGGGGGCCGCTTTGATAGGAACCGGTCCCCTGCTGAGCATTATTCTGATAAGGGCCGGCTCCTTGTTGTGGGTTGTTCTGATATGGACCCGGTCCCTGCTGAGGGCCGTTCTGATAAGTTCCTGAGCCCTGCTGAGAGTTATTCTGATATGGTCCTGGTCCTTGCTGAGAGTTGTTCTGGAAAGTTCCCGGTCCTTGCTGAGAGTTGTTCTGAAAAGTTCCCGGTCCTTGCTGAGGTCTGTTCTGAAAAGTCCCTGGTCCCTGCTGCGAGTTATTCTGAAAAGTCCCCGGTCCCTGCTGCGAGTTATTCTGAAAAGTCCCTGGTCCCTGCTGAGCGTTATTTTGATAAGTCCCGGTTCTCTGCTGCGTATTATTCTGATAAGGCTGGGATTCCGTCTGTGAACCGGGCTGCGGTCCGGCGTGATATGGCTGCTGAACCCCCTGGGGATATCTGGGACCGCCTGCACGCGTTTTCGCCTGCTCGTCTGTTCCCGGCTTTCCGGCAGAATTTTTGAAGTTCTGCCTGTAATTCTGATTATTCATACTTACCTCCGTTTTTACTGTTTTGGCACATCCTGGGACAGCTCAAAGAGCTGCAGCATGGCCATGGTGTTGATGAGAGTCTCAATTCGCTCCTTGGCAGGCCCGCGGCATACTTTGCTGCAGGCAGACAGCATTTCAAGAGGATCTGCAGTAAACTGTTCCTGGGCATGCATCTGCATATCTGCCTGCGGCCGTGAGAAGAGACGTATGGTATTGGATAATTCCAGAAATTTGGCATATACGGATATGAATCTCTGACCCTGCGCCGGAAGATAAGGCATGGCTGCTTTCAGAATTTCCACCTGATCCTCCGATATCATTTCGTCCAGTATATTATGTTCTTCCATTCTGGCTCCTTCCAAAACTTCCGCTTTCTAAACCATATGTTTCCTCAGTACAGGATATGACGAAAAAGCGGTTCTGCCATAGTATAATAAGGAAAGGGGTGTAAAAAATGGAACAGCATGAAATCAGACTGGTGGAGGAAGACAACACCATTTATGAGATAGATATGGACTGTGTCAGGAGAAAACAACTGGCAGCAAAAAGGGCAATGGAGGCAGATGAGAAGAGAAGGCTGGCATTTGAAAAGAACAGGACAAAAGAGAACTAGAAAATAGGGTAAAGAGCAATAAAAAGCAATAAAAAGCCGGGGCTTATCACCCCGGCTCTTTTAGATGAGGCTGCCAAAAGGCAGCCTCTCTTCCGTTTATTCATTTTCTGTTGATTAGCAGAATCCGTGTCCGCCGCATCCGCAGAGGAGCAGCAGGATAATGATAATGCAGCTGCAGTCGCCGCCGAATCCACCGCCGCATCCACAGTCATTTCCACAGCCGCCGCAGCCGCCGTTTCCATTTCCACAACAGCAAAGAAGAAGAAGAATCCATACAATACAGCTGCAGTCGCCGCCGAATCCACGGGAAACTCCACATCCTCCTCCACAGTTATCCTCGCATCCACAACCACAGTTTGTAGCAGCTAAATCACTCATTTTGTATCCTCCAAAGAATTTTGATTACACTTACATGATATGTGCCGGGAAGGAATTGGTGCAGCTTTTGGCAAAAAATTTTAAATATCCGTGAAAACTGAAAAGATTCGGTACACGTCCAAGGCACCGTATCCCCATTCCCGATTGGGATAGAGCTGTGCCTGGCTTCTTCTGGCCCCTCGGATAAAGAGGGATTTCAGTTCCGCGTTATTGAATATCTTAGGCGGATTTCTTTTCGCACCCCATTCGATCACCAGTGCACAGGCTCCCGCAGTGAGGGCCGCAGATACAGAAGTACCTGTCATGGTTGTAAAGCGTCCCCCCGGAGCCGGGCCGTAGACATTTACACCGGGAGCGGCGATATCGGGCTTGATGAGACCTGTGCGGGTAAATCCTCTGCTGGAATTGACAAACAGGCTGTTGTTGTATCCGTTATAGGCAGCAGTGGAGAGTGAGACCTCCGCCGCTGAAGGGGCAGTGATGGTAGTGTTGGGATCCGGTCTTAAAAATGTGACATCAGGTTTCATAAATCCGGAGACGGGAAGCCAGATATGGAAATTCCCTGCATTGTTGGAGCTGGAATATATATTGATCTTCCATGAACCGGGTGTGGGATTGGAAAAACGAAAGAAAATAAGCTGATCCCCGGATATGGTCTGGATCAGTTCCGAAGCGACAAAGATTTCTGTTTCTTCCAATACAAACTGTATGGTGTCGGAGTAATTGATGCGGGTGGGCAGCCGCTGTATGACTTCACCAAGAGGAGACTCAAATCCTACAGAGTAAATTTCAGGAGGCGCCCCCCACAATTCCGCAGTAAATCCTCTTGTGTTTTCCGGTACCAGGATTTCCACTGCAGTGCTGGTATTGGGCGCAGGTGCATCCGCAAAGAAATGATGAGCCTTGCCCGCCTCATTTCCCACGGCAGTAACGGAATACACGCCCCAGTAATTGGCAGATACGGTGAGGGATACTGACAGAGCGGATTGTCCTGAATGTGCCCCCTGGTTTGACCCCAAACCAATACAGATAACAAGGGGAGCCTGCAGTTCATTGGAGAGGAGCAGGAGATAGCGGATACCCATCATAATATCCGATTCCTGGTAAACAGGATCATCACTGGTGTGATAGAAAAGCTCTTTCAGATAATTTTTCGCCTCTTTCAGCTTTACAACTGCCAGCATACTGGACGGGGCTGCCCCGATAAAGTCATTGTCCGGCAGGCTGCTTCCCGCGGCAGCGCCGGCCAGAAAGGTACCGTGGCCAATGGTGTCACGTGACGGAATCAATTCCAATGGATTCTCTGCCGCCAGTGCGTTTTCCAGGTCTTCATGGGTATATCCGGTTCCATACTGCATGTCAAAAGGCGGCGGGCCGCTTTGGATGGTCTGATCCCACAGGCCGTAGATCCGGCTGCCTCCGTCGGAACGTCTGAATGCAGGGTGGGTGTAATCAATTCCCGTGTCAATGAATCCGATGAGGATGCCGCGTCCTCTCAGATTAAGGGCCGGCTGGTTCTGAACCGCAGTGATTCCCGAAACCTCCAAGCTGACTGTATCCAGGAGCGAGTAGAGATTCGGTATCGTATTATAGAAGAGTCCGTTAGCTAAATAATCCCTGATATCAGAAGAGGGGAGAAGTCCGTGTATCATTCCATAATAATTGTTGAAGAGCTGGGCCCCAAAATCCCGGTAGTCCTCCAGAAACTGGGGATATATGGGGAGGATGTAATCGGCATAATCCTCAGACAAGATCATTTCGTTTATTGTAGCCATAAAAAATTATCCATACTGTCTGTTTTAATAAGTCTATGAGGAAGTCAGGGAAAATATTGGCAGCAAAGATGTTTTCTGAATACCATAAAGAAGAACGATCACACGGAGCTTTGGGAAATGATGCAGAAATGGCTTACCGGAAAAAATATCGGTGTCGCTGTCCTGGACACCGGGATTTATCCTCATATAGATTTTGACTGCCGAATCCGTGCTTTTCTGGATATGGTACACGGGAAAACTTTCCCCTATGATGACAATGGACACGGTACTCACGTGGCCGGCATACTGGCTGGCAGCGGGACTGCCCTGAACGGAAAATACAAAGGTGTGGCGCCTGGGTGTGACATCATCGCCATAAAGGTGCTTGATGAGGGCGGCAACGGCAACAAGGAACAGGTCATCGAAGCACTGGACTGGATCAAAGCCAACAGAATAAAATACAATATCAGGATCATCAATATATCCGTGGGCACTACCCAGAAGGAATCACACCGGGATCTGATCTGCGCGGTGGAATCTGCCTGGGACGACGGCTTTATCGTTGTGGCCGCAGCGGGAAATATGGGACCGGGCCAGGGCAGTATCACAGCGCCGGGAAGCAGCCGGAAGGTCATCACTGTGGGATCTGCCGACATGCTGGTGCGTCATCAGGGGATTTCAGGGAGAGGGCCTACCGGTGACTGTATCGTCAAACCTGATATTGTGGCACCGGGTAATGCGATCGTCTCCTGCGCAAACAGAAGCGGCAGTATGCCCTATGCGGTAAAAAGCGGTACCTCCATGTCAACGCCTATGGTGTCAGGCGGCATTGCTCTGCTTCTGGAAAAAGAGCCATCCCTGTCAAATCTGGAAATTAAAAAAAGACTGATGAAGACGGCAAAGGATTTAGGCTATCCCCACAACCTGCAGGGTTGGGGGCTTTTTCAATTAGAGCATTTTTTGTACGATGAAAAGATTTGAAATTTATAGTTGACAAACAATGTATCATTGTATACAATAATACAAGAAATTCATTGAGATAAAGTGATAGCATATTGAAAAAATGTGATGCCGGGATATCCCGGAAGTTAAGATGAGGAGTGACGAAAATGATAAACAGAGCTGTCAGAATGAATTACCATACAAATTTACTGGAACTGGAAGAGCATATGTATCCGCTGGTGGATGTGCAGACCCCCAATGTGTTTCACAATCTTTTTCCCTACACAGAGGTACCGAAGATCGCGTTTAACGATAGGATCGTGCCCCATCATATGCCGGATGACATCTGGATCACCGACACCACGTTCCGTGACGGGCAGCAGTCAAGGGCTCCTTACAGCACAGAACAGATTGTAACCATCTTCGATTACTTACACAAATTAGGCGGTCCAAACGGCAGAATCCGTCAGAGCGAATTTTTCCTCTACAGCAAAAAAGACAGAGATGCCGTATATAAATGTCTGGAACGAGGATATAAATTCCCGGAAGTCACAAGCTGGATCCGCGCCAGCAAAAAGGATTTTGAGCTTGTAAAGGACATCGGACTGAAAGAGACAGGTATCCTGGTAAGCTGTTCGGATTACCACATTTTCTATAAAATGAAAATGACAAGAAAACAGGCCATGGAGCACTATTTAAGCGTGATCCGTGAATGCCTGGAGACAGGGATCAGCCCCAGATGTCATCTGGAGGATATTACCAGGGCGGATATCTACGGCTATGTGATCCCGTTTTGTCTGGAACTGAATAAATTGATGGAAGAGTATTCCATACCCATCAAGGTGCGCTGCTGCGATACTATGGGCTATGGGGTGAACTATCCCGGTGCCGTGATCCCGCGTTCTATTCCGGGTATCATCTATGGAATCCTGACACATGCCGGAATTCCCTCAGAGCTGATCGAGTTCCACGGTCACAATGATTTTTATAAGGCTGTGAGCAACTCCACCACCGCATGGCTCTACGGCGCAAGCGGTGTAAACTGCTCCCTGTTCGGTATTGGCGAGAGAACAGGTAATACACCTCTTGAAGCCATGGTGTTTGAGTATGCACAGATCAAAGGATCTCTGGATGGTATGGACACAAGGGTTATCACAGAACTTGCAGAATACTACGAAAAAGAGATCGGATATAAGGTGCCGTCGACTACGCCATTTGTGGGAAGCGCTTTCAATGTGACGAGAGCCGGTATCCATGCAGACGGCCTGCTGAAGAACGAAGAGATTTACAATATCTTTGACACAGATAAATTCCTGGGCCGTCCCCCTCAGGTGGCTGTCTCCAACACCTCAGGTCTGGCAGGCATTGCCCACTGGATCAATAATCACTACCGTCTGGCCGGTGACAAACAGGTGCAGAAGAACAGTGAACTGGTACAGATGGTAAAGGCCTGGGTAGATGCCCAGTATGAGGAGGGTCGCGTTACGGTCCTGACAGATGAGGAACTGATATCTGTCATTGAGGAGAGCTGCACAAGGCTGAACATAACTTTATAAGGCGATAACATGTGAGGAAGGAAGTAAAATGGCAGTTAGAGAAAAGTCCCTGCGGGGCCAGGTGTTTGACAAGATCCGCTCAGATATTCTGAAAGGCCGTTACCAGCAGGGAGACGAACTGGTGGAATGTACCATAGGAAAAGAATTGGGAGTCAGCAGAACTCCGGTGCGGGAGGCCATACGGCAGCTCGAACTGGAGGGGCTGGTGCGCCTGGTTCCAAACAAAGGTGCATTTGTCAACGGGATATCCGCAAGGGATGTGACTGATATTTATTTGATCCGGTCCCGGTTAGAAGGGCTTTGCGCCCGGATGGCTGTGGAGAATATTACACCGGAACAGTTGGAAGCCATGGAGGAAGCCATTGTCCTGTCTGACTACCACGCGAAAAAAGAACATTATGAACAGGTCTGTGAGATGGACGGCAGATTCCATAAGCTGCTCTATGAAGCCTCCGGCAGCCGGATGCTTTCCCACACACTGTCAGATTTTCATCAGTATGTACAGCGTGTGCGGCAGGTATCCATCATGAACCGCCTTCGCCTGAACAAATCAGGCAATGAGCATACAGAGATCCTGGAGGCGATCAAGAGCAAAGACCCGGATCTGGCGGAGCAGGTGGCGGCAAGGCATATTTTTAATACGGTTGAAAATCTGAAACATTATAATTTGGAAGAAATTCTGCGGGAAGAATACGGAAAGGAGAACGACAACAATGGAAAGAATTAAAATGACAACACCTCTGGTGGAAATGGATGGGGATGAGATGACCAGGATCCTCTGGAAAATGATCAAAGAGGATCTGCTTGAGCCATATGTGGAACTGAATACAGAGTATTATGACCTGGGACTGGAATACAGAAATGAGACAAATGATCAGGTCACTGTGGATGCTGCCAACGCCACAAAGAAATATAAGGTAGCGGTAAAATGCGCCACCATCACTCCGAATGCGGCACGTATGGACGAGTACCACTTAAAGGAGATGTATAAAAGCCCCAACGGAACCATTCGTTCCATGCTGGACGGTACGGTTTTCCGTGCCCCCATTGTGGTAAAAGGCATCGAACCCTGTGTAAAGAACTGGAAGAAGCCCATCACCCTGGCAAGACATGCCTATGGAGATGTCTATAAAAATACAGAGATGGTCATTCCCGGCCCGGGAAAAGTAGAGCTTGTATATACGGCTGCTGACGGCACACAGACAAGAGAGCTGGTGCACAATTTCACAGGTGCAGGTGTGGCACAGGGGATGCACAATTTAAATGATTCCATTGAGAGCTTTGCAAGAAGCTGCTTTGAATATGCGCTCTCCACAAAACAGGATTTATGGTTCTCCACAAAGGACACCATTTCCAAAAAGTACGACCACACCTTCAAAGACATTTTCCAGGACATCTATGACGCAGAATACAAAGATGCATTTATGAAAGCCGGTATTACATATTTTTATACACTGATCGACGACGCAGTGGCACGTGTCATGAAAGCGGAGGGCGGATTTATCTGGGCCTGCAAGAACTATGACGGTGATGTTATGAGCGATATGGTATCCTCAGCCTTCGGTTCCCTGGCTATGATGACGTCTGTTCTGGTATCTCCTCACGGATATTTTGAGTATGAGGCGGCACACGGAACGGTACAGCGCCATTATTATAAGCACTTAAAGGGAGAGGAGACTTCCACCAACTCCGTAGCCACCATCTTTGCCTGGACCGGTGCCCTTAGAAAACGCGGTGAACTGGACGGGAACCGCAGCCTTTGCCGGTTTGCCGACAATCTGGAGAAAGCAACTCTCACCACCATTGAAAAAGGTGAGATGACAAAAGATCTTGCGCTTATCACTTCTCTGGAGGCACCCGTTGTGCTGAACAGCCGCGAATTCATCCAGGCTGTCAAAAAGAATCTGGATACTTTGTATGCGTAAAACAGAACTCTTGTGAACATTCAGTATCCCCGTAGTTACGAATGTTTGTTTTTTTGAAAAGTCCATGTAAGAGGGACCTATAAGTCCTTCGTACATGGATTTTTTATTTGTAAAAAAATTCAGACAGGGGTTGAAAAAAATAGTCAATTTCTTATAATGAGTATTAACCGAATCGGTAAAACATAAAATCTGCTGATACGGTGGATGCCAAAGTGCATTACATACACAGAGAAGTATCTGACCGAAATGGTTGGAAGGAGGCAAAATGAACGTAATTGAAATCAGCCATATAACCAAAGACTATGGACAGAACCGTGGCGTTTTTGATGTGAGTTTTTCTGTAAAACAGGGAGAGGTGCTGGGCTTTTTAGGGCCAAACGGTGCCGGTAAGACAACTACCATCCGTCAGCTAATGGGATTTATAAAACCGGATAAGGGTAGTCTGTCCATTTTGGATATGGATTGTTTTAAAGAATCGGATAAGATCCAGACATCACTTGGATATCTGCCGGGAGAAATCGCTTTTATTGATTCCATGACAGGAATGGAATTTATCCGTTTTGTGGCAAAGATGAAGAATATGAGAGATATGGGCCGGGCGCAGGAGCTGATGAAGATGTTTGAATTAAACGCATCCGGCAAGCTGAAAAAGATGTCAAAGGGCATGAAACAGAAGATAGGCATTGTCTGTGCCTTTATGAACCCTCTGGCCAGTATTCTGATCCTGGATGAACCTACCAGCGGACTGGACCCGCTGATGCAGAACCGGTTCGTGGAGCTGATCCTTTCTGAGAAGAAAAAGGGAAAAACCATTTTGATGTCCTCCCATATGTTCGAGGAGGTGGAACGGACCTGTGACCGTGCGGCCATCATTCGTGACGGACGTCTGGCGGCAGTGGAGGAGATAGAGAAGTTGAAAGAGGGGCGGCAGAAAGTGATAGAGATCACTTTCCGGGATGCTGCCATGGCGGAGGCATTCGCCGCAGCCTTTCCAAAGGCGGCTCATCAGGCAGGAGGGAAGACTGTCACTGCCAAGGTGGGAAAGGACCTGGATGCTTTTGTCAAGAAAGCAGGTGCGTATACGGTTACGGATTTTAATGTGCGCGCGCAGAGCCTGGAGGAATTCTTTATGCATTTTTATGGAGAGGAGGCAGCAAAAGAATGAACGCTACCTTATTTAAAAAAGAAATCAAATCCAACTGGCTGCTGCTGGTGATCTTTCTCGCAGTGCTCAGTGTCTACGGAAGCATGATCACTATGATGTATAATCCGGAAATGGGAGACAGCCTGAAGATGATGGCTGACAGCATGCCGGATCTGTTTGCGGCATTCGGTATGGCTGATGTGGGCCAGACTCTGCTGGATTTTGTATCAGGTTATCTATACGGAATGCTGTATGTGGCATTTCCGGGAGTATTCATCATAATCCTTTCAAACAGGCTGGCAGCGAAATATGTGGATAACGGTTCCATGGCCTATCTGCTTGCTGTACCCCAGAAGCGCTGGAAGATCATGATGACACAGTGTATCTTCATGCTGGTGTCTCTGATCGTCATAGTGGCGTATGTGACCTGCCTGGTATTGGTTGTCAGTGAAGTGCTTTTTCCAGGTGAAATGGAGACAGCGGCATTTATTCGGATCAATGTGGGCCTGCTGGGGATCCTTGTGTTTTTCGGAGGCGCATGTTTCTGCGCGTCCTGCTTCAGCAATGAGTCAAAAATCTCCTCCGCAGTTAGTACGGCAGTGGTGGTATATTCCATTCTCATACAGATGATATCACAGGTGGGGGATAAGTTCGAGAAAATAAAATATGCCACGCCTATGACCCTGTTTGACATTGAAGGACTCAGCGCAGGAGACGGGAAAGCGTGGATAATGTGCGGAATACTGTATATAGCGGGTATTCTCTTCATGGGGATCGGGATCGTACGGTTCAGCAAACGGGACCTGCCCTTATAACAAAAATGGGAGGAACTGGCACTATGCCAGCTCTTCCCATTTTTCATAAAGTTCTTCCAGTTTTTCCGCTATTTCCGCTTTTTCATTGGCAAGCCGGACACACTCTGCTACATTGACGGCAATTTCCGGCTTTTCCATCTCACAGTCGATCTCTTTGTCTCTGCTTTCCAGGCGTTCGATGGCTTCCTCTGTCTTTTTCAGTTCATTTTCACGCTTTCTCTGACGTGCCTGTTCCTCTTTCTGCTGCTTCCAGTCCAATTTGGTGGCGGAGACGGCTTCTTCCGCCTGTTCCTCCGCCTCTTTCGGGGCATAGATGCGGGTCAGTTCTTCCCTTTTTTCCATATAGTAATCATAGTTGCCGATATAGTTTACCATGCTTTGGTTGGTCAGCTCCAGGATCCTGGTGGCAGTCCGGTTAATAAAATACCTGTCATGAGACACATACAGTACAGTTCCCGTGTAATTGCGGAGCGCCTCCTCCAAGATTTCTTTTGACAAAATGTCGAGGTGGTTAGTCGGCTCATCCAGGATCAAAAAGTTGGCTTCTGAGAGCATGAGCTTTGCCAGGGATACACGTCCCCGCTCACCGCCGCTCAGAGAGGATATCTTCTTAAATACATCATCTCCGGTAAAGAGAAACGCTGCCAGCAGATTGCGGATCTCTGTGTTGGTGAGCTTTGGAAAGTCATCAGAGATTTCCTCAAATATTGTTTTCTCCATATGCAGCACGTGATGTTCCTGGTCATAGTAGCCGATATGGACCTTGCTACCCAGATGAAAAACACCGGCATCAGCGGGAACCAGTTCATTTAAAATTTTAAGGATAGTGGTTTTTCCGGTTCCGTTGTTTCCGATGATGGCCACCCGCTCACCCCGCTTGATGGAAAAGTTCAGATCAGAGAACAGCGGGAGTGAGGGGAAAGATTTGGTGAGATGTTCCACGGTAAGCACATCTGTACCGCTCTCCACACGAGGTTTCAGATAAATGCGCATGGAGGCGTTCACCTCTGCGGGCTTTTCCAAAACATCGATCTTATCCAGCATTTTCTCCCGGCTCTCTGCCCGTCTGATGGACTTTTCCCGGTTGAACTGTTTCAGCTTGGCAATGACTTCTTCCTGATGTTTGATCTCCTGCTGTTGATTGAGATAGGCCTGATAAGCGTCCCTGCGAAGCTGTGCCTTTTTCTCGCTGTAGGCAGAATAATTCCCTGTAAAGGTGCTGACTTTCCCGTTGTCAATGTCAATGACCTTTGTCACGATCCTGTCCAGAAAATACCGGTCATGGGAGACGATCAGAACAGCTCCCGGATAGTTCAGCAGATAGGTCTCCAGCCAGGAGATAGAATCCATATCCAGATGGTTAGTAGGCTCGTCCAGAAGAATGATATCCGGCTTTGACAGGAGAAGACGACCTAGGGCAACCCGTGTTTTCTGTCCTCCCGACAGAGTGGAGATTTCTTTTTCAAAGTCACTTTCAGGAAAGCCAAGGCCTTTCAGAACCCCCACAAGTTCACTCTTATATGCGTAGCCGTTCTCCATTTCAAATTCATGGGTCAGACGGGAATAGGTCTCCATAAGGCGTTCCAGCTCTTCCCCAGAAGCGTGCTTCATCTGTTTTTCAATCTCTCTCATGTGAAGCTCCATATCCAGAATATGCTGTTTGACCTGGAGCAGAGAGTCATAGATGGTAAGGGCACTGTCCAGTTCCTGGTGCTGGGCCAGATAACCGATGGACTTGCCCCTTGATAAAATGATCTCGCCGCTGTCAGCAGGTATCTCCTGCATGATAATGCGCAGCATGGTGGATTTTCCGGCACCGTTGATGCCTACTAGGGCGGCTTTTTCGCGTTCTTCTATATGGAAGGAGGCATCATGGATCAAATTTATGCCCCCGAATGATTTTTCAATGTTTTGACATGCCAGTATCATTTTTTACGAGTCTCCTTTATCTTTAGGCTGTAACTGGCCGGATATCCGGTCAGTTACTTTAGGTTCACCCTTCCTATTATATCGGAAATTCAGAATTTGACAACAGATAAAAACAACAATAACTGGAATTGTATTTGACTTTATTTTAACAATTATATATAATATTCCTATATGAAACAGAAAACTTAGACATAAGGAGGGTAAAGTCGTGGACGAAAAATGCATATCGAAAGCAGTCATCAGAAGACTTCCCCGATATTACAGATATTTAGGAGAACTTTTGGAGGATGGAGTGGAGCGTATCTCCTCAAATGAGCTCAGCTCCAAAATGCGCGTGACAGCATCCCAGATTCGCCAGGACCTGAATAATTTCGGAGGGTTTGGGCAGCAGGGATACGGATATAATGTACAGTACCTGTACACAGAGATCGGTAAGATCCTGGGGCTTGACCGGACTCACAACATGATCATCATAGGGGCCGGTAATCTGGGACAGGCACTTGCAAATTACGTACAGTTTGAAAAGCGCGGGTTTAAAGTGGTAGGCATTTTTGATGTGAATCCGGTTCTGAAAGGCATCTCCATCCGTGGGAATGAAATCCTTATGATGGATGAGCTTCCCCAGTATCTGAAGGATAATGATGTTCAGATAGCAGCGCTTACTCTGCCGAAGAACAACGCAGAGGAGACAGCTAATCTACTGGTAGAAAACGGAATCAAGGCCATCTGGAATTTCGCACATCTGGATCTGGAGGTTCCGGAGGATGTCATTGTGGAAAATGTACACCTCTCTGAAAGCCTCATGCGATTGTCTTATAATCTGAATTGTTATGTGACGGAACATAAAAAGTAAGAAAGGGCTGCTGCGGAACTTTTGCGGCGGCCTTTTGCTCTGTAATACGCAAAAAGAGAGGAGTGTATGACATGAAACAAATCGTAACCGGCGGACAGATGAAGCTATTGGACAGTTACACCATTGAAAAAATGGGGATTCCGTCTCTGGTACTCATGGAGCGGGCTGCCCTGAGTGTCTGTCAGGCGCTTCGGGAGGAAGAATTTCCCCTGGAAAAAGTTTTGGTCCTCTGCGGTACCGGCAATAACGGCGCGGATGGCGTGGCAGTGGCACGGATGCTTCATGCGGCAGGGGTTTCCGTTGATATCTGTATACTTGGGAAAAAGGATCATTATACAGAAGAAATGAGAAAACAAGTGGATATTGCAGAAAATTATCACATATCCTTTGTCAAGAATGCCGTACCTGTTGAATATACTACTATAGTAGATGCTGTCTTTGGCGTAGGCCTGTCCAGAGAAGTGGGCGGGGTTTACAGAGACACCATCGAAGCTCTGAACCGGTCAGATGTCAAGGTCATGGCAGTAGATATTCCCTCAGGAATCAGTGCAGACACGGGAAAAGTGCTGGGCTGCGCAGTGAAAGCTGATGTGACCGTAACCTTTGCCTATGAGAAAGCAGGCCTTTTATTTTATCCGGGTGCTTCTTACGCGGGAAAGATAAAAACAGCCGATATCGGGATCTATATGCCGCCTCAGAATGATTTTGAACTGTCCATCCAGAGCTGTGAGGATAAGGATTTGTTCCGGATCCCCGTCAGAAAGCCGGATGGGAATAAGGGAACCTTCGGAAAGATATTCCTGGCTGCCGGAAGCCGTGATATCAGCGGTGCGGCATACCTCTCTGCCTGTGCAGCACTCAGGACAGGCGCGGGTATGATCAAGGTACATACCAGGCAGGAAAACAGACAGGCACTGACCACAATGCTGCCGGAGGCCATGTACAGTTTCTATGATGATGAGGAGATAGAAAAAGAACAGATCCGGGAAGGATTTGCCTGGGCTGATGTCATCGGGGTGGGGCCTGGAATGGGCACGGGACAGCAGGCGGAAGATATCCTGTACACCATTTTGGCAGAGGGCAGAAAACCTTTGCTCATCGATGCTGACGGTCTGAATCTTTTAGCGGGCAGAATGGAGGTGCTGGCCCAGTATCCGGCACCGGTCATTGTGACACCGCATCTTGGGGAGTTTAGCCGGATTTCAGGAGTGTCAGTGGAGGAGTGGAAGGAAGCCCCTCTTTATCTCACAAAGCGCTTTGCCCATAAATACCATCTGACCGTTGTGTGTAAAGATTCGCGAACGGTCATTTCCGACGGCAGTGAAGAGATCTTTATAAACACCTCCGGCAACAGCGGTATGGCAACAGCAGGATGCGGGGATGTACTCTCGGGAATCCTTATGGGACTTCTCGCCCAAGGACTTTCCGCCATAGACGCGGCGTCTTTGGGAGTCTATTTTCACGGCGCTGCGGGAGATATGGCTGCTGCCCAAAAGGGAGAGTACAGCATGATAGCCGGTGATATCATTACACAGACAGCGGAAATCTTGAAGAAAAGAGGAGCAGTTTTATGAATACACCAAGCAGGATCTACGTCTCCGTAGATTTGGATGCGGTTTCCTATAATCTGGAAAGTATGAAGAGAAATATCCATAAAGATACCAAGATCATAGCAGTGCTGAAAGCGGACGGTTATGGACACGGAGCGCTTCCCATTGCGGAGCATATAGAGCCGCTTCCCTATATTTGGGGATTTGCTGTAGCCTGTGTGGAAGAGGGCGCTGCGCTCAGAAAAGGGGGTATCAAAAAACCGATTCTGATTCTGGGATATACCTTTAAGGAAGACTATGAGACGATCATCGAAAATGATTTCCGGCCTACTGTTTTTACAGGGAAGATGGCTGAGGAGTTATCAGATACAGCAAGACGGCTGAACAAGACAGTAAAGGTACATATCAAGCTGGATACAGGTATGACGCGTATCGGCTTCCGCAATCTGCAGCACGATGTGCCGGAGATCCTGAGGATCTCCAAAATGCCGGGCCTTGAAGTGGAGGGCCTGTTCACGCATTTTGCCAGAGCGGATGAAAGCGACAGGGAACCGGCGTATGTACAGCTCGAAAGATATCTGGAATTTGTCCGCGCCCTGGAGGAGAAGGGGCTTCACGTGCCCATAAAGCACTGTTCCAACAGTGCGGGTATCATCCGTATTCCCGAGGCGAATATGGATGCGGTGAGGGCAGGTATCATTTTGTATGGCCTGTACCCATCTGATCAGGTGGAAAAGGAGCCGGTGCCTTTAAAACCGGTTATGGCTCTCAAAAGCAGAGTTGTATACATAAAGACAGTGGAACCCGGTGTGGAGATAAGCTACGGCGGCACATTTGTCACAAAGCGGCCTACCAGGGTTGCCACCATACCTGTGGGCTATGCGGACGGATATGCCAGAGCGCTGTCAGGGAAAGGCAGTGTGCTGATCCGCGGCAAACGTGCGCCTATCATAGGACGGGTCTGTATGGATCAGTTCATGGTGGATGTGACGGATATTCCGGAAGCAGAAGAGCTGGACGAAGTGACGCTGATCGGAAGAGACGGGGAGGACTGCATCACCTTGGAGGAGCTGGGGGATATCTCCGGTCGCTTCAACTATGAGTTTGCCTGCTGTATAAATAAACGTGTGCCGCGCCTTTATATTTCTGGTCAGGAGCCGGTCAGGTGGACGTGCCTTAACGAAGATCCGACGGTTATTTCCGGGGATTGGGCTTCAGAAAAGTAAAAAACAAGAAAAACCATGGAATACACACGAGAGAATTGGGAAGAATTATATCTGAACAGAAAAAAATCGGAGTGTGAAATGTGTGGTTATCAAACGAGGTGATATTTTTTACGCGGATTTAAGGCCGGTAGTCGGCAGCGAACAGGGCGGGATTCGTCCGGTACTGATCATTCAAAATGACATCGGCAATAAACACAGCCCCACAGTTATCTGTGCGGCCATAACATCGAAGATGAATAAGGCGAAGCTGCCCACCCATATAGAGATTGACGCGTCCTCTTACGCCATTGTAAAGGACTCTGTCATTTTGCTGGAGCAGCTTCGCACGATTGATAAACGAAGATTAAAAGACAAGGTATGCCATCTGGATGCGGAAATACTGAAGAAAGTCAATCATGCCCTGTGCGTGAGCCTGGAACTTCCCACTACATAGTGAAAATTTCCTTTTCGCAGGCTTTCGCCTCCTGCATGGCGATGGGGAACCACCAGGTCTTTACCGGGACGAAGGCAGTTGTATAGATACCGTTTTTCGCACAGGATAAAACTTCTTCCCGGATACGGCTTCTGACTTCCTCTTCTGTCAGGGTTTCTGCCGCTGCTGCGGCTTCCAAATCCTGATATTTTGGTGTGATGTTATAGGACAGGCTTCTGCCTGTCTTTTTCATTGCCCCCACAATGTCATTGATCCCCTGTCCCTGGAAGGAATCTATGCCGATTTCCGGGAACTCCGCAATGATCTGATCCATCTTGCCGCAGGAATGCATATCAAAAAACATACCGAGGCTGTGACAGTGGGCAGTGATTTTTTTGATCTGCGGTTTTATGAGGCTGCGCCAGATGTCAGGAGAAAAGAACATATTTTTCTGGGTGCCCCAGTCATCATGGAAGCATACGGCCTCTGTGTGGTAATATTTTTTCAGGATTTCCAGTTCTTTGCACTTTAAATCCGTCAGCCGGTCGAAAAAGGCACCAACCTCCTCCGGGTCTGTCAGCATGGCACAGAGTGCATTTTCAAACCCCATGAGTGTGTGCAGACGCTCAAACGGGCCTTCCAGCAGCATGGTGTAATTAAATTTATCCGGGTCATACTGGTCCACCTTGTCTGCCTTTGCGCTCTCTTCCCAATCTACAGCATCCAGATCAGGAAATACCACCTTTTCCCGCCAGTCACAGATGTCATCCAGAATCGGGGGTACACTGGTGTCGGGAACTGCCGCGTTACCCACCGGATCAAACACCCATGTACATCCAAAGAAATCCTTGCCTGACTGGTTGCGGGGTGCACGCTCATCCATTCCCGTTATAAACACCGCCAGATTGGCGTCTGTGAAAAAACTGGGAAACCATTCCCCCCGTTCGTGTTGGAAAAATTTTCTGAAATTTTCTTTTGGCGTCATATAAAAACCTCCCATCCAATAGTAGTTACTTTCATTATACACCAGAATTTTATAAAAACAATGATTTATTCAAAATTTGATTTTGGAATTTCCGGGCTGTCACACACAGGCTGCTGCCCATATGCCCCTAGCCTGCCGGGTACCTCTTTTTTTCTTGACTGCTGAGCACGAAAATGGTATCTTATTATAGGACAGCCCTGCAAACAGGGCAAATATGAGGGAAGAAAGAAGGAATTTTTTAATCATATGGATGACGGGAGTAGTCCTTTATGGGCGGTAATGGTTTTTCTATTATTCATCATCATTAACGGGATTTTATATGGATTTGGCTCTGCCATACAGAAAGTAAGCGAAAGTGAAGTGGAGAAGCGGCAGCAGGAAGGCGACAAAAGGTCCCGCTGGCTTCTGAAAGTGGTAAATGATCCGATCATGGTGGTCAATACCATCCTCACAGTAGGTACACTTCTCAGTATCCTGGCCGGATATGTGGGAATCCGTGAAATCGTGCCTCACATGTATGGAGCATTGAATAAGGTTTCCTCATTCTCTTACATACCGGACGCTTTGCTGCACGGAATCTGTGTTGTGATCGTGGTGCTGCTGGTGCTGATACTGTTGGTTGCTGTGGGCGTGATTTCCGCCAAAAAACTGTTTACCTGTAATCCCCATCAATGGGTTTATCGTACAGCAGGACTGGTACGGCTGATCGTGAAGCTGTTTTATCCTATTACGTTTTTGATCATGAAGCTGTCCAACGGACTGGTTCGCCTGCTGGGTGTGGATCCCCATCACAACGAAGAGGATGTGACGGAGGAAGAGATAATTTCTATGGTGGATGATGCCCATGAGCAGGGCGTGATCGAGGAAAATGAGGCAGAAATGATCCAGAATATCATGGAGTTTTCTGACAAGGAAGCCCAGGATATCATGACTCACCGGAAAAACGTCAGCGCCATTGAGGTGAACACGCCTCTGGCGGAAGCTCTTTCCTATATGTTGAACGGAAGTAATTCCAGATACCCGGTATACAGGGAAGATATGGATGACATTATCGGCATTCTGCATCTGAAGGATGCCATGAAACAGATGACCTTTGAGAACAACGGGGATGTCCCTGTGGGCCAGATCCCAGATCTGATCCGTGAGGCCTCCTATATACCGGAGACCAGAAGCATCAATGATTTGTTCAAGCGGATGCAGGCCAAGAAGATCCACATGGCTGTGGTGGTGGATGAATATGGACAGACTTCAGGCATTGTGACCATGGAGGATATACTGGAAGAGATCGTAGGCAATATTCTGGACGAATATGATGAAGATGACCATTTTATTGTGGAACAGCTTGATGACTCTTATCTGATGAAAGGGCTCACCCCTCTGGAAGAGGTGGGGGAAGTGCTGGATATTGATTTTGAGGATGAAGACTATGAGACTTTAAATGGATATCTGACCTCTTTGCTGGGACATATTCCCAATATTCAGGAAGATAAAGAAGTCAGAGCAAATGGATATTTATTTACCATCCTTGGGGTGGGAAATAATACAATACAAAAAGTAAGGGTGGAAAAACTCCCCCAGGAAGAAGGAGAAGAGAGATGTCAGGACATTCAAAATTCGCAAACATAAAGCATAAAAAAGAAAAAAATGATGCTAAAAAAGGTAAGATATTTACCGTGATCGGCAGGGAAATCGTGGTAGCCGTTAAAGAGGGCGGCCCGGATCCTGCTAACAACAGCAAACTGCGTGATGTGATCGCCAAGGCAAAAGCCAACAACATGCCAAATGATACCATTGACCGCGGTATCAAGAAAGCGGCAGGGGATGCCAATGCAGACAATTACGAATATATCACCTATGAAGGTTACGGTCCAAGCGGTGTGGCTGTTATTGTGGAGACATTGACGGACAACAAGAACCGTACAGCCAGCAATGTGAGAAGCGCATTTACAAAAGGAAGCGGTAATATCGGAACACCGGGATGTGTATCCTTTATGTTCGATAAGAAAGGACAGATCATCATCGACAAGGAAGAGTGCGAGATGGAAGCAGACGACCTGATGATGATCGCCCTGGATGCAGGGGCAGAAGATTTCTCTGAGGAGGAGGACAGCTTCGAGGTTCTCACGGCTCCTGACGATTTCAGCGCTGTCCGTGAAGCCCTGGAAAAGGAGGGTATCCCTATGGCAGAGGCGGATGTGGCCATGATTCCTCAGACATATGTAGAGCTTTCCGATGAGCAGGATGTGAAGAACCTGCAGAGAACACTGGATCTGCTCGAGGATGACGATGATGTGCAGTATGTATGGCATAACTGGGACGAGTAAGATACGTTCCGAACAATAAAAACAGGTATCTCTTTGCATGCAGAGCCGTGCAGGGAGGTATCTTTTTTTATATCCATTGGACGTGATTCCGGATAAATGGTATTATAAAAGCAGGTATCCGAGTTATTGAAAAGAAGTATTTTATTTTCCGCGGGAGGATAAGAATGGGGGGATGAAATGGCAGATGATAAGAAACAAATGGAACCTGAAGACAGACTCATTTATGAACCGGAAGAAATTAAACGTATGGTAGATGAGTATAATAAACAGAAACAAATAGAATATGTTGATCTTCATACGGAAAAGACCTGTAAGATCATTTCTGCATTTAATGCCTTTCAGAATATAGCACTGATATCCTGGTGTATCAGTCTGGTAATAAGTGTGATAGAAGCTGCTATTCATTATCCGATCACGGAACGCACAGCCCAATTAGGCAGAGAAACATATCCTCTCACCCCGCTTGTTCTGCCTGTTTTGGTTATGATAGGGGAATATATCGGGGGATTGAGTAAAATAGGAGGCACAGTTTTCACTTCATTAGGTGGTGCACTAGCGCTTTGGCTGACAGACGCATATATAAAAGAATTTGATAAAATGCAGCTTTCCCCATGGCTCACTATAACTTATATTATATTGGCATATTTGTGCTGTATATTCATGAATTTTCATCCTGCTGTCAACCGCTATTTAAAGCGTTTTCCTTCCAAATTATGGTTTGATCCGGGCCGTGATAAGAAAAAAAAGAAGAGATGATTTTACAATATCCCGCAAAACCGGCAGAATAAAATGCAGCCTATGTCTCTGACCCGGACTATGCATAATAATCACCAAATTACGCATCCTACCTCCAGGAATAAATTCTTGGAGGTAGTTTTATGTCTGAAGAAAAGAGAAAAGAACTGGAAAAAACAGAAAAACAAAATGAACAGATAGAAGATATGGGGCAGTTAGATTTATCCGACAATGAAAAACAGTATCATATCCATCTTCTGTCCATCATTGGAGAGGTGGAAGGCCATGAATCCCTGCCGAACAACAGCAAGACCACAAAATACGAGCATGTCCTTCCAAAGCTTGCCGTGATCGAGGACAGCAAGGATGTGGACGGCCTTCTGATCCTGCTCAACACTGTGGGCGGAGATGTGGAGGCAGGACTTGCTATCGCGGAGATGATCGCATCCCTGAGCAAGCCAACTGTTTCCCTGGTACTGGGCGGCGGCCACTCCATCGGTGTGCCTATGGCTGTCTCCGCTGACTATTCTTTTATTGTCCCATCTGCAACCATGGTGATCCATCCGGTACGGAGCAACGGCATGTTCATTGGAGTCATGCAGTCTTATAAAAATATTGAAAAAATACAGGACCGCATTACAGGATTTGTATCCTCTCATTCAAAAATGTCCCAGGAGCGTATCGAAGAGCTGATGCTGGACCCTACCCAGCTTGTAAAAGATGTGGGAACTATGCTGGAGGGGGAAGAAGCAGTTAAGGAAGGCCTGATCGACGAAGTCGGCGGTATATCCCAGTCACTGGAAAAACTGTATGAACTCATAGAAGAAAACAGAAAAAAAGAGGAACAATAGAAATTTCTTAAATTTTGTAAAGACTTTTAAGTTGTGTGAAATGCAATTTTATGATAGAATAAACATTTGATAAAGTTTATTACTCCATCTGTTGGCTGTACACAGAAATCAGATGGAGAAAATACATATGAAGAGGTTGACCACATGTCATTATTACAGGCACTTCTGCTTGGACTGGTGCAGGGAATCACAGAATTCCTTCCGGTGAGCAGTTCCGGGCATCTGGCTATTATGCAGAATCTATTAAACATCAATACCGATACAGGCGTGTTGTTCGATGTGATTTTACATTTGGGAACGCTGACTGCTATTTTTATCGCGTTCTGGAAAGACATTAAGAAGCTGATTCTGGACGGCTGTGGAATGATCTATGACATCATTCAGAATTGTAAGATTTGGTCACATAACAGAAGGGAACACGATGCCAGACGTTATAAAAAAATCGTGTCCACCAATTACCGTAAATTTATCCTGCTTATTGTTGTCTCTACCATTCCTACCGCGGTTGTAGGTCTGCTTTTGCAGAATGTGGTGGTGACGGCCAGCGCCAATCTGCTGGCACCCGGGGTTGGACTTTTTATCACAGGCATTCTGCTTTTGGTGGTGGATTTCTTCCCGGCAGGTAATAAGATTCCAAAAGACGTATCATTTTGGATCGCACTGGCTATCGGCTTTTTCCAGGGAATCGCAGTTTTCCCCGGAATCTCAAGATCCGGTATGACCATAGCAGCCTGCCTGCTCTGCGGTCTCAACAGAAAATTTGCAGTGAAATATTCATTTATCATGTCCATTCCGGCTGTATTGGGGGCTGCAGTCCTGGAACTTAAGGACATACCCGGCTCAGGAGTCACACTTCCTGTGTTTGGGGAATATCTGGCAGCAGCAGCTCTTGCAGGAGCAGCGGGGTACTTCTGTATCAAGACAATGCTGCGGCTTATACAGCGCAAGAAATTCCGGTATTTCAGTATTTACTGTTTTATTATGGGAATTGCTGCTGTAACGTGTAATTTTGTCCTGTAGGTACAAACCGCAGGAACTTTAAGGGGAGTCAAGAAAATGGCAGCGACGAAAAAAAACAACACAAGAAAAAAGACGGGCACCCGCTCTGGAAGCAGAAATAAGAAAAAACAGGACGAGGGAATCGGCCTGTATACTGAGATCATATTATGGATAACACTGGCAGGTTCCATCCTGCTGTTACTGAGCAATTTTGGCATGGGAGGCCTGGTAGGAAAGACCGTCAGCGGAGTGTTTTTCGGTCTGTTTGGCCTGGTGGCATACATATTTCCTATCTTTTTATTCCTGGCCGTATCCTTTGTCATATCAAATAACAGGAATCCGAAAGCTTACCGGAAAATGGCAGGCTTTCTTTTGCTGTTCCTTTCTGCCTGCGCTTTGATGCAGCTTTTGACAGACGGTTATTTTGACGGGACTTCCATTATGGATTACTATAAAAACTCCTCCGCGTACCAGACCGGCGGCGGTATCCTAGGCGGTCTCCTCTGCAATATCTTCGGGAAAGCCTTCGGCATCATTGGAACATATGTGATCGTTGTCATTGCAATGGTCATCGCTCTGATCCTGATCACACAGAAATCCATGTTTGCGCTTCTCAAAAAGGGCAGCACCCGTGTATACGGAAGTGCAAAAGCAGGACATGCCCGCAGAAAACAATACGCGGCAGAACAAAAAGATAGACCTGTCTCCGGAAGAAGAGCAAAACACGGAGAGAAAACCGAAGAATCCGAACCTTTAAAATTGAAAACAAGAAGAAATAAGAACGAAGACAATGCTGCAGCGAATCCGGCTGCTGAAAATATAAGTGATATCAAGAAGGAAGCGGCAGCGGCGGAGGCTGCTGTTATAGAACCTGCCGAAGAGATCCCGGCAGAGGATATCCTTCTGAAACCTGAAAATGCTTTCCCTATCCACCGTTCCGACACGGCGCCGGCAGAGGTGGAAGAAATCGTGGAAGAGATACCGGAAGAACCGGCTGTGGAGGAAAAGCCCCACAAAACAGGTTCTTCAAAGAAAACGCGTTCCTCAAAGGATGAGATCGCGGACGGTATTGAAAATATAAAGGATGAGATCGCAGACAAAGAACAGGAGATAAAAAAGGAATATGAAATCCCTCCTGTCTCACTGCTGAAAAAAGGAAGCGGCGGAAAAGGTGATTCTGATACCCATCTTCGCAGCACAGCGAAAAAGCTGCAGGAGACACTGCACAATTTCGGTGTCAATGTCACAGTGACGAATGTAAGCTGCGGTCCAACGGTCACACGCTATGAGCTTCAGCCGGAACAAGGCGTAAAGGTCAGCAAAATTGTCAGCCTGACAGATGACATTAAATTGAATCTGGCGGCAACGGATATCCGTATTGAGGCACCTATTCCAGGTAAGGCCGCTGTGGGAATAGAGGTACCCAATGCCACAAACAGTGCAGTTATGCTTCGTGAACTGATACAGTCCGAAGCCTTTTCCGCGTGCGGATCAAAACTGGCGTTTGCAGCGGGAAAGGATATTGCGGGACAGCCGGTCATTGCGGATATTGCCAAGATGCCCCATCTGCTCATAGCAGGTGCCACAGGCTCCGGTAAGTCCGTGTGTATCAATACATTGATCATGAGTATCCTTTACAAAGCCACCCCGGAAGAGGTCCGGCTGATCATGATAGATCCAAAGGTTGTGGAGCTGAGTGTCTATAACGGTATTCCCCATCTCCTGATCCCTGTGGTCACAGACCCCAAGAAGGCAGCAGGCGCTCTGAACTGGGCGGTTGCGGAGATGTCAGACCGTTACAACAAATTCGCAGAGTACAACGTCAGGGATTTAAAAGGATACAATGCTAAGGTTGATAAGATCAAGGACATTGAAGAGGAAGGAAAGCCGGAAAAGATGCCGCAGATCGTTATCATTGTGGACGAGCTGGCAGACCTTATGATGGTGGCTCCAGGTGAGGTGGAAGATGCGATCTGCCGCCTGGCTCAGCTTGCCCGTGCAGCGGGAATCCATCTGATCATTGCCACACAGCGTCCATCCGTCAATGTCATCACCGGTCTGATCAAGGCAAATATGCCTTCCAGGATCGCGTTCTCCGTATCCTCCGGTGTAGACTCCCGGACCATCATAGACATGAATGGCGCGGAAAAGCTGCTGGGAAAAGGCGACATGTTATTTTACCCACAGGGTTATCAGAAGCCTGCCCGTGTTCAGGGGGCTTTTGTCAGTGACCAGGAAGTGGGGGCTGTGGTGAAATTTTTATCTGAGCAGAATCCTGCCCATGCCTACAGCCAGGAAATCCAGGACAAAATCGAAGCGGCGAAAGACGCTTCTGTCAATCAGGCAGGCGCAGCATCCGGCGGTAATGACCGGGATGCCTACTTTACCGACGCCGGCAAGTTCATCATCGAGAAGGACAAAGCCTCCATCGGTATGCTCCAGCGTGTGTTTAAGATTGGCTTTAACCGTGCTGCCAGGATCATGGACCAGCTCTGTGAGGCCGGTGTTGTGGGTGAGGAGGAAGGTACCAAACCCAGAAAGGTACTTATGTCCATGGAAGAATTTGAACAATATATAGAAGAGTGTTTGTAAAATGTTGATATAGATGAGAAATGAGGTATTTACATGAAATGTGCGAACTGCGGTACAGAATTTGAAGATGGCATATTGTTCTGCCCCGTATGCGGCAAAGAAGTTCAATGGGTGCCGGAATATAATACGCTGGAGACGATCATCCAGCAGCGAGAGATACAGGAAAAAGAGAAGAAGAAAAAGGAGGAGCATGCACTCCGAGAAAAAAGACGACAGGAACAGGAATTAAAACGGAAAAAGAAAAGACGTATGGCCGTGGGCCTGACAGCGGCAGGCGTATGTGTGCTGGCTGTTGGGGCCGGTGTTGTCTTTTATCAGAAGCAGTACAATTCTTTTGATTTCCAGATGGCGCAGGCCGAATCTGAGTTCAGCAATAAGGACTATGACACTGCTCTGAAATATCTGGAGCGCGCTTTGAACCTTCAGCCTGACAGTACGGAAGCCAACATTCTGCAGGCCAAGATATATATGAAAGACGGGGAAGAGGAAAAGGCTCTTGCAATCCTTATCACTGCAATCGCCAAGGCTCCTGACAGTGTCAGTGCCTATGGAGAATTGCTGCGCCTCTATGAAAAACAGGGCGAAGTCAAGAAGATCAAGGAGCTTATGGATGACTGTGAGAGTGCTGAAGTCAAAGAGCGCTATTCCTCATATATAAGTACCCTTCCGGTCATTTCCCTGGACGGTGGGACTTATAACAGCAAAGAGGAAGTGGATTTCAGCGCCATAGAAGACGGAACCAAGGTATATTACACTCTGGATGGGAAAGACCCGGATAATACCAGCAGTCTGTATGATTCCTCCAGAGGGATCATGCTGGATAAGGAGGGGGACTATACCCTGAAGTATGTGGCATATAATGCCAAGGGGATCCCAAGTGATATCGGCCTTATGTCCTATACCATAGAATTCAAGGCGCCGGACGCTCCCAGGATCACACCTGCCTCCGGACAGTATGAGGATTCCATGACAATTAAAGTATATGTGCCCAGCGGGTGCACCGCATATTATGAATTTAACGGAACGCCCACCACAGACAGCACAGAATATACAGGCCCGGTTTCCATGCCGGTGGGAGAGAATATCTTTTCCGCTATTATAGTGGATGAAAATGGAAAGATAAGCAGTCCGGCAAGTGCAACTTATGTCATTTATCAATGATTTATAAAGTAAATTGGAAATTTTTCTAAAATTCGGATTGAATTTTTGTTACTTTTGCTCTATACTAAAAAGAGCGACTATAGCAATAGAATTACCATATTTGGAGTTGTGAGGAGGACATTATGTACAAGATTCTGAAAGCAGAAAAGCTCAATGAGATAGTATATCTCATGGTTGTTGACGCACCAAGGGTTGCAAAACACTGTGAACCCGGACAGTTCGTTATCGTAAAAAAAGACGATGCAGGGGAGAGAATTCCGCTTACCATCTGTGACTATGACAGAGAGGCAGGAACTGTTACGATCGTGTTCCAGCCGGTAGGTGCTTCCACCGAAAAATTCGCTAAAATGCAGACAGGAGATTTCTTTGAAGATTTCGTAGGTCCGTTGGGATGTCCATCTGAATTTGTTAATGAAGATCTGGAAGAGTTGAAAAAAGAAAAACTTTTATTTGTAGCCGGCGGCGTTGGTACTGCACCGGTATATCCTCAGGTGAAATGGCTGCATGAGCATGGCATTGATGCAGATGTCATTGTAGGTGCCAAGACAAAGGACCTGATCATCCTGGAAAAAGAAATGGAAGAAGTAGCTGGAAATTTATACATCACCACAGATGATGGTACATATGGACGTCACGGAATGGTAACAAAAGTAATTGAAGACCTGACTGCTGAAGGCAAGACCTATACAAAATGTGTTGCGATCGGCCCCATGATCATGATGAAATTCTGCTGCCTGACAACTAAGAAACTGAATCTGCCCACTATCGTTTCCATGAATCCGGTCATGGTTGACGGAACCGGTATGTGCGGAGCCTGCCGTGTTATCGTCGGCGGTGAAGTGAAATTCGCATGCGTGGACGGTCCTGAATTTGACGGTCATCTGATTGACTGGGATCTGGCAATGAAGAGACAGCAGATGTACAAGACAGAAGAAGGAAGAGCATTATTAAAACTTCGTGAGGGGGATACTCATCACGGCGGATGCGGAAACTGCGGAGGTGACGAATAATGGGTGACGTATTAAAGAAAGTTCCTGTAAGAGAGCAGGACCCAAAGGTGAGAGCAACAAACTTTGAAGAAGTTTGCTATGGATATAATAAAGAAGAGGCAATGGAAGAAGCAGCACGCTGCTTAACCTGTAAGAACGCAAAATGTGTCAAAGGATGTCCTGTAAATATTGATATCCCCGGATTTATCAAAGAAGTAAAAGAAGGCAATTTTGAAGAGGCCTTTAAAGTGATCGGCCAGTCCAGCGCCCTTCCGGCAGTCTGCGGCCGTGTATGCCCCCAGGAAACACAGTGTGAAGGTCTGTGTATCCGCGGTATCAAAGGTGAGCCTGTTTCTATCGGTAAACTGGAACGTTTTGTTGCCGACTGGGCAAAAGAAAACGGCATCAAACCGGAGCCTCCGAAGGAGAAAAACGGACATAAAGTAGCTGTTATCGGTGCCGGCCCTGCAGGTCTTACCTGTGCCGGGGATCTGGCTAAGATGGGTTACGATGTGACTATTTTTGAGGCCCTTCATCAGCCGGGCGGTGTTTTAGTATATGGTATTCCTGAATTCCGTCTTCCAAAAGATAAAGTGGTGAAGATGGAAGTTGAAAATGTAAAAGCCTTAGGTGTTAAAATTGAGACAAACGTGATCATCGGTAAGTCTACCACCATTGATGAGCTTATGGAAAAAGAAGGCTTTGAAGCTGTATTCATCGGTTCCGGTGCAGGTCTTCCTATGTTCATGGGAATTCCGGGTGAGATAAGCAACGGTGTGTTCTCTGCCAACGAGTATCTGACAAGAAGCAACCTGATGAAGGCATTCCGTGACGATCACGACACCCCGATCAAAATGGGCAAAAAAGTAGCTGTTGTGGGCGGCGGCAATGTGGCAATGGATGCTGCCAGAACCGCGCTCCGTCTTGGTGCTGAGGTACATATCGTATATAGAAGAAGTGAAGCAGAACTTCCCGCGAGAGCAGAAGAAGTACATCACGCAAAAGAAGAAGGTATTATTTTTGATCTTCTGTGCAATCCTACAGAGATCCTTGCAGATGAAAACGGCTGGGTAAAAGGCATGAAATGCGTCCGCATGGAACTGGGCGAACCTGATGCATCAGGAAGAAGACGTCCTGTAGAAATTCCGGATTCTGAGTTCGAGATAGAACTGGATACTGTTATCATGTCCCTGGGAACTTCCCCGAATCCGCTGATTTCTTCCACAACCATCGGTCTTGATACAAACAAGAGAAAATGTATCATCGCTGACGAAGAAAACGGCAAGACTACAAAAGACGGTGTTTACGCCGGCGGTGACGCTGTAACAGGCGCCGCAACGGTTATCCTTGCCATGGGCGCAGGAAAATCTGCCGCACAGGGAATTGATGAATTCATCAAAGGAAAAAATAATTAATTAAACATACAAAAGGCCGCCACCGGATGTGGCGGCTCTTTTTGCAGTTGCAGGAAGGAAAATGTAAAACACGAGGGAAATCATGATAGAAGCGATTAGAGAAGAGCTGAGACAGTCAGCCGATAAGGAGTACAAAAGATTTCAGGAATCCCTGATCCCGGGCCTGACGACTATGATGGGAGTCCGAATGCCGCAGCTCCGGAAAATGGCAAAGAAGATCGCAGGGGGTGACTATGCCGCTTTTTTGGAAAAAGCGGATGACACCTGTTATGAAGAGCTGATGCTCCAGGGTATTGTGATCGGATACGCAAAAATGGAGAGAGAGGAGCAGACCCGGGCACTGGAGCATTTTGTGCCTAAAATCAATAACTGGGCCATTTGTGACTGCAGCTGCATCACCTATAAGTTTATGAGAAAGGATACTTCCTACTGGTTTGCCTTTTTGGAACGTTATCTCAACTCGGAAAGAGAATATGAGATCCGTTTTGCCCTGGTATCCATGCTGGATCATTTTGTGACAGAGGAGTATATAGACCGACTGCTAAACATTTTCAACCATATAGACAGCCATGCCTATTATGTACAGATGGCTGCGGCCTGGGCTGTTTCCGTCTGTTATGTAAAATTCCCGGAGAAGACTGCCGCATTTCTGCAGACAGACACTTTGGACACCTTTACACATAATAAATCCATTCAAAAAATCAGAGAATCCTACAAGGTGTCAAAAGAGGAAAAAGACAGACTCTTGAAATGGAAACGGGAGGAAACAGGAAAATGAAGCTCACAATACTTACCGTGGGAAAGATCAAAGAAAAATTTTATCGAGACGCCATCTCAGAGTATACAAAACGTCTGAGTAAATACTGTAAATTGGAAATTCTGGAAGTGGCAGACGAAAAAACTCCTGATGCGGCCAGTGAGACAGTGGAGGAGAATATCCGTCAGAAAGAGGGAGAGCGTATTCTGAAATACATCAGAGAGGATGCCTATGTCATTACACTGGAGATAAACGGGAAAATGCTGGACTCTGTGGAACTCTCACAAAAGATAGAGAGCCTTGGGATACAGGGAAAAAGCCATATTATCTTTGTCATAGGCGGTTCTATCGGGCTTGGAAAAGAGGTACTGAAACGCTCGGATTTTGCCCTCAGCTTTTCCAAAATGACATTTCCCCATCAACTGATGCGGGTGATACTGCTGGAACAGATTTACAGGAGCTACCGGATCATGAGCGGGCAGCCTTATCATAAATAATGGAGGCTGAAGTATGAGAAAAAAGAAAAAGATGTTACTCTGCACTCTGGTATTCTGCTGTATCTTATCAGCCTGCGGACAGAAAAAAGAAGAAAAACCGGAGAAACCCCATCCTGCTGCAGAGGCACCCGAAAAAGAGAAAGACAAGGATGCTGATAAGAAGGAGAAGGGAGAAAAGGATACCGATAAAACAGAAAAGAAAAAGACAGAGGAGAAACAAGAAGTAAAAACTGCTCCCAAGGTCGAAAAAACGGAAGCAGAGCGTCTGATTCAGGACCAGACCTTTGATACGGAACTGACACCACTGGGAAATGTGAGATTTGCCTCCTATGCGCCTGATACAACACAGTCGCCATATGGAGATGCTGAATTTAAGCTATTACAAAATCAGCAGGTGATTACTGTACTTTCGGGAATGAACCAGTCTAATACCAGAAAAGAGGAAACTTTTCATAAAGTAGAGGCAGTTTCCTTCCGGGATTATAACCAAGATGGTTATACGGATATTATTATTATCTGCAGTTATATACCGGACGACAGGACAAAAAGCGTGTATTCGGAAGCGAGATTGTATTTCGGGAGCGCAGAGGGCAGCTTCACTCTGGATGTTGATCTGTCAGAACAGGTCAATGGGGAAGTCGTAGAAAAGACGATCCAGAGCATACTGGATTCCATTTATCAGGACGCGGATTCCACAGCAAATGCCCAGACAGATGTGCCGGAGGATTCCCAGACGGATACAGCCTGGAAACAGGCATATGCTGATTATATAAGAAATTCCTACGATCAAGGCGTGGCTGGCTATCAGCTCATATATGTGGATGATGATGACATCCCTGAATTGGCGGTCATAGGAATCTGTGAGGCAGCGGGCAGCAGGATTATCACCTATGCCAATGGACAGATTTATGAGAAGCAGCTTTGCAGGACATATTTTACGTATATTGAAAGAGAAAATCTGCTCTGTAATTCTGACGGAGTGATGGACGGATATTATGACCTGGTATATTGTATCATAGATGGTCAGTTGACGCTGATCGCAGAGGGAAACTACGGAGCTGAGGATCATACCAACCTCCAACAGGATGAAAACGGGAATCTCATCTACAAATACTTTTGGAATGGTATTGAAATGACAGAGGAAGATTATAACAGCGCGCTGAATGAGGTGTATGATACCTCCAAAGCAAAACAGGGATATGAATTGGGGGCTTATGATACGGTTGAGGAGATTCTTGAAAAGCTGGAAAGTTGATCGGCAAGGCAAGCCCGAGGCAGCCATACGCCGGGCAGCGGTTTTTGCAGTCTGTATACATGCTTTTGTTGCTATGAGGCGAAAGGCTGAATAGTAAGGTTCTTTTTAGAAAAGGGGTATAAACATGTTTAAAGTAATATTATGGGATGTAGACGGAACACTTCTCAATTTTGACAAGGCGGAGAAATATGCTCTGCGGCAGTGCTTTATAAAATTCAATCTGGAAGAATGTACAGATGCCATGATTTCCAGATATGCAGAAATAAACAAACGTTATTGGAAACGTCTTGAAGCGGGAGAAATCACAAAAGAGCAGGTACTGCTGGATCGGTTTTCAGAATTTTTCCAAAAGGAAAATATCTGTTGTGATCATGTGAAAGAATTCAATGCTGAGTACCAGGTACGTCTGGGAGATAAAATATTTTTCAATGACAACAGTAAAGACCTTCTGGAAAGACTGAACGGAAGAGTAAAGCAATATGCGGTCACGAACGGGACTTATATTGCGCAGAAACGCAAACTTGAAAATTCGGGTCTTGATGTCCTGTTTGACAATGTTTTCATTTCTGACCAAATAGGATTTGAAAAGCCGGATATCCGTTTTTTTGAATATGTATGGAAAAAGACAGGCATTTATGATAAAAAGGATATTCTGATCGTAGGTGATTCCCTGACAAGCGATATGCAGGGAGGTAATAATGCCGGGATACACTGCTGCTGGTATAATCCTGAGAACCTGGAAAACAATACGACCGTAAAGATTGATTTTCTGATACATGATTTAAATGAAGTTGAATTACTTTTATGAGACGCAGCCGGGCAGCGTCTGTGTGAATAGCCGCATATGGAAATAGCCGTATATGGAAATAGCTGTATATAGAAATAGCTATATATAGAAATAGCCGTTCAGAGATGAACGGCTAAAAACAGTAATTCTAATGTGGGTGACTTGATCAACCTTTCGCGTGAACAGGCTCCAGAATATTTCTGAACAGGTACAGATGCTTTTTCCGCAGACAATATATGATCCAGTATACACTGCCTGACTCTTCTTTTTCTTCGTGGACATCCACGGTATATATTTCCCCTTCGATATTCACTGTCAAAGAATCTGTATTTGCGGGTTCGGAATAATGCAGATCATGTTTTTGGCAAAATTCTTTGATCAGGGCAAGAACTTCTCGCCTGGTCTGTGGATACTGATTTCTGAATATGATATATGCGTCCTTCATATGGAATCTCCTTCTTGTATTTAAAAATATCATGCAGAACCGCCTTTAGGGATGGGATCAGGGTAATCTCTTACAGCCACCCGCAGGAAATAAGATCATACATTGTGTTTGAGAACAGTACCTGTGTTCCCCGGCATGTGAACAGTTACAGAACTTTTGCGCCTGGCCGGTTCTGTCAGACTGAATTTTTCCAGTACCGCATACAGTTTTTCTGCCAGGGTATTGTCCATGTCGCAGAGCGGCAGCCTGCATGGACCTACATCGTATCCCATGGCACGCATTGCCTGTTTTACAGGGATAGGATTCACATCTAAAAACAGCGCTTCGATCAGCTCCAGATATTTTAGCTGCAGATTGTCGCTCTCCTGGCTGTCTCCCCGGAAGTAGGAGGCACAGATAGCATGTGTCTCATTTGGGAGAATATTGGACAGAACGGAGATCACACCTTTTCCTCCAAGTGCCATGGAAGATGTGATCTGGTCATCATTGCCGGAATAGATGGTCAGATCCTCTTTGCATAGGTTGGCAATCTTGGCCATCTGGGAAAAATTACCGCTGGCTTCTTTTACCGCTGCTATATTTTCTATTTCACTGAGCCGTTTATAGGTGGCCGGATAGATGTTCACTCCTGTACGGGATGGCACATTGTATAAAATAATAGGCAGACCGGTTGAACCGGCGCATTTGGAAAAGTGCAGAAATAATCCCTGCTGTGAGGCTTTATTATAATATGGTGTAACATGGAGAAGCGCGTCGGCGCCTGCTTTTTCACATTCTTTTGACAGATATACAGCGTGTGCGGTGTTGTTGCTCCCGGCTCCGGCGATTACCGGAATACGTCCATTTACATATTTGACAGCGTGTCTTACCAGTTCTATATGCTCATCATCTGTAAGGGTAGAACTTTCTCCTGTTGTGCCTGCAACTACGACTGCATCTGCGTTTCCGGCAATCTGCATATCCAGCAAATTATCAAAAACAGAATAATTAATAGAAAAATCCTCCTTCATAGGAGTGACAATAGCAGTTCCCACACCTTTAAAAATTATCTTTTTCAAAATTTATGACCTCCTGAACCTTTGTAATTTAGATTATGGAAATTATAGCAGTTTGGTCATTAAATAGGAGTGAAGTTCCGGGCTGGGATGTTAAGTTTCGATTAAAGAAGAGTGAGGCTGAGATGTTATAATGATTGTCAGATATTTCAATATACTATATAATAAGTCTGTGATAAGTGTTACAGCCGCATGAAACAGAGCGGGTATCAAAGGATCAGAAGTCTTGAGGTGAAAGGAAGATGTCATATGGCAAAATTTGAAAAAGTAGTTCACGGTGATTTTGATGAGATCATAACCAAGCTGCATGACGCTGTGATGAATGGAAGCATGTCTGCCTCATATGAAGACGGCAGTAATTTCAGCAGCGGAGATTTTCAGTGTGCTGTGAGAATTTATGAACGTTACAGTGCTATGGGAAGCAACAGGGTGAGCCTGTCCATTACCTTAGTCGGAGGAAAAGGCGAATACTATTTGTCTGCCATCACTTCCGGCGGAAGCCAGGCGTTGTTATTTAAAGTGAATACAATTGGGGAAGAAAATTTTTTGGCGACTATATCAGATGTGGTGGACAGTCTGTAGAACATGCAGATCACAAAAGCATTTGCAGGGAACGTACCCCATGTCTATGTAACCTTTGAATGTGCGTCTTATATCGGAGAAAAGGAGCATACCGTATGGACTTAAAAAGAAACCTTTTTGATAATATTAAAGAGTGTGAAATGAAAATCGGATATCGGGAAGAGGATATGAATCTGTATTATCCCCGGGAATCTTTAATGGAACTGCTTTTGGCGGATCAGGAACACCTGTCAGAGGAGATTGCAGCATTTTGCAGATTGGCAGCGCAGGAGTTAGGTGACGTGACCATTAAGGAGACAGAGGAAAAGGGACGGTACTGTATTCATATTCCGTCTGCGGGAGTAAAATATGTCCATGAAAATGTGAAGGACAGTCCATTTCTAAAAGCCTTTTTAAATGAAATATTCAAACCCGGAAATACTGTGGATGATATTGTGAACATTTTCAGAACCTTTTCCCGGGATGTGACCGTCGAAAAAATAAATGAAGAAGAATGGGGAATTTCCTTTCAGGATCCGGAAATTGACCCCTACGTCTATTATCTGGAGCAGGATGCGTTTGGCCTGCAGTATCACCGCTTTACAAAACAGGCCTATGATGCTTTGAAAGGCAGTATTTGATCTGTTTTTAACCATAACACAGTAAAATTAATGCCTATCGTGATGAAAAATTAGGAGATATCATTATGCAGGAAAAATATAAATGCCCTTGGTGCGGTTCTGATAAAATGGTATATGGGGTACAAACAGACCGCGGTCGAGTAAAGCCAGCTAAAAAAGTTACTTTATCAGCTGGAGAAAACGTTATCCATGTGATTTGTAAAGAATGTGGAACTATTGTTCGTTCTTATGTAGAACATCCAGAAAAACTTGTCTGAAAGACGACTTCCAGTTTGTCCGAAAAATCGGAATTTGACAAAGGCGGTGATCAAATGAAATGTCCGTATTGCGGCAAGGAAATGATAAGTGGAGTAGTGTGTCCTGACAATTGGATCGCTCCAATTTCTACTGCTGCCTATCATTGTTCAGACTGTAAGAAAGTGGTTATTGATTATTCGGAAGAATAAAATTCAATTTATCCGGTAGAAAAGTCTGAAGTTATAGAAGAGGATTTGAGTATGGAAAATGTTTATAAAAATTGTCCTAAATATGAGAATGAGAACTATATTTTGAGAATGGTCAGGAAAGAAGATAAACTGGATTTACTTAAAGTTTATTCGGACAAAAAGGCTGTGGTTTTTATGAATAGTGATAATTGCGGCGGTGATGATTTCTATTACACAACTGAAAGCAGAATGGAGCAAGCGATTGATTATTGGCTTTTTGAGTATAACAGAGAAGGATTTGTCCGATGGACTATCATATCAAAAACACTTAAGGAGGCCATAGGGACAATAGAACTTTTTCACAGAAACGCCGGGGATTATTTTACAAACTGTGGTTTGCTTAGAATGGATATTCGGAGTGATCATGAAATAGCAAGTGAGATTATCAAAATATTAGGATTAATAATTGAACCTGCATATACTCTGTTTCATTGTGACAAAATTGCTACGAAAGCAATTCCCTCCGCAACAGAACGTATCACGGCATTGAACTATTTAGGATTTGAACTTATAGCAGAAAAACTTATTGGGCATGATGGAACAAAGTACGATTCGTATTTTGTATTGAAGCAAAACAGGCGAAATTGCAGCGGTCTTACCGGACAAGGTTACTGAGAACGGGGGAAATTATTATCAAAGTAAAGATTAGAAAAGCAGTAAAATGGTTTGCAATAGGGCTATTGATACTGCTCATGATAGGTCTGTTTCATCCGACGTGGACACCAAAAATACCCGGTGAGAACAGCATCAGTGAATTGAGAAAAGCTGTGATCAACAATATATCTCTTGAAATTATGATTCGTGGCAAGAACCGTGATAATCCTGTTCTTTTATTTGTTCACGGCGGTCCATGCTGCTCTGAAATACCCTATGTGAAAAAATATCAGGATTTGTTAGAGGAATCTTTTACGATTGTTCATTATGATCAGCGTGGAAGCGGCAAATCATATCAGTTCGGAACAGATTACTCAAAGGTAACAGCGTCTACTCATGTAGATGATTTAATCGGGCTTACGAAATATATAGAAGAATATCTTCATCAGGAGCAAGTGATTTTGGTTGGGCATTCCTATGGAACATATATTGCGACGATGGCTGCAGCAAAAGAATCAAATCTGTATAGTGCTTATGTTGGAATCGGCCAAATGTCCAATACGATCAACAGTGAACTGAATGGGCTGCAAAAATGCATTGAAGCGGCGGAAGCAGAGGGAAATAAAGATGATATTACATACCTAAGCGGATTGGAAGGGGATATTTCCCAGGGGCAGGGAATCATTCCACGGGAATATGTGCGGAAATATGGATTTGCCGCTAGAAATATTAATGAAGATGCAGACTATTTAAAAGGATTTCTATTTGGCAGTGAATATAATTTACTTGATGCAGTTCGTTTATATGTGGCATGTGGTAAGTATCAGGATACACTTACTATGGAGGCCCTAAGCACTCCAATTTCTGATGTTGTGAAAGAAATTAATGTTCCTGTATACTTTGTTATGGGCAAATATGATTGTATGACTTCGCCAACGGCAGCAGAGAAGTATCTTTGCAGTCTAAACGGAGAATTTACGCGGGAAATGGTTATATTTGAGGATTCGGCCCATTATCCTCAGTTTGAGGAAAAAGAGAAATTTTATAACTGGATGTGTAATACATTCGCATTCTTGGACTACAGCTAAAGTCCAGGGCTTATGATACCGGTAACTTTGAATTTACGGGGGAACTATGGAATTCATTTTTGATTATATGGAAAATCACATATTGCGGCATAAGTTAAATACTTTAACGCAGAAGATTTATGGGTTTGATTTTGAAAATTGGATGGCCGGAGGATATTTTGAAGGTGACTATATTCCGTATTCATTTATGCAGGATGGAAAAATCCTGGCAAATGTTTCAGTAAACAGAATGCACTTTATTCAAGAAGGAGTCCCCAAGTATTACATACAGCTTGGAACCGTTATGACTGACGAGGCATTTAGAAAACAGGGACTTGCAAAAAGCTGGTCGAATACATATTAAAGGAATATGAAGACAAATGCCATGGAGTCTACTTGTTCAGTAATCCGGACGCTTTAGGCTTCTATCGGAGAATGGGATTTAAAGAAAGTGATCAATATCAATACTCATTAAAAAAGGATTGGTCATGCAGTGTGAAAAAAGGCGCTGCTTTCAGAAAAATCTCAGAGCAGGACGAACAGTTAAGGCAGAAATATATGGATGCTGTAAGAAACAGTGCCGTAAATTCAGCTTTGGAACACATCAACAAATTTGGTCTGCAGATGTTCTACACTGCTGATCTGCACGATGTATATTATGCAGACGATATGGACTGTTTTGCCGTCATAGAAAAATGGAAAGATACGCTTATCCTCAAAAGCATTATAAGTAAACAGCATATCTCAATGAAAGATGCTGTGTCACATATGGATATCCCGTATAATTCTCTGATACTTGGTTTCCCGCCTGCTTTTGGAGAGCGTGATATGTTTGAAATATCTGTCTGCGATGACAGAAACGATACACGCCTGTTCTATCGTGGAAAAGATTTGGAAAGTATTGAGAAAGAAAAGTTGTGCTTTCCCCAATTGTCACACGCCTAGATTCCGGCTTGTAAAATAGAAAATAAGCTCTGTTTTCAAAATAAGACCAACAAGTTTCTGCACAATGCAGATGCCTGTTGGTCTTTTGGTATATTATTGTTCTTCCGGTACGTCATCTCTGCAGGACTGATAGAAGTTGGATGTTTATATTACATCGTGTACAAGAGAAAAACAATCAACTATTAATGATATTTGAATATAATTTAACGATAATCATTAAATGTCATTGACGATATTTCCGGTATATGGTATAAAGGAATTAGAAACTGAGAACGGAAAAGAATCAGGATCCATTGTAAAAGGAGAGGGTGAAGGTATGGAGAAAAATGATTTTATAACGGATGTCAATGTAACGAAAAAGAAGTTTTCAAAAAAAATGAAATTTCTTTTGATTCTTGCCATATTATTTACGGGTATATTTGCATTAACGGGGACAGCTAATGTGTTTAAAATGTTAGAGGAGGAAACATGGAAAAGTAAGGATATTAGAATTGTGGCCTATAACCTGATCGCATATCTGTTTAATATCATGATTTTCATTTCCATGATACGAATTTATGCCAGCAGGCAATTTTTTATCCGTACACTGAGCAGATATTTTATGTGTATCGGTTGGATAGCGGTAGGAGCGGCGTTTACGATCACACATTTTCCAACCTATCACATAGGTGGTTTTGTCATTATGCAGTTCGGCGATTTTGTGCTGATAGATGGAAATATGCTTGGCATAGGCATATTGTTTCTCGTATTTACCAGTCTGATCAAAGAAGGTATACAAATGCAGAAAGAAATGGATGAAATCCTTTAGGAGCAGATATTATGGCGATTATATTAAGATTAGACCGGGTTATGGCCGATAGAAAAATATCTCTGAATGAATTATCAGAAAAAGTGGGAATCTCAAATGTAAACCTGTCCAACCTGAAGACAGGCAAAGTAAAGGCCATACGTTTTTCCACATTGGAGGCAATCTGTGACGTACTGGACTGTCAGCCGGGAGATATTATAGAATATCATAGAACTTCGGATGTCAAGATCCGAAAGGAGGATACTACAAATAATCCTGCTGACAATCCAGACATTGTGAATTCCGGCTGCAGTGAAAGTTTAGAATAATATTATCTACACGAGTGCAGGTGGCTTTTTTATATGTTATAGTATGTATAGAATCTCCACTGTCCTTTGGACATTTTATCTGACTGACAACCGTATAGGTTTGAACATCATTTTTTACTTGTTTATCCATAACAATACTCCTAAATGAGGTATCAATTCACAGGTACATTATCATTATATCGAAAACAAATCAGAAATAAAAGGGCGGATTTGTTTTTTGCATTACACATAAAAAGCAGAAGAGAGGATATCAAAATGAAATTTGTCATGTCATATAGCTGCGGCAAGGACAGCACCCTTGCGCTTCACAGACTGATAAAAGCCGGCCACGAGCCGGCAGGTCTGCTGGTCATGGTCAATAGAGATATAAATCGTTCCTGGTTTCACGGAGCAGACGATATGCTGTTGGAGAAGTTTTCAAAATCCCTGGAGATCCCCTTGCTCCTCTGCCCGTCAAAAGGAGAGGACTATCATCTGGAATTTGAAAAAGGACTGCTAAGGGCCATGGAACTGGGGGCGCAGATGGCCGGATTTGGTGATATAGACATTGAAAACAACCGCAGATGGTGCCAGGAGCGATGCGATGCAGCAGGATTGAAGGCAGAATTCCCTCTGTGGCAGCAGGGGCGCAAAAAGATAGTAGAAGAAATTATCACAGAAGGTTACCGCTGTATCATTAAGTCCATAAATAACCGGCTCCTGCCAAGAGATATCTTAGGCAAACCATTAGACTCGGAAACCGTGGCGGTCATGGCCGCCAGAGGAATTGATATCTGCGGGGAAAACGGAGAATACCATACAATAGCCGTGGATGGGCCTATTTTTAAACATAAGCTGGAAATACAGATGGGAGAGATCCTCGACTTTGGAGACAGGTCAGTGATCGATATAAAAGTCTGATGTGGTACGAAAAGCCAGCTTCCTTAAAAGCGTTAAAAATATCACAACTTTTACTCCGGAAACTACCGAAAACATGACCGATACAGACTGAAAAAGAGATGATTCCGGGAAAATACCGGAAATTCCTTATAGCATCTTCTGATTTACCTGGGAATTCCATGATGTATCTCATTAAATACAATCTAAAATCCTTTTATTATTGATTAATTTACTCAAATAAGTTATAATGACATTGTCAATAAATTAACGATAATACATATAAGGAGATGCATACTATGAGTAGATTTACATTACCGAGAGACATTTATCATGGAAAAGGCTGCCTGGAAGAACTGAAAAATCTGAAGGGCAAAAAAGCATTTCTTGTAGTAGGAGGCGGCGCCATGAAGCGCCAGGGCTTTTTAGATAAAGCAGCCGGATATCTGAGAGAAGCGGGTATGGAAGTACAGCTTTTTGAAGGGGTTGAGCCGGATCCGTCTGTAGAAACAGTTATGAAGGGAGCAAAGGCCATGCAGGAATTTGAGCCGGATTGGATCGTGGCCATGGGCGGCGGTTCTCCCATTGATGCGGCAAAGGCAATGTGGGCTTTTTATGAATATCCTGATACAACCTTTGAAGCGCTTTGTATCCCCTTTAATTTTCCGGAACTTCGTCAGAAAGCAAAATTTGCGGCGATTCCGTCTACATCCGGCACTGCCACAGAGGTAACTGCATTTTCTGTTATCACGGATTACAAAAGCGGCGTGAAATATCCTCTGGCGGATTTCAACATTACCCCGGATGTAGCCATTGTGGATCCCGAACTGGTGGAGGCGCTTCCGATAAAGCAGGTTGCCTATACAGGAATGGACGCGCTGACTCATGCCATTGAAGCTTATGTCTCCACACTGAACAGCCCGTTTACAGACCCCCTTGCACTTCAGGCCATTGAGATGGTGCTGGATCATCTGCCTGCGTCCTACAACTGCAACATGGAAGCAAGAGAGCAGATGCACTACGCACAGTGCCTGGCAGGAATGGCCTTTTCCAATGCGCTGCTGGGAATCGTGCACTCCATGGCTCACAAGACAGGAGCAGCCTTCTCCACCGGTCATATCACACACGGCTGCGCCAATGCCATGTATCTTCCCTATGTGATCAAATATAACGCAAAAGATTCTACAGCAGCAAAGCGTTATGCGGAGATCGCCAGGAGAATGGGACTTTCCGGTACATCTGAGAAAGCTCTGATCAACAGCCTGTGCACTAAGATCGATGAACTGAATAAACAGTTCAGTATTCCAAAGACTTTAAAAGAATTCGGCATTATAGAGGAAGAATTTAAAGAAAAGATCAAAAAAATCGCGTGCCTTGCAGTGGGTGATGCCTGCACAGGTTCCAATCCCCGGGAGATCAACCCGGAAACAATGGAAAAATTGTTCACCTGTATTTACTATGGTACAGAAGTGGACTTTTAACAGACATTCACAGCAGACGAAGGCGGGGAGCATTCCCCGCTTTTGTTTTACTCTCATAGACTGTCAAAAGCGCAGGCACATAAAAACGCCTCACGGGACACCGGCTGTGAATAGTGACGAACTGCTGCAAATATATCCGAGAATTTCCATAAAGGCATTGACATTCATCTACTACTAATGTAAAATGACAGTAGGTACTACAATTGTAGAAAAATACTCTGTAACCTAACCTGAATATGTAAATTCGGTATCTGCAGACAGTACAGGAGGTGATAAGATGAAAAAGCGTATTCAAAAACTACCTGATTCAGAGCTGGATGTGATGCTGGCTTTATGGAACGGTCATCCGGATATGACCAGGCTTGAGGTGGAAGATTTTGTGAATCAAAAAAAGGAACTGGCACCTACCACCATCCTATCCATGCTCACCCGGCTTGAAAACAAGAATTTTGTCTCTGTAAAAAGAGAGGGAAAGACAAATCTCTACAGCCCTGTTGTGACACAGAGCGAATACCAGCAGCAGGAGGGGAAAAGCGTGCTGGAGAAACTGTATGGAAATTCATTGAAGAACTTTGTCGCGTCTCTTTATCAGGGAAAACAGATTCACGAGGAAGATATACAGGAATTGGAAGAGTTTTTGAAGGAATTGGAACAGAAGGGGGAATAGTTTATGGCAGAGTTTATGCTGCACATAATTAAAGTGAATGTTTTGTCGGCTGTCATCATTTTTATTGTGCTGGCAGTATCAAAACTGTTGGACAAGAAATATTCCTCCAGATGGAAATACCTCATATGGCTGTTTGTTTCCGTATTTCTTCTCATTCCGGTCAAGTTTCCATCCCATGCCGGTGGGCTGAACATTGAGGTGCCAAAACAAATCGTACGGGCAGAGGTCAACAGAAGTACGGCTGTGCCCAATACGGAGAATCTGCAGATTCCGGCAAATGCCAAAGAAAACGGCAGTGAGCCGCTAAAGGATACAGACAAAAAAGCAGACATGCAGGACAGCGCGGGGCAGAGAAACATCAAAGTGGATACCATTGCATGGATCGCGGCAATTATCTGGGGAGCGGGTATTTGCGCAGCAGCGGTATATAAAGTGTTTGTTTTAAGAGCAGGAAGACGTGAACTGCGCCGTTGGAGGATTCCTTTCACGGATCGTGAGAGGCTTGCTGAATATGATAAACTGTGTAAAGAGCTGCATATGAAAAAAGCGCCTAAGCTTGTGGCAGACAGCAGACTGTCAGGGCCGCTTTTGGCAGGGATCAGGAACACATATCTCTATCTTCCTGTACGGGAGTATTCCAAGGAGGAATGTGAGCTGATCTTCAGGCATGAATTGTGCCATTACCGCAGCAGGGATCTGTGGTATAAACTGCTCATGATATGCGTAACAACTGTTTATTGGTTTAACCCTGCAGTTTACTTTATAAAAAAGAGGCGGAGCGTGATATAGAGTTTATATGTGATGAGAAAGTCATGAAGGGCAGGAACCAGGAGGATAAACTTCGGTACAACCAGCTCATTTTGAAAACGGCAGCACTGGGCAGACCCTCCTATGAGTTGTCTACCAGCCTGAATGACGGTCTCCTCACATTCAAAAAAAGAATGGTAAATATTATGAAGGCAGGAAAAATGAAACGCGGCATCCTTCCTGTTATCTGTTTTACCATCATTTTAGTTACATCAAATATATTTACCGGCTGTTCCCTGAAAGACTCCGGTGAAAAGAAGAACGATACAGATACGGAAACTATGACAGACAGCGGTGATTCCAAGGAGGAGGAAGATCCATCCGGCAAAGAGGAAAAGGACAGCAAAGAGACAGTTATCAAGGGAAAGAGTAATACAACTCCTGTGGCGGAGGATAAGAAGACAGATCCCACTGCCGGATCGGAGCAGACAGAAAGTCCGGTTGAAACACCGACGCCAGAACCGGTTCCGGCAAAAGAGGAGCGTACAGAGTTAAGCGGATTTATGAATCAGGATTCTCTGCCTGCCATGGCTCAGAGCCTGGGGCTTCAGAAAACAGAAGGGGTTTTGTTTGGCGAAGTCGGGCAGCGGTATGAAGGCGGCGGGATTCAAGTAGAATGGCATCCTGAAACAGAGGGAATCGGGGGCCGTACTCCCATTACTATAGAATGTGAGAATAACAGCAGTGTCAGTATGGAAGGCTTTTACTGCGGACAGCCGTACAAAGAAGCAGAGAGCAGTCTTTTGCAGAGCGGTTACCGAAACATGGGTGACAGCAATCCGGACCACAAAGAATATATCTCGGATTCAGAAAATAAAATTATAGGATTTGATATATCAGGGGATTCCATAAGTTCCTGGTTCTGGCTGAACTGGCCTCAGGGTGACTTCGCGCCTGTTACCACCCAATATATGCCCGCTGATGGGAATTACAGAAACTCCAATGATGGAGAATACTCCACTATAAGGATCACAGGGATCAATGACTACAGCTTTTATTTTTCCATTTACAGATATACGGAAGGCGAAGGTGACCGGCAGATCTTTATGGACAATATAGCCGTTTTTGAAGATGCGGATTCTACAACTGCAGTATTTCGCGGACAGCAGTATACATTGACCTTTGACTGTTCTCAAAACGGGCTTATAGTTTTGTCGGGCTTTGATGATGCTACGGCTTTGGGCGATACTTTCTGGGCATTTTAAGCCCTTCATATCATCAGACTTTAGGGAATTAAAGGATAGAGAAAAACAGTGGCATTTTACAAAAATGCCCTGTTTTTTTTGTCCGTATTTTGAGCGCGTATCCAGGCCGGATTCTTTTTACTATTGGAAATCCCCATACAATAGGGTATAATGAAAACGTATATTGAGAAAAAACAATAAGCATCACACTCTGTAAACAGAAACGGAGATACTATGAAAATATCTACTAACGTAAAGCTAAGCGCCCAATGTATGAGCTGTCTGATCACCCGTCAGATGGAAGGTTTAAAAGACACAGCCTCAGAGGAAATGAAATCCGCCTACATGCGGGAAGTATTTCAGATCATCGGCGCAGCCCTGCCGGAGGATACCGCGCCGGTCCTCATAGCCAAAATAAATGTGCTGCATGAGAAATATTTCGGCCATGCCTACAGCTTTGAGCAGTTGAAAAAGGATTACAACCATATGATGCTGGAGGCAGAGGACAGAATAGGCGCCCGTATCGCCCGGGCAGAGGACCCTGTGTACCATGGGATTTTATATGCGCGTGTGGGAAATTATATTGATTTTGGGGCCATGGGAAGTGTCAGTGATGAAAAGCTGCGGGAACTGATAGAAAAAGCCGAGGAGGAGACTCTGGACCCGGCAGAATACAGACGGTTCACAGAGCAGATGGAGACTGCCAAAAGCCTGGTGTACCTTACCGATAACTGCGGCGAGATCGTTCTTGACAAACTTTTGATCGAGCAGCTCAGTAAGAAGTATCCGCAGGTACATATCACAGTCATTGTACGGGGAGAGCCGGTCATCAACGACGCCACCATAGAGGACGCCAAAATGATCGGTCTTACAGACCTGGTGCCTGTGATCGGCAATGGCACGAAAATTGCAGGCACAAGCCTGAAGGATATCTCAGAGGAGGCCAGGGATCTGATCAGCCATGCAGATGTGATCCTTTCAAAAGGCCAGGGCAATTTTGAGACGCTGAATAACAGCGGACTGAATATCTACTACATGTTTCTCTGCAAATGTTCCTGGTTTGTGAACAGATTCGGTCTGGAGCAGTATAAAGGTGTTTTTGTAAACGACAGAAGTCTTGGGAGGGATGGAATATGAGAGAAGAGCTGAGAAGACGATGTGAATTATTTGTGGAAAACAGGGATATCATAAAATCCGCATTTGGCTGGGAGAGCGCCTATGTCTATCCCATGTGTTCAGGAATACTGACAGCGCGGGGTGTCCATGCAGATGCGCAGCGCCTGCTCGAATGCCGTGATATTTTAAAGGCCGGTACCGGAATCTTTTCCAATTTCAGGGGTGTCTCCAAACTGGCCACCATAGCCATGCTTTCTCTGCGCACAGATTCAGAGATCATGATGGAGCAGATGCTGGAACTTTACGGCAAGCTAAAAGAATGCTTCTGGGGTTCGGAATACCTGACCGTGGCGGCAGCTACCATTGCGGAGATGGCAGAGCCGTCTGAATATGAGGAGATCATAGACAAAACAGGCCGCATTTACAGCCGCATGAAAAATGCCCATCCCTTCCTTACTTCCGGGGAGGACAGTGCCTTTGCAGCGCTTCTTGCCATGTCGGGCCTGGACGATTCCTGTATTGAAAGAGAGATGGAACAGTGCTACACCTTATTGAAGCCCTACTTTTACTCCGGAAATTCAGTGCAGTCCCTGAGCCATATTCTGGCACTTGGGGAGGCCTCCGCGGAACAAAAGTGCAGAAAAGCCCTGGATATATTTAATGCCCTGAAATCATGCGGATTGAAATACGGCACAGGCTATGAACTGGCAACACTGGGGGTGCTGACGCTTCTTGATGTGGACAAAAATATACTGGTACAGGATATCACAGATGCGGAATCCTTCCTGAAATCCCAGAAAGGGTTCGGAGCTTTCGGCGTGGGCTCTAAGCAGAGACTGATGTATGCCGGGATGATGGCATCCTGTGACTATGTTCCTGACCTGCATTCCATGCAGACAGCAGCGTTAAACGGTGTAGTCGCACTGGTCATTGCCCAGCAGGCCGCTATCTGCGCCGCCGCTGCCGCCAGTGCCGCTGCGGCTGCTTCCTCATCCTCCAGCTCCTGATCATGCTGTATGACAGAGATATCCGGGAACCGCTCTTCGATTTCCTGGAAGAACGGTATGGAAAGATCAGGATCATAGAAGAAAAACAAATGGGAAAGTCCCGCGCGGATATCGTGATGGTTCTGCCGGACGCCGTTGCCGGCATAGAGATAAAAAGTGACGCGGACACATATGTCAGGCTGAAAAGACAGGTGAGCGATTATAACCGTTATTATGACACGAACCTTGTGGTGGTGGGTTCCACCCATGCGCTCCACATTGCGGATCACGTGCCTGTGTGGTGGGGAATCCTGACTGCTGAGAAAGCGGGCAGTACGGTGGATTTTTATACTCTGCGTGAACCGGCACCCAATCCCAAAGTGGATATAAAAAGAAAGCTCAGCATTTTATGGCGCCCTGAGCTGGCACATATACAGGAGCTGAACAAAATGCCGAAATACAGGGAAAAGAGCAAAGCCTTCGTGATAGACAAGATACTGCTGAAGGTTCCCAAGGAAACTCTGACGCTGCAGATCAGCGAGGAACTGTTTCAGCGGGACTATACCTCTATAGAAGAGACAATAACGGAGTATAAGAAAAAGAAAAAGCACCTTTGCAGTTATGATCTGTAAGATATCAAGGGGAGAGATTTTGCTGATAACTATGAGGGTACGGACTTATCAGGGGAGATAAACAGAGTTTATACAGGTGAAAGGAGTAAGGGGTTATATGACAAGATACGAGAAAATGAGCCAGCTTTTTAATGAAGATTACCGGGTGATCGATTTTCTGCCCGGAAGGGCCTCTGACGATGCTGAAACATTATATGAAGAAGTAGAACAGTATTATCTGCAGGATAAACAGCTTCAGAACTTCTGTGATAAGGTGATCTCCATTGTGCTGAAGCTGTTATGCTATTATCCTTTTGAAATGTATGTGCAGGAACATATTCCGCTTATCCGTACAAGGGAAGGCTGGCTGAAGGATAAGCGCTGCGACACCATAGTAAAGCTTATTAAAAAGACAATCCTGAAAAGGAAAGGACAGATTGATATTCTCCTGACCAGGGAGAACTCCATGCTCAGCATCAGCGGCGGAACTCTGAGCATTGCCGTCTATAATGAGAGTGAGTCCCTGCGGGCGATGCTTCAGTCCATGGTGCGTGCAGAAGGCCTTTATGACTGGACATTCAGGGCCTGATGACAGCCCGTGACCCAAAAAAACTTAAGAGAAAGTGAGGAAGACACAGAGCGACATGTTGAAATCATACATAGCTTTTGACATTGAAACCACCGGTCTAAGTCCAGAAGAAAATGAAATCATAGAGATAGGCGCACTCAAGGTGCGTGACGGAAAAGTGCAGGAGCGTTTTATGGAATTTATAAAACCAAAACTGCCTATTCCTGCCAATATTACCGGCATTACGGGCATCACCAATGATATGGTGGAAGAGGCAAGAGGCCGGGAGGAAGTGATCCCTGATTTCCTGCAGTTTTGTGAGCAGGATATCCTGATCGGGCACAATGTGCTCTTTGACTTCAGTTTTGTCAAATTGAGTGCGGAATCCCTGGGATACACCTTTGAAAGGGACGGCATTGACACTCTGAAAATTGCCAGAACAGTCCACAGAGATCTGCCGTCCAAAAGTCTGGGAGAGCTGTGCAGTCATTACCAGATCAACAATACGGCAGCCCACAGAGCTTATCATGACGCACTGGCTACTGCCAAGCTGTATCAGACCATGGCACATTATTTTGAGGAGAAAGAACCTCAGATCTTTCAGCCCTGTCCCCTGGTCTGCACGGCAAAAAAATGCCCGCCTGCCACGAAAAAACAACTGGATTTTCTCATGCGCCTGGTAAAGCAGAAGGGATTGCAGCCGGCTTTTGATCCGGAGACCCTGACCAGAAATGAGGCTTCCCGGTTAATTGACAATATCCTGTCTGGTCAGGCAGTTTAAAGATAGAAGGGAGCAGAAATGGAAAACAGAGAAGAACTGATAAACCTAAAACCCGATAACCACGATATGCGCCTGAAATATTATGAGCTGATTCTGGAGCGCAGCAGTCTGGATGATCTTCCCTGTTATCCTCTGCCGGAGGGATACCGCTATGTGTATTACAGGGAGGGGGATAAAAAGGACTGGATCGCCATTGAGACCTCCGCCAGAGAATTTATCCTTCCCGAAGAGGGGGAATCTGCCTGGAAGAGATATTATGCCGGAAAGGAAAAAGAACTGGAGGAGAGAATGTTTTTTGTGGAGACTTCAGACGGGGAAAAAGCCGCCACGGCAACTGCCTTCTACGATCCACAGGATCTCTTTGGTGCCGGATGGCTGCACTGGGTTGCAGTAAAAAGGGAATACCAGGGAAAGGGGATTGCAAAAGCCCTCATCTCCCACACACTGCACCGCTTAAAGGAACTGGGATATCCCTCCATCAGGATACCCACGCAGACAAATACCTGGGTTGCTGCCAGACTCTATCTGGATTTTGGATTTCGCCCTGCTGTAAAAAATGCGTTGGCCAGCCAAAAGGGGTATGGAATCCTCAGAACCTTGACCGGACATCCGGCCCTAGAGGGATTTGAACCGGTGCCCTATGAAGAAATCTGGGATTCCCGTATGGTTAAAATTGAGAAAATGCTGAGAGAACAGTATGCCGATCTGGTCCATTTCAGGGTTTTGGAGGAAGATGGGCAGGAGAGGATCCTGTACTGTACAGAGTCCGGGACCGGGGAATGGAAAGGCACGCTTTAGAGATAAGACAAAAGGGCCGGAGGCATGTCCTGCAGTGATGCAGACAGCCTTCGGCCCTTTTGTTGTTCAGCTTGTTGTATAGGCAAGAAAAATCTGGTGAATGGCTTTGTGAAGGTATGGCAGGTATTGGTCCATGGTCACAGGCTGTTCAAATAAAATACAGCTGTAACAGGTGGACCCCACCAGTTCAATAAAGGTAAAAAGCATAAGTTCAGGTTCCTGACAGTCCACCGCGTTTTTTTTCATCATTTCCAGATAGTATTCGTAAAATTTCTGTGATTCCTCCGGTACGGTTCTTTCAAAAGCATTTTTGAAGATTCCCCAGGAGATATTCTTTGCAATGAACTGCAGAAGTGTATGTTCTCTTTGAAACCGTTCAATGATATAGTCCATCATCCACATCATCTGATCCTCAAAGCCTGCAACCTCCCTGGCTGACAGAGCTTTATGCGCATCTGCAAACAACTGTCCGGCTTTATAGGCGATCAGCTTATCCCTAAGATCATATTTGTCCTTAAAATACAGATAGAACGTTCCCTTTGCCAGACCGGCCTGATTTACAATATCAGAGATGGTTGTTTTGGCAAAACCTTTTTTCGTAAACAGATCAAATGCCGTCTGGAAGAGGGCATTCTTTTTCTGTTTTTTGTTTATCTCCAGTTTTCCCATGGCTTTCTCACCTTTCATATGCGGTAACTTTTAAGCACACCTGAATTTCCATATTAGTCTCATTATCCTATAGAAATGACTAAAAGTCAATATCTAAAAAATGACCAAAATTCATTTTGCTATATCGCGGATTCTTGTGAGTTTTAAATATTGACTATTGGTCATTTTCATATATAATGAAGGATGAAATGAAGGCGGGAGTAACGGTTCGGTAAGGACACTGAACAGCTACGAACGAGAAATAAACAGAATAGGGGATGATTTTTTGGTCAAGACGGGTAAGTGGATAGCCAGACACCGGGTTCTCATTTTGCTCTTGGGAATTCTGCTGCTGGTTCCATCCGTAATAGGTATGGCTAAAACGAGAATTAACTACGATCTGCTCAGCTATCTGCCGGAACACCTGGAAACCGTAAAGGGGCAGGATATTCTGGTGGATGAATACGGTATGGGCGCGTTTTCCATGGTGGTCGTGGAAAATATGGATCTAAAGGACACACAGAAGCTGGAAGATACATTCAGCAAGATACCGCATGTAAAGGATGTGCTCTGGTATGACGATGTGGCGGATATCAGCCTTCCGGTGGAGATGATCCCAAAAGACCTGCGGGAAGCCTTTTTCCGGGGAGATGCCACTATGATGCTGGCGTTGTTTGACAATACCACATCCTCAGATGAGGCTATGGAAGCAGTAACACAGATGAGGAAAGCGGCAGATGAGCAGTGCTTTATCAGCGGTATGACGGGAATCGTCACAGATATCAAGAATATATCTCTGCAGGAGCTGCCTATCTATGTGGTCATTGCCACATGCCTCGCCTTTCTGGTCTTGGAGCTTTCCACGGAATCCTTCCTGGTACCGGTGCTTTTCCTGCTCAGTATCGGCTGTGCCATATTATACAACATGGGAACCAACATATTTCTGGGGGAGATATCTTACATCACCAAGGCTTTGACGGCAGTGCTGCAGCTTGGAGTTACCATGGATTATTCCATTTTCCTTCTGAACAGCTATGAGGAGAATAAACTTCGTTTTCCCGGAGACAAGAACAGAGCCATGGGGCATGCGATCTCGAATACCTTTAAATCCATTGTGGGCAGTTCAGTGACCACCATTGCGGGATTTGCGGCTCTGTGCTGTATGACCTTTACCTTGGGCAGGGATTTGGGTATTGTCATGGCAAAAGGTGTGGTGATCGGCGTGATATGCTGTGTCACCCTGCTTCCGTCTATGGTCCTCATATTCGATAAGGCCATTGAGAAGACAAGACACAGAGCGCTGATACGGAATGTGGAGAAACCTTCCCGTTTCATTACAAAGCACTATAAAATATGGCTGGTGGTATTTCTGGTCCTGCTGTTCCCGGCCATTTACGGGAACAACCATACAAAGGTATATTACAATATCGCCCAGTCCCTGCCGTCATCCCTCCCGGGCAATGTGGCAAATGAGAAGCTGCAGGAGGATTTTGACATGAGTACCATGCACATGATACTTATGAATAAAGACATGGACAGCAAGGACAAACGAGACATGATAGATGCCGTTGACCAGGTGGACGGCATTAAGTGGACCATTGGCATGAACTCCCTGTTCGGCCCGTCCATTCCCGATTCCATGATACCCGGGGATGTGAGGAAGATGCTGCAGAGCGACAAGTATGAACTGGCCTTTGTCTGCTCCGAATATGAATCCGCCACACCCACGGTAAATAAACAGATCGCAGCCATTGATAAGATCGTAAAATCTTATGATGATTCCGCTATGGTCATCGGCGAAGCACCCCTGATGAAAGACTTGCAGGATGTGACTGATGTGGACCTGCGCAATGTTAATATTATTTCCATTGCCGCGATCTTTATTATCATTATGCTGGTATTTAAATCCATTTCCCTTCCCGTTATCCTGGTAGCGGTAATAGAGTTTGCCATAGCTGTGAATATGGCTGTACCGTTTTATCAGGGGACCAGTCTTCCCTTCGTGGCAAGTATTGTCATAGGGACGATCCAGTTGGGCGCTACAGTGGACTACGCCATATTGATGACCAGCCGATATCAAAAGGAGCGGCAGAGAGGGCACAGCAAGAAGGAGGCCATATCCATTGCTCATAAGGCAAGTATGCTCTCCATTATCACCAGCGGGTGCAGCTTCTTTGCAGCTACCTTTGGTGTTGCCTGCTACTCCAAGGTCGATATGATCGGTTCGATCTGTACACTGCTTTCGAGAGGTGCCCTTATCAGTATGGCAGTGGTCATCATGGTCCTCCCGGCCATGTTTATGATATTTGACAAAGTGATCTGCAAGACATCCATAGGATTTCTGGGAAAAGGACAAAAAAATAGTGCTCATCAGGAAAGGAAGTATAGGAATGAACAGGAACAGAAAGCTTAAAAATAAGATGATGACAGGACTTGCGGTGAGCATGGCTGCCGTTATGGGTGCTATGCCGGTCTACGCAGCAGGGGAGAATGATAAAGAAGTATCCAAAGAGGAAACCGTCTATGTAAATGCAGACGCCGCAGGCAGGGAAAAAAATGTAACAGTGTCAAACTGGTTAAAAAATGCAGGTACAAAGAAGGCTCTGAAGGATCAGACGGACTTAAAAGAGATCAAAAATGTAAAGGGTGATGAGACGTATACCGAAAACGGAAATTCCCTTACCTGGAATACAGAAGGGCAGGATATCTATTATCAGGGAAAAACGGGAAAGGACCTTCCTGTTTCCGTAAACTTTACGTATTACCTGGACGGAAAGAAAATGACCCCCAAGGAGCTTGCCGGCAAAAGCGGACATCTGCAGATCAGGATCAATTACGAGAACCATGCAAAAAAGACCGTGAAGGTTGACGGAAAAGAAGAAACACTCTACAGTCCCTTTGTTATGATGACAGGACTGATCCTCCCGGGAGAGACCTTCTCAAATGTTGTGATCGATAACGGCAAGGTGATCTCAGACGGCAGCAGAAACATTGTACTGGGCATTGCCATGCCCGGATTAAAAGAAAGCCTGGGACTTGACAAAGCCCTGAACAAAGACGGTGACAGTGAGGGCATTCATCTGCCGGAAAGCCTGGAAGTATCCGCGGATGTAAAGAATTTCTCTATGGACCCCACTTTTACCATAGCACTGACAGATGTTATGAAAGAGCTGAATACAGAAAATATCACAGACATGGATAAATTAAAGGATTCCTTAAATGAACTGGAGGACGCCGCACTGAAACTGGTAGACGGCTCTTCTGACATATCCAAAGGAGCTGACACTCTGGATGACAAATATAAAGAATTCGATGATGGTGTCAATACATTAAAGAGCGGAATTGAGACGCTGAACAGCGGTGCTGCACAGCTTGCAGACGGAATCGGCAGCTATACCGACGGCGCGGATCAGCTCAATGATGGGATCCAGACATATCTGGGCAGCAGCGGGGTTCTGACGGGCAAGGTCACAGAGTACGTGAATGGTGTCAGCACAGTGGTAAACGGCGTAAAACAGTACACAGACGGCGCAGTACAGCTTGCGGACGGTACAGCAGCTTATATCAGCGGGGAAAAACAGCTCGCCGCCGGAGCTGAGGGACTCAGGCCCCTTGTAACCGGTCTGACAGAAATAAAGGATGCCGTGAAACAGTTGAACAGCGCTCTGGACGGAAAGGGCAGCACCACGGATGACATCCGCCTTGCCGCTGACACACTTGCATCAGGAACGCAGCAGTTAAAGGATACCCTGGATTCTGCGGATATCAATGAAATGATGGAATTGATCGATCAGATGACAGGCACCGGTCAGGAGCTGATAGAGGAGGCAGAAGGCCTTTCCTCCGCCATGCAGGAAAAGATTGCCGTACCGGTCAGCAAAATGATGGCTGCAGGTAAAAGCCTCAAATCAGGCCTTGGTTCTCTGCAGACCTACCTCACCACTCTCCAGACAAAGACATCAGAGGCCGTTGCCCTGGCAGGGCAGACTATGACAGATAATGTAAACAGCAGTATCGCCCAGAAAAATGACCAACTCCGTTCTGCGGCACAAAACGCAGCTCAAAATGCGGAGGACACTGCCAATGCCCGGCTCCAGGCGGCAAGAGATACTTTGGATGAGCAGATTGCCGCTGCGGATGACGAGGCAGTCAAAAGCGCTCTGACAGCCGCAAAAAACCAGTTGGGCAGTGTATCCGTATCCGTGGAGAATGTAGAGGAGTTACAGCCTGTACAGGCGCCTGCAGTGGAGGTGGAGATTCCTGTATTTGATCCCTCTGAAATTCTCAATGCCATGGGAGAGATGACAGACGCTTATCAGACAGTGGAAGCAGCCGTGAGTGAACTCTGCGGCAGCGAACTGCCGTTGATCCAGGAGAAGCTGGCCGGTATTGTATCCATAAAAGACCAGATCCCCACAGCTCCCATGCAGACATTAAAAGAAAATGTTTCTGTTCTCAACACAGGCATGCAGCAGTTAAAGGGCGGCATCGGCAAGCTGTCAGGCAGCGTGGAGCTTCTGGATCAGAACACTTCCACACTTCCCCAGGCGAGCAAGGGGATCCAAACGCTTTTGGATGGTTTTCAGGCTCTTGGAGGCGCAGACAAACAGCTATTGGACGGTGCAGCAGAATTGAAGAGAAATGCCCCTATCCTGGTGCAGGGAGTCCAAACGCTCCAGGGAGGTACTTCCCAGCTAAGCTCAGGTCTTGACCAATTAAGTACAGAATTGTCCTTTGGAGCCGCTGCACTTTCCGCCAACAGCAGCACGCTTCGTGAGGGCGCGTCTTCGCTCACCTCAGGAACCGATGAACTGCTTATGGGCAGCAATACACTGCAAAATGCCAGCGGGCAGGTACAGGACGGCATCTCTCAGCTCAAAGACGGGGCCAAAACATTGAAGGACGGCATGAAAGAGTTCGATGAAAAGGGTACGAAAAAAATGAAGGACACCATTGAAGTTGAAGTGGGCGATGTACTGGACAGATTAAAAGCCCTGAATTCAGAAAACTGTACCTATGACACCTTCAGCGGAAAAGCAGACAACATGAACAGTAATGTAAAATTCATCATAGAAACAGATGCCATCGAGGCAGAAGAGTAAAGCAGAGACTTTATCAGGCGGTACAGCACATAGCGGCTGTACCGTTTTTTTGACATGACAGCAGTTGAGTCTCTGATCTTTTTCTGCTATACTGGTTCCTATAAAGACTTGATCTGGCAGGAAGGGGATACCATGTATTATCCTAAGGGAGTGACTGACCCGGACTACTGTGTTCTCAAGTTTACAGCCGAGACCGGCAGATATTACAGCAATTTTAAGTCAGAGACCTTTGAGATTCAGAATACATAAAGTACATGTATGATCATAGAGGAAAGAAAAGAGAAAGAAGAGGAGTTACAAATGATATCACATGAAAAATTAGAAGCGTTCATCTGTCAGTATCCTGTTTACCAGTATGCTTTTTTCAGCCCGGAGGAGATTGACTTTTCCTATCGTGTCAGATGGATCTGTGAAAAAGAGTGCGATCGTTTCAACACTACCTGGGCCTGTCCGCCGGCTGTGGGAAGCGTGGAAGAGTGCAGGCACCGCTGTCTTGCTTACAAAGAATGCTTCCTTTTTTCCACCATTGCGGAGGTGTCCGATATTATTAACTTTGAGGAGACACTGTCCACCCGCAGGGAGCATGAAAACATAACGGCTGCCATTGAACAGTTCATCAAATCCCAGGGGGTCGGCTGTATGGCACTCTCCACGGAATCCTGTGATATCTGTGAGACCTGTACTTACCCGGCAGCTCCCTGCCGTTTCCCGGAGAAAATGCATCCCTGTGTGGAAAGCCACGGCATCATCGTCAGTGAACTGGCCGAAAAATACAACCTGGATTTCACCTTGTCCCCCACACAGATCCTCTGGTTTGGTCTCATCTTCATTGAATGATCCGGTAAAAAGAGCCGGCACTTTCCAATCGTCCCGGCTCTTTCCACCTCCCCTTTGTCATCATTTTCCCCCTCTTTGCATACTCATAATAGTAAGACATCACCCCGGAGCACTCCATGCGCAAAAAAAACACTCCTATTACCGGCCGCATCGCTGATTCCCTCCAAATCCCCAAAGACCTGGCATACCGGGAGGCCATCTTCACCATGACCGGCTCCAGGGAACTCTTCATAGAGAATTATAAATGCATTCGCCAATACGAGGACAACTGCATTGTTCTTCTCACTAAGCGCGATGCCATAAAAATAGAGGGAACCCACCTCACCATTGATTACTACACCAACGAAGAGATGAAAATAACCGGAAGCATCTGCCGTGTTTCCTTTTTATAAGAAAATGGGAGGTAACAAAGTTGAAGGCTTGGAATTATTACTGTAAAGGCTATGTTCGTATCCGGCTGCAAAGCAGGGGTCCGGAACGCTTCCTGAACATGTGCGCCCATCACAACATCCCTATCTGGGATTTGCAGAACCGAGACGGTTTCTATGAAATGAATGTGAGTGTCACCGGATTCTACCAGATGAGATCCATATGCCGAAAGACCGGTTCCCGTGTGAAGATCATAAAAAAATACGGACTGCCCTTCTTTTTTTACCGAAACAAAAAAAGAAAGGCATTTTTTATCGGCATTCTGGCTGGCTTCTGCCTGCTCATGGTACTATCCCAGCACATTTGGAATATTCATGTGGAGGGAAACCGCCACAACAGCACACAGACCATACTCAATTATCTGGATGACATTCAGATCCATCACGGTATATTGAAAAAGGATGTGGACTGCTCTTACATAGCGGAACAGATGCGTAAGGAATTTCCCGATATCACCTGGGTATCCGCAAAAATATCAGGCACCCGGCTCATTCTGGAGGTAAAAGAAAACGCCACGGCAAACAAGATCATAAAACAGACGGAGGAAAATCCCAGCAGCATCATTGCCGGAAAATCAGGTACCATCGTCTCCATGATCACAAGAAAAGGCACACCCTGCAAAAAGGTGGGAGAGTCATGTGAAAAGGGGGAGACACTGGTATCCGGCAGAGTTGATATCATGAATGACAGCAAAGAGGTGGTGGGATATGAATACACAGAGTCTGATGCTGACATTTATATACAATCCCAGATGCAGTATTACCATGAGTTTGATATGCACTTTCAAAAGGATGTCTACACCGGAGACGCAAAAAAAGGGCCGGTTCTGCAATTGGGGAATTACTTTATCAGTCTGAAAGGGAAAAATCATTTTGATCAATTCGATACTGTGACCAAATTGCATCAGGTACGGGTGACAGAAAACTTCCGCCTTCCCATATTCTACGGGAACAGCACAGATTACGAGAGTGTCACAAAGCCATACAAATACACAAAGGAAGGTGCGGAAAAAAAGGCACAGGAACAGTTGGAGCTTCTGTTGGAAACGTTGCGCAAAAAAGAGGTTCAGATAAAAGAAAACAATGTCAAAATACAGGTACTCGACAAGGTGTGTGTGGCGAAAGGCCGGCTGACTATCATAGAAAAAACTACGGAAAAAGAGCCTGTGGAAATTCTGGAACAACCGGTCCAAAACGCTGAAGAAACAGAAGAATAGACTTGTCCGGCAGCGGGAATAGCTGCCGGCATCCCCTCGCTGATTGTTGCCCCCTCCTGCCTTTTTGGAAAAGATATTGACAGAACTGTAAAAGAGAACATATACTTGTCTTAGATTTTACTTATGATTTTTATCACTTTCAGGAGGGAAGTACATGCTTAAACAAATATCTATATTCGCAGAAAACAAGAAAGGGATGCTGCAGTCTATCACCAGTATCCTGGCACAGGAAAATATTAACATTATGGGATCAGTCACAAACGACAGTGCCGAATACGGCATCATCCGAATGGTAGTGTCTGACCCGGAAAGAGCACTTGAAGCTCTTTCAAAAGAAGGCTTTATCTGCCGCGACACGGACGTCCTGGGTGTGGAGCTGACTGACGATCCGGGTGCCCTGGACAAGCTTTTAGTCTCACTTTTGGAGAGTAATATCAATGTGGATTATCTCTATCTGTCTTTTAACCGCAGTTCAGGAATGCCGATCATGATCCTCCATGTGGACTGCATCAATGAGGTGAAAAACTGTCTGCAGGCCAAAGGGCATTGTGTTGTGTGATCTCTTTTTGACCGATGGCCTTTAATACGCCTTCCGTAAGGAGTGTATGCACCAGTGACCCCAGTTCATCTGTACTCAATTCCTTGTCATTTTTCTGCCATTCGCTTACAACAGATATGATTCCCGATAGATAAAAATCAAGGGCATACACAGCTTTGAGATCGTCGGTTGGTATGCGAAAAGCAGATATAATGACAGGCATGATGGACTTTTTTAGTTTATCGGAAAACTTAGAGGAGTGCTCGTCTGTCAATAATACGATGAAATACTTTTCTGCATTTTTCTGCATATCATCGAATGCTTCCAAAAATATATTGGCAAAGTTTCCGTTGGAAATAGTATCAGTGATCTTTTCTCCAATATGGTTGATCAATTCTTCCTCTATCTGCTCCAGCAGATCGTACACGTCTAAGAAATAATCATAGAATGTCGCCCGGTTATAACCCGCTTTGCGGGTGATTTCTGATACCGTGATCTTTTCTACGGGTTTCGTCCTGTATAATTCACAAAAGGTATCAATAAAGACTTCTCTTGTGGCGCTGGCTGTTGGCGATAGTTTTGACATGATAATCCCCCCTTTTATTTTTACGACAGATATCCCCAAAGTGTTGGTTGTATTTTTGACCGGGATGAGTATAATGCAAATTATACGACAGGTGTTGGAAAAAGACAAGAAGGTGCTGATGGCCCGTACCACATTCTGCCATGATCAAATAATTAGTCAAAGGAGAATTTCTATGGAAACTATGAAAGCTATTGCAAAAAGAAAATCAACCAGAGCTTTTGACCCCGAGAAAAAAGTCGCAGAGTCAACACTTAATGCAATTCTGGCAGCAGGCTGTGCGGCGCCCGTGGGAGCCGGGGATTATGCCTCTCTTCATCTCACTGTTATCCAAAACAGGGAAACACTTGATAAGATCAGTAAAGCGGTGCAGGCAGTGCTCAAAGTGGAACGTGATGTTCTGTATGGCGTACCCGTTCTTGTTTTGGTGTCATCATCCGAACCCAAGTTTCCAAATGTCCAGTATGCGAATGTGGGATGTGTTATGGAAAATATGTTACTGGCGGCTGCGGATTTGGAGGTGGACAGTATCTATCTCTGGGGTGCGGTGAATGTACTTGCACAAATCCTCGAACTACAAAAAGAGCTGGGCGTACCAAAAGGATTTACACCGATCTCCGCTGCGGGCCTGGGATATGCGGTAGAACGAAGCTCCAGTGAAAAAGAGCTGGGTATTACACTCTCTGTCAATTACGCTCCGTGATCATAAATCCTTTTGTGAACTGGAGCAGCACATGAAAGGGGATTCACAATGGATCTGTATTCACCTATATTTACCCGCGCTTCCACGCGCAGATTCGATTCTTCACCGCTTCCTGCTGACACGCTTTTACAATTGGAGGATTTTCTTTCAAAAGTAAAGCCGCTGATTCCCGGCATAAAAGTAAAGCACCGGATCGTGAGCGGTAACGAGGTCAAGGGCATGGCTCTGCCGAAAGCTCCCCACTATTTGCTAATTTCCGGTGAAGAGCATCCGCTGCGTAATACGGCGGCGGGATTTCTGTACCAACATGCAGAGCTGTGGTTATACGCACAGGGTTTTGCCACACGTTGGCTGGCCGGTGTAAAGCCTAATGAACCAGATGCAAGCCATATTATCGGAATGGCCTTCGGCAAGCCCGCAGAACCGGCGGTTAGGAAACACGATGATTTTAAACGCAGGCCGCTCAGCGAAATTTCGAGAGGAAATGACTCGCGCCTTGAAGCGGCAAGACTGGCGCCATCCGGGATGAACGGCCAGCCATGGTATTTTATAGCAGACGGCGGGAAGATACACACTTACTGTAAGAAAAACCTGGGAGGCCTTTTAAGCAAAATGTACAGCCTCACCGATTTGGATGTGGGAATCGCACTCTGTCATTTGGCAGTGGCCGGTGAACATGAGGGCAGGCCCTTCCGGTTTGCTGTGAACCAAGAGGGAGCACCCACACCTCCGTCGGGATTTGTCTATGTGGGAACAGTACAATAGAGATGAACTTCATGGAGAAACAGTCTGAAGACAGCCTGTGGAACAACCAGAACAGATATGAGGAGAGACACGTGATGCAGATTATTATGATACTTATTCTCTTAGGAGCAGTCATCGGTTTGATCGTCAACACGGGCCGAAAGCTCTTTCTTTGGTTTCGGCCGCTTTTTGCAGGTGCCAGTCCACTGGTGTTTGGTGCTATATATGGAATGATCATGACGGCTGTCCTGGTGTTTTTTGTACTCAGCCGCATACCGGACAGCCCCATACCCAGAGTGTTTTTTCTTGTGGATCATTACGCTTTGGGAGCGGCTGTCTATGTGGTGATATTTGTCAATTCTGCAGACTTTATTTTATTCCTGCTTAAACTGTGCCATCTGCTTCCAGTGCCTCTGTCTCAAGGGGTGTCTGTCACTGCAGGAGCGGCAGCTTTAGGCTTGTCTGCGGTATTGACCCTTTACGGAGGGATCCATGCATCTGTGATCAAAACTCAACATTATGACATTGAGCTGCAGGCAGATAAAAGGGCCTCGGATTCCATGAAGATTGCCCTGATCAGCGATATCCATATGGGCTACGTGATCGAGGAAAAGCATGTAGAAAAAATCGTTGCGGCGATCAATGCAGCCGAACCGGATCTTGTCTGCATTGCAGGGGATATCTTTGACGGTGATATCACAGCACTTAAGAATCCTTCGGTACTACAGGAACTGTTTCGTGAGATCAAAGCGCCCTATGGGGTGTATGCCTGTCTTGGAAATCATGATGCAGGAGCAGGATATGAGGAAATGCTGGATTTTTTGGACAAGGCCGGGATTTATCTGTTACAGGATGAGGAGGTGCTGATCGATGATCGGATAATTCTGGCAGGCAGAAAAGATTCCGGTCCGATAGGGAATCAGGGCAGCAAACGGACAGTATTGGAAGCTTCCGCAAAAACAGAGCAACTGCCCAGGGTTGTACTGGATCATAAGCCGGAAAATATTGGTGAGTATCATAAAAGTACGGATTTGATCTTGTGCGGACATACCCACCGGGGACAGTTTTTCCCCGGCGACCTGATCAATGAGGTTTCCATGGATGTGAATTACGGATATTACCGGAAAAACGCGGAGAGTCCCCAGGCTGTGGTGACTTCCGGTGCGGGAACCTGGGGGCCGCCTATGCGGGTAGGAACAGACAATGAAGTCGCAGTGATCCGGATAACCTTTCCGGCTGCTGAAAAGGGAACTGTCTAAAAAACCAGAGGCCCTGCCATTATATGAAGCATTTGAACATAAGGTCCTTTCAGAGATCAGTTCTGTCAGTATCAAGGTCCAGAAGACGCAGATTGCCTTTTCTAACAGGCATAACTTTGCTTTTGTATCATTTATACCGGTTCGGAAAGCAAAAGACAGACCGGAAATTTATCTGGTCATAACGTTTGGTCTCGGATATCGTATGGAGTCACCGCGGATTGATGCTGCAGTTGAGCCATATCCTAACCGCTGGACCCATCATGTTCTTGTTCAAGGAATGGAAGAAATAGATGAGGAGCTTATGGGATGGGTAAAAGAAGCTGCTGTCTTTGCTGCAGGCAAGTAGCTCCCATAGGCGTTTCCGGCAGTGAAGCGGTCTTTTAGATTGTAACTTCTTAAAAAAAGTAGTAAAATACATCTCATGAGTGAGGTGATCTTATGCTGCGCATAGCAGTTTGTGACGATGATAAAGACGCCGTGCAGATCCATAAGGGAATTGTGGAGGACTGTCTGAGGCAGTATGGCAGTATTGGAGAAATTGCCGCTTATACTTCCAGCGACAATCTGCTTTATGATATTACTGAGGACAGCTTTTTCTTTGATCTGATCCTGCTGGATATTGAAATGCCGGGGAGTACGGGAATGGAGACAGCAGAAAAAATCAAGCCCTTTCTGCCAAACGTAAAGATAATCTTTATTACTTCCCACATTGAATATGCCATAGATGCTTTTGAACTTTCTATTTTCCGATATGTTCCGAAAAATGAAATAGAAAAACGTCTCCCATCCGCCATACGGGACGCAGTAAAGCTGATCGAGCTGGAAGAGGGAAAAACTTATACCATCCGGACAAACAGCCGTCTTGAAAAGATACCCTGCAGGGAGATTTATTATATCGAGCGTGATGGAAAAAATGCTGGCATTATTACCGCCGGAGGAATATCCAAGGTACGTAAAAGTCTGCAGCAGGTTTATGAGGAATTGGGAACAGAAGAGTTTATCTATATTGACCGGGGCTGTATTGTGAACATGATACATATTATGCAGATCAAGGACGGTATGGCTGTTCTGAAAAATGATGTGTCGCTTCCCATAAGCCGTTCTCATCTGCAGAAGGTCAAAGAGCAGATCAACGGATATTGGGGGATGCATATATGACTGATTGGCTTTTTTTACTCTCAAATATTGCCGCCGGGATCATTCGTGTTCATGTCTGTCTGTTTCTTATTTTCCGGCTCTTATCTGTGGAAAAGCCCGGGAAAAAAAGTACGGCAGCAGCACTGGCGGGCGTGACTGTCATATGTATCCTGGCATTCGTGACAGGTTTTCCTGATTTTTACCGCGGGGCATTGGAGGCTGTCTGGATCGCGTTCTGCGCCGGCCGCCTGCAGAAGGTAGATATCAGGATGAGTCTGTTTGTGGGGACTTTTTATGAAATCGCAGTCTGGTTCTGGCAGTTTCTCTTTGCTGCATGGCTGGGCGTGCTGTTTTCCTCCCCGGCTTATCTTGACTATAGAACAGGAGAGGGTCAGACCGCAGTGTGGCTGCTGCATGGACTGCTGATCGTTTTGGAAATTTATCTTTCCGGGCATCGTGATATGACAGAAAAAGAGGCTTTTCGACGTACCTCTGTGATCGTCCTGGCGGGATTTCTTGCAGTCATAACTTTATCTGAACAGTCGGTACTTTCTATTGCAGATGATACCCTGTATATGTGGACGATCTTGGCGTCTGTACTTATGATGTCTGTTCTGGTATTTAACATAAACCGGCATTACGAGGCAGAAAAGGAGCTTGCCCGGTTAAAATCCCAACAGGCCGAATTACTTGAACATGATTATACTGCGCTGAACAATGCCTATGCCGCCAACGCGAAGCTGTTTCATGATTTTCATAATCATATCGGTGTGCTCCGTCAGCTTCTCTCTCATAAAAAAACAGAAGAAGCAGTGCAGTATCTGGATGAATTACAATCACCGGTGCAGGAGATGGCAGATGCCGTATGGACAGGGGATGAAACCGCAGACTATCTGATCAACAGCAAAGCGCTTGCGGCCAAAGTAAGCGGCGTACCCTTACAGGTGCAGGTTGAGTTTCCCCGTCATACCAATATAAAAAGTGCTGATCTGTGCGCGATTTTGGGAAATCTGCTGGATAATGCCCTGGAAGCCTCCCGGAAAGTAGCGGATCCAAAACACCGCTTCATCCGGCTTACCATTCGCCGCATCAATCAGATGCTGGTCATAAAAGTTGAAAACAGTTTTGCGGTTCTGCCCAAAAAAGAAGATGGTTCCCTGAAGACAACCAAAAAGGACAGGGAACTGCATGGCTGGGGTCTGAAAAGCGCACAGACTGCCGCGGAGAAATATGAGGGCACGGTACAGACCTCCTATACAGACAGTACATTCCGGGCAGTTGCCACGTTATCTTACCACGGTGTAACGCCAAAAGAATAAATATACTTTAAGCTGCAAAGCGTTTACACGCCCTGCAGCTTTTTCATGGACAAAAACCTGCCGAATACGGACATTTTCGCAGACACCTTCTTTTTCAGCTATGATATAGACACAATAAATAATCATATAAGGAGGAAATGATCATGCGACACATATATATCCGTTGGACTTTAGGTGTGATCTGGATAGCAGCGGCGATCATAAGCGGGGTATCCGGCAGTCTTGAAATGGCAGGGCTTTATCTGCTTTTAGGGGGCATTTTCCTGTATTCTGCTTATACCACAGGGAAAAAAGATAAGGAAGACAAAGGGGGCAGATAACATGAAAACTCCTCTTTTGTCAGTCAAAAATTTAGATGTCTGGTACGACAACAAAAAAATGGTATTGTCTCATTTTGATATAGAACTGGACAGCCATGAAGTGGTGGGATTGATCGGGCTGAATGGGGCGGGAAAAACCACATTCTTAAAATCATTATCCGGTCTGATCCCAACCTTCCGGGCGGATAGTATCCGGTTTTTGGGTCATCCCGCAAAACTTCGTGACAAGGATTTTAAGACCTGCCGTTATACTGTATTTTCTGAGGACAATTCCTTTCAGTATTTCACATTTCAGGAGTATCTGACCTATGTCTTTGCGGCTTATGGAAAAACACTGCCAGATGTATCCCAACTCGTGCACGGGTTTCACTTTGAAGAATTCACTAATGTTCTGTTGAAAGACCTTTCAGCGGGCAGCCGAAAGAAGGTATTTCTGATCACTGCCTTTGCGTTAAAGCCGGAACTGCTTTTGTTGGATGAACCGGTTAATGGACTGGACTTTCAGAGTACAGAATATCTGTACCGGCAAATGGCCTGTTATAAGGAGTACGGCACGGTCCTGTTTTCTTCTCACATTCTGGAAAGTATCACTCTGACCTCTGACAAGGTTCTTGTTTTGGAAGATGGAGCAGTACGGAATATTTTCAAGGGCGGTGAGATCAATGCCGCTGACATTCGGGAGGCCCTGCGCTATGAATATGATGTTTAAGGCGTTTGCGAAAAAATTATTCGGTGCGAAATATGAAAGACTGATAAAGACACTTCTCATCTGTATGATCGTCTTTTCAGGATTAAGAATTTCCGGTTTCAGGATACAGATTGCACCAGTTATTTTGTATTTAACAGTTTTTGCCTTTACTGCCGGTGTCATGTGGCAGGCTCTCTGTTCTCACGATAACACGGCTTATATGCAGAATATGCTTATGGTTCCTTTTGATAGAAAGGCATTTGTCTTTTCGTATATAACTGCTCTGGGTACCTATACCCTTTTGACGAAGACAGCAGTGCTTCTGGCAGTTTTACTGGCTGTGACGGTTTGGAATGCGGCAAAGCTTATGGGAATTATCCTTTGTGCCGTCAATGCAGTTCTTATGACTGCGGGTATTTTTCCATTGAGAAGATATTGGTATATGGGTGTCCTTTGGGCAGCCGCATTCACTGCCGTTGTTTTTTTTGGATGGGAGAAACCCAGCTTTTTTCCCATTATGGCTGCTTATAGTATCTCTGCATTTCTGCTTTTACTAACCGCGGACGGATATTCCTTCTGTCTTAGGGAGAGCGTGCGCGGCCGAACACTAAAAAGCCACAGGCATTATTCTGTCCGGCGTTATCTCTTTCGGTACCTGAAAGACCACAAAAATTTCCTGATAAATACGGCAGTCATGTGGTGTGTTGCCTGTGTGCTGCCTGTCTTTTTTGGAAAGATGGAAAACATGTTCTTTGTCCCTATTTGCTTTGCTATTCTGTCTCTGAATACGCCTGTCTGTATTTTGCTGTCCTGTGACACTTCACTGGAGCAAGCCGTCCGCTTCCTGCCGGGCCAGAAGAAAGCATTTTGTGTACCATACTGCCTGTTTCTTTTTCTGTGCAGCCTGACTGCGGATATGATCTTTCTCTGCAGCCTGCAGATACAGGCCGGCGGTGTTACCGGTGTGACAGCAGCGACTGCTGTTTTCTTTTCACTGCAAAGTGCTGTGTTTTCTGTTTTGCTGGAATGGTTTTATCCCATCCGGGGCTGGAAAATCGAAAGTGATCTATGGCATCATCCGAGAAAGTACATCGTTCCTGCGGCTATGCTTTTGCTTGCCGGAGTTGTGGGCACAGTACCGGCGGTCATACCTGCTTTGATGATTTTGCTTGCCGCTGAAATAGCAGTTTTACTTATGAATTGATCACATCTCTGCTTTCTATCTGGTATACTTCATTAAAATCTAGTACATCGTAAATTAAATAACTGCACTATCGGAAAATTAGGCCAGTGAATAGGGTAGTTATTTAATGAACGATGTACTAGGGCCAAAAAAGGATAAATAGCAATTCCTCTGCAAACAATAAAGCAAAATATTTATAGAAAAAACTATTCCTGTTTTCCAGACTGCTAAAAATGTAGTTTTTTGTACAATAATAGAAAACATGTGAAACTGTAAACACAAATGGCAAACATGAAGAAATACAGCACTTGAAATAGCAGCTTTTTTTTATTATAATGAGATTTAAGATGTAATGGTTCCAGCAGGACAGCCCGGTTACTGCACTGACTGAAAGACCGTTCGCAGCCAGGAAAAACGCCCGTCCCCAAGGGCAGTCTCAGATGACATTTTGCTTGTGACCGGGTTGTACGGAACCATTGCTTTAAGATTTTATATCCGAACAGGAAAGCGAGGTAGAATGTATTTGCATACAGAACAGATAGATTTTGACACCATGGACCAGCAACAGGCCGTTTTCGGAACGCAGGACGAGTACATCAGGAATATTGAAAAGGCCCTGTCTGTTTCTATAGGGTTACGTGATTCAAAGGTGGAGATCAAGGGAGAAGAGAATGTGAACGTGGCTGCCAATGTAGTCAATTCACTGATGGAACTTCACAGCCGCGGGGAAGCCCTGAACATGGATATTGTTTACAGAATACTTGAAGAGGCAAAAGACGGAGATTTGGACAGCACCTTTAAAGCCATGGACAATATTGTGGCTCTGACGAACAAGGGCGTCCCGATCCGGTGTAAAACCTTTGGCCAGAAAAACTATGTAAAAGCGCTGCAGGACAATGTGGTGACTATCTGCATCGGGCCTGCCGGAACCGGCAAGACATTTTTGGCAGTCGCACAGGCTGTAAAGGAACTGAAAGAGGGCAAGATCGAACGTATCATTATGAGTCGTCCGGCGATCGAAGCGGGAGAAGAACGGCTTGGATTCCTGCCGGGAGACCTGGCTCAGAAAGTGGATCCCTATCTGCGGCCTTTATATGACGCGCTTCATGATCTTCTGGGCGCAGAGAGAGCTGATAAGTACCGTGAACGGGGTGATATCGAAATTGCTCCACTGGCTTATATGCGCGGCCGTACCCTGAACAGGGCGCGGGTCATAATCGACGAAAGTCAAAATGCCAGTCTTGCAACCCTTAAGATGGCGCTGACCAGATTAGGAGAAGGTTCAAAAATGGTCTTGACCGGGGATGTGACCCAGATCGATCTGCCCCATGCCCAGGACTCAGGGCTTGAAAAATGTGCTCAGATTCTGGGTTCCATTGACGGCATCGCTGCCTTAAGACTGACCAACCGGGATGTTGTAAGGAACAGGATCGTGAAAGATATTGTCAAAGCCTTTGAAAAGGCGGAGGCGGATAAGCGGCCGAGTCAGGCGCCAAGGCAGTCAAAGTTAAAGAGAAGATAGAAAAAAGTCCGGTCTGCCGGACTTTTTTTCATCTCCAAGGGATCACAGCGCACAGGCCGCTGTACTGGGAGGAGCACTGTTCCTTATCCCGGGAAGCGATTTATGCGGACGAAATGCGGCTTTACAGAGCAGCCGCAAAAGGTGTATAATAAACTGGTTTAAGATTGTCAAAAAATAGAATAAAGCTACTGCGCGTGTACCGAAAATTTACACAAATGAGAATAATGGGGAGGAAATTGTATGACACTGAATATTGACAAGGAATATCCCGGTGATGTGGAGTTTGACTATGAAACCATTGCCCGGCAGGTTGTGGAAGCAGCTCTGGATTCCGAGAACTGCCCATATGAGGCTGAGGTGAGCCTGGTCCTCACAACGGATGAGGACATTCAAAGGACAAACCGGGAATTTCGGGAGATAGACCGAGTGACAGATGTGCTGTCTTTCCCTATGCTGGATTATGATACACCCGGAGATTTTTCCTTTGCGGAGGAATCCGGGGACGCCTTCCATCCTGAAACAGGGGAGCTGATTTTAGGGGATATCATGATCGCGGTACCCAGAATGCTGGAACAGGCCAAACAGTTTGGACACGGGTCTGTGCGTGAGTTTGCATTTCTGGTTGCCCACAGTATGCTGCATCTGATGGGGTATGACCATATGTCAGAAGAAGAGGCTGCTGTCATGGAAACAAAACAGGAAGCCATCCTTGAGGGGCTGGGAATCCGCAGATAAGAATTTGGAGGAATGTTATGAGAACAAAAAAATATCTCACATGGCTGCTGGTTGGAGCTGTTTGTGCATCCACACTGCTTGCAGGATGCGGGAAAAAGAAAGAAGCTGAGAAAAAAGAGATTCCACAGGAGACTGTTAAGGAACCTGAGGAAAAAGAAGAGGTTAAGGAAATTGTACTGCAGCCCAAAGAGCCTGAGACAGAACAGATTCCCGAGGGTATGATGAAAAGCTATCTTACAGGTGAGTATGTCAGTCCCGCCATAGGCCAGAGAAGACCTGTGGCTGTTATGCTGAACAATATTCAGGCGGCTGTTCCCCAGGCGGGGATCGCCAATGCCGGCGTGGTGTATGAAGCCCCGGTGGAGGGAGGCATAACAAGGCTTATGGGCATTTTCGAGGATTACGACAATCTGGAGAAAATCGGTTCCGTAAGAAGCTGCAGGGATTATTATATTTTCTACGCAATGGAATTTGAAGCTATCTATGCCCATTTCGGGCAGGCTGCTTACGCCCTTCCTTATCTGGAACTTCCGGAAGTCAACAATCTGAGCGGACTTTCAGGCTACGGCGCAGAAGTTTACTACCGCACCACAGACCGCGTGGCACCTCACAATGCATACACCAGCTTTGCGGGACTGCAGAAAGGTATGGAAATCAATGGCTACAGCCAGGAGTATTCTGCTGATTACAAAGGTCATTTCCAGTTTGCGTGGGTGGGCAAAGAGGCAGCTCCCGCAGGCGGAACACCGGCAACACTGATAAAGCCCCACTATTCAGTAAATGATCCCTGGTTTGACTATAATGCGGAGGATAAGCTCTATTACCGCTCCCAGTACGGAGCGCCCCAGATCGACGAGCTGACCGGCGGCCAGCTGGCCTATAAAAATGTAATTCTCCAGTATTGCCCGTGGGAAAATTATGATGAAAACGGTTATCTGAATATCAATGTTATGGCCGGAGGCAGCGGAAAATATATTACAGAGGGCCAGGCCATTGACATTACCTGGAAAAAAGATTCCGAATGGGAGCCAACCCACTACTATGACGCAAACGGCAATGAGATCACCCTGAACCCCGGAAAAACCTGGATCTGCATCATTCAGGATACCAATGCGGATCAGGTGGAGATCGCAGGACCGGAACCAGCTGCTCCTGAAGCATCGGAAAACCCGGACGCAGCAGAAAATCCGGAAGCCGTCCAACAAGCGGAAGCATCGGGAGAGATAACGGAAGATTCCGGTGCGGCGGATACGTCAGTTCAATAGAGAAAAACAGGTTCTATAGAGAAAGTTTTACAGAGTTTTGAAATTGCAGGGAATAACTGAATAAAGTGGAAAAAAAGGCCGATACTAATATTCATAGATAGTTTATATGAATAAAGGAGTGATTCTTTCATGAAAAGAATTTTTTATAGTATCGGCTTTGTCTTTGCCATTTTTTTTCTAAGCTGCGGGTTTTTCCTGAGTTATCAGCTTTCCTCATTGAGGGACCGGATGAACCGTCTGGAGCAGGAGAGCGCATTGATGGGAAAACAGGTTTCCGCAAACCCCTTTTCCAGGGACAGTGACTATGTCTTTGAGTCCTTTAATTCCGAGACAGGGAAACTGGTCAAGGAACGCTACCGGGTGTCCTCCTATGCGGATGATCAGGTGGTGCTTAGGCAGGAACTGGGAGACGTAACCGCTTCAGACAAGGAGACACACTACTGTGTTCGTATGGAAAACGGCAGTCTTGTTGTCTATCTGGAGGACGGGAAGGAAGTCTTTGAATACACGGATATCCCCCTTGAGGCACTGCCCAGCGAAGAACAGGCTGAAGTCCTGGGAGGCAAGGAGATTGTAGGAACAGATGAGCTTTATAGTTTTCTTGAGAATTATTCCAGCTAAAGATCGGTAAATAATAATAAGGACGTCCTGATACTCTCTTCAGAGGGTAATCTGGGCGTCCTTTCCTGTTTTTTTCTACTGACAAGTACATTGGGACATTTCCAAAGAGGAATGAGGCTCAACAATGATAAATCTCTCAGGATCCCATTCAAGAGACAGCAGTTCTATCAGATAGTCTATGGTACCCGGTATCTGAATATAAGTAAGATTCAGCTTTTTGGCTATCTCCTGTGTCTCGGCAATGGCCTTTTTCATATCATAACAACCGGTATCTATAAGCGCTAGGTTTCGGTAATTCTGAAACATAGTATCAAATATTTCCTGGCCCAGTTCCGCCCCATATTTATTGACTGTATACTCGTACTCTTTCCAGATATTGCGTTCACCTTCAAGCCATCCCTCTGTCATAAAATAGGTGCTGCCGCTGACAGAGCTGTGCCTTCGCTGGGTGACGGAACCCAGAAGGAGTGAAATACAGTCATCAATGCGGGGTATAACCAGTTTAAAACCATGTGTTCGGATTCCCACAACAGAATTTCCGCAGACTCCCATTACAAGAAGGACCTCATCACAGCCGACGCACTGGTCCAGGATATCCTGAAGGGTGTTATGCAGTTTTTTAGGGAAATTATGGAGGCCTGATTCAATCCACCGGATCTCATAGGAACATCCGCAGACGGCCATAGCTGTGTTCAATTCATTTTTCAGTGTTTTACAGGCAACAATCATTCTGCTCATACATTCTCCTTTTCCTATTCACGGCCGTTGTTCCGTTTAAAGACGGTACCCGGACATTCCGTTTAACTGCCCGTACGGCTGTTTTACATAGAACAAAGCATAGCCGGCCAGTTGTTCATCCTGCTGGATGAAAAAGCGCTCCACAAGAAGCAGTGGCTCACCCGTGCTGCACTGCATAATTTCAGCCAGCGTATCATCCGCTGCAACAGCCGAAATGCGGATACTTGTATATAGTGAAAAAGTATCCAGTTTTGGCATGGTAATCTCCGGAAATACAGCATAATTCAACTCCCCTTCCACTGACGGATGCGCTTTCTCATAGGGAAGATACTTCTTACTGTAGGCAATGATAACCCCCTCCGGGTTGATCGTGAGCTGCTCAAATTCAATGACCACCTGATTGGGCTGGATATCCAGAGCCTTCTGGACACGTTCGTCCGGAAGAATCCCGTGAATATTTTTGTACTGTGTAGTACACCCCTCTATATATTCCGTAAAATTCACTGTAAAATCGCTATGACGGGGAGTACAGACAAAGTAACCGATTTTTGCCCGGGAGTAAATCAAGCCCTCGGACTCAAGTTCTTTTAAACCCTTTCTAACCGTCTCTCTGCTAGCCTGAAATTCCATACAGAGCTGGCTTTCGGAGGGCAGCATTTCTCCCGGGAGAAAAGACCCATTGAAAATCTTAGAACGAAGCTGTCCGTGGATTGTTGTGTAAAGTGGTTTCTTCTTACTTGTTCTTGGCATGATGTTCTTTTATCACTTTCTTGCAAAAGTCAATGGTAACGATGGTATCATATGCCCAGCCATCCGCACCAGTCTGAGAACAAAGCTGACTGCTTGCGCATTGGCCGCCGATAAAAATTCTTGTCTCTTTGCGGCATGGGTCGGCATTCAGCTCTTTCATTGTCCTTGCAACAGACAAAGAGGAGGAGGCAAGCAGGCCGCTGAGCAGAACAATATCGGGATTATAGCTGCGCAGAGCATATACAAAACGCTGAGGTCTTACATCTATCCCAAGGTCAATCACTTCAAAACGTTCGGAGCGCAGCAGACTGACTACAATATCCTTGCCAATATCGTGGATATCGCCCTCCACGACACCGATCACAGCCCTTCCGATGGGCTTGGGGTCTCCGGATTCCAACGGTGGAGTCAAAAGAGACAGAGCATGTTGATAAATCATTCCCGACACGATCAGGTCGGCGATAAAATATTCCCCATTTGCGAAATAATATCCCACTTCTTCAGAGCCTTCCGTAAGATATTTGCGTATGGCCTCCCTGGAAAAACCTGATGTAAGCATCAGTTGTATATACTTGAGAACGTTTTCTTCATCCAATTGTGCCATAGATTTTATCAATTCTTCTTGGTAATTCATACTAATCTCCATCTGCATATTTATTTGCAAAGCAGTCTTTCATCCTTATAACAGCAATTTGCAGCCCATTAGCGGGCTGAGTTATAGCAGTTATTATACAATTATAACAAAAAATAAAATAAATTAAAGTCTTTTTTGATAAAAAATCAAAAAGAGGTTGACTTATTGGCGTTTTAGGTTATAATTCTTGTATAGACAAGATATACATACAAAACAAGAGAGGAGGATGGTAGAAGTGATAATCATAGGTGAAAAGATTAACGGAGCGATTCCAAGCGTCAGGGAGGCAATAGCGAAAAAAAATGCAGATTTAATACGCCAGAGAGCCATTGCCCAGACCGGAGCAGGCGCCCACTACATTGACTGCGCGCCGAGTACCGCGCCAAGTCTGGAATACGATGCCATGGTCTGGCTGATCGGCCTGATCCAGGAAGCGACAGATACGCCAGTCAGTATCGACAGTCCCGACGCAAAGCTGCTGGCAAGGATCATCGGGGAGGGCCTCTTGCAAAAGCCAGGGATGGTAAATTCCGTGAATGAAGAAGGCGACAAATGTGAGACCATTTTCCCACTGATCGCAGGTACTGAATGGAACGTTCTTGGATTAACCTGCGATAAGGAGGGGATTCCTGCCCAGGTGGATAAAAAGCTGGATATTGCCAAACGAATCATTGATAAAGCAGTGAAGTACGGAGTTGCTTTGGATCATCTGCATATTGATCCCTGCGTTATGGCATTGTCCACAATGCCCTCTTCTATGAAAGATTTTGAGCAGTGTATTGTTGGGATCCACGAATATGCCCCGGAGGTAAAAGTGACGGGTGCTATTTCAAACATCAGTTATGAAATGCCGGCCAGAAAGTACATAAACGCAAACTGTATGGCTTATGCCATTCGGGCGGGACTCGACTCGGCTATCATGGACCCCTGCAATGTGGATATGATGAGTACTATTTATGCCTGTGAAGCGCTGTGTATGATTGACAAAGGAGGCAGAAAGTATAACAGAGCTTACAGGAAAGGATTGATAGGAAAACAAAAATAGGAGGATAAACGTCATGATTGATTTTAATGTTTTGGCAGAGGCAATGGGAGATCTGGATGAAGATAAGGTGGTGGAAAACCTGACACAGGTGATGGATGAAGGCGGTTCGGATGCCCAGAAAGCTCTGGATGCCTGTCAGAAGGGCATGGATATTGTAGGTAACCTGTTTGAGGACGGAGAATATTACGTGGGAGACTTGATCTACGCAGGCGAACTGATGACAAAGGCTGTGGAGATATTAAAAGACGGCCTGGTGACAGAGGACGGTTCCGGCGGAGAAAAAACAAAGATGATTCTTTGTACCGTAAAAGATGACCTGCATGACATTGGAAAAAATATTGTGAGATCTATGCTGGAAGCCTCCGGCTTTGATGTCCTGGATCTGGGGATAGATGTACCTGCGGATGTGATCGTGGAAACTGCCAAAAAAGAGGATATACATATCATTGGTTTATCGGGAGTGCTGACACTGGCAATTGATTCCATGAAGAATACCATAGACGCATTTCAGGAAGCCGGAATGCGGGACCAGGTGAAGGTTATCATTGGCGGGGCGCCGGTGAACCAGGAAGTCTGTGACCAGACCGGCGCAAATGCGTGGGCCAGCAGTCCTCAGACAACCATCAGCTATTGCAAAGAGTGGGAACAGGCTCTGGCATAAGCTTTTTACATGTAGAAGGAGGTTTTTATGGGCAAAGAGTTACAATCATCAGCCGGTTCAGTCAGCAAATTTACCAAGTGGATGGTGGTGGCGATCATCAGTTCTGGGGCCTATGTGGTCTATCTGACATATCTGGCAAGATATACGTTTTATGGCCAAGTTATTGACGGTCTGAAGATTACAAATTCGCAGTTGGGTGTTTTGTATGGATTGTATGGAACTACAGCCACAATTGCTTATCTACCCGGAGGTGTTCTGGCCGACAAGGTCAGAGTTAAATATCTGGCTACCCTTGGATTTGCCATGAGTGCTGTACTCACATTCTGGTATTCAACGGTACCGAGTTATACAGAATTAAAAGTGATATTTTTGTTATTCGGATTATGTACAACACTGATTTTCTGGGGCATTCGTTATAAAGCCATCCGCCTTGTCAGCACCGAGGAGAACTACTCCACCACCATTGGATTCTCTTATGGCATTGTGGGCGTGGTAGGACTTATTATCAGCTTTGTTTCCATCGGTATCTTTGGCATGTTTGCGGATCCGACCAAAGGGTTTAATGTTGTATTGATGTTCTTTGCAATCATTAATGCAATATTTGCAGTTTTATCCTTCATATTTATCCCAAAATTCAAGGATGAATTCGAGGGGGAGCGTCAAAAATTCAACTTAAACGAAATAGTACAGGCTTTTAAGCATCCGGGGGTCTGGCTCACCACCTTATGTATGTTCTTTATCTATACAATATATACTTCTTTGGCATATACCGTTTCCTTCCTCACTGCCATTGGAGCCACGGCAGCCATTGCATCTGTTGTGGGAACCATAAGGACTTATGGGACAAGCCTTTTTTCATCTCCGATCATAGGAGGCATTGCGGAGAAAAAGACTCCATCCAAAACAATTATAGTATGTACAATTATCACCGGAGCAAGTCTTGTGGTCATGGCCTTTGCGCCGAAGACCTCCGGATTTATTATTCCTTCGGTAATTCTGATCATTGCCCTGTCATTTTTCCTAAATGGAGCTTATGGAGTGACTTCCTCAATGATGACCGAGACAAAAGTACCAACGGCAATCTTTGGCTCTGCATCCGGTATCCTTTCCGTGGTTGGTTTTATTCCGGATATGTTTGTATCACCCATTGCCGGAAAATGGCTGGATACTTATGATACGGCGGGGGCATATACGAGAATCTTCGGAGTCCTTGCAGTAAGTGCTGCAGGTGCATTGTTCTGTGCATGGATGGTCAGAGTTTACAAAAAGAAATTGGAAAAGAAACAGGCATAATAACTGTGAAGGTACAAAACGGTAACGAAGCAGATTTAAAATAAGGGAGAAAAAAATAATATGGAATTAGAAAAATTTTTCTTTACGCAGGAAGACGCGGACTTTATCCATGAACAGTCCCTGAAGGTATTGGCCGAGACAGGATGTGTTTTTGACGACGCAAAGGCCATTGAGATTTTCAAAAAGAATGGGGCAAAGATCGATGGAGTCACTGTGTATTTTACAAAAGAATTAGTAGACAAAGCTCTCTCCACAGTAGTTGATTCCTTCGAGATTTACAGGCCGGACGGAACCCTTTATTCCATGGGAAGAGGGAGCAAGACCATGTGTACTGCAGGTAGTCCGCCATACATCCTTGATGAGAATAAGTTCCGCTTTGCGGTTATGGATGATTATGTAAATATCTGTAAACTGGTACAGACAAGTGACTGTCTCGACATGACACACTTGAATCTGTGCGATGTCTATGATATCGACCGGAACGAAAGAGTATATCATATGATGGCGGCATTATTGAAGTACACCACACTGCCGGTCTCCATCACTGCCCTGATGACTGCAAAAGAAGATACGGGAATGATCGCCTCCCATTTGATCGATATGGTTGCTCAGTTTACAGGTGTGGAGAAAGGCCATGTACTGATTGGATGTGTCAGTCCTATTTCCCCGCTGGCTTATATCAAAGAGGCATTGGATGCACTTTATGTTTACTGTGAACGCAACCAGCCGATCCAGTTGGCAACCTGTTCACTCCCCGTACTGACAAGCCAGGCGTCACTTCTTGGAACGGTTATTCAGAATAATGCGGAATTGCTGGCCGCAATCACGCTGATCCAGCTTATGAAACCGGGACTTCCCGTGTTTTATGGCAATACCTCCACATCAACGAATCTCAGGAAGGTATCCATGTCTCTGGGTTCAAGTGAGACAGCGCTGATTTCTCTTGCTACGGCAAAAATGGCAAAATATTATCATATGCCTTTCCGGGCATCTGGAGCGCTGAATGATGCCATAGATATTGACTATCAGGCAGGAGCTGAGTCTGCTTTAAATCTCATGTGCGGCACACTGAGCGATGTGGATCTGGTTTATTTCGCAGCCGGAATGTTAAGCGGATTTAATGTTACATCCCTTGAGAAATATGTAGTGGATGAACAGTTGATCAAAATGGTAAAACGGCTGTATAAAGGTATTGCGATTGACAAGACAAAAGATTATACGTCCGGAATCCAAGCAGTGGGACCAAGAGGAAGCTTCCTGAAAGGGAGAACACCCAAGGAATACCGTGCGGAACATTTTGTCCCTGATATTTTTGTCAAACAAGATTACAAGTCCTGGGAATCTGAGGGAAGCATCAGTGTAAAAGAAAAAGCTTCTCAGGTGGTGAAACAGCGCCTCGCAGATTACAAGGCACCGGATATTTCGGCAGAACAACTGGCAATCATTGAAAAATATCTGTAACCGGAATGACGGCAGCCCGTGCGGACTGCCGTCATTTGATTGTTACTATTCAGCCTTCCGGGTTCATAGCGTAAAATTATGCATACAGACTGCATAAACCATAGCCCGGCGCGTAGCTGTCCCGGGATTGTTTTGCAATTAAAGGCAACACCTTGCATGACAGTGGAAGACTGAACGGTTATATTTGTTTTGCAAGAATACATATGGATGCATTGAATATTGCAGACAAATGAGATAGAATGATTATTACAATATTTATCACAACAGCTTACAGAGTGTTTTCGACGGAGAAAAAGAATGATTGAATACAGAAATGTCAGGAAGTATTATGGTGATCAACTGATCATTCAGGACATAAACATGAAGGTGGAAGACGGAGAGTTTGTTGTTATAATCGGGCCGTCGGGGTGTGGAAAGACAACTGCCATTAAAATGCTGAACCGTCTGCTTGAGACATCGGATGGGAATATACTGATCAACGGCATAGACAATAAAGAAATGGACTTGATTCAGCTTCGGACAATGATTGGATATGTAATCCAGCAAATTGGTCTCTTCCCTAATATGACCGTGGAGGAAAATATTTCGGTTGTTCCCCAAATTTTAAAATGGAACAAGGAGAAAACAAAAGAGAGGGTTAGAGAATTATTGTCCATGGTGAATATGCCCTATGATTCCTATGCCAAGAAATATCCCCGCCAGTTGTCCGGCGGACAGCAGCAGCGGATCGGAGTTTTGAGAGCCATGGCGGTCAATCCGCCTATTATTATTATGGATGAACCATTTGGAGCCCTTGATCCGATAACCAGGGAAATTCTACAGAATGAAGTGAAAAAAATCCAGAAAAATTTGCATATAACTGTTTTGTTTATCACGCATGATATGCATGAAGCCATGAAGCTGGCTGACCGGATCGTCTTTATGGATCAGGGGAAAATTCTCCAGACAGCTTCCCCAAAAGAGATGGTGCTGCATCCTGCAAATGAGACGGTTGCTCAGTTCATACGTCTGCAGGAAGTAGAAGCCCAAAAAGAACAAACGTCTGCCAAAGACCTGATGCAGCCCCTTGCGGGATCTGTGGAATTGGCAAGGGCTGTTTTTGTCCGGGAGACAGACAGCCTGGAAACTATCGGGAGAAATTATGATTTGTCTAACAACAGGAAAATTTATGTCCAAAACCAGTCAGGATCTGTAGTGGGAGAGATTACTGTGGAGAGCCTGATCCTCAATTCTATCAAGCAGGTGTGATATGCAGGAATTTATTGATAAATACGCTGAAAAATTAGGAATAGCCATCCTTCAGCATATAGGATATGTATTGGTGAGTGTAGGTATTGCAGTTGTCATAGCCCTGGTTCTGGCAGGGGTACTTTCCAGGTATCGGAAAGCCGCCGGGTTTATATTGCCTGTGATCAGTGTATTTCAGACGGTTCCCGGCATTGTGTTTATTGGACTATTAATGCTTAAATTTGGAATGACCCAGTTTACAGTGGTGTTGGCGCTGAGTATTTATGCCATATTCCCCATCCTGAAGAATGCTTATCAGGGCTTTGTGGAAGTGGAACCGGGTATCATAGAAGTTGCACAGGGATGTGGTATGAACCGCAAGCAGATTTTTTTTCAGGTGGAACTTCCCCTTGCCATGCCGGCAATTTTTTCCGGAGTCCGAATGTCCCTTATCTATACCGTGAGCTGGGCCATACTTGCAGCTATGATCGGCCAAGGCGGACTGGGCGAATTTATTTACAGGGGAATTGATGCAAATGTCAAGGAATATATTGTGATTGGTTCAATCCCAATTGCAATACTGGCTATTGTATTCCGCCTGCTGATTGACAGGCTGGAAAAAATAGTTGTCTCAAAAGGAATACAGGAGGATTAAATGAATCTTGAACTGGTACTTGAACATTTATATTTAGTGGTAGTCTCCTGTGCAGTTGTCATAGCAGTAGGCATTCCTCTTGGTATCTTTACCTATTACCATGAGAAGTTGGGGAAAATAGTGCTCACCGCCGTGGATTTGATTCAGACGGTTCCTGTTCTTGCCGTAATGGGTCTGCTCATGACTGTCTTCGGGGCAAATTCCCTTACCGTCATTACTGCCATGATTCTTTACCTGTTGCTGCCTGTTGTACGGAATACGAATACAGGCCTGAATCATGTGAATCCTCTGCTGAAAGAGACGGCGGACGCTATGGGTATGAACCGCCGGCAGAAGCTCGTGAAAGTAGAATTTCCGCTGGCTTTTCCCTTCATATTAACAGGTATCCGTATTACTGTAGTCAATGCAGTCGGTGTGGCTGTCTTCGGAACATTTGTTGGCGGCGGAGGACTGGGCAGCATTCTGTACCGCGGGATTCGGATACAAAACCTGAATCTGATCCTGGAAGGAACCTTGGTATTGTTAGTCATGTCCATGTGTTTTGACTACCTTCTTGGATTTTATGAAAAGAAAATAGGGAGATTAATATAATATGAAAAAATGGAAGAACAGAACATTTCTACTTTCTGCATGTCTTGTTCTGGTATGTGCCTTTTCCGGTTGTTCAGATAAAAAAGATAAGAATACGGTCACCATTATTGACGGAGATTTTGCGGAGATGAAGTTTTTTACCCAGGTGGCAAAAATCCTGATTGAAAATAAGACTTCGTTAAAAGTAGATGTACAGGATTCAATGGCAAGCAATCTGGCATTTGAGCAGATAAAAGAAGGAAAGATGGATATTTATATGTCCTACGACGGCTCGTTATTGGCAGCCTATCTGGGCAAAGATCCTTCGGATGTCCCGGAAGGAACTTCTCTTTATGACTATGCCAATCAACTGGGGAAGGAATCCGCAAATGTTATGCTGACACCTAAGCTGGGAGAAGAAAACACTTATGTTGTTGCTGTGAATAAAGAACTAGCCGAAAAATATAATCTTAAATGCGTCAGCGATCTGGAAAAGCACGCACCCGATCTGGTTTTTGCGGCTGAGCATGAGTTCTTCGATGAAGGGTCTACCCATTATGATGCGTTTGTAGATTTTTACGGTCTCTCCTTTCAAGAGGGAATTACCATCGACCGAGGACTCAAATATACAGGAATGAGTTCCGGTAACATGGATGTTACCATTGTATATACAACAGACGGATTGAACCGCAAATTTGAACTTACCACTCTGAAAGATGATAAAAAATTTTTCCCGGAATACAATGGCGCTTATCTGGTGAGAGCTGATTTATTTAAAGATTACCCCGAATTGGAAGAGGTATTCGATTCTCTGGAAGGCAAATTCAGCAACGAACTGTGTACAGAAATGAACTATATGATAGATGTGGAAAACAAAGATCCCTACAAGGTGGCATATGATTATTTAAAAGAAAACGGTTTTCTCTCATAACCGAATCAAAGCTCCTCTGGACGAACGGGTGAAAATAGTGTAATATAAAAAAGATATAAAAATTATGGAGCGAAACGCATGAACTTACGTGAAAAACTAAAAGATAAAAAAAGAGTCGTGGTAAAAATCGGTTCCTCCTCCCTGACCCATGAGGAGACAGGCCGTTTAAATCTCACAAAAATGGAAATATTGGTCAGAGAACTGGCAGACCTTCACAACCAAGGGAAGGATGTCATCGTGGTGTCATCCGGGGCTATCGCTGTTGGAAGAAGTGCCATGGGCATTCGCAGGCGTCCGGAGGAGCTGGCCGAAAAGCAGGCTTGCGCTGCTGTGGGACAGGCCAGGCTTATGATGATCTATCAGAAGCTCTTTGCAGAATACAATCAGACTGCAGCCCAAGTGCTTATGACAAAATACACCATGATCAATGCAGCCACCAGAGACAATGCCATAAATACCTTCAATAAGCTGTTTGATATGGGGGCGATTCCCATTGTAAATGAAAATGATACGATCTCCACGGATGAAATTGAATTTGGTGACAATGACACTCTTTCCGCTTTGGTAGCCGCTTTAGTGGATGCCGATATGCTGATCCTTCTGTCCGATATTGACGGTCTCTTTACAGATGACCCCAATCAGAACCCGGACGCCCAATTTATCGATGTGGTGGAAAAGATAGACAGCCATCTGGAGAAAATGGCCAAGGGCAGCACAGGAAGTTCTGTGGGCACCGGAGGTATGGCAACAAAACTGACAGCCGCACACATAGCAACAAGCGCAGGTGCCGATATGGTGATTGCCAACGGAGAGGATTTCCATGTGATTCATAAGATCATGCAGGGAAGAAAACACGGCACTTTGTTTTTATCAGACAAAAAAGAAGAATTTTATCTGGATGATATTATCCAAAAACTTTAACGACAACCGGAACCGTGAAAGGCTGTATTGTTACACGTGAAGAATCCACTTGTTACAGCTTTCTTACGGTCAATGCAGTAAATACACAGACCGTTGCCAGAGAGGAGACGATACATGAACCAGGAACAGATAGACAGAATCAATGAGCTTGCCAGAAAGTCAAAAGTTACTGAACTGACAAAAGAGGAGAAAGAAGAGCAGAAAAAACTCCGCACCGAGTACATTGCTACCATCCGTATGAATATGCGTTCTCAGTTGGACAACATTGATATTCAGGAAAAAGATGGCACTGTCACAAACCTCGGACAAAAATACGGACTCAAAACAAAGCATTGATTTTTATAAGAAAAGAACACAGGAAAAGGTTGGGTGTATGACATGATTTGATACATTCCGACCTTTTTTTCTTTTCTGTTACGATATTATGTAAATTTTAATGATTGAAAATTAAAATCCGTTATAGTAAAATAGGTCTGAATGTTTTGATGATAAAATTGAGGTAACGATTCAGCAGGTCTGTACATTCCCTGTGCCGACCGTAAAAGAACATTTTGCAGCCGTGCTGCCAAAGCAATCATCCATGGATTTCTGCCTGCAGATGTGAGGATGCTGAACTGTTACAAATTGGGAAAGGATATGGAATGAATCAGGAAAATTTGGAAGAAATTCTGGGAAATATAGATATAAGCGGCGAAGCGCCGGTTCTTGAACCGGACCGCCAATATTATTTCATGAAAAAAGCACGCATGCTTGTAAAGGAAAAAAGCGAGGATCTGGGACGGCCTCTGACTTTCTGTGTAAATACTTTCGGCTGCCTAATGAACCCGGCATACGAGACGGCCTAAACCCGCATGAATAAAGGGATTT